>Ga0308166_1000033_pt1 | contig 368036 bp, 351 predicted proteins | sample PhyCR2_2_FD_202137 | JGI IMG/M metagenome (GOLD analysis project Ga0308166, IMG submission 202137) | Phyllosphere microbial communities from UC Gill Tract Community Farm, Albany, California, United States - DLSLCC.R2 | ecosystem: Host-associated > Plants > Phyllosphere > Unclassified | place...
ACGCTTTCCTCCCTCGGAGTCAACCACTTTTTTCAGCGATTTTCTCCGGCGGCTCAGCTGCCTGAGCCTCCTGAACACCGCGCTTCGTAAGCCGTTGTGCCGTGTCAGTGGAGGCGCATTATAGGGAGTTCTTTCCGGCTGACAAGCGCTAATTTAAACTTTTTTATCAACCGCTCATTTTCCAGGCTATGCGCTGAAAAATGAGTCAAAAACGCCGTTTTAAGCCAAAAAAAAACGGGCCCGCAGGCCCGTTTCGCTATTGTCAGTTACTGATGAGCGACGATTACGCCCTCTTTGACATCCATTTCGATCGTTTTGCCAGGTACCAGCTGACCAGAAAGTATCTGCTGAGCCAGCGGGTTTTCGATCTGCTGCTGAATGGCGCGTTTCAACGGACGTGCACCATACACCGGATCGTAGCCGTTTTCGCCCAGCAGCTTCAGCGCCTCGTCGGAGATATGCAGCTGGTAGCCGCGCTCATCCAGACGTTTATAGAGACGCTGCAGCTGAATCTGCGCAATAGAAGCAATGTGCTGTTCGCCCAGCGGGTGGAATACCACGACTTCATCAATACGGTTGACGAACTCCGGACGGAAGTGATGACCGACCACGTTCATTACCACATCTTTCATTTCAGCGTAGTTCAGCTCGCCGAAGCGCTCCTGAATCAGATCGGAGCCCAGGTTCGACGTCATAATCACTACCGTATTACGGAAGTCGACGGTGCGGCCCTGTCCATCGGTCAGACGGCCATCGTCCAGCACCTGCAGCAGGATGTTAAATACATCCGGATGCGCCTTCTCTACTTCATCCAGCAGGATCACGGAATAAGGACGGCGGCGAACCGCTTCTGTCAGGTAGCCACCCTCTTCATAACCGACATATCCCGGAGGCGCGCCCACCAGACGCGACACGGCGTGTTTCTCCATAAACTCCGACATATCGATACGCACCATCGCGTCGTCGCTGTCGAAAAGGAAATTCGCCAGCGCTTTGCAAAGCTCGGTTTTACCCACGCCGGTCGGACCAAGGAACAGGAACGAACCGATGGGCCGATTCGGATCTGACAGACCTGCACGGCTACGACGAATCGCGTTCGATACCGCTTCCACCGCTTCGTCCTGACCAATAACGCGAGCGTGCAGTTCCTGCTCCATGCGCAGCAGCTTATCGCGCTCCCCTTCCATCATGCGCGCCACAGGTATACCGGTCCAGCGCGCCAGCACGTCGGCGATCTCGACATCGGTTACGCGGTTGCGCAGCAGCTTCATGGTCTTCCCTTCAGCCTGCGTAGCGGCCGCCAGCTGTTTTTCCAGCGCCGGGATCTTGCCGTATTGCAGCTCGGACATCTGCGCCAGATCGCCAACGCGACGTGCCTGCTCCAGCGATAAACGCGCCTGTTCCAGTTCCGCCTTGATATTCTGCGTGCCAGAGAGCGACGCCTTTTCTGCTTTCCACTCTTCTTCCAGCTCTGCGTATTCCCGCTCTTTCTGGTCGAGCTCGCTTTCCAGCATCTCCAGACGCTTAATGCTGGCGTCGTCAGATTCTTTCTTCAGTGCCTGCTGCTCCAGCTTCAGCTGGATAATACGGCGCTCAAGGCGATCCAGTGCTTCCGGCTTCGAGTCGATCTGCAGGCGAATGCTGGACGCCGCTTCGTCGATCAGGTCGATAGCTTTATCCGGCAACTGACGGTCGGCGATATAGCGATGCGACAGCGTTGCCGCTGCGACGATCGCCGGGTCGGTGATCTGCACATGGTGGTGCAGCTCATAGCGCTCTTTCAGCCCGCGCAGAATAGCAATGGTATCTTCCACGCTCGGTTCAGCGACGTAGACTTTCTGGAAACGACGCTCCAGCGCCGCATCTTTTTCAATGTACTGACGGTATTCGTCCAGCGTCGTCGCGCCGACGCAGTGCAGTTCACCGCGCGCCAGCGCCGGTTTCAGCATGTTACCGGCATCCATCGCGCCATCCGCTTTACCGGCGCCGACCATGGTGTGCAGCTCATCAATAAACAGGATGACGTTGCCTTCCTGTTTCGACAGATCGTTGAGTACGCCTTTCAGACGCTCCTCGAACTCACCGCGATATTTTGCGCCAGCCACCAGCGCGCCCATATCCAGCGCCAGTACGCGGCGGCCTTTCAGCCCTTCCGGCACTTCGCCGTTAATGATGCGCTGCGCCAGACCTTCCACAATCGCGGTTTTACCGACGCCCGGTTCACCTATCAGCACCGGGTTGTTTTTAGTGCGGCGTTGCAGTACCTGAATGGTGCGGCGGATCTCTTCGTCACGACCAATTACCGGGTCGAGCTTGCCCTGTTCGGCGCGCTCGGTGAGGTCGATGGTGTATTTCTTTAACGCCTGGCGCTGATCTTCAGCCCCTTGATCGTTCACGTTATCTCCTCCACGCAGCTGTTCAATCGCTTTAGTAAGCTTGTCAGTGGTCGCACCGGCCGATTTCAGCAAATCGGCTAAAGAGCCGCGCGAGTCGAGGGCCGCCAGAACAAAGAGCTCAGATGATATAAAGTTGTCGCCGCGCTTCTGCGCCAGCTTATCGCACAGGTTAAGAACGCGAACCAGGTCGGCGGAGGGTTGAACATCCCCTTCGCTACCTTCTACCTGCGGCAAACGGTTGATAGCCTGCTCAACACCGTTGCGCAGTGTGGCAACGTCAACGCCTGCTGAAGCCAGTAACGGACGAACGGATCCCCCTTCCTGACTGAGCAGCGCGCTCATCAGGTGCAGAGGTTCAATAAATTGGTTGTCGTGTCCCAGAGCAAGGGACTGTGCGTCGGCAAGGGCCAGTTGGAATTTGTTGGTAAGACGATCCAGACGCATGATTCCTCCCATTACAGGTCAAAATGCTACTGGAGATTAAAATGAGGTCATCCCCCAAATTTTCAAGGTTATTGACCTGTACCATGAGCAAAAAATCCGCTACTGGATCGTCTTGTGGCGTAAGGTTATCTCAGCCAAATTAAAGAAGCCATACGCCCCGTTGTTCCGTCGCGCCGGAAGGAGAAAAATTCGCCACGCTCATGAAAGGTGCAGCGCCGGGTCATACTCACGGACTTCACGCCCGCCGCTTCTAACCGCTGCTGCGCAAGCAGCCAGATATCGGCAAAATATTTAGCGCCAGCCGGACGAAAAGCCTGCCGGGCACGCGCATCTTTAGCCATAAAAGCGGCGCGCACTTCGCTGCCGACTTCAAAGGCGTCGGGACCGATGGCGGGTCCAAGCCAGGCGTGTATCTGACTGGCGGGCGAAGCGAACTGCGCCAGCGTATTTTCCAGCACGCCGGCGCACAGGCCGCGCCAGCCGGCATGGGCCGCGGCGACTTCTCTGCCATCATCGGAACAGAACAGCACCGGCAGACAATCCGCCGTCATGATCGCGCATACCACGCCCGTTTCACGGGTGATACTGGCATCCGCCTGCAATGCTTCCGCCTGCGCGGAAGGCAGGCGAACCACTTCTGTACCGTGAACCTGATCGAGCCAGCGCGGCATTTGCGGCAATTCCGCGCGCGCCACCAGGCTTTTCCGGTTAGCGGCTACATGCGCCGGATCGTCGCCAACGTGGCCGCCCAGGTTAAATGCCTCCCACGGTGCGAGGCTCACGCCGCCGCCGCGCAGCGTCGAACAGGCGCCTACGTTGGCGGGCGCGGGCCATTCCGGCAGGATCAGACTCATAGCCAGTCCAGCTGATCGCGGAACTCGTCGGTATCCGCTTTCAATACCTCGATCAGATCCACCATGTCCTGCGGCAGCGGTGCATGCCACTCCATTTCGATGCCGGTAATCGGATGGTAGAGACGCAGCATCGTCGCATGCAGCGCCTGACGATCGAAAGCGCGTAGCGTGTTGATAAACTGCTCCGAGGCGCCTTTCGGCGGACGCGGGCGACCACCGTAAAGCGGATCGCCCACCAGCGGATGGTTAATATGCGACATATGCACGCGGATCTGGTGCGTACGACCGGTTTCAAGGCGCAGACGCAACCGCGTATGAGCGCGGAAGTGCTCCATAATGCGATAGTGCGTTACCGCCGGTTTCCCCATTGGATGTACGGCCATATGGGTGCGTTTAGTCGAGTGACGGCTGATCGGCTCATTTACCGTGCCGCCCGCCGTCATCGTCCCAATCGCCACCGCTTCGTACTCACGGGTGATTTCACGCAGCTGCAGCGTTTCCACCAGGTGCGTCTGCGCTGGTACGGTTTTCGCGACCACCATTAAACCGGTGGTATCTTTATCCAGTCGATGCACAATACCGGCGCGCGGCACGTCGGCAATCGCGGGATAGTGATACAGCAGCGCATTGAGTACGGTGCCGTCGGGGTTGCCAGCGCCAGGATGCACCACCAGGTCGCGTGGCTTGTTGATCACCAGAATATCGTCATCTTCATAGACGATATTCAGCGGGATGTTTTGCGCTTCCCAACGCTGCTCTTCTTCGATTTCTGCATCGATGGCGACCTGTTCGCCGCCCAATACTTTCTCTTTAGGTTTATCGACGACTGCGCCGTTAACGCTGACGCGCCGGTCCAGGATCCATTCTTTTATGCGCGAACGTGAATAATCAGGGAACAATTCCGCCAAAGTTTGATCTAAGCGTTGTCCCAGCTGCGCTTCGGAGACCGTTGCGGTGAGTTGAACTTGTTGTGCCATATACAGCTTCTTCGTTAACGTTGGGTTTTCACGGCGATGCCGTTTAATATAATGTGCTATCGTACCTGGTCATTACCGGGAGCTATACGGACAGCTTCCGCCATAACAAATTGAGGATAACCATTTCGTCATGACGCGTATGAAATATCTGGTGGCTGCTGCCACACTGAGCCTGGCCCTTGTGGGTTGTTCCAGCTCAAAGGACACAGTACCGGACAGCCCGCCTTCCGAAATCTACGCTACCGCTCAGGAAAAGCTGCAGGACGGTAACTTTAAAGCGGCGATTAAGCAACTGGAAGCGCTGGACAACCGTTATCCTTTTGGTCCTTATTCTCAGCAGGTACAGCTTGATCTGATCTATGCCTACTACAAAAACGCCGATTTACCGTTGGCGCAGGCTGCAATAGATCGCTTTATGCGTCTGAACCCGACCCATCCGAACATTGACTACGTTATCTATATGCGCGGCCTGACGGATATGGCGCTGGACGACTCCGCACTGCAGGGCTTCTTCGGCGTTGATCGCTCCGATCGCGATCCGACGCATGCCCGCGACGCGTTCCGCGACTTCTCGCAACTGCTGCGTAACTACCCCAACAGCCAGTATGCGGCCGATGCGCAAAAGCGCCTGGTCTATTTAAAAGACCGCCTGGCGAAATATGAGCTCTCGGTGGCGCAATTCTATACTAAGCGTGAAGCTTATGTCGCGGTAGTTAACCGCGTTGAAGGCATGATGCGCGATTATCCTGATACGCAGGCCACGCGTGATGCGCTGCCGCTGATGGAAAAAGCCTACCGTAATCTGCAGCTGACTGCCGAAGCGGATAAAGTGGCGAAAATTATCGCGGCAAACAGCGCCAGTTAATTCTGAGCTGGAAAAACAAAAAAGCAGCCTTGATGGCTGCTTTTTTTATGCGTGGAAAAGCGACAGTTTTGTCAATTCTCCCTTGGTCTAACCCGTCAATCATGCGCCTCTGCTTGCCCTGGTTCAAGGCTTTTCCGCCATATTCCTACCCTTTCTCACAAATCGCTGTCATTGACAAAAAGTGACATTTTTTCGTGATCTAAGTCACACATTTCATTGTTCAGCGCGTTATGCTGGATCTACCCAGACGGAAAATGACAGAGAGGTAAACCTATGATTCTGAACATTACCAGCAAACAAATGGAAATCACCGCGGCTATCCGCGACCATGTCGAAGACCGTCTCGCCAAGCTGGAAAAATGGCAAGCTCATCTGATAAATCCGCACATCGTTCTGTCCAAAGCGCCGAAAGAATTCGTGGCCGACGCCACTATTAACACGCCAAACGGCACGCTGGTCGCCAGCGCTAAGCATGAGGATATGTATACGGCGATTAACGACCTTATCGGTAAGCTTGAGCGTCAGTTGAATAAGGTTCAGCACAAGCCAGAAGCCCGTCGGGCAGCGACCAGCGTAAAAACCTTTACGCCAGCCGCTTAACTCCCCTGTTTTGACTAACGCGCCTGCGGGCGCGTTTTTTATTGACAGCCTTAAATCAGTACGGGTACTCTCAAATCACTTTTTGAATGGAAATCATCATGAAACGTTTGCCGTTTTTCTTCGCTTTCTTTTTTACCTTCCCCTGACTGGGAGGCGATTCGTCATGTGAAAAAGAAAGCGAAGACGAACAACAAAGCCTCCCAACCGGGAGGCTTTTTTATTGGACAGCTTACAGGTGAGCCCTATGAATCCCGACAATCCTTTACTGGCGCTGCGTGACAAAATCAGCGCCGTTGATGAAAAACTGCTGACGTTGCTGGCGGAACGCCGCGCGCTTGCCGTGAAGGTCGCCGAGGCGAAGCTGGCCACGCACCGGCCGATTCGTGATATTGAACGCGAGCGCGCGCTGCTGGAGCACCTGATCGTACTCGGTAAAAAACATCAACTGGATGCGCATTATATTACGCGGCTGTTTCAGCAGATTATTGAGGATTCCGTCCTGACGCAGCAGGCCCTGCTGCAGAAAAACCTGAACCATGCGCACGCTCTGGCGGCACGCATCGCTTTTCTTGGTCCAAAAGGCTCCTATTCTCATCTGGCCGCCCGTCAGTATGCCGCTCGCCATTTCGACAGTATGATGGAGATCGGCTGCCTCAAGTTTCAGGACATCATTCGTCAGGTAGAAAATGGCCAGGCGGACTACGCAGTGCTGCCGATTGAAAATACCAGTTCCGGCTCGATTAATGACGTTTACGATCTGCTGCAGCAGACCAGCCTCTCGATTGTCGGCGAACTGACCCAGCCAATCGAACACTGCGTGCTGGTAACAGGCAACACCGATTTGCAGCAGATTGAAACCGTCTACAGTCATCCGCAGCCTTTCCAGCAGTGCAGTCAGTTTATTAGTCGTTTCCCGCACTGGAAGATCGAATATACCGAGAGCACCGCCGCCGCAATGGAGAAAGTCGCTGCACTGAATTCGCCGACAGCGGCCGCGCTGGGCAGCGAAGCGGGCGGCGAGCTTTATCATCTTCAGGTGCTGGAGCGCAATCTGGCGAACCAGCAGCAAAACCATACGCGCTTTATCGTTCTGGCCCGCAAAGCTATCGCGGTATCCGATCAGGTTCCTGCGAAAACGACGCTGCTGATGGCGACCGGTCAGCAGGCGGGTGCGCTGGTTGAGGCGCTGCTAGTGCTGCGCCAGCATAACCTGATTATGAGCAAGCTGGAGTCGCGTCCAATCAACGGCAATCCGTGGGAAGAGATGTTTTATATCGACGTGCAGGGCAACCTGGAATCTGACAGCATGCAGCAGGCGCTGCAGGAACTGAAAGGACTGACCCGCATGCTGAAGGTGCTTGGCTGCTACCCCGGCGAGAATGTCGTCGCGGTGGAACCGCGCAGCGAATAAAAAAACGGCATCCCTGAGGATGCCATTTTTTACGGTCGGCTGTCGTTAGCAGAGCGTAGCAGGCTACGGCTCTCAACCATAAAGCGTTTAGCATGATCGCCAAACCAGTGTTCAACGCGGTTGAAGCTGTCGATAAAGGCCTGCTTATTGCCCTGCTCCAGCAGCGTAATCGCTTCACCGAAGCGCTGATAGTAGCGTTTGATCAGCGCCAGGTTGCTTTCGGAAGACATAATAATGTCCGCATAAAGCTGGGGATCCTGCGCAAACAGTCGCCCTACCATCGCCAGCTCCAGGCGATAAATTGGCGAGGAGAGTGCCAGCAGCTGATCGAGGTTGACGTTCTCTTCCGCCAGATGCAGCCCGTAAGCGAAGGTAGCGAAGTGACGCAGCGCCTGTATAAAAGCCATATTCTGGTCATGCTCTACTGCGCTGATACGATGCAGCCGCGCGCCCCACACCTGAATCTGCTCAAGGAACCACTGATAAGCCTCTGGCTGACGCCCGTCGCACCAGACCACAACCTGCTTCGCCAGGCTGCCGCTGTCCGGGCCAAACATAGGGTGTAGGCCCAGCACCGGGCCAGCGTGCGCTGCCAGCATTGCCTGCAGAGGACGGTTCTTGACCGACGCCAGATCCACCAGGATACAGTCTTCCGGCAGCGGCGGCAGCTGCGCGATAACCTGTTCCGTAAGATGAATCGGTACGCTGATAATTACCATACCGGCATCGCTCAGCAGCGACGTCGCCTGGTCCCACTCCTCTTTGTCCAGCGTCTTGACGCTGTAGCCCGACAGCGTCAGCATGCGCGCAAACAGCGTGCCCATCTGGCCTTTGCCGCCGACGATCACGACCGGGCGCAGCGCCGGGTTCAGCGTTTTAAAGCCTTTATCGTTCTCGCTGGTATAGGACTCGCGCATAATGCGGCGCAGTATATCTTCAATCAGGTCGGGCGGGACGCCGAGCGCTTCCGCCTCTTTACGACGCGAAGCCAGCATGGAAGCTTCGCGCTCCGGGACATAGATGGGCAAGCCGTAGCGGCTCTTTACTTCACCCACTTCAGCTACCAGTTCCAGCCGTTTTGCCAGCAAATCCAGCAGCGCCTTATCGACTGTATCAATTTGATCGCGCAGCGCGGTCAGTTCAGCCACCATTGCTCATTACACCTCTTGTGACAGACGCGCCGACAGCACTTCTTGCAGATCCTGATGAATGTCGCGCAGCAGGGTTTCGGTGGTTTCCCAGTTGATGCAGGCATCGGTAACGGAAACACCGTATTTCATTTCGCTGCGCGGCTGCTCGGAAGACTGATTGCCTTCGTTGATGTGGCTCTCCAGCATCAGGCCAATAATCGAGCGGTTGCCATCTTTGATCTGGGCAATCGCCGATTCAGCGACGCCAGGCTGGCGGCGGTAGTCTTTGTTAGAATTGCCATGGCTGCAATCTATCATCAAGGCCGGGCGCAGTCCCGCTTTGAGCATCTCTTTTTCACACTGCGCAACATCTTCCGGACTGTAATTGGGCGCTTTACCGCCGCGCAGAATAACGTGACCGTCTGGATTGCCCTGCGTCTGCAGCAGGCACACCTGGCCCGCCTGGTTAATGCCGACAAAACGGTGCGGCATCGCGGCGGCGCGCATGGCGTTAATCGCCGTGCCGAGGCTGCCGTCAGTGCCATTCTTGAAACCAACTGGCATGGAGAGTCCAGACGCCATTTCACGGTGAGTTTGCGACTCCGTGGTACGCGCGCCAATGGCTGACCAGCTGAAAAGATCGCCGAGGTATTGCGGACTGTTGGGATCGAGCGCTTCGGTAGCGAGCGGCAGCCCCATCTCTACCAGGTTCACCAGCAGCTGACGCGCAATATGCAGACCCGCTTCCATATCAAAGGAGTTGTTCATATAGGGATCGTTGATCAACCCTTTCCAGCCGACGGTGGTGCGGGGTTTTTCAAAATAGACGCGCATAACGATATAGAGCTGATCCTTCAGCTGTTCAGAGAGATCTTGCAGGCGACGAGCATAATCGAGAGCGGCTTCAGTATCGTGAATCGAACAGGGACCACATACCACCAGCAAACGCGGATCGCGACCGGCAATAATGTCGGAAATCGTCTGGCGCGAAGCGGCGATCTGCGCTTCCTGCTGGGCATTGAGCGGGAATTTCGCTTTCAGCTCTTCCGGGGTGATTAAGATCTGTTCTTCGGCGATATGGACATTGTTCAGCGCGTCTTTTTGCATGGCTACGATCCTTTTTTCCTCGTTATGCGATTAATGATCCTCTGACAGGACAGGGAACACTTTATCACAGGACGTAAAACAAGCAATCCACCTCTGTACACTTTTATTACCATAAAATTGATGCCACACATTATAGTTAATTAATAACCATTTAAAACAATATGTTAATTAAATAAGACTACCCGAGCTAAATCTCATAATGTAAATAAATGATTACATGGAGCTACTGGCATTCTTTTAGATCGCCTGATACGCTGACCTTAATCGCTTCTTCATCGGGTATTTTATGACGCCTGTTTCCTCTTCAGTACGGCTTCGTCCTTTCACCTGCGCAGATATCCCAGCCTTTACCGCCGCCGTTAATGGCTCGCTGGATACGCTACTGCCCTGGATGGCATGGGCGCACCCTGATTATCAGCCCGAGGAGGCTGCCAGCTGGATCGCTTTTACGCAGCAGCAGAGAATAAAAGGCGAAGCGGAGGAGTTCGCGATCGTCGACGATCAAGATCGCTTACTCGGTGGCGCAGGGATCCGTTTTGCCCGTCAGCCGGGCCAGTTCGCCGCGCTGGGATATTGGGTGCGCAGCGATATGCAGCGACAGGGAGTCGCCAGCCGCGCCGTCGAGCTGTTACTTGAAATGGGGTTTTCGCGACCTGAGATAAAGGTGATTGAGATCCTCGCCGCTGAGGAGAACCACGCCAGCCGCGCCGTGGCGGTGCGTTGCGGCGCGCGATTTATTGATATGCGTTACGGCTTAATCATTCTGGAGAGCGGGCCGGTGAACACTGCTATTTACCACGTTCAGCGCTCTGAAACGCAGAGATAAAAAAGGGCGCATAATCTTTTTGAATTATTCCCGCTGCTACGGGAGCGTTCATTCCACGGCGTGGAATATGCAGCTTTGTCGGGTAAGAGTACTGGCAAAGGGATTGGCCACGCAGCTGGCATCATAAGTCGATCAGGTGGCTTAGTTTGCGGCAATCCTATTTCTCGTCTGAGCACGCTTTCATCCTGCTCCCTTTATATATCGCTCTGTTTACTGATGCTGTAAGCCGCCAGGATTGAGAAGCTCAGTGCCTCGGTGCCAGGGAAAATAACAGCCAGTAACAGTGATAACCACGCCAACTTCGAAGCCTGATTTGGGCAGCAGCGGGATTGAACAGCGAGCAAGGCGAGGCGTTGAACTGCAATTTAAAACACAAAACCTTACAATAATTGGCACTAAATTGTTAATATGATGGCAATTTTTTACTGCACACAATATAGGGACTGTATGGAAACTTTAATAGCCTTTCTCGCGTTTATTTCCTTCTTAGCTTTTATTATTGGATTGTTCAAACCCTCTTTAGTGAAGATGCCTGACCGTAAGCGTTCAAGCTTGCTTTACCTCGGCGGTACTATCGTTTTTTGTATAATTGGTTCCTCGCTTTACCCTGTAGAAAAGCTCGTTACTAACACTACAGCAGCTAACAGCGCTACCCCGCAAAAATCAAAAGCTTCTTCATTTGAATACGCTGATCTGAGTCTAAAAGAATTCAGCAACAAGCCTAAAGTTACACGTCATGAAATAATAAATGAGTTCAACAAACTAAAGGAGGTAGCTGCAACTTCATCAGATGCCATGTATGCCTGTTTGAGCGAATACAGCTTCACAAAGTCTGGCGATCTTAAGGTGGGAGAAGTATTGAGCTGGTGCTATAACCAGTATGAGCAATCGCCTGCGGAATTAAGCAAAAAAATAAATTTTGACGTTTTCCAAGACAACTTCAGTAGGTGGGATGGATCGTATCGCCCGCTTGAAAAGCTGATTAAGGAAAACATGAACGACGATTCTTCATATCATCACGTTTCTACTGTCTATAGCCTTGTGCTCTATAAAGACCCACACGCGATCGTCAAAACAACTTTTCGCGGTAAAAATGGCTTTGGTGCCATTATGAAGAGTTCTGTAACAGCTCGCGTGAATATCCAAACGGGTGCCGTCGAGGAGATAGTAGACTAACAGGCTTTTATGATGAGTCATGCATGCATAGATTGCATGCATCTGCATGCTAGATGCTCTGTGAAAAACACCCTACGAGGCAAACCCAACCCGTTGCGGTGCTATTCGGCAAAATATTGTCAAAAACCCGATAGTCCAAGACAAATTTGCTGAACTCATGTCGGCTCATCATTGGGTGTGGAATGAAGGTTGAGGCCAGAGTGTTTCGCTTAACGTAACTCGGCGAATTGTGGTAGCAGGTTTTTTGCCAATCCGTGAGAGCTGAAAGGTGGTTCATACCAGAGCTCTTTACCGATGCACACTCGGCGTGCTACTGACGAAGCCCGAAAAAAGTGTTTTTTATGGCTACTGCCAATTGGCCGCCATTATAATAAAAAAAGGGGCTGGCATCACGCCAACCCCTTGTTTGCTATTAACTTTTAGATGTCGCGTTAGCGATACCTTAGTTAAGACGCTCTTTGATACGAGCTGACTTACCAGTACGCTCACGCAGGTAGTACAGTTTGGCTTTACGCACAGCACCACGGCGTTTGACAGAAATGCTGTCGATGACCGGAGAGTGAGTCTGGAAGACACGCTCAACGCCTTCGCCGTTAGAAATCTTACGAACAGTGAATGCAGAGTGCAGACCGCGGTTACGGATAGCGATAACCACGCCCTCGAATGCCTGCAGACGTTTCTTAGAACCTTCAACGACCCATACTTTCACTTCCACGGAATCACCCGGGCGGAAGGAAGGTACGTCCTGTTTCATCTGCTCTTGTTCAATTTGCTTGATAATGTTGCTCATAATTAAATCTCTTATCCTGGGTAAACTGATAGTCGCGGGAGATTACTCTGCCGCCTCATCGTTTTGTTGCTGATGTTCCCGCTGGAACGCTTTCAGCAACCTTGCTTGCTCTTCAGTCAGAGCCAGGTTTTCCAGAAGTTCAGGTCTTCTTAGCCAGGTCCGGCCCAGCGACTGTTTCAGACGCCAACGGCGAATCTCTGCATGGTTGCCGGACAGCAGAACTGTCGGTACTTCCATGCCTTCCAGCACTTCAGGTCGGGTATAGTGCGGGCAGTCCAGCAAACCGTCAGAGAACGAATCCTCATCGGCCGACGCCTGTTTGCCCAGTACGCCTGGGATTAACCGGGCTACTGAATCAATCATCGTCATGGCTGGCAGCTCACCGCCGCTAAGCACGTAATCGCCGATTGACCATTCTTCGTCAATTTCGGTTTGAATAACGCGCTCATCAATACCTTCGTAGCGGCCACAGACCAGAATTAACTTCTGCTGTGTCGCCAGTTCGCAAACGCCCTGTTGGTCAAGTTTGCGTCCCTGAGGTGACAGATAGATCACCCTGGCCCCCTCTCCCGCCGCCGCTTTCGCTGCGTGGATCGCATCCCGTAAGGGCTGCACCATCATCAGCATTCCCGGTCCGCCGCCGTATGGACGATCGTCCACCGTACGGTGCCGGTCGTGAGCAAAGTCGCGAGGACTCCAGCTCTCGATGCTGAGCAGGCCATTTTTTACTGCCCGGCCAGTTACCCCGTAATCGGTAATTGCGCGAAACATCTCTGGAAAAAGGCTAATAACACCAATCCACATCGTTTTCGCCGTTACGTTACCTTGCGATTCGGAGATCAAAAACCAGGATCCCAGTCTACTTCAATGACGCCAGTAGCGAGATCGACTTTCTTGATAACCTGTTCATCAAGAAACGGTATTAACCGCTCCTTCACACCGAACGCATCTTTCAGGTTCGCCTTTACGACGAGTACGTCGTTCGAGCCGGTCTCCATCATATCGATGACTTTGCCCATCTCGTAACCGTCAACGTTGACTACCTGGCAGCCCATAAGGTCTTTCCAGTAGTAATCGCCGTCGTTCAGCTCCGGCAGCTGCGCCGAGTCGACCGTAATTTCGCAATTGGTCAACTGCGTCGCCGCGTCCCGATCGTCAATGCCTTTGACTTTGATGATCAGGTCCTGATTGTGATGCCGCCAACTTTCCAGCTCAACCTGCTGCCATTTACCGGCGCGCTGAATGAACCAGGGTTGGTAGTCGAAGATACTTTCGGCCGCTTCGGTGGAGGAAAACACTTTGAGCCAGCCACGAATGCCGTAGGCAGCACCCATTTTCCCCAAAACGAGGGGCTTAACGGGAGGCTGTGCGGCAAGTTCTTTGCTCATGCTCACCACCGTGACAGATTAAGCTGCTTTTTTTGCTTCTTTGATCAGCGCGTTAACGCGATCTGAAAGCGTTGCGCCCTGGCCAACCCAGTGCTCGATGCGGTCCAGGTCCAGACGCAGAGTTTCAGCCTGACCAGAAGCGATCGGGTTGAAGAAGCCTACGCGCTCGATGAAGCGACCGTTACGTGCATTGCGGCTGTCAGTAACGACGACCTGATAGAACGGACGCTTTTTCGCGCCGTGACGTGCCAAACGAATTGTTACCATAACATCCTCTTAAGTTAATAAAACAACCGGGCCCCATCGAGGAACGGGGCCCGGGTGCTGTATAAAAAGCCCGAAAATTTTACTCATTTCGGCGCAAAAAGCAACCTGTGAGCGCAACCTTTCGGGCTTTTATTGCCGAACGCTTAGCGTCCGGGGAATCCTGGGGGCATCATGCCTTTCATGCTGCGCATCATTTTCGCCATGCCGCCCTTCTTCATTTTCTTCATCATGCGCTGCATATCGTCGAACTGCTTAAGTAAGCGGTTAACGTCCTGCACCTGCATGCCGGCGCCGGTGGCGATGCGACGCTTGCGCGAACCTTTGATAATCTCCGGCTTTTCACGCTCTTTGCGCGTCATGGAATTGATAATCGCCTCCATACGCACCAGCACCTTGTCGTCCATCTGTGACTTCACGTTGTCCGGCAGCTGGCCCATGCCCGGCAGTTTGCCCATCAGGCTCGCCATGCCGCCCATATTGCGCATCTGCTTGAGCTGCTCAAGAAAGTCGTTGAGGTCGAAGCCGTCGCCGGTTTTAAGCTTCTTAGCCAGCTTCTCCGCCTGATCGCGGTCAACCTTGCTCTCGATATCCTCAATCAGCGACAGCACGTCGCCCATGCCGAGGATACGTGAGGCGATACGATCGGGATAGAACGGCTCCAGCGCTTCGGTCTTCTCGCCGACGCCCATAAACTTGATAGGCTTGCCGGTAATGTGACGAATCGACAGCGCCGCACCGCCGCGCGCGTCGCCGTCCACTTTCGTCAGGATCACGCCGGTCAGCGGCAGCGCTTCGTTAAAGGCTTTCGCCGTGTTCGCCGCATCCTGACCGGTCATGGCGTCGACCACAAACAGCGTCTCTACCGGATTAATCGCGGCATGTACCTGTTTGATCTCGTCCATCATCGCTTCGTCGACGTGCAGACGACCCGCGGTATCCACCAGCAGCACGTCGTAGAACTGCAGCTTCGCTTCTTTCAGCGCGTTCTTAACGATGTCGACCGGCTTCTGGCTGAGGTCGGACGGGCAAAAATCGACTCCGACCTGCTGCGCCAGCGTTTCAAGCTGTTTGATCGCCGCCGGGCGATAAACGTCCGCAGAAACGACCAGCACTTTCTTCTTGTGCTTCTCACGCAGGAATTTACCCAGTTTGCCGACGCTGGTGGTTTTACCCGCGCCCTGCAGACCCGCCATCAGCACTACGGCCGGCGGCTGCGCGGCCAGGTTAAGCGCGTTATTCTCGTCGCCCATCGCCGTAACCAGCTCGTTGCGGACGATCTTGATAAACTCCTGACCCGGCGTCAGGCTTTTGTTGACATCGTGACCCACCGCGCTCTCTTTGACGCGGTTGATAAAGTCACGCACGACCGGCAGCGCGACGTCCGCTTCCAGCAGCGCCATACGCACTTCGCGCAGCGTGTCTTTAATATTGTCTTCTGTCAGCCTTCCGCGGCCGCTGATATTGCGCAGGGTTTGCGACAAACGATCGGTTAAATTGTCAAACATTCTCTCTCACTCAGAAAAAATCGCGAGGCGCCTGATCGGCATAATGCGGCGGATTATAACACGAAGCTGCAACGATCTCTGCTATTGCTCCTCAGATCGGTTGGAGGCGGCTTCTGCTGGCGCTATACTGCCCTTTTCCTTTCATCTGACTGATACCTGTAAGGATCTATGTCCGTTTTCTCGCTCCTGGCGCTGTTCGCCTACTCTCTGAGTCTCGCACTGATTATTCCCAGCCTGTTGAAACGTAACAGCGGATGGCGGCGAATGGCGGTGCTTTCCGCCTGCGTCGCGCTGGTGGCGCATGCCGTGGCGCTGCAGCAGCGGATATTTGCCGTCGACAGCGGGCAGAATCTCAGCCTGCTCAATATCGGCTCGCTGGTCAGCCTGCTTATCTGCGCCATTATGACTATTGTCGCCTCGCGCAATCGCGGCTGGCTGCTGCTGCCGATCGTCTACAGTTTCGCGCTGATCAATCTGGCGTTCGCCACCTTTGTGCCTAACGCCTTTATCACCCATCTTGAAACCACGCCGGGCATGATGATCCATATTGGCCTGTCGCTGTTCGCCTACGCGACGCTGATTATCGCCGCGCTTTACGCGCTGCAGCTGGCCTGGATCGACTATCAGCTCAAGAACAAGAAGCTGGCCTTTACCCAGGATATGCCGCCGCTGTTGAGCATTGAACGTAAAATGTTTCATATCACCCAGATCGGCGTAGTGCTGCTGACGCTGGTGCTCTGCACCGGCCTGTTTTATATGCATAACCTGTTCAGCGCCGAGAATGTCGATAAAGCCGTGCTCTCTATTCTGGCCTGGTTCGTCTATATCGTTTTGCTCTGGGGACACTATCATGAAGGCTGGCGCGGACGTCGCGTAGTGTGGTTCAACTGCGGCGGCGCGCTGCTGTTGACTATGGCCTACTTCGGCAGTCGTATCTTACAGCACCTGCTGACTCACTCGTCTTAATAAAAGGAACTCCTGCGTTGGAACATGTTTCAACCACCACATTGATTATCACGCTGGTCGTCATGGTACTGGTGTCCGCCTGGTTCGCCGGGTCCGAAACCGGCATGATGACGCTTAACCGCTATAAGCTGCGCCATCAGGCCAAAAATGGCCAGCGCAGCGCGCGCCGGGTCGAAGGCCTTTTGCGCCGTCCCGATCGCCTGCTGAGCCTGGTGCTGATCGGCAATAACCTGGTGAATATTCTCGCCTCGTCGCTGGCGACCATCGTTGGCATGCGCCTCTATGGCGATGCCGGTGTGGCGATCGCGACCGGTATCCTGACCTTTGTCGTGCTGGTATTTGCCGAAGTGCTGCCGAAAACTATCGCCGCGCTCTACCCGGAAAAGGTCGCCTATCCCAGCAGTTTTCTGCTGGTGCCGCTGCAGTACATCATGCTGCCGATCGTCTGGCTGCTGAACACCATTACCCGTCTGCTGATGCGTATGGTCGGCATTAAAACCGAGAGCGCCAGCAACTCAGCGCTGAGCAAAGAGGAGCTGCGCACCATCGTTTATGAGTCGCGCAGCCTGATGTCGCGTCGCAATCAGGACATGCTGCTTTCAGTGCTCGATCTGGAGAAGGTGAGCGTTGACGACATTATGGTGCCGCGCAACGATATCGTCGGCATCAATATCAACGACGACTGGAAATCGGTAATGCGCCAGCTCAGCCATTCGCCTCATGGCCGCATCGTGCTGTTCCGCGACTCGCTGGACGACTGCGTCGGCATGCTGCGCGTACGTGAAGCCTGGCGCACCATGACGGAGAAAAAAGAGTTCAATAAAGAGACGCTGCTGCGGGCAGCCGATGAGATTTACTATGTGCCGGAAGGTACGCCGCTAAATATCCAGCTAGTTAAATTCCAGCGCAACAAGAAGAAAGTCGGCCTGGTAGTGGATGAGTATGGCGACATCAAAGGTCTGGTGACCATTGAGGATATCCTGGAAGAGATCGTCGGCGACTTCACAACGTCTATGTCGCCAACGCTGGCGGAAGAGGTGATGCCGCAAAATGACGGTTCGGTGCTGGTGGAAGGCAGCGCTAACGTGCGTGAGATCAATAAGGCCTTTAACTGGCATCTGCCGGAGCAGGAAGCGCGCACGATTAACGGCATGCTGCTGGAGGCGCTGGAGGAGATCCCCGAGATCAACACCCGCGTCGAGCTGTCGAACTACGCCGTTGATATTCTCGACGTACAGGACAATATGGTGAAGCAGGTACGTATTACGCCGCGTACGCCGCTCAAAACCTCTATCGGATCCTGACGCCCGCCCATAAAAAACGCCGCAACAATGCGGCGTTTTTTTTGCTGCGCGAGCAACGACTAGATATGCAGCTCTTGCAGCTTCTCTTGCGGCAGTTTCAGATCTTCATTGCGGTTTACGCCGATATCATGCGCCAGTACGTTGCGCGCAATCTGCTGCGCTTCATCCAGCGAATGCAGCTTATAACTACCGCACTGATATTCGTTCAGCTCAGGGATCTGATTCTGATCTTTCACCTTCAGAACATCTTCCATGGCCCCTTTCCACGCGCTGGCGACACGCTGCTCATCCGGCGTGCCGATCAGGCTCATATAGAAACCGGTACGGCATCCCATTGGAGAGATATCGACGATTTCTACGCCGTCGCCGTTAAGATGGTTGCGCATAAAGCCTGCAAACAGATGCTCAAGCGTATGGATGCCGCGCTCGGTCAGGATCTCTTTGTTGGGACGGCAGAAACGCAGGTCAAAAACGGTGATGGTATCGCCATGGGGAGTTTTCATGGTCTTCGCAACACGCACTGCGGGCGCGGCCATAATGGTATGGTCAACGGTAAAACTGTCCAGTAGTGGCATACGTCACCTCCTGTTTTGAGAATTTTTTTATAAACGATGAAACTTTTCTGTTCGCCCAGCGTCTGAATATATGAAAGACGCGCATTTGTTATCATCATCCCTGACAACAGAGATGTTAATTTGGCCACATTGATGTGGCCTTTTTCTTTTCTAACCTTCGCGACTGGCAAGATAAGCTTCAAAATCGAGCGTATCTTCCTCTTCCAGCTTTTTCTGCGCCGCAACCGACTCTAGCGCCTGACGCGTAAAATCTTCTTCGCTTACGACTTCCAGCGGCTCTTCGCACAGCATATGACGATACTGTTCCGCCAGGGCGATGCCGGTACCGGTCACGCCGTTCTCTTTTATCGCCTGCAGTATGCGCGCCGAATAGGTTAGCTCAGGATCGTCAAAGGATGCCACCAGTTGATCGCAAACCTGTTGATATTGCGTGCTGCCCTGATTACTGTCGAGCACTTCCGCCACGCGATGCAGATCGTCGAACAGCGCTTTACCTACCTCAACCAGCGGATGCTCGGTTTCGCTACAGCCGACCGAAATCATTTGATTCGGCTTGCGTCCTTCCAGCACGACGCGGTTCCAGTTTTTCCGGCTGCACAGCAGTTCATCAGCGCTCATTTCCGGCGCATCGGCCAGGGTGCACCAGATCAGGAAAAGATCGAGGAAACGCACCTGGTTCGCGTCGACGCCGACGGCTGAGAATGGATTAATGTCGAGCGAGCGCACTTCGATATATTCGATACCGCCGCGCAGCAGCGCATCGGACGGTGCTTCGCCGGAGCGCGTAACGCGCTTCGGACGAATCGGCGCATAAAGCTCATTTTCAATCTGCAGGACGTTAGTGTTGAGCTGCAGCCAGTTGCCCTCCGCGTCTTTTGTACCCATCGCGGCGTACTCTTCAGACGGGGTTTTAATGGCGGCTTTTAATGCCTTAACGTAGCCTTCAAGCGAGTTGAAGGTAATACCGAGGCCGCTCTGCGATTTATTGGTGTAGCCAAGGTCGCTAAGGCGCAGCGAGGTCGCATAGGGCAGCCACAGTGAATCTTTGCCGTCGGTTTCAAACGGCAATTTGCTTTCGCGTCCCTGCAGGAAGCTGGAGCTGATCGCCGGCGAGGCGCCGAACAGATAGGGAATGACCCAGCCGAAACGATAGTAGTTGCGGATCAGGCGCAGGTAACCGGCAGAAATCGTCTCTTTTCCGCTCTCGGCGTCTTTAACGTCCGCCCACTCTTGCCAGAAGCTCAGCGGCAGCGAGAAGTTATAGTGAATGCCGGAGATCGTCTGCATCAGGGCGCCGTAGCGGTTTTTCAGGCCCTGACGATAGAGCGTCTTCATGCGGCCAATATTAGAACTGCCATACTGCGCCAGCTCAATGCGATCGGCATCGTCAATCAGGCAAGGCATACTAAAAGGCCACATGCGCTCATCAGCCAGCTCTCGCGCCACATGGCGATGAATATCGCGCAGGAATGCCAGCATATGGTCGATATTCTGATCTACCGGCGTGATGAACTCCAGTAGCGTCTCTGCGAAATCGGTGGTAATCCAGTCATGCTTCAGCGCCGATCCCAGAGAATCGGGATGACGGCTTTCAGCCAGATGACCATCTGGCTTCACGCGCAGCGTTTCGCGTTCAATGCCGCGACCAATACCTTTCAAGGCATTGGGATGCGCCTCCAGCCAGGAGAGCGCTTTAGATACGTCCGGGATCACATTAACCTCCCGCTGGGACAGTAATTTATTTTTGTTCAGCATAATGTTAACCCTAGCCTCGAATCTGTGCGAATCAATGCCACCATTGCAAACCCTGTAAGGTGGCGGTCGCGATAACGATATAACGCAGCGTTTTCCCGACGGCGAGAAACACCAGGACCGGAAGCCAGGCAAAGCGCAACCAGCCTGCGAGCACGCAGAGCAGGTCGCCGATAACCGGTAGCCAGCTCAGCAGCAGCGCTGCAGGTCCCATTCGGTGCAACCACGTTATTGCTGTGTCATGCCATCGCCCCTGCCGTTTCAACGGCAGTAAGCGACCAAGAAAAATATTAGTGATGCCGCCCAGCGTATTACCCACTGATGCAGCGACAATCAATCCATAAACGGACGCCTTTTTGGCGACCAGTAATGCAATCAGCAGCGCCTCAGAACTTCCTGGTAGCAGGGTTGCGCTGAGAAAACTGCTGCCAAACAGAGAAGCAAGCGCCAGAACGTCACTCACAGCAAGCGCACATCAACCACATCCATACCGGCCGCTTTCGCCGCCTGTACGCCAAAATCGGCGTCTTCGAACACCACGCAGCGCGTTGGATCGACGCCCATCAGCGCTGCGCAGCGTAAAAACGTATCGGGTTCAGGTTTATGACGCTCGACATCATCGGCGCCTACTACGGCTGTGAAGAGTTCACGGACGCCCAGCTGCTTGAGCAGCGCATCTGCCATGCTGTGTTCGCTTCCGGTGCCGACCGCCATCGGACGTCGGCCATGCCAGGCTTTCACCACGTCCATCAGCGGAAGGGGTCGAACGTTATCCAGCAGCATGGCTTTAACCGCCGCGGTTTTTTCAGCGGCGAGCTGATACGGATCGAGAGAGGAGTGGTTTTTTTCGATAATAAATTGCGCGAGCCGCCAGGTGGGCGCGCCGTTGAAACCAACCATTTGCGATTCATCTAACGCCAGCTCATATCGTCCCAGTACCTGATGCCACGCTTTTCGATGTGTCGGCTCGGTATCCAGAATCGTGCCGTCCATATCGAAAATCAGTGCGTCATATTGATCGTACATCCCCACTCCGGACACTCAACAAATGTGCCCTTACTTTAGCGTAATGCGGACAGGTTGTCGCCAGGTGGCATGAACAGCAAATGCTTTGAAAGCATTAGCATTTTTTCTTTTCAGAAAAAGGTGATCGGGCGGTGCCGGGCGTAATTGCCGGAAATTTCAGTAGGTTTGGGTTTTGTCAGAGCAGCGAATGGTAAGCGCGCAAGGAGAATAAGCGTGATGTAAAAAGGATTACCTGAGGAGGGTAAATCAGAGAGTCATGCCTGGCTTTCGCCTCGTTATATCCGTTCGGGGTGTGCTTTGCGTAACTGAAGAGATGGTGCATCCGGGAGGATTCGAACCTCCGACCGCTCGGTTCGTAGCCGAGTACTCTATCCAGCTGAGCTACGGATGCATTGAGAAATCATTTTGCAGGGGTAAAGCCGTTTTCATATCCAGAGACAAAGGGCAACCACAAGGATAGTCGTACTGTCTGGCGATGCGTCATGCCATATCAGTTCGGGGCACTCTTTCGTATCTGAAGAGATGGTGCATCCGGGAGGATTCGAACCTCCGACCGCTCGGTTCGTAGCCGAGTACTCTATCCAGCTGAGCTACGGATGCATTGAGAAATCGTTTTGCAGGGGGATAAATCAGACAACCAGGAAGTGCCAGGAATTAACGCATCTCGCTTTGAGGTGCCTTGCCCATATCCTGAGATATGGTGCATCCGGGAGGATTCGAACCTCCGACCGCTCGGTTCGTAGCCGAGTACTCTATCCAGCTGAGCTACGGATGCATAGATAATTCTTGTACAACGCAGGGTGCTAACAACTCACCGAGAAAGGAACGACTCTTTCACTTACTTTCGCATTTTCCAGATGGTGCATCCGGGAGGATTCGAACCTCCGACCGCTCGGTTCGTAGCCGAGTACTCTATCCAGCTGAGCTACGGATGCATCGGAAAATGGCGGTGAGGCGGGGATTCGAACCCCGGATGCAGCTTTTGACCGCATACTCCCTTAGCAGGGGAGCGCCTTCAGCCTCTCGGCCACCTCACCTTACGCGTTCTTGCGAACCGTGCTTCTGAACTTTGTTTCCGCTCATCGGCACTGCGTGGCGCACATATTACTTTCCCGCACTTATAAGTCAAACAATTTTTCCCGCCGCCTGATCGTTTGCACAAATGACGCTCAATTGGGGTAATTTGCCGACAAAAAGAGTGAATTATCAACAGTAAAAGCAGGCAAGCGGGAAAATAATCAGAAAGACGAAGCGGGAATAAAAAAGAAGAGGTGCGGGAAAGCGGTCGCGCCTCGCAAAAAGCTGCGAGGCGCTGAATCCGTTAGTAACTCGTTTGCTGAGTTTTTTCGGCCTGAATGCGCTGATAAATCTCTTCGCGATGCACTGAGACCTCTTTTGGCGCGTTCACACCGATACGAACCTGGTTACCTTTCACTCCCAGCACCGTTACAGTCACCTCATCGCCAATCATGAGGGTTTCACCAACTCGACGAGTTAGAATAAGCATTCTTTGCTCCTTGAAAGATTAAAAGAGTCGGGCTCTGTTCGGGCTCCCGGCATTATCCATCATTTAACGCTGAACATTGACTATGACAAATACACCAATGTACGTCGCTACGCCAATACATTCTGCTGATAGTTAGTTTAGCCGAAATACACTACATCGACCTGACTTTGTCATTACCTGATGCACATCGTATTAAAAAGCGCCGGAACCTCAGTCCCTGGCGCTTTTCACGATGCATTGTTCTATTTTGTTACAGACGGCTGTTGACCCAGTTTTCAACGCCCGCCAGCGCGCCTTTCAGCGCCTGCGCATCGGTACCACCAGCCTGCGCCATATCTGGACGCCCGCCGCCTTTGCCGCCGACCTGCTGCGCCAGCTCGCCCACCAGCTCGCCCGCTTTTACGCGGTCAGTCAAATCTTTGGTCACGCCCGCGATTAACGACACTTTTCCTTCCGCTACGGTCGCCAGCACAATCACCGCCGAACCCAGCTGGTTTTTCAGGTCATCGACCATGGTGCGCAACATTTTCGGCTCAACGTTGCTCAGCTCGCTTACCAGCAGCTTCGCGCCCTTGATGTCGATAGCCTTACTGCTCAGCGAAGCGCTTTCCAGAGCGGCCTGCTGATCGCGCAGCTGCTGCAGCTCTTTCTCTAGCGCACGCACGTGATCGACCAGACCGCGCACTTTATCATTCAGATTGCTGCTGTTGGCTTTCACCAGTTGCGCGATCTCGTTCAGCTGGCTGCTCTGCGCATAAACCTGCGCCAGCGCGCCCTCGCCGGTTACAGCTTCGATACGACGTACGCCTGCGGCGGTACCGGACTCGCTCAGAATGCGGAACAGGCCGATATCGCCAGTACGCGCTGCGTGCGTGCCGCCGCACAGCTCGATGGAGAAATCACCCATGGTCAGCACGCGCACGCGCTGATCGTATTTCTCGCCGAACAGCGCCATCGCGCCCTTGCCTTTGGCTGCGTCGATATCCATTACGTCAGTTTCAACCAGCAGGTTGCGACGAATCTGCGCGTTGACGATCTCTTCGACCTGATGAATTTCCTGCGGTTTCATCGCTTCGAAATGTGAGAAGTCGAAACGCAGGTATTTATCGTTGACCAGAGAGCCTTTCTGCGCCACATGTTCGCCAAGAACCTGACGCAGCGCCGCGTGTAGCAGATGCGTTGCGGAGTGGTTCAGACGAATGCGCGCGCGGCGCGCTTCATCAACCTGCGCCTCAACGCGATCGCTGATACGCAGATGACCTGTTGTCAGCTTACCGATATGGCCAATAGCCTGGCCATATTTTTGTGTATCCTGAACGCTAAATTCAGCATTCTTCCCTTTCAGCAGGCCCGTATCGCCTACCTGGCCGCCAGATTCACCGTAAAAGGGCGTTTCATCCAGCACCACAACCGCTTCCTGGCCTGCTGCGACCTCTTCTACCGCGACGCCGTCAACGTAGATCGCCTTAACGGTAGCCGTCAGGTCAAGCTGGTCATAGCCTTTAAACGCTGAAGCCGCGTCGATACTGATGACGTTGCTGTAGTCAGCGCCGAAACCGCTCGCCTCGCGCGCGCGCTGGCGCTGCTGTTCCATGGCTTTTTCAAAGCCCGCTTCGTCAATTTTCAGGTTACGTTCACGGCAAACGTCAGCCGTCAGGTCAACCGGGAAGCCAAAGGTATCGTAAAGACGGAAAACGGTCTCGCCATCCAGCGTATCGCCCTGCAGTTTCGCCAGCTCGTCGTCCAGCAGCGTCAAACCGCGCTCCAGCGTTTTAGCGAACTGCTCTTCTTCGGTTTTGAGTACGGTTTCTACCTGGCTCTGCTGACGCTTCAGATCTTCGCCCGCGGCGCCCATTACCTCAACCAGCGGCGCAACCAGTTTGTAGAAGAATGCCTCTTTCGCACCCAGCATATTGCCGTGACGAACCGCGCGACGAATGATGCGGCGCAGTACGTAACCCCGGTTTTCGTTAGACGGAATAACGCCGTCGGCGATCAGGAAGGCGCAAGAGCGGATATGGTCGGCGATAACGCGCAGCGATTTATTGCTGAGATCGGTTGCGCCGGTCACTTCGGCTACCGCTTTGATCAGTTTTGCGAACAGATCAATTTCATAGTTGGAATTGACGTGCTGCAGCACGGCGGAGATACGCTCCAGTCCCATGCCGGTATCAACCGACGGCTTCGGCAGCGGCAGCATGGTGCCGTCCGGCTGACGGTTGAACTGCATAAAGACGATATTCCAGATCTCAATATAGCGATCGCCATCTTCTTCCGGGCTTCCCGGCGGGCCGCCCCAGATGTGATCGCCATGATCGTAGAAAATTTCGCTGCAGGGACCGCAAGGGCCGGTATCGCCCATCTGCCAGAAGTTGTCAGAGGCGTAAGCGCTGCCTTTGTTGTCGCCGATACGGATAATGCGCTCGCGCGGTACGCCGATATCGTTGGCCCAGATGTCGTAGGCTTCGTCATCTGTCTCATATACGGTAACCCACAGACGCTCTTTCGGCAGAGCGAACCAGGTTTCTCCCGTCAGCAGTTCCCAGGCATAAGCAATCGCCTCTTTCTTGAAATAGTCGCCGAAGCTGAAGTTGCCCAGCATTTCAAAGAAAGTATGGTGACGTGCGGTATAGCCGACGTTTTCCAGATCGTTGTGCTTGCCACCGGCGCGCACGCAGCGCTGCGACGTGGTCGCACGCGAATAGTCGCGCTTGTCCTGGCCGAGGAAGACATCCTTAAACTGGACCATGCCGGCGTTGGTGAACAGCAGCGTCGGGTCGTTATTCGGTACGAGGGAGCTGCTGGCTACAACCTGATGTCCCTTGCTATGGAAAAAGTCGAGAAACGCTTGACGGATCTCAGCAGTGCTCTTGCTCATATATATCCTGGAATCACGCTAACGAAAGTTCCGTTCTGTCAGACAAGCCGCATCCGCGCAGCTTTCCGTTCAGTGGAACAAAAAAGTGGGAATAAGATAAATTTTCTTCACAGGGAAGTAAAACCCCGCGCGGCTTTCAGTCGTCAAAATTTCTGAAAACGGCCTGAATATCCTCCATGAAAAAGCCTTTTGACTGCAAATAACGCTGAACTTTCGCTTTGGCCTTCCACTCCGTTGGCAAAGGGAGGCCAAATTTGCGCTCCGCCAGCTGCGCGGCGCAGGCGCTCCAGTCAATTTCACAGGCTTCCATCGCGATATCAATTTCAGGGCGCGCCACGCCTTTCTGTCCCAGCTCCAGCCGGATGCGCTGTGGACCATATCCTTTTCGGCTGCGGCTCTGGATAAAGCGTTCGGTAAAGCGCGCCTCATTGAGCCAGCCATTTTCCTGACACCAGCCGATCACTTTATCCAGCTGCGCGTCGGTGATGATTTCAGGTTCATTCTGCTGGATAAATGCCGCGCGCTGCACTGACTGCTGTAGTTTTCTGCGCAGCTCCGCTTCACTGTGATCGCGCTGCGCCAGAATGCGCATAGCGCGATCGAGCAGACGTGGAAAAGGGATTTCCCTGGGTTGCGGTTGTTCAGACATAGGACTCACCTTGCTCAATCAGAAGGGAATTATGGCGGCAGAACGGAGAGGAAAGAAAGAGAGGGTCGCTAAAACGAAAAACGGGAGTGGTTGCCCACTCCCGCTACAGGGTTAGAAGTCTTCGTTCGTCTCGCTGGCTGCATCTTCCAGCGCGCCTGCCGGCGCTTCGGCAGCGCCCGCTTCTGCTGCTGCGCTGTTCAGCAGCATATCGCGCAGTTTCACATCCAGCTCGTTAGCGATCGCCGGGTTTTCCTTAAGGAAATTGGTGGCGTTCGCTTTACCCTGACCAATCTTGTCGCCGTTATAGCTGTACCAGGCACCGGCTTTTTCGACCAGCTTGTACTTCACGCCCAGGTCTACCAGCTCACCGAAGGTGTTAATGCCTTCGCCGTACATGATCTGGAACTCAGCCTGCTTAAACGGCGCGGCGATTTTGTTCTTCACGACTTTAACGCGGGTTTCGCTACCTACTACTTCATCGCCCTCTTTAATCGCGCCGATACGACGGATATCAAGACGAACGGAAGCGTAGAACTTCAGCGCGTTACCGCCGGTAGTGGTTTCCGGGTTACCGAACATCACGCCAATTTTCATACGGATCTGGTTGATAAAGATCAGCAGTGTGTTGGACTGCTTCAGGTTACCCGCCAGCTTACGCATCGCCTGGCTCATCATACGTGCCGCAAGGCCCATGTGAGAGTCGCCGATTTCGCCTTCGATCTCCGCTTTCGGCGTCAGCGCCGCGACGGAGTCGACGATGATAACGTCTACTGCGCCTGAACGCGCCAGCGCGTCACAAATCTCCAGCGCCTGCTCGCCGGTATCGGGCTGCGAACAGAGCAGGTTGTCGATGTCAACGCCGAGCTTTTTAGCGTAAACCGGATCCAGCGCGTGTTCAGCATCGATAAAGGCACAGGTTTTGCCTTTGCGCTGCGCTGCGGCGATAACCTGCAGCGTCAGCGTGGTTTTACCAGAAGATTCCGGTCCATAAATTTCGACGATACGGCCCATCGGCAAACCGCCGGCGCCCAGCGCGATATCCAGTGAAAGCGAACCGGTAGAAATAGTTTCTACGTCCATTGAGCGGTCTTCACCCAGACGCATGATGGAGCCTTTACCGAATTGCTTTTCAATCTGGCCCAGCGCAGCAGCTAAAGCCTTCTGTTTGTTTTCGTCAATTGCCATTTCTACTCCTGACTCATACGGGGGTAAGCACGCTACAAATGCCTGCTCGCTTTCTGTTGCTGCTAATTATACTGTATAGTCATACAGTATCAAGCTTAATTTGCCAAAAAATCGTCCTGTAATGTCTGGAGCGCGAACGCCACGGACTGTCGGCGCACCGACTCGCGATCCCCTTGAAATTGCTGGCGTTTAGCGGTCACTACGCCATCTGGCGCAGCGAAGCCGAACCACACGGTGCCGACCGGTTTTCCCGCGCTGCCGCCGTCCGGTCCGGCAATGCCGCTGACCGACACCGCGTAGTCCGCCTGCGCGGCATGCTGCGCGCCCTGCGCCATCTCACGCACTACAGCCTCGCTCACTGCGCCATACTGCGCAAGCGAAGCCGCTGAGACGCCCACCAGCTCCTGCTTGGCGCTGTTGCTGTAAGTAACGAAACCGCGTTCGAACCAGGCGGAGCTGCCGCTGATATCGGTAAACACCTTAGCAATCCAGCCGCCCGTACAGGATTCAGCGCAGGTAACCGTCGCGCTTTTCGCCTTCAGACGCTCACCGACTGCCGCGCTCAGGCGCTGTAATTCCAGGTCATTCATAGCATCTCATCCTTATCTGCTCAGTAAAGAGAACATGGTGCAGAAGCGGAGCATTTTCAACCCATCCGGCATAAAGCCTGCCGCCTTTGCGCATCATCTCTCAGCGTGACGATGTCTTTTTCACCGCTACGATAAAAAGGCGGGGAAAGGCCAGCAAAATGCGACCGTCGGCGCGCGGTATATAAGCCTGCTGCAACGCCTGACGATACTGCTCCAGAAAGCGCGGCCGTTCGTCAGGCTCAAGCGCATTAAGAAACGGCCGCAGCCCGGTCGCTTTCAGCCAGTCGACGATCGCCTGCGCGTCGGCCATGATGTGGTAGTAGGTGGTGCGCCAGAGATCGACCTCGCAGCCCGCCTGTGTCAGGAGATCGTAATAGCGCTCGCCGGTGAGCAACTTTTTACGCTCCACTTCGCCGATACGCTGACGCCAGGGATCGCACGCGGCGATTTCACGCATCAGGCGATGCGAAGGCTCCTGCAGATTATCCGGCATCTGTATCGCCAGCGCGCCGCCGCTATCCAGTTGACTCGTCAGATGCGGCAATAGCCTGTCATGCTCGTCAAGCCACTGCAGCGAGGCATTGGCGTAAATCACCTGCTGCGGCTCTGTCGCCCGCCAGCGCCGAATATCCTCCTGGAGGAAAGTGCAGCGAGGCACGCTTTCACGCGCCTGCGCCAGCATCGCTTCTGAACTGTCCAGCCCGTAAATCTGTGCGTCAGGCCAGGCGCGCGCCAGCAGCTCAGTGCTGTTGCCCGGACCGCATCCGAGATCCGTGGCGAAGCGCACATCGGTAACGGGTATGCGCGCCAGCAGCTCCTGCGCAGGTCGCGTTCTTTCAGATTCGAATTGCCGATAGAGTTGAGGATCCCAGTCCTGCATATTTGACCTCTGCGTTAGCTCAAAAGCGTGTCCGAAGCGGAAAAATGCGATGCGTTGCCCAATTTTGCGCGTCGCGGTGGCAAGCGTTCGCGCTGCGCATTAAGTTAAAACAACGTTTCATTTTTCACATTCAGGAGCGTTTATGATCTCGCAACCCGCTTTCTCCGGCGTATGGTGCCCCTCCGTTACGCCTTTTACGCAGCAAGGGCAGCCAGATATTGATGCCCTGGGTCGCCATTTTGCCCGACTGAACACGTCAGGCATTAATACCTTACTGCTGATGGGCAGCATTGGCGAATTTGCCTCGCTGACGCAGCAGGAGCGTTTGCTGCTTATTCGCGAAGCGCGCCAGCTCTCGCCCCTCAGCATGGTCGCCAACATCTCCAGCACCTGCGTGCCGGATATGCTGGAGCTGGCCGAGGCGGCCTGGAAAAACGGTTTTGACGCGGTGATGGTGCTGCCGCCCTATTACTATGGGCAAACCCCACGTCAGCTGTTGAGCTACTTCCGCGAGCTGGATAAGCGCATCGGCGGTAAATGGTTCGCCTACAATTTTCCGGCGCGCACCGGCTGCGATCTCAGCCCGGCACTTGTCAGCGAGCTGGCGGCGGAGCTGCCTGGCTTTATTGGCATAAAAGATACGGTTGACTCTCTGTCGCACAACCGCGCGCTGATTGAGGAGACCAGAAAGGTACGCGACGATTTCGCCGTACTTTCGGGCTATGACGAATATCTGGTGCCAAACCTGCTGGCTGGCGGGGCGGGCGTAATTTCAGGTCTGAATAATATTGTGCCGGAACTGTTCGCGGCGGCAATGGCGGCGTGGCACGAACAGGACCTGGCGGCGCTGGCGTCTATTCAGCAGCGCATCGGCAGAATGATGGCGATTTACGCTATCGGAGAGGATTTTGTCACGACTATCAAAACCGCGGTGTCGCGCCGTTTTGATTCTATGACCAGCCAGTCGCGCAATTACGGCGGTGCGCTTAGCGCTGAGCAGTGCGAGGCGCTTGACCGGCTGTTTGAATAAGAGAGGGATGCGGGTGCAGCGCGCCCGTGTGTTTTATCCGCGTTTTACAAACTCCGACTTCAGCTTCATTGGGCCGAAACCCTCGATCTTGCAGTCGATATTGTGATCGCCTTCCACCAGACGGATCCCCTTAACGCGCGTGCCGATTTTCAGCGTGGAGGAGCTGCCCTTCACTTTGAGATCTTTAACGACGGTCACCGTGTCGCCATCCTCAAGCAGATTGCCGTTGGCGTCGCGCACCACCAGGCGGTCCACGTTACTTTCGCCTTCGCTCAGCGACCAGATATGACCGCAGGCGGGACAGTTAAGATTGTCGCCGTCCTGCCAGCTGTAATCAGCCTGACAAAGGGGACACGCGGGAAGTGATTGCATAACGGCTCCTGAAACAACAGATATGATGACGCTGAGGGGCGCCATCATATCCCCTTACTGTTGCTAAGGACAACTGTCAAAACATAGCGCCGCTGCGCGCTTTGCTGACCGCCTCGCCCAGCTGCCATACCGCCATCGCATAGTGGGTGCTGTGGTTGTAGCGGGTAATAACGTAGAAGTTAGGCAAGCCGTACCAGTACTGGTAGCTGGTGCCCATATCCAGGCGCAGCAGGCTGACCTGGTTATTACCGTCCAGAGAGCCCTGCGGAGAGAGGCCGGATGCCGCCAGCATTTGCGGCGTGTAGCTGGTTTTGAAACCGTTCTCCAGCAGCGGCGCCTGACCGCTGGCCGGGACAGCTACGCCCTCCCCGCTGCGCCAGCCATGCTCTTTAAAGTAGTGCGCGACGCTGCCGATGGCGTCTACCGGATCCCACAGATTGACGTGGCCGTCGCCGTTAAAATCCACGGCATACTGCTGATAAGAAGAAGGCATAAACTGGCCGTAGCCCATCGCGCCGGCGAACGATCCTTTCAGATCGAGCGGATCGTCCTCTTCGTTGCGCGCCATCAGCAGAAAGGTTTCCAGTTCGCTGCTGAAGTAGCTGGCGCGGCGCGGATAGTTAAACGAGAGCGTGGCAAGCGCATCCAGAATACGCGTTTTTCCCATTACGCGCCCCCAGCGCGTCTCTACGCCGATAATGCCAACGATAATCTCCGGCGGCACGCCATATACCTGCTGGGCGCGCGTTAAGGCATCCTGATACTGGTTCCAGAAGGCGACGCCGTTTTGTACGTTGTCCGGCGTAATGAACTGCTTGCGATAGCGGATCCACGCCCCGTTAGGCCCGGCTGGCGGCGTATAGGCAGGCGCCTGGCGATCCATCAGACGCAACACGTAATCCAGCCGTTTGGCCTGCCCGATAACGGCATGCAGCTGCTGGCGGTCGAAGCCATGCTTCTTCACCATCTGGTCGATAAACTGTTCGGCGGCCGGATTCCCGGCAAAATCGCCGAGCACTGGCTGTACGGCGTGGGACTGTTCAAGCAGAAAGCCCCCTTTCGGCGCGGCCAGCGTAGCGGCCTGCGTCGCGGATTCAGGTTTACTGCTGCAGGCGGCAAGTAGGGCAATAAGCGGAAATAAGCTGATCTTAAAACGCATTTGATATCCATAAGCATGCAGTGAAGGTAACGAATTATGGTAAACATTCACTCACAGAATGGACAGGGCGAAACGTAAAAATAGCGCCAGAGAAAAATTGCGAACCGGCGCAGGAAGCATCGGCAAAAAGCAGTAATGCCGCACTGTTGGCTGAGGAGCCTCTCGCAAAGTCGCCTGAAAACAGCGATCTGTTCAACACGATGATGAAAGACACGGATAAAGTGCGGTCAGGCCGTGCCCCTTGAGCAGTTGGCTCAAGTGCGGCACATCAAGGAAGAGGAATAACTAACGATGAGCGATAATCTCCTTTGCTGGCTGCTGCTGGGCGTGCTGGCGCTCTGCGTCGGCAGCTTTCTCAACGTCGTGATTTACCGTCTGCCACTGATGGTGCTGCGCCCCCAGCCGGGCTTTTCGCTACTGCTGCCCCGCTCTCACTGCCCGCGCTGTAAAGCGCGCGTCCGCGCAGGCGACTGCCTCCCTCTGCTTAGCTGGTTGCGGCTGCGCGGCCATTGTCGCCATTGCCGTCTGCCGATCTCCTGGCGTTATCCGGCAACCGAGCTCGCCGCCATGGCGATAAGCCTGCTGCTCGCTCTGTGGCTGCCGTGGAACGGCGTGCTGCTGGCGGCGCTGGTTATGAGCGCATTTGTGCTGGCGCTGTCGCTGATCGACCTGCGTTATCAGTTGCTGCCGGATGCGCTAACTCTGCCGCTGCTCTGGCTCGGGCTGCTGTTTCAGGCGTGGGGAATGCTGCCGCAAGGCGGTCCGGCAGAAGGCATCTTCGGCGCGGCTGGCGGTTATCTGCTGTTCCGGCTGCTGGCCTGGTTCTGGCGCGTATTGCGCCATCAGGAGGCGCTGGGCGGCGGCGATGTTAAACTGCTGGCGGCGCTCGGCGCCTGGCTGGGCTGGCGGCCGCTTCCCCTGTTGCTGCTGATCGCCTCCGGTGCCGGCCTAATCGCAGTAGTGCTGGCGCGCCTGTTTATGCGGCGTCCGCTGCATCTGCCGTTGCCTTTTGGCCCCTGTCTGGCGCTGGCGGGTGAAGCGCTACTGCTCTACAGCCTGAAGTGACGCTGTGGCTGGCCGCTTTTTGCGTAGCGCCTCGCACAGGCTGCTCGTCAGGCAGGATTCCGTTAGGCTTTTGCGCCGCGGCCTGTTAACGTCACGCGCGACAACCTGTTTTCGCCCGTCGCTGGCAACGGGCACCCGGATTCGGGCTGGTCGGGTATCGTCCCGGCAGGCGGTAGAAAAGCGGCAGCCTTGATGTTCAGGGTGCAACTTTTCATAATGGCTTTCAGACGCAGCTTATCTCACAGCCAGGGCCGCATTATCCCGTGCATCCTCTCTGTTTCAGAAGGGTTTCATCCCTTTACATACGCCAGAACGCGCAGTCCGATGCAAGGCTTGCCCAATAACCGAATGATTTAAGAGCTAATTATTTATGAACAAATCAGTCGATAAGGACATCACCGCTCATACGCCCATGATGCAGCAATATCTGCGCCTGAAGGCGGAACACCCTGACATCCTGCTGTTTTACCGCATGGGCGATTTCTACGAGCTTTTCTACGACGACGCTAAACGCGCATCGCAGCTGCTGGAGATTTCACTCACTAAACGCGGCGCGTCGGCGGGAGAGCCCATCCCGATGGCTGGCGTGCCCTACCATGCGGTAGAGAGCTATCTGGCGAAGCTGGTGCAGTTGGGCGAGTCTGTCGCAATTTGCGAGCAGATCGGCGATCCGGCGCTAAGCAAAGGGCCGGTTGAACGTAAAGTCGTACGAATCGTCACGCCGGGTACCATCAGCGACGAAGCGCTGCTGCAGGAGCGTCACGATAACCTGCTCGCCGCCATCGTACAGAGCCCGCAGGGGTTTGGTTACGCCACGCTCGATATCAGCTCCGGCCGTTTTCGCCTGAGCGAACCGGCGGACGCTGAAACCATGGCCGCCGAGCTGCAGCGCACCAATCCAGCCGAACTGCTCTATCCGGAAGATCTCCAGGCAATGTCGCTGATTGAGCAACGTCGCGGTCTGCGCCGTCGCCCGCTGTGGGAGTTTGAGATCGATACCGCGCGCCAGCAGCTGAACATGCAGTTCGGCACCCGCGATCTGAACGGATTCGGCGTTGGGCAGGCGCATCAGGCGCTGCGCGCTGCGGGTTGCCTGTTGCAGTACGTCAAGGATACGCAGCGCACTACCCTGCCGCATATCCGTTCGCTCAGCATGGAGCGGCAGCAGGACAGCATCATTATGGACGCTGCCACGCGTCGCAACCTGGAGATCACGCAGAACCTCGCGGGCGGCACGGAAAATACCCTGGCGGCGGTGCTGGACCGAACCGTAACGCCGATGGGCAGCCGCATGCTCAAGCGCTGGCTACACATGCCGCTGCGCGATGCGCAGGTGATTAACCAGCGTCAGGACGCCATCGCCGAACTCCAGCCTCTGTGCGATTCGCTACAGCCGGTGCTGCGCCAGGTTGGCGATCTGGAGCGTATTCTGGCGCGTCTGGCGCTGCGTACGGCGCGACCGCGCGATTTGGCCCGTATGCGTCATGCTTTTCAGCAGCTGCCGGAGCTAAACGCCTTACTGGCTGACGTCGAGTCCACGGCGCTGATTCGTCTGCGTGAGCGAATGGGCGAATTTACCGAACTGCGTGAGCTGCTTGAGGCGGCAATTATCGAGGCACCGCCGGTGCTGATCCGCGATGGCGGCGTTATCGCGCCGGGTTACAACGCGGAACTGGACGAGTGGCGCGCGCTGGCGGATGGCGCCAGCGACTATCTGGACAGGCTGGAGATCCGCGAACGCGAAAAGCTCGGCCTCGATACGCTGAAGGTTGGCTTTAACGCCGTTCATGGCTACTACATTCAGGTCAGCCGTGGCCAGAGCGACCATGTGCCTATTCATTACGTGCGCCGCCAGACGCTGAAAAACGCAGAGCGCTATATCATTCCCGAACTCAAAGAGTACGAAGATAAGGTGCTCACTTCGAAAGGGAAGGCGCTGGCGCTGGAGAAAAGCCTCTACGAGTCGCTGTTCGACCAGCTGCTGCCCCACCTGGAAGCGCTGCAGCTCAGTGCCGCCGCGCTCGCCGAGCTGGACGTGCTGAGCAACCTGGCGGAGCGCGCCTGGACGCTGAACTACTGTCGCCCTACTCTGCAGGAGAAGCCCGGCATCAAAATTACCGGCGGGCGTCATCCGGTCGTTGAACAGGTGCTGAAAGAACCCTTTATTGCCAACCCACTGTCGCTGGCGCCGCAGCGCCGCATGCTGATCATTACCGGCCCCAATATGGGCGGTAAGAGTACCTATATGCGTCAGGCGGCGCTCATCGCGCTGATGACCTGGATTGGCAGCTTTGTGCCGGCGGAAGAGGCGGTCGCTGGCCCGCTGGATCGCATCTTTACCCGTATCGGCGCGGCGGACGATCTCGCTTCAGGCCGCTCGACCTTTATGGTGGAGATGACGGAAACCGCCAACATTCTGCACAACGCCACCGAACACAGCCTGGTGCTGATGGATGAAATTGGACGCGGCACCTCAACCTATGACGGTCTGTCGCTGGCCTGGGCCTGTGCGGAGAGCCTGGCGAACCGCATCAAGGCGATGACGCTGTTTGCTACGCATTACTTCGAACTGACCACGCTGCCGGAGAAAATGGAGGGCGTATTTAATGTCCACCTCGACGCCGTGGAGCATGGCGACACCATCGCCTTTATGCACAGCGTGCAGGAAGGCGCAGCCAGCAAAAGCTATGGTCTGGCGGTAGCGGCGCTGGCGGGCGTGCCAAAAGAGGTTATCAAGCGCGCGCGCAACAAGCTGAAGGAGCTGGAAACGCTGTCGAACAACTCAGCCTCCTCCACCATTGACGGCTCGCAGCTGCCGCTACTGGTGGAAGAAACCTCGCCTGCCGTCGAAGCGCTTGAGGCGCTGGATCCCGATACGCTGACGCCGCGTCAGGCGCTGGAGTGGATCTACCGCCTCAAATCGCTGGTGTAACCGCGCTGGCGGCAGGCCTTTCTGGTTCTGTCGCCAGCCTCACGGACAAAAAAAAGCGGTGGCTTACGCCACCGCTTTTTTGTACTTACAACTTTGTCAGTTACTCACGAAACAGTGCTTCAATGTTCAGACCCTGCGCCTGCAGAATTTCACGCAGACGACGCAGGCCTTCAACCTGAATCTGACGCACACGCTCACGGGTCAGACCGATTTCGCGGCCCACATCCTCAAGCGTTGCCGCTTCATAGCCCAGCAGGCCGAAACGACGCGCCAGCACTTCACGCTGCTTGGCGTTCAGTTCGAACAACCACTTAACGATACTCTGCTTCATATCGTCATCCTGCGTGGTGTCTTCCGGACCGTTGTCTTTCTCATCGGCCAGGATGTCCAGCAGCGCTTTTTCGGAATCACCGCCCAGCGGCGTATCAACCGAGGTGATGCGTTCATTGAGACGCAGCATACGGCTGACGTCATCAACTGGCTTATCCAGCTGCTCCGCAATCTCTTCCGCACTCGGCTCATGATCGAGCTTGTGAGAGAGTTCACGCGCGGTGCGCAGATAAACGTTCAGCTCTTTAACAATGTGAATCGGCAGACGGATGGTGCGGGTTTGATTCATGATCGCCCGTTCAATCGTCTGACGAATCCACCAGGTGGCATAGGTTGAGAAACGGAACCCACGCTCTGGGTCAAACTTCTCAACGGCACGGATTAAACCGAGATTGCCCTCTTCAATCAGGTCAAGCAGCGCAAGACCACGATTGCTGTAGCGGCGGGCAATCTTCACCACCAGTCGTAAGTTACTTTCAATCATGCGGCGACGAGAAGGAATATCGCCTCGTAATGCGCGGCGAGCGAAGAAAACCTCTTCCTCTGCCGTCAACAGCGGGGAATAGCCAATCTCCCCGAGATAGAGCTGCGTCGCATCCAAAACGCGCTGCGTCGCACCCTGTGACAACAACTCTTCTTCCGCTACGTCGTTATCACTGGGTTCGTTTTCAACAAGAGCCTTCTCATCAAAAACCTCAGCTCCGTTCTCCTCGAATTCCGCATCTTCATGTAACTCGTTTACTTTCAGCGTATTCTGGCTCATAAGCGGCTCCTACCCGTGATCCCAGGGCAGAACAGCAGGGTTCTGCCGGTTTATCGCTGCGGTAAATAACGCAACGGGTTTACGGATTTCCCCTTGTAACGAATTTCAAAATGTAATCTAACTGAACTGGTTCCGGTGCTACCCATGGTAGCGATCTTTTGCCCCGCCTTAACTTCCTGTTGTTCCCGGACCAGCATTGTATCGTTGTGGGCGTAGGCACTCAGATAATCATCATTATGCTTAATGATGATCAGGTTGCCGTAACCCCGGAGCGCGTTGCCTGCGTACACTACTCTTCCTGATGCGGTAGCGACGACAGGTTGTCCACGCGAACCAGCGATATCGATTCCTTTATTCCCCCCTTCAGAGGCAGAGAAGTTATCGATAATCTTCCCATCGGTCGGCCAACGCCAGCTTCCAACCGGCGTCGAACTGTTCGTTGTACTGCTGACCGTGGGCGGTGCGGCAACCACGGGGGGAGCTGTTGTCGTTGCAACATTTGTCCCTTTCGACGGCAACAATTTGCTACCAGTCGAGTTACCCGAATCATCAGAATACGTAATAACTGGTTGCTGTGCAACAGGCGCTGGTTTAATTTGCGGCGCGGTCGGGACGCCACCCTGCGTTGCGTCCGCTGCGGTAATCGCATTGCCGCCTGTAATCGGCTGGCCAGCACCGTTGCCAACCTGCAACGTCTGGCCGACATTCAGGCCGTACGGGGCCGGGACGTTGTTGCGCTGCGCCAGATCGCGGAAATCGTTGCCGGTAATCCAGGCGATGTAGAACAGCGTATCGCCGCGTTTTACGGTATAGGTATCGCCCGCGTAACTACCTTTCGGAATGTTCTGATAACTGCGGTTGTATACGATACGGCCATTTTGCGTCTGAACATTATCATCATTTCCGCTAACCATTGCGCCGCTGCGCGGCGCGGAAGGTACGGAATTGTTAATCATTCCGCCCTGACGCGGGGTCGACGGAACGCCGCCTGACGCGCTAAGCATGCCGCCGCTGCCGCCGTTATCTCCAACCTGGCTAATGGGTGCTTGTGTGTTATCGCCTGAACTACAGCCTGCCAGCCAAAATCCAACCAGAGAAAGCGCCGCAAGGCGGCGTAACTGAAATATTGGGCTTCCCGTGCTCATTGTTCCCCCGTGATGGCAAACCTGAATAACGCTGTCTTGCTAACACACCAGCACAAAGCTCTGTGAGGCGCATTAAAGCCTGCGTATTACGCATGAAAATGGATAGTAACAAGATCAAAAGGATGGTGCTATGAAACAGTTGTGAAGAAATACGTAGGGAAAATCTCAGGCGAGATCGCCCTGAACAAGGGGAACGAACCGCACCGGCTCAATGCACTCTTCAACAATATCGCCACCCTGGCGGCGCAGACGCTTCAGCACCTGCTGATCGTCCCCCACCGGCAGCACCATAATGCCGCCTTCATCCAGCTGCGCAATCAGCGCAGTCGGAATTTCCGGCGGCGCGGCGGTGACGATGATGGCGTCGAAAGGACCGCGCGCGGGCCAGCCCTGCCAGCCGTCGCCGTGGCGCGTCGAAACATTATGCAGGTCGAGCTGTTTGAGACGGCGTTTCGCCTGCCACTGCAGGCCCTTGATGCGCTCGACCGAGTACACATGGTCCACCAGATGCGCCAGAATGGCCGTCTGGTAGCCCGAACCGGTGCCGATCTCCAGCACGCGCGAATGGGGTTGTAGCTCCAGCAGCGCGGTCATACGCGCGACCATATAGGGCTGTGAAATAGTCTGGCCGGAACCGATGGGCAGCGCCACGTTATCCCAGGCTTTATGCTCGAAGGCTTCATCGATAAAACGTTCGCGCGGCACGTCCGCAATCGCCTTTAGCAGGATCTCATCGTGAATGCCCTGCTGGCGCAGCTGCTCCAGCAACGCTTCGATACGCCGGTTCACCATGCGAGCGTGACCTCCGACTTCTCCAGCCAGTCGATAAGCACATTCTGCGCGCTGTGAGCAGTCAGGTCGACATGCAGCGCGGTCAGAGAGACGTAGCCCTGATCGACCGCAGCAAAATCGGTATCCGGGCCAGCATCGAATTTTTCGCCTGGCGGGCCTATCCAGTAAAGTGTGTTGCCGCGCGGATCCTGCTGCGCGATGACCTGATCGGCGGGATGACGGCTGCCGCAGCGCGTAACGCGAATGCCTTTGATCTCATCCAGCGGCAGATCCGGCACGTTAATATTAAGAATACGCCCGGTGCGCAGCGGCTCGCGCGTCAGCGCCTGCAGAATCGCGCAGGTCACTGCCGCCGCCGTCTCGTAATGCTGCAGGCCATTGAGCGAAACCGCCAGCGCAGGCAGGCCGAGGTGACGCCCTTCCATCGCTGCCGCCACGGTGCCGGAATAGATCACGTCGTCGCCCAGATTGGGACCGGCGTTAATGCCCGAAACCACGATATCCGGACGCGGCTGCATCAGCGCGTTGACGCCGAGATAGACGCAGTCAGTTGGGGTCCCCATCTGCACCGCGATATCGCCGTTCTCATGGGTAAAGGTGCGTAGCGGCGTCTCCAGCGTCAGCGAGTTGGATGCGCCGCTGCGATTGCGGTCAGGCGCGACGACCTGCACCTCAGCGATACGACGCAGCGCCTTTGCCAGCGTCTGTATGCCCGGCGCATGGATCCCGTCATCATTACTCAGCAATATCCGCATTTTAGCCGTAAGCTCTTGATTTCAATAGGGCAGTTAAACAAGCTCATCATTTCTTATCCTGCTGATTATCCTGTTTAAATTTTGCTGGTCTGTTTTTGAACAGTAAAGCGGGGCTAGCTGAGTGCATTGTAGCGTGACTATATAAAGGAAGGTAGAAGCAATTTCCTGACTGTTGAGATGGTGGCCATCATGAAAGATGGTTCAACGAGTCCGCAATGATTTTAAGATGCTCTGCTCAGATCGACGCGGATAACCTCTGCCCCAAACCTGTCTCACTCAGATAGTAGGCCGATAAGGGTCCTCATCGTCGAGAATCGTAGCTGTCACTTTGCCCAGCACGATAATCCTCTCCATCACCTCACCCTCCATTGTTTCACCGTCTGGCGTAATCAGCCCGGACGCGAACAGAATCCCGATCATGGGATAGCCATCGTACTGAAACGCCACTTCGTCACCAGGCTTCACCCGTTGCGCGCTGTCCACGATGACAAAGCCATCCTGTGTTTCGATGCGAAAGCGTCCTGATGAGCACTGCCAGTAATCTGGGCCGTCATGATGCATGTCGTACAACGCGAAGTCAGCCGTCATATCACATACCCCATATTGCGGAGCGCCCACGTTTTATTCTCTTTGACGGCGTCGATTTCAAAGAAATTCGACTGGTAGCGCAGGATATACTCGTTGCACTGCTCAAGCGTCCAGTGGTGATTGTACTTTGCCAGCGCCAGGCGAAACTCGTTCGTGGTCACTATCCGTCTGCTACGGCTGTCAAGCTTGACTGCGTCCCGAAAGGCCCAGCCGATTTCGTATGTGCGCGCCATGGATTTCCCCTTTAAAAAATTACTGTATATAAACACAGTAATATCGAGTGAGATTTTTGGCAAGCCGCTACGTTTGTGGCTTTTGTAAAGAGCATGACGCTAAAGGGATTATTTCTGAGGTTGTCGGCGTGAACGGCTAGACTGTAGTCACCAATCCTGCAGCCTGCAGAGATGGGCGCAGACTACCCAATGCCCCGTCGCCGGGGCTTTTTTAGTATGCAGCGCCCTGAGCGCGCAGTCTCTAGGTGAAGTTGTTCTGCACCACCTTCTGAGCGCCAGTCCCTCCATCACTAACCCCACCCAAAAGATTCCCATACATCTGGTTGTTGGCAATGATGTAGTTTGTGCTTGAGCCCGGCGCAACATACACGCCGTAGGCCTGCGAGGAACTCAGGGATGAGTTGTCCATCAGGCAGTTTGTTACTGTGAAGTTATTACAGCCGGCCCCAACCGAAAGCCCTGAGTTACCAGAGGTGACGGCGGCGTTACTTGAGAACTGGCACGCATTGAACACAGTAAAGCTGGCGCTCGCAGAAAGAATGCAGCCATGCGTCGCGTTATTGATGAACTGGCAGAGGCTGAACATCAGGCCGTGAGTTGTCCCTATCGACAGGCCAGCATCTGAGGCTGATGAACTAAACCAGCAGCTGTTAAAAGTTATCTCACGGCCAATGTTGATTAAGCTGTAGGAGCCAGCCGTATCAAAATAGCAGTTAGTGAATTTGCCAAAGCTTGGACACTGACGCTTGCCGGAGCTTGAAGAGTCAATGAGCAACCCGCGATTCAGGCAGAAGGTGCACCGTACCCCGGCAAAAGAGAAGCCTTCCGTACCCACGCCGTAAATATAGACGCCTACGTTAGTGCGCCTTACTCCAGACGCAGGGCCGGTCTGCCCATCAATAACTATCCCGTCCACAATAAAATCAAGAGACGCAGAATCTACCTGGAAACCGAAGTTATAAGCATAGAATGATGCGATATCCCTGAAGTCAACACACAGGGCTGTGCCCAAATAGTAAGAGCAATAAAAATTCTTCACCTTTATGTGAGAGACGGAACCGTAAGAACTCCAAAGAATTTTTAAGCCGATGCCTGATGACGGCGTTCCTGTCGCCGTGCATTCAATCGAGAAGCCAGTTAGCTTATAAGAAGATCCAGCATCGCCTAGCGTGCCTGAGTTCAAGCCATACACTACCAGCCCATCAGAATTAAGCGCCGTGACACGAATAACGCTAACATCAGAGCCCTTGCCTAAAACCCTGAAATTTTTGTTTACGTCAATTTTGGCAGAAACCGCATAGACTTTAGCCATCATAGCCCAGCCGCTAAAGCCGCTGATAACTTTTAAAATCGCAGCCCTGTCATCTGTTGCGCCATCACCTACTGCGCCAAACCATTCAGCCAGGCCATTCTGTGGCGATGACACGGAAACCGAGCCAGAAAAGCATTTCTTAGCTGGCGCAAATACAGAGCCTGCATTAATGGTTACGGCGCTGCTCGACGTAATTACGCCGCCATCCTCAATAACTAAGGCGTCAACGGTTAGGCTTGTCGATATTTTCCAGGTTCCGCGAGGTATAACAAGGACATTATTATTAGCCAGCAAATAAGAGCTTATTGCTGCGTCTTCAATGGATGTTCCGTCACCCTTTCCGTTCGCGTCGTAAAGGCTGTATTTGTCTGAATTCTTTTTACTTTGGTTTCGTTCAATTGCTCCGGCAAAGGGAGCTTCATAATTTATGGAGTCCGGGTTATTAATGTCGGCCACATCGACAGCAAAAGAGCCGTCCACCAACTCAAGTCGGTTTGTTCCAAGTGTGCTCATCTGAATACCTTTTAATTATCTAATGCGGCGCGCTCTAATATAACCAGAGCCGGATACAGTTCCTGATGCGAAGGTAGCTTGTGCAACAAGATATATTGTTGTGTTTGTGCTTACGTTTATTCTCTGTGATGGAACAGGCACTCCTGGCGCGCCGGTAGCCGCTGGAAATTCCAGTCTCGTCCTGTTTGGAAATAACTGGTTTGTTGCCGCTGCTGTACCCATCGAGCCTATAACTAAAGTGATCGCATTGGCTGATGTGGACAATTCAATTACTCCATATACGTCCCAATCTCCCGGGGTGAGAGATACTGACGTTAATGTCGTCGCTGTAGCGGTTGTCATAGACACTGCTGTAGCCTGGCTGGTAATAACCTCACCAATTTCGCCCGCCGCCGCACTGCTGGCGTCAACCACGCCTTTCCTGCTCCCGACAATCTGATTGCCGCCGGGAGTCGTTCCGTCACCTGCATACAGCTTGTTGGTTGTGGTATCTAAAACCAGTTCGCCACTCAATGGCGTGTACGCTGCAACCTTTGCGGTTGTTCCGCGTTTAACCTGAATAGAGCTTGCCATTCACCCTCCTCACAGCGTGCCAAGATCGACAGCGCCAAGCGTCAGGGCAACTGAAACATTCGCTGAGCCATCAATCCCTGTTGCGGAGCCTGTCGCCGCGCCAGTAAATGTGAAGGTTCGGCCTGTGGTCCATTTTGGCGCAGACTGGACGGTAAGGGGCTTTCCTCCCGCGGTGGTGCCATCGCCTATAACCAGCAGGAAATTGTCTGTATCGATTACGACTTCACGAGCCAGCGGTGTGTACGCGGCCACTTTCGCGGCGGTGCCGCCTTTTAACTGCAGTGATGCTGCCATGTGGTTTCCTTAAAGTTCGCCGTAATCGGTGTTAATTCCTGACTCAGTAACCTCTCGTCCATCAGGTATGGTCCAGTAAGAGCCTTCGGAGATCGTGACTTTCTGGCCGGGAGCAATTTTGATTTTTGGTCCAATAGACCAGGCGTTCATATTTGCGGGGATGGTGACGCTGCTATCTACAGTCTGCTTATGCCAGGAGATAACAGAGAACGCGCTAGCCTCTAGCGGCACGTTACCTGTTAACTGCTCCTGAATATTGGCATCTGCTTTTTGTCGCGCTTCAGTTTCGTTATTAATTAGCCCCTCAAGGGCATTGTCTGCCTGTTGCCTTGCACTAGCCTCCTCGGCAATTTTTGAATCAATCAAAGAAGGGATTGCCGTTACCAGATTGTCGGCATAACTTTTTGTTACGGCATCCTGGTCATCCTTCGGATCAGCAAGGTTGGCAATGCGATTGCCTTTAGCGTCGTAGAATTTAGAAAATATTGTCGGCTTTTTAAGAGCGAGGTAATCGAACGACCAACCTCGCTCCTGAATAAGCATTGTTAGCTTATCAAGCGCGGCTTCGTGAGAGGTGGCTGGAAACTTACCATTCTCATAATATTTTGTTTCCTGCGTTGCGGGCGGGTCTCGATATAAAAGAAGTGTTGAGTTGGTTGGCACTGCATAATTAAACGTTGCCAACCCTCCACTACTGTTACCCTGACCACTTACTGAATAATCGCTGCCGTAAACAGGAGAAATGACATTTCCATCCTCATCGGCAATCATGGCCGATATGTCGCTGTTCTGGAGGAAATAGAATGGAACAGTAAATGAAGCTGTCGTCCCATCCCCGCTGTATTCTATGTAGTTCTGTGTAGATGAAACCGTCATCCGTATTTCTCCGGGCAATAAAAAACCCGCCGAAGCGGGTTTGGTTGGTACCTACACTTTTTATGTAGGTCTTTAGAATAACTTGCGAAGGTCTACGCCATACACAGCCATCCAGGCTTCACGGGGCCAAGATTTCACTGTGCCAAAGCGTTTATCTTCAACTTCTTTGGGAATGAATCCATTGTCTCTGCACCACTTGCGCAATGGCTGCCATTTGAATTCTTTGGCTGTTTTCTTTTGAACGGGAATGATGGCTGCGTGTTTCTTGCTTTCACCTATCCGCTCTGCCAATTCGTTCTTTTGTCGCACCGCCACTGATGCGGTAGCCATAGCGGTTGCCTCTCGCTTTTCTCCAATCCATGCTTTGGTTTCAATGGCGCGATCTCGCTCAACACACAGTTTCTCTTTTTCTTCTTCTGCTATCACAAGGGCGATTAGCGCCTCTTTGTAATTTGATGGCAAAGAAGGCGTTAAGGCCTGCGATTCCAGCTGTTGCCAGCGGTCCACAAGTGCACCAGTGAATTCAGGAGACAACTGAGCTACAACAACATAGCTATCACGCTTACCAAGTTGGTATGTTTTCACCTTGATAGGCTTACCTAAGTTATTGATATTATCGACAAACGCCATTGGCGCGCCTGAAATAACACCTTTTTGCATGAGGCGCTCGATAGAGCGACGCACATCACTGTGTCTTGAATTGACTAGCTCTGATATATCAAGGCTAGACATGGTGACAGCGTGATGATGATTTGCTACATTAAAACCAATTGATGAAGATTGTTGCATGTAAGACTCCAATCATTAGTTGATGTAAGCCGCCAGCTGCACACTGGCGGTTTTTCTTTTTGTGTCATTGCAGTTTTTCTTGGCGCAGATACGGCAGCACTACGCTCCAGTTATCATCCCTCCATGATTCACGCTCAATGTGGCTAGACTCCCTTTCAATAATTGCTCTGGCTTTGTTAAGTGTCCGCGGATACTCACGCGTAATGGAATGAAAGCGGCCAGCTAAACGATGCTCTGCTACGCGAAGCAGTGGATAGACTTCTTCGCATGCGTTGAGCATTACCGAGCCCGCCCTCCACAACCACGCGAGATCGCATAGCTCTGAGTCTGTAAACTGCTTAGCTAATGGAGAGTGCTCAACTTCACGATCAAGTATGTCCAGCACCCAGCGGCGGAACTCTTTGGCAACTGAAGTGGTGGCAAACATGGCGATCAGATGGCAACCGCGAAGAGAAAAGACGCGAACGCTTTTTTCACGTAAGTTGTTGTTTATACCGTTGGTCTTCATTTTGATGACCATTGACATCGCGTCAGTAAACTCATCTGAGTTGCGCGAATAAATGGTTGAAACGCTCTTTGGCGATGCATAACCCAAAGCCTTTGCGATGTCGCTAGAGGTCAGCCAGACATCGTCTAAATTTGCGACTGGTTGCAGTTGAATGCCGTGGAAGTTGAGGTCTGATTTAGCTACAATGTTCATGTTGGTTTTCTCGCAAAAGTTGACTGACAATTTAGAGGCCTCGACTGTTAGCGCAGTTGGGGCTTCGCTGTTTTTACTGACCACTGACTCTTTCCTCTCGCAGGCTTTTAGCCAAACGCTGCACGATTGCAGAATTAATCGAAATGCCATCCATCTCAGCCATACGGCGGATTTCTTCTTTCATGCGCTCTGGTAAGCGGAGCATGAATTTTTCACTTTTGGTTTGCGTGTAAAGGGTATCCATTTGCTTCTCCAGTATGTCACCGTGACATGATGTCACTATGACTCAATTGCGGAGTGGTGTCAATGTGATAGCATTCAATAAACACTAATTATTTTGGGGATGGTATGAGCGAGAAACAGGTTCGTGATTACGACAAATTCATGCTTCGCCTGCCAGAGGGCATGAGAGATGCTATTGCAGACAGGGCGCAGAAAAACGGGCGATCTATGAATTCTGAGATTGTTCAGATACTTGAAGATGCTCTAATAGCTCAAGGAACGAATGGCGAGCCCGCTTACGTAGACATTCCTGATAAACAGTTAGAGTCGATGGTTAAAACCATGACGGAGGTTTTGACTGATGAGATCATGAAAAAATTCACCGTTATCCGTAAGGATAAGAGCAAAGATGAATAAAAAACCCACCTGACGGTGGGTTAGTTTTTGCTACCATTGATAATCCAACTGGCAAAGATGCCTATTGTTTTGTCATACAAAAATGAAAGCATCAATCCAACAATCATCAAGTAGAATCCCAGAGCAAAACAGCGATGAGACGGGGCCTCGTATCTGCCATAAGAAAGACTGACAGAGTCGTACATGAAGTCCAGCAGTCGATCCCAAAAATACCACCACTTGTAAGGCTCGGCGACTAACAGTCCCACTATCATTAAGAGGCAGCCAAATAAAAAAAGTGAAAACCCCATCCTTTTCAGTGGCGTATCCAAAGATTTGAGTTTACCAGCCATTCCTGTCTCTTCTTACTTTCCATTTATGATGGGAGCATAAATAAATTTAAGTCGCTGTTAAAGCGGTTTTACATATTGCCCTATCTGCGGAGATTCAATGCTTCCAGAAGGGTCATAGAAATACTGTTGCCCTTTCTGGTCGGCGTACTTTCTCAGCCTCCGCTGATATCCCGGATTTAATGCTTCCGCTGCGTCATTGAAGAACAGGTGGTCTACTGCCGCCTTTGTGTACCAGTAGTTGAGTGGGGCTATTTGCTGCCGGCCAAACTTAATAGCCATATAACCGGCTTTGTTCGGGTCGGTTGGTGCGGTAAATGCAATCTTGCCTAGCGTCGCAAGGTCACCAAATATCGGCACTGCACTGGAGCTATGTCCGCTGTTATCGCCGCTCACTGCATCGTACATGCTGGTTATCATGTCCTGTACCATCGCAAATCCGCCTGCGACTGCCATAGCACGGCCGATAGTCCGCCAGTCATCAAGAGGCGGAGGATTCTGTCCGTTTGTCAGAGCCTGTGCCGCAAGTGCCATATAACCAAATCCCAGCGACATAGCCGCAGTTGCGGCCACATAGCCGACGCGCGTCCCACCTGACTTTCGGCTCAGCCTGTCCAGCATATGCGCTGTCTGAATTGCGCCAGCATTCTTGAACAGCATGACCTGCTTCGTCAGGGCGTTAGTTCGACCGCCTGCGCTCATGATCGTCTGTGCGGTAAGGTTGTGCTCAGACGTCACGATATCGCCTCCCATGCGCACGAATCCCATCATGCGTGCCTGAAGGCGCATCGTTTCATCTTCACTCAGCCCCAGCGCCGAGACATCTGATACGTCGTGAATGTCGTTGCCTCGTAACTTCTGGCGTGGAACATTCACTATATGCTGCCAGTCACCCTCGGTTATCCCGGCATTATTAAGCAGTGCGCGCTGGCTGTTATCTAGCTTCGCCCACGGCTGTTTTGCCCACTGAGCAAGAGCAAAGGCGTGCGAAGTCTGACCAGCGCGGCGAGCGGCGTTTGTCCATGCATCGAGCAGCGTGTATTTCATCGTTGCCTGTGCGTAGCGGCTCATGGCGTTGCCAATATTAAACCGGCCTTGCGCCATGATACGTTCTGCCCCATCTCTCGCTGCCTGCGTTGCCACCTCAGCACCAATGCCAAAGCGAGCCGCTTCTTTAGGGCTGAAGGCAGTGCGCATGATTGATCCGATATTCCCTAACTGGCCCACATCTGACATGTTCAGCAGAATGCCTGGGGTATCCTGAAAAGGTGCTCGCAGGGCTGTGCTGGTCAGCTTCGTTGCCGCCTGATATGCGGTAAGCGCGCTGCTGATACGGTCGAACAGCGTGAAATCGACGTTGTTTTTCACCATCTGACGAAAGTAAGCATCAGGACCGAATCCGCCGCGGGTTGCGCCGGAAACGCTGCCATCACCGTCGAACTTCGCGCCGGGAATCTGGCTATCACGCTTCAGAGCAGTGTCGCGCAGCGTTGCGAAGGTTTGACCTGGATTCGGGCCAAGCTCATTAATGAGCGCCGTATCGCGCGCGGAGCGATTCAGATGCGAGAAGAACGAGGAACCCAAAGAGCGGTCGGAGAACTGCTGGTTGTAGGCAATGACAGCGTCGGCATCTTTCAGGTGGATTTCGCGATGACTGGCATTCAGAGAGCGGGCTACGTTAGCGCTTCCGAAGCCTGAGCTGGCACCTTCTGCGAGACCCTGCTGGTCGATAGCTATCTTGTTTACGCCATCAGTAACGAGTGAGTGGTACATTTTGCTCACGACGTCATGCAGGGCGGAATCATCCAGTTGGTTTCCGGCGTCGTTCAGGTACTGATTGCGGTCGAGGTTCTTCATCATGAAGCTGACCCACTTTTCCTGACCAATCCTCTGCATTACTGTCGGGTCGTGAGACTGCGGAGCATAGTTGTCCAGTTTGCTAACTGTGCCGCCTGCCCGGTTTCTCGCCTGACGGTAGCCTTCCATCGAATCAGACCACTGCTTAGCGAATGTCTTCGCTGCTGCATTGCCTGTGTTCTGTCCGTAAATCTCCCTCACCACATCACTGAAATAAGCGTCACTGCGACGATTACCGAAGTCGAGGTTAAACCCACCGACCTTTGCCGCTTTAAGCATGTCTCCCATGCCGCGAACCGCAACCTGCTCGGCGCCGCGAAGCGTGTTATCGACACCTTCAAGCACATCTATCAGCGCGTTACTCCACTTGCCTGGCTTGTCCTTGCGGGCGGCCGCAAAGTCATTCATACGGCGCGCGGCGTCAGCAGTGGCTGATAGCTGGCGAAGCTGAGAGCGAGCTAGCGCATCTGCCTGAATTTTTTCCTGGTCACGCACCCAGTTACCGATTGCGATCGTACGCTCGTCTGCTGTCATTGCCTGCCATGCCGAGCGGTCACGACGAGCCAGAACTTTAGCTCCCTCGTGCATGCGTGAATCGATGCGCTTGATAGCCGCTTCAGTCAACTTTACCGGCTTGCCATGAAGATTTGACAGGTGTTGCTCTACCGCCTGTATGCACTGTGATTTCATATCAGCTTCCGTATTTCAGCGCGCAGGTCGCGGCTACGTCGTATATCTGCGATTCCTGATGCGCAAGGGTGTGCGCCGATTCAGTCTCGCTCAGATGCCTGTTGATGGTTTCAGAAAGCTCAGGGTGCGTTTCCTTGATGGCTTCTGCCTGTTCACGCAAGGCCTGGAAGGGGTCGCTATGGACGTCACTCAGCACGCCTGGCTGCGGCTCCTGTGCTTGCGGCTGAGGTATGGCCTGCTCATCTGATGCCTGGGCGATTCGGTCAATGCGTTGCGTCGCGTCGCCAGCCAGTTCCTGCCGATGAATCACTGGCTCATCAATGCTGCCGTGAGCGAGAAAGGTGCTTTCTTCGTTAATATGGTCAGAAACATCGACAGCCTTGCCGGCATGAACGGACTCATTCGCAGAATCCATCGCGCGAACGTGAGCGGATTCTGTTACCGGGTCTGTCGCAAGGCCGGGAGCAGACTCGGTAACATAGTTGTCATGCAGCAGATGAGCAGTGGCGGCGTCTTCGTGAACACCTTCCGGTCTGATGCCAGTAGACATCTCGGGCGTTTCAGTGCGGTGCCCGCCACCAATGAGACCAAATGCTCCGCCCAGCACAAACTCTGTAACGAGGCTGGCAGCATCTGCCTGACGCATCTGCCGGGCCTGATCGTGAAATCCTGCCTCATCCAGAATCGCCGCCCTGCCCCAGCGATCAGCCTCACCTGCTGCCGAGTTAGCCAGCCCGCCCAGCACGAACCGAGAGCCATACAGCACTGCACCCTTGCCTACTCCGGCAAAGCCAGGAATAGCTGCACCGATGCCACCAGATAACGCTCCGACGCCGCCGTAGTCTTCCAGCGCCGAACCGGTAAGACCAAGCTTAGCGCCTTCTGCATGAGCTTCCGTCTGCCCCTGCGCAGCGGCCAGCACGACACCTGCCACTGGGTTAAGCACCATTGCGGCGAGTGATGGCGTTTGCTGAGCCAGCCCGCCGAGGATCGTACCGACTGTACCGACCTGCTCGCTGTCGAACGTCTTGTACTGCGGCAACTGACTTTCCGCCGGCGGCTTAGCCTCAAGGGAGGCCTTGCCAGCCTCAAGCGTTTCATCGCTCCCTGTCAGAGCGGCCCCGGCAATCATCTGTGCGCCAGAAGCCCGCATCTGCGCATTGCCTGTACTGGCAGCAATCCTTGCAAGGGATGTACCGGCGTTCTCGATACCTGTTGCAACCCCTTGCCCCGTTCCCTGGAAGAAACCGGCGTCGATATGCTTCAGGCTCTCGCCACCGTTAGCGTTCAACTCTCCATTTAACTGGGGGTCGTATAACAGGCTCATTTGCTCACCTTAATCACGACGGGTTTGCCGTCTTCGCCAATAACACGGCGTTGCGATGCTGAGTTAATCAGCGTCTGGTTGCCGTCTATATCTGGAGCCAGTGCATACGTTCCCTGGCTTAAACCATTTCGGACGCTCTGCGCATAGCTACCCAATTGACTGATGCCGCTGTTGATGGTGTCACGGTAGGCATTCGCATCCGTGCCCGGAGGCGCGATAACCATCGCCCCGCTAACTTTAACTGGCGAGCCGATAATGCTGTGCAAAGCGTTGTCATCAGGCGTGCGCTGCGGGTCGCCGCCACTGCCGACGTGGTAAGACTTGACTACCGGCAGCAACTGCTGGATTTGCGAGGTGGTCAGGTTGGGATATTCAGACTTGATGGCCTGAGCAGTGTCCTCATCAAATGAAGGTGAAAGTTTCACTTTTGCAGCGCCATCTACAGGACTGAGCAGCCTGTTACCACGGTCAACCGCCAGGGCCGCGCTATATCCGCCAGGCGATGTTGCCAGACCTGCCACCGCTGCAACCTGCAATGAATCGCCACCAACCTCCCGTGCGAGCCGTGTGGCGATGGCAGGAGAGCTACTGGCTTGCGTGTTGCGCCAGAACTGGATGCGCTGGTCAGGTGTCATGCGTGCATAGGCATCCTGAGTATTATGCAGTTCGTCGGTAGTAAGCAGATTTTTCGCTGCCGTCTGACCATATTTCTGCTGCAGGGAATCAGAGTTAACCTGTCGCTGCAGTAGTGTCTGACCCCATACGCCGGGCTGAGCGGTTGCGTCATCCGGGTTTAGCGGCTGCAATGGCTGACCAGAGTCAAGTGCTGCTACGGCCTGCGGGTTTTTCTGCAGGTCAGTACGACGCTGGCTGATACCCTGCTGTACGGCCTTGAATACCTTGTACTCGGATTCAGAGCCGCCATTTTGCTTCAGGTCGAGCTGCATCTTGTCGAGCTGTTCTTGCGCCTGCGCGGGAGGAAGCGCGAGTAACTGCTGCGTTTTCACCATCGCATTACGGAGCACATCTGCCGCGCCGTTATACTGCGTTCCCTGCACCGTCGTGGTGTAGTTCTGCCAGTCTGCCTGCGAAGGAATCTCCCCGCTGGCGATACGGTTTTGCATAATATCGCTGGCGTGTGATGCGGCCGCCTCGCGCTTAGCGGCAAGTGCTACCTGCTTTGTCTGCTCAGCGATTGCGAAGGATGCTGCGCGGTCATTGTTCGCCTGCGCCATGTTATAGAGCGACTGCGTCTGCTCCATGGTGAGGTGAGCAATATTGACGCCAGGGGCCAGTGAAGACGGATTGTCTACCGCATTCCATGCGCGTGATGCCTGTCCGTCGTCGATATTCCCTGAGTAGCCTTCCTGCTTCGCCATTGCTTTGGCGATACTGGTCATCTGCTGCGGGTCATTCGGGTTCAGCTTCGCATCTACAGGGATGCCGGTTTGCTTGCTGACAAACTGCGCGTACTGGGCCGGGTCGTTATTATCGGAACTCGGTGCCCAGCGATTGATGAGAGAGTTAAGCGTGTCATCGCCGTTGTTGATATGGTTGCGCATCAGCTTCATGCCAGCGCGCAGCCCATGCTCCGGCGTATCGAACTGCTCAAATCCAGATCCGTTATCACCACCCTTACCCAGCCAGTCATTGCTGGATGAATATCGCAGGTTCAGCGGGTTGTTGTTGCGCGTTGCCAGCGTGCCATTTGAGCCCTTTGCGTTGAGGTCATCAACACGCTGTGCATTAATCTGGCTCGTCAGATGCGCTGAGGCATTGTTGGCTGCCCAAAGACCCTTTGCATATTCCCACTGGTTAATCCCTTTCTGCTGAAGCTCTGCCTTTGTGGCGGGGTCGAGGTTGCTGTTGTTAACGCTCTGCACCCACCCATCCTGAAGGGCTTTCGCACTGTTCGGGTCTTGCAGGATTTGCGATCCAATCTGCGACGCCGTGTCCTGCAGGTTCGCGAACTGAATTTGCTTCGCCTGATTCTGGCCCCAGTTAATGGCCTGATTTTCCGTCTGCCCGCGCAACTGCGCCCAGCGCAGTGTGTATTCACTCTTCTCTTTTTCGGAAAGCTCAGGGTGATCATCAAAGAACTGTTGCTGATGCTGCTTGACGATTTCCTGCGATGCCGGGATGTAGTCGATGCCAGTCTGTGACTTCTGTTGCGCATCGTTCAGCGACTGAGTCAGGGCAGTTTGCGAGTTGACGAAGTCCGTCATGTACTGCGTGTTCTTTACCGCCTGCTGCTGCTGACCCAGCCGTTCTGCTGCATTAGCAAAGGAAGACAGTCCCTGCAGAGCCATCTGCTGGTCAGTCGATGTTGTCGGCAGATTGACAGGGCTAACTCCGGCTGAGCGGATACCAACCTGCTGCTGGTAGATCGGGATACGCGCCATTTACTGCCCTCATTTCTTCTGACTGTAATATGCTGAGCCAACCTGAGACGCCCCACCAAGAAGACTCATCAGACCGGGCTTTTGCTGCTGTGCCGCGTAACGCAGGGCTGATGCCTGGTTCTGCGTGTTTGTGATTTCCTGCTGGCCGTTAAAGTTCGCGTTGGCAGCATCCATTTCCGTGTCAATCGCCGTGGAACGCTGAATCAATGCGTTACTTCCGCCCGTACCGGTGCCATTGTCTGCGAACGCCGCGGACTGGCCTGCCAGCACCTGATTTCCCTGCTTGCGAACCTGGGAAACCTGAGAACCAGTTTGCAATGCCTGTACCTTCGCCTGCTGGTCTGCCAGCGATGCGTTCAATGCACTCTGCTGAGATTGCGACTCTGCCTGCTGGCGCTGTGAAAGCGCCGATGCCGCCGCTGATGCTACTGCGAACCACACCATTATTTATCCCTCACAATTGACCACATCTTCACGTCCTGACCATCCGGCCGATATCGACGCATTACACCTTCATACTCAAAGCCGAGCATCTGCAGCCATCTTTCTGACTCAGGGAACTCTGATTGCGCCTCAAGTCGATGGTATTCTTTCAGCCCCTCACGAATGACCTTCTTCGCTTCACGGAACAGGCAAATCCACTGATGGCTGATTCCATCCGCCACTCTGAGATACATAACGGCGCGCCCGGGCCAGATTGGGACCAGCCCGCCAATTGCGGCGACCTGACCGTTATGCTCTGCCGTATAGCAGGGGTACTGGCTTATCCACTCGGCATATTCAGGCGTGATTTCATCGTTAATCTGGTAAGGCTGCGCCTTCAACTCGAAAAGATGTCGGGGCTCATAGGGGATTATTTTCATTCGCCGGTTGTCCAGGCTCGGGGATAAACAGCACAGATGGTCATGGGCAGCGGCTGGTCCTGAATTATTTTCATGCAGCCGTACTTGTTGTAATCGCCCGGCCAGGTCATCTCTTTGATGTCATCGTAAGCGCCTGGCACGCTATCCATCATGTCGCTGTAATCACGGGTTTCGATTGTGTCTGTGTTGCGACCGTTTTCATCAGAAACCTTGCCGCCAAGCGAGTTGACGAACAAGATTGCCACTTTGTTCACGCGTTTAATCTTTGAATCCTGAAAAGGCAGCGTGACAAGCTCAGACGTATAAGGCAGTCCGGCGGTTACGACTGATGAAGGCCATTGCAGACTGATAGCGCCACCGCTAACCACGACGTCAGGATGAACCGCGCCATCGGTTGTGACAGACACCGTCATTCCTTCAAGGTGATCAAGGCCAGAAACGCGCGAGACTGGCGAGCCGCTGTAGGTCAGTCCACAATCAACGTAGAACGCCTCTGATAGCGATTGCGTGTCAGCATCCCATGCAGGCTTCAGGTATTCGACATAACGCCGTGTAGCGCTGTTTATGGTGCGTTTAACTACCATCCAGACATCATCACGATTGCCAGAAGGGTCGGGAATGGTCGTAACTGACTCCACCACGCCGCCGACGTCGTGCCTGTGCCAGCCGATGACTTCCTGTTCAGAGTTATAGGTCAGGGCAACAATCTCGCCGTTTGTCAGCACAACCCACACAACGTTGTCGGGCTCCTGCTGCCAGGCGAAATCAACAATCCCGGTAGAGGTGATGTGCTCTGCAAGCACAGACAGGTCGGTAGAGCTGTATGAGCCGCTCTGGTAATCAGCCTGTACAGCCCTGACCTTTCTGCCTGCGCGCTGCACAAACAGGACTGTGTTGCCAACAATTAGCGCGTTGACGCCTTTGGAGCCGTATTTCGATTCCTGCACAATCTGAATATTGTCAGGACCAAAAGCACTCGTCGTGGTTGACGGCGAGCATGTGAGTTCGCTGCTTGCCGTGCCGACAATGAGGGAGCTGCTGGCCGCTATCCACTGAATGGTGTTGGTCGAGTCAGCTTCAATCTGAACGTTGATCGCATCGTCAGATTCAACTTCATAGCCATTGCTCATCGACGTGAAGTTTTCATAGTCGGAAGCAACGGAGAACCACAACTTATTGTTGCCAGCGAAGCACAGGCGGCTTTTGTAGAAGCCGACCTTAGTGGGATAGCCCATTGCGCCTGACCAGTCGCCAAACGCCCACTTGAACGTTTTGCCGGTTGTTGTGCGCACGCTGGGCGGAAGCTCCGTCAGAATTTTGCCTACAGCAACACTGGCGCTCGTTACCGACGTAATCTGTATCACGCCCCATCCGCCATTGCTGTAGCGCCACATAGCTTGTCCGTCGCTGTGCGCGCCTGCTGTCCATGTTGGCTGAGTGCTGCCCGTCTTGGTGCCGAGCATATCCTCGTAGTACTTGCCGTCGCTGCGGCAGAATACGCCGGGCGAAAAGGTTTCAGTGGTGTCTGAAGTCCATGCGGGGATATAGCCGTCATGCCCCGTTCCGTCCGTTACCTGGTCGGTGCTGGACTCGATATAGAAAAGGCCGCCAACGTGGCCTGACTGGAATATCGCTGAGTTCGCGGTAATGGTGCAAAGACTGGTTGTAGTCGGCGTTCCGTCCGGACGAGTCGCACCATCAGCTGACCAGATGCGAAACTGGTCGGTGTACACAGTCACGCTGCGGCTGGAGTTGATGTTGTCAAACGGGCCCAGCGCTGCAGCATAGTCAAAAGCGGTCATCGTCCAGTTGGTGTTCGACAGGCGGCTCAGCTTGTAAGGTGGCTTCTCACCCGTATGGCAGCAGATGTAAATCACATCACCGCTCTGTACCATTGACAGGCCAAACCCGCCGTCATCGTTCGTCAGGTCGTCTGCCGAATAAGGCGACCCGATTACATAAGGATTCCCCGAGCCATCCAGCGCAACGCCGTGGTCAGAGTAAAACTTGATGTAGCCGGGGCCGAACTCGAGCACGAAAGCCTGCGTGGTGTTGTATTCAAATTTCGCCAGCCAGACTTTGTTCGCTGAGTCATGAATCTCACTGACGAAGTAGGTTCCTCCACGACGCTCTGCAGGTCCTTGTGAGCGAGGGATGAAGTTGAGCATCTTCTTGCAACCGTTCTTCCACTTCTGGAAATCGGTCTGCCCCAGCATCAGCGGGGAGAATTCGCCTGCATTAAAGCTGTTGATTGCGGGGGTAGCAGATGGCATTTACAACCTCGATGTGAACCAGGATGTTTCCTGTTGCTGAATGGGCGGGCGCTCAATAGCACTGGCCTGTCGAGCCTGCCTGATAGCAAGTTCGAAGTCCTGCATTGCGGCCTGCTTCTTCGTTGATGACTGCGTTACGGTTTCGCAAATTTCCACCGCAAGAGCACACGCAAATGCTTCTGTGAATGCAGAATCGTACTGACTCGGATCGTCAAGCTTCGCGCCGTAGCGCAAGTAAACCGGCGATTCCATATCCGTCAGGATTTTGCGACCTTCCACCTGATAACGAGGGAAAGGCATGTGATAGCCGTAATGCCACTCCTGATGAGGCACATCAGACACGGCATCGATGCGCAGGCAATCGGCTGGTAGCTGATACTGGAATTGATATCCGTACACCGTTTCACCCGTGAGGGCAGCTAACTGCGCGCGGCGAATGGCGAATGACCAGCGATAGATACGAAGGAGGTTATCAAGGACGCCATCATAAACGGCCTCGATTGCGCGTGACTGGGCGTTATTGTCCGTCTCGGCCATAAGCCTTTCTGCGCCGAGCTTTGTCAAAGCCCTGTTTATGATTACGATTTTGGTAGCCATATCTCACCATTAGAAAAGGGGCCGAAGCCCCTTGTTATCAGGCGGTATAGTTGCGGTTGTACGCACGCCATGCGGCAATGTCTTTCACCAGGAAGGCGGAGAACGCGCCAGCAGTCAGCGGGCCTGTGCTGACGGTGTAGCGAACGCCCAGATAGCGCAGGTAGGTGCCAGACGGAAGCTTGACCGATGCCAGCGTTTTGCCGCCGGTCATATCGGCAAGTTGCCAGGTTGAGCTCGTCCAGTGAATGTTTGAGCTGGTCAGGCCTGCTGCGGCCGAAGACTCCAGCGTAACCTGAACTGTTGCAGCGCCTGCGGCCGCAGCAGCAGTGTCACACTGGATAACCAGATAGACATCTTCGCCGGTGCCGACATCAACGCCGCTGTTGTAGTTAAACGCCGGGTTAAGGTCTGCGACGTTGGTCGAAATGGCGGTTGCTGTAACCGCCTGTGAATCAGAAAACTCAAGCTGCTTGTCAACGTACATTATTCGCTCCTTAAACGACGCGGGCTTCAGTGGTGTTCAGGGCGTCAATGCGACGGTAAGGGATGCCACTGAACAGCGTTGCTGGGCGGCCGCCGACTTCGTCGTAGCTCAGAGTGCCAGAAGCAACTTTGTTTACGGTCTGACGGCGCAGGAAGGAACCGATGGTGCGGTTACCGTAGAAGACCGGCGTCACGCCTGACAGGCTGTGTAGCTTCTCGGTCGCCTGGGTCATCAGGTCGATGATGTCAGCGCCAGATGCGGCGTTCTTGGTCAGAGCCGAGGTATCGATGTTCGCGATACGAACCACATAGCGCCAGTCGTGCAACGCAAGACCGCATTTCCACTGGTACTGGTCCATGTACGCGCGGTAGCGGTTCTGGTTGGCGTCGAATGCGTCACCTTCGCCCAGGTCGTTGTGCACCAGGCCGGCAGTTGAGCCTTTCGGGTAAATGCCGTGAATGGTGTTCGCGCCCCAGCCTACGAGCCAGATGGAGGTCAGGTTAGAGCCGGTGCCGCCTGCATCGATGATGTTGGCTTTGTTCGCGCCGCCAGATGCGATTGCGCCAAAGCGTGGGCCAAGGCCGGTAAATGCTTCAGGCACGCTGTCAACGTTGCCGTACAGAACGGTGCTCTGCATGCGCTGGTTCATAGCCTCAATGAATGAGGTTGCCTGCAGCAGACGGAATGAGCCGGTGTTGCCGTTCAGCATGGCGAGGTCTTTGTCGATCTCTGAGCGAGCTTCGAGGATGCCGCACGCTTCATCAATCTGAGCAGTGGTCGCCTTACTCGGTGGAACGCCGCCATTGATTTTACGGAAGACGACATCCGGCAGGCCGGTGCGGGTGGTGATGCGATGACCTGTTGGCAGGTTGCCTTCGTACCACGGCATGTCCTGCAGCATTTCGTTGGACTGGTTCAGAAGCTCCGCCACTGCTGCAGTACCGCCATTCGGATCGAGTGTCTTTGCCACGTCGAGCAAAGTGTACTTTCCGGATAGTGTAGCCATTAATAATTCTCCAATGATTTCTTATTTCATGTCAGGCCAGAGGCGCTGAGCGAGGTCTAACTCACCGCCTTGCGGGGAGCTTTTCGGGGTGGCAACTGACTTGTCTTCGTTAATTGCTGCGCCGATTTTCAGGAACATCTTTGCGATGACGGGGCTGTTAATGAGGCCGGACTTATCCAGCATCTCGATGAACTCTGGCGGGGCGAAAGTGTTGACGGCGCGCTCCATCACGGATTTGTTCGCGTCGAAGTCTTTGCCCCACTCCTGTCGTACTGAAGCGAGGTCTGTTTCTGCCTGCTTCTGAATGGCTGCCTGCTGTGCTTCAGCATGCTGGGTCTGGAACGCATTCCATTTCTCAGCAAGACCCTGCGCCTGCTGCTTGTTCAGGCCCATCTCGTGCATCCACGCCGCGGTGGTTTTGGCGAATTCGCCGTCCTGACCTTCAGGGACCGGAATTTCATAGCCGTCAGCGCTCTCAGGACGACCTAGCTTCGCGTAAACCGCTGCCCAGCCATCCTTGTCGCCAGCTTCCGGTAACGCCGCGAGGAATGGCTCTGGAGCTGTTTCCTGCTGTTGCTGCTGACCGCCAAGCAATGAGGTTGCCTGCTCGGCTGCTTGAGTTGTTTCTGTCGCCTGTGAAGTTTCTGCTGCGGCCTGCTCGCCGCCAGTTGCATCAAGACTCATTGCTTAGTGCCTCGTTGAGCTTTCGGATCGCCTCAAGAATCTGAGCGTCATCCAGCGTGGTGTAATTGATGATTCTGTGCGCTACTTCCCGCCTGCCCTCTGCGAGCATCGTTGCGTGCGTATCGACTGAGCCGCTTACCTTTGAGATAGCGACGGAGCTTTTCAGGAGCTTTGCGAAGTCCATCAGGTCGGCGATGACGCGCTCCTGCTCCTGCGTTCGATTACCCTGCACACCGAACACGGCCCGGTAAGCCCGGAGCAACAGGAGGTCGCGCCTGTGTGAAAACAGACGTTCTGTCAGGTTTGCCATGCGTTATCTCTTACTGAGGTGCGGGAAGTGGTGAGTTAGCTTTCTGCTGGGCCGATGCCAGCTTGTCGGCTGCTGTAGCGATGTTTGGTGCTGCCTGAATCAGGTTTGACAGCTGCTGCTGCTGAGCCTGCTGCGCTTTAAGCTGAGCTTCCTCATCTGCATCTTTAATCAGCGAGCGAGGCATGCCATTGATGTCAGCAAACTCGCGCATGATATCGCCAGTGTTGAAGAGCTGCAGGACGCTCTGGTCGAACTGTGCGAGCGACGTTGCCATCTGAAGGGTCTGAGCAATACCATTGCCTTCATCAGCTCGCTGCAGGCGAATGAGCGGCGACTGGTATTCAATGTCGAATTCCATGCCTGCATCAATGAGCTGCTGCGGCGCAGGCGGGAATAAGCCCATACGCCCACAGATATCGACTTCCCGCTCAATCATTGGCCCAAGCTGCTCGGACATGATTCTCCCCATTGTCGGGGCCAGTAGCTGACCTTTCTCCTGAGCACGCAGCATTGCCTCGGTAGCGGTCATCTGCGGATTATCAACGAGTATCTGGAACAGCGTCACCAGGAATACGTCGTTAATCAGCTTGCGCTTCTGGTCCATCATCTCAAGCCCAAGATTCGGCTGAGAGCCTGTCGTAAACGCTAGGGCTTTTGGCCTTCCATTTGCGTCAATGCCGCCCGAGTTAATGCTTGCAGGTCTCAAATCGAATGCGTCAAGGACACCGTCATCACTAACAAGTATCGGAGGCCTGTTAGCCAGCTGTGCGCCGATGAGCGTTTCCTTGTTCATCTCGTTCAGAACTTTAATGTCAGGCAACGCTGTCATGCCCGGCCCGCGAGCATATGTTTCACCCGGTGACTTCTGATAGCGACCAATGCAGTACGGCATCGTGTGGTAGCCGCCCTTGCGCACTAGTTTCTTGCCTGAAATGCTGATGTACTGAGACTGCCACGGCATTCCGTCAGGTCCAGCTACCGGCTCACCGTTCACGTAGCGCACGTTATCGTTCGGTGATACGCGATGGATGAATTCGAACTTAGACATCGGTGCGTTATCAGCTGCACGCTGAATAGGCTCTGGCAGATTGTCTTTACCGAACTGCTGCACCGCCTGTCTGGCTGTCAGGCTGAACTTGCGATGCACAAGGTCGATGACACCCTGAAAGTTCTCTTCAAAGTAGATTTCCTGCAGTGGATAACACGCATAGCGCATACCCTTTCCGGGAAGCTCATCGACGAACATGCAGCCGTTACCAAACGCGCCAATTGAGATGTAGTTTTCACTCATCTGGTTGGCGAAGTTGGCATGCGGCGCGTAGCGAAGGCGGAACAGAATTCGCGTACAGGCTTCGAAATACTCCTGCACCTGATTGTCATCAGCAAACTTCTCGTTCTGCAGGCCGTGCCATGTCTGCGTGCGAGGCGTAACGACCGACTCTACAGCTGCTGCAAAGCGCTCCAGAGCGAGAATCGGCGTTGAGTCGATAGCTTTCTCTGACCGCTTCGTGCCATCCTGCTTCTTCTTCGTGAATCCTGATGCGCGAGGCAAGCAGCGCTCAGCCACTTCTTCCCAGTGCTGCTCCCATGTCTTTCGTGAGACTTCCATGGAAGACTGGTCACGCATAATCTGGTCGAGCAGTTCTTCCTGGCTTTTGTCCATCTCACCCACCTAATAGCGTTTTCTGACCTGAGGAGCTTGCCGATACCGAGCTGTCACCACCTGAACCCGACAGCATGTTGGCGTTGACGCCCTGTCGCTGACGCTTACGAAGAAGCTCGTCAGCCTGGTTAATGGCAGCACTGTCATCCGGCGAAGTGCTTGAAGTTTTAATCTCAGGGGTTTTCTGCTTGGTAAACAGATTCAGAGGGTCAAAGACCTTCTGCATATCAATTGAGCCCATAAATTCACCCGAAGAGGTTATATTCAGTGTTTGCCATCACTCGGCGCTGTGGCCGGTTTTTGACGACAGGGAATGCGAATGTGATCGCCAGTGCGTCAGCACGGTTAGGTGACGGAACGCCGCGGCGCTTCATGTCGTCCTTGGCCTCCAGAACTATCTTGCCGTCGAGCTTCACCTTGTATTCAGGCGCCACAAGCTCATCAGCCGTTTGCTGGTCGTCGATGCTGCCACCTTCTTCCAGCCACTTCTTCATGCTGTTCCAGATTTCGCCACGCTTGTTAAGCATCGCCGGGTCAGCTGATTCTCCACCAAACTGGACGAGACGCCACTTGCGCCCCCACGATTTACCAACTGAGTGAATGCCAGTGCCGTAGCCGAAGTCGATGAACACTGCGTCAGCCTTGTACTGGTCTTCAAACTGAGCGACGAGCTGAGCAAACTTCACATCGTCATCTGTCTTCTGGTAGCAACCAAGCAACTGCGAGTGGAGACCTTGTCGTAAGTACACGCAGGCCTCATCAGCGCCCGAATAAGCAGGGTCAACACCGATGATGACTGAAGCGTGCTGAAAGTTCTCTGGCCTCACGTAGCGCCGCATAGACTCATCTACGAGCGCCTGAGGGATAAATTGCAGGTCTGACGCTGACGGGAACAGGCCGCGTACACGAACCTTGAAGAAGTCGCTGTCAGGACCGTAGTCTTTCTCCCACTGGTCTATCAGCTCTTTGTTCGTCATCTTCGCTTTGCGGCTGTCAATCTGCTTGCAGCGCCAGCGATGACGGAACTTACGGAAGCATTCACGGAATCTACCGGTGTTACGCGTCGGGTTACCGAACGCAAACCAGAATGGCTCACCATCCGTCAGGCCGCCTTCAGCAACTTCCCATATCTTGTCAGGTACGGCTGATGCTTCATCGAAGATATAGAACGGGCTTGAGTTAGCAGCATGCAGGCCGGCGAATGATTCTGAGTTCTCTTCGCGGCACGTCTGCCCGTCACAGCGCCATGATTCCATGTGCTCGACGTGGTAGATGTTCATGTTGCCTTTGCCGTTGTTGTACTCGAACCAGTGACCGGTGATGCAACGCTTCTTCCACTTCCCAAGCTCGCCCCACGTTTTTGTGCGAAGCTGCTCAGATGTGTTTGCCGTCACAACACCTTTGCATTGTGGGCGCGTGCTCATGATGTAGAGGATTAGCCATGCTGTTAGCGCTGACTTGCCGATACCGTGACCTGAGCTGGTAGCGCAGCGATAGGCCTCTACAGGCTTGACGCCATCAAAGTTATTGGTGCGGATAGCCTCAGCCCAGTCGGTGAGGAATTCTATCTGCCACTCATCCGGACCATCGAAGCCAGACAGCTCACCAACGCCCCATTCGAACGAGTACATAACCCATCCGAGAGGGTCGTAGAAGAATCGGCCCATATCTTCAGCAAGCAGCGCTTCAGGCTCATGAAGTACCTTCGCCATCATTTCCCCTCGCTCGCTTGCGCGCCTCTAATACACGGTCAATCAGGCTGATGTTCACATTCGCGTTAATGTCCTGCTGAATGCGATCGCCGTATTTCTTCGGAGCCACTTTCGATGCGTACCATTTGCGGGCGTCAACCTGTAGGCGAGCTTTAGCAACAGCGCCCGCTTCTTCAGATGAGCAGTCCGCTATCGATATGATTTCTTCAGCATAAATCTCTGCCTGAGTCTCACGTGCGCGCGCGTATTGCTCCGAAAAGCCGTCATTTTCGTTCAACCACTTATAGATTGTGCTTTGCGCTGGCATGTCAGGCGACTTGCTAATCTGTCTTACGCTTTCACCTGCAGCAATGCGTTCACAAATGACGTCTGCCGTATCTTGCGTAAACACAGATGGTCGACCTGTTTTTTTCTCGTCGCTCATTTGTGTCTCCTTTGTCATTGGCGATGACCCTCAGCGAAGGCCATCTGCAATGCTTACTTGCTGCTCTTGTCGTCTGCGGTGACGTCGGGATAGATGACGCCTTCGTAGACTTCTTTCAGGCGTTGTACGCGTGCGCTGATTTCGTCAGCATTTACGCCTGGCGTCTTTGCCAGCTCCAGTGCTGCTTCGTGCAGTGCGTCCTGAATCTTCTGCTGCTGGTCTTTCTTATCTGCTGCGGTTGCCATGATTCACTCCTACGAGATTGAGGCGGCGGTTACGACACCACCTGATACGGTTAAAGTGACTGTGCGAGTCGCTGTGCCTAGCGAGATAGCAAGGCCAGTTGTGACGGGAATGGATAATGCCTGTGTGTTATTCACGAGCGCAGTGGTAGCAGGGAGCGTTACGCCGTTTACTGTGCTCTGGCTGATAGCGACAGTGCCGGTTGCCTGCATTGTGCCTGCGCTGTTTTTAACGGTGAGTTGTTGACTGTTGGCGATGATTGCCTGATAGGGATTAACATCGACGTTAGTTCCCTTGTACATCGTCTGGTAGAAATCCTTTTGCGTTCCGTTTGTGATGCGCAGGTATCCCATGGGTTGCCATCCGTTAGCGATAGCGTCCGTTACCAGGCGAACCATTGAGCCGGCATCACTGGATTGCAGGATATTTAGGTCTGTAATAGCCATTGGTGAGTCTCCGTGTGAAAAGGATTCACCCTGGTGAGAATTATTTCTCTTCTCTCAGAGAGGCCACGCCTTCAACTCGCACAGTGGGCGTTCACTGTATGTCGGGACAAATCAGCTTTCGCTGCAAACCCTGCTTCTCTGTTTCTGATTAACACTGCAGTCTCCCCGGGAGGATAAGCGGATCAGCGATATGCAGTGAGACGGCGACAGAGCGGCGCCTGATGAAGAGGTGCGGGTATTGGCTTTGTTTAACGTCGCTGGCTCCCGCTGGCACTCTCGACAATGCTGGCTGCACAGCATTATCAGAGTCACTCAGTGAATGACCCTTGTAATGCCTTACTGAACGTTACGCTCAAACGCCTTTACTGCCTCGCTGTATGCAAGGTCGATGTCACGATGGTAGTTTTCTACCGATTCGTAAGATGAGGCGTTAATCTGAGCAGAGACTGACAGAAATATTAAAGCGTGAATGTCCTGTTGCTTTTCTTCGCTCATATCACTCTCCGTTAAGCTGTAACTTCTGCACCTGAGCCTGTGCCACTCTCTGCGCTCGTGTCGGCTGCTGCGTCTGTGGCGCTGGCTGATTCAGACTCGTCAGCGACGATGCCAAGGCTTTTGTACTGTGCCGTTAAAGCAGCGGCCAGCCCAGTTGTTTTCTTCTCTGCGAGTTTGCTGACAATCAGCGCCTGAACATCAGAATCCTGCAGGACGGCCTTCAGCTCGTCAGAGGTCACTTCTACGGCCATGGTTAGCTCCTTAGGCTTTAGCGATGAGTTTCTTTGCCAGCGCGACGACTTCGTCAAATTCTGCTTCGACGTCGTGACCAATGCTGATGAGGATTTCTTTAACCTTGTCCAGAACAGCGTCGTTACTTGTTACAGTGGTCGTTGTGGTCTGCGTGGTTGCAGCTGGCTCGACAGTAGTGGTTACTGTTACCGGCTCTGCTGCAGTGTTGTCTGTAACGGTGTCAGTCACGGTCGTTTCCTTTTTTGCTGGCTCGTTCTTTTGAAATAGCCACTTAATGGGATTGAACATTCTGTTTGTCTCCGCAGATGCGGCCCCAGGTGTCGTTATGAACGTTTATGGCCCGTACAGTGCGCACGTCCATAAGCTTATAATCATCACCATGGGTATAGATTGGGCCGAACAGCGTGCAACTGGAATCGACGGTTACTGTCGGGCTAGTCGGCGCTATTGTATTTTGATGACTGCAACTTACTGCGAGCGGCATCATCAGAAAGAGAAGCGTTGCTTTGAGTGACATTCTTTGCGGTCTCTGTGTTTTCTTTCTGTTTCGCAGCAACCGCTGCCACCTGCTGTGACTCGACCTTTGCAGCCTGCACATCAGCTTTAGCCTGCGTCTGTGTGATGCCGACTTTCTTGCCACCGAAGTAGCTGGCCGCAATGGCGACGACCACTGCAACGAAAGCCGCAAGCCAGTGCCAGCCGCCTGACAGCAATTCAGTGATGAAGCTCATGGCTGACCATCCATCTGTTGTTTGCGCTCAAGCAATTTGTGCTGGCGAATGAACTGAGAAATCACCGCGGCGGCCATCAGTGTTGAGCCAATGACGCTTTGCAGGTTCTGCGGCAGGATAGCTTTGATATCTGGAGGCAACACATTCCATGCAGAGAGGAATGAATCAGGGAGTAACGCAGCCGATGCCGACAATACCGCACCTGCCGTACCCAGCCATACACTCCACGCTTTGAATAGCAGTTTTGCATGGGCGACAAACTCCAGAGAGGTGTACTTGCGGATAAGCAGCACAACTACGATGGCGATGACGATAATCAGGAGCCAAATCAGGAAGGTCATATCAGCCCCTTGTAGATGTCGTATGTGCCGGTGCGCATTACCTCAGCGTGACGCTGTGCGCGGTTGGGTGTTTGCTTTGCCCACAGGCTGCTTAGCATGCCGTTGGATGCGCCGGTAAAGTTACCGTTGGACATCATGACCAGCGTGTTCTTGAACCCTGCCAGGCCGGCAATCCCCATTTGAAATGCCATGCTGTAGATGATGTCGGCGCGCGCTGGGTTGCACTTCTGCAGTGCTGCGTAAATTGACGGGGTGTTTCGACACTGGTTCATCACGCTGTCAACGAAGGTCTGAAGCCATACATCGCCTACTACGCGAGGAACGGTGAATGTGTAGCTCGACAGTGAATTGTTCTTCGGCCCAATCTTGATGCCGCAGGCGACTGTCGGATAGCCTTCCGTGTCCAGGTAAGGCTTTTCGCGGTAGCCTTCTTCAAACGAGAGTATCTGAATAATCTGGCTCATTTCCGCTCGTCCTCTCTGACGACCCGGTTAACTTCTGTTGCCGTCTTCTGTGGAAGCTGGTCAACCTTCTGCTTAATCTCGTTTACCGTTCTGTCGCGGGCATCGGACTTGTGCTGATACTCAGCGCGGAACAGGAAATAGCCAGAAGATACGCCGCCGAGATAGATTCCAAAGGATGTGAGGGCCACAACCAGGAGCATCTGCCATGTGACGATCGTCTCGCCTTTAGAGTTCTTGATCATCTTGGAACCCTCAAGGATTCGCGCAGCTCTGTCATCTGCTTCAACAGCTCCATATTCGAAGCGGTAAGCTCTTTGACCTGCTCTTTTAAAAGCGCGTTTTGTTGTTCGAGGTGCTGCTGGGAGGCTTGAATGATTTTCAGCGTTGACCGGGTGTCTGATATCTCAGCCCAGTATTTGCGGATAGTTTCATCACGCTGCTTAATCTCTTCGCGCAGCGCTTTGTTTTCCGCTTCTTTGCTGTCTATCGTTTTCGACTGACGCTCAAGCATATCGACCTGAGCTTTATCATTCGCATTACTGGCTTTGCTGCTTGTCCAGTAGCGCATGAAAGCCATGCAGCCTGCCATCGCTGTTGCCAGAGAACTCCCTGCACCTATAAAAAAGTCGGTATTTAATTCGAAAGCCATAAGCCGTCTCCGGCGTTCCCGGAGTTCTCCGGCTGGATGCTGTGAAGAAAATGCGCAACGCCCCTTCGTTACAAGGAAGTAATTGAAAAGTGATGGGCGTGCGCAAAAGAAAAAGGCCAGCTCTTTGGCTGACCTTATAATTTGGGGCTCTGACGCAATTGCGATTAGTAGACTGGCACGTCTGCCCAGAGCTGATTATGTGTTGTGGTACACAGTCTATTCGGCAGCAGGAGTCTGCGCACACCTGTTAGACAAGCATCATCAAAGAGGATGCACCTGCCTTATTCACCACAACGGAAAGGCAACTCACCAGAGCGGAATGTTTGAAACCGGCTGTGTTTATTCAGGGAGCCTGAATTGCCTTACCTGCTGTGCGCCCATTATTAATCACACCGGGCCAGTGCGCCGAATTCGGTGGCGGGGAATCGGAAGACCCCGTGGCGTCTGGTTTCTTAGGCCGCTGCCAACATCAGATCATCGTTTGCATTTATCTTTAGATGATAAAAACAGCCGCTTGATTGCTGACGAAAACTATCTGTTGTGTCGCCACAACGGAAAGAGCACTGCGTAGGGATTCGAACCCTCTACCCAGCAATGGCGATCTCCGACGTCGCGCAATGCCCTTACCTGTTGAGCAGAACGCAAAAAGCCCCGTCGGTTGGTGAGACCGTGGGGCTTTCTTGGAATCCACAAGATGTTTTGCAACTGACCGCTCAACGACAACTGCCGCGAGCATACATGAAAGTTACCAGGTCCACGTGACGATTGCAAGTCACCTCGTGAATATTTTTACGATTTATCGCATTTACGCCGCTTTATCGAATCTTTTAGCCTCCATTTCATGCCTGATAGCGTGAAATACAGAAGCCTCGAGAAGCTCTCTGCACCACTTAACTCTGGTACGACTGTTTTCGATATGAAGGCCAGTAACGCGAGTAATGTGGAAAGCGATATCTTGCGAGCATTTGCGCTCGCAGTAGTATTTAATTGCTACATGTCGGATCGGGTTGTTTGGTGCAAAGAGACGGCAGATTACAGTTTCAACCAGGTCGGCATCTTCTTGCTCGTTGGCGCGCTCGAGAAGATTGCTGACTGAGTTCTGCGGATTAATGATTTGCTTTGCCTTCAAGAACAGGTCATCGCCGCGGTATCCCTGCTGATGTAAGTTCTCCACCACTTCCATAATTCGCTCTGACTCCCTGTCGTTCCACTCCTTACGAATCATCAGCCGCCCTATCACGCTTACCTTGCCGCTGTCGGGTCCGACGTGGCCGCCGTACTTCTCGCCCCACATATCGAGCAGGCAGCGCACCCATGCAGACTGCAGTGGAGTGATGAGCTTTACGGGACTCAGGTATCGCTTCTTGAGGTCTGATTTGCGCATTACCTGCGCCAGCTGTGCGAGTGCGTCAGATTGCATGCTTAACCCCCAGTAGTTTTGCTGTGTTGCGGAGTATTCGGTAGTTGATTTCGTACATGCGGCTCATCTTGAGGATGCGAAGCCGGAGCCACTTCTCTCTGAGATAGTCGAGGTAATCACTCATGCTGCCTCTCTCTGCTTGACCAATGCGCGCAGCAAAGCCCTGTAACGCGCACGTATGCCGTCCAGCTCTTCACGGGTGTATCGGTGAGGTTCGTTGTTTGACTCGAGCGCTAAGACGCGCTGAAGGCCGATTTTGGTGATGAGGTGGATGCGGTAAGGACCGATAGCGCCGGAGTGATGCACGTTGCATGCTGCACACTGGCTGTGTACGTTGTCCTCGTTGAATCGTAACTGTGAAGCCGCTGCCGTTGTCCTGTAGTGCCCGGCGTGATAGCTAACCGCCGTTGTGCTGCCGCAGCTGATGCAGATATCCCCGTCTCGCGCCCTGATGTAGTCGTTGAATGCCCGCTGGGTCATGTTGATCCAGTGGCTTAACGGTTTCACATCGGCTTTTCGTTTGTTCCATGCCGCGCGCTGCTCTTTCTCCTGGCGCTTTTGCTTGCGCTCGGATAGTTGGTTAGCGAGTTGAATGGCACATTTGGGAGAGCAGACGGTCTGGAGACTATTGCGGGGGATAAACTTTTCAGGACAGCATTTGCATTTCTTAGGCTTGGGCGGCTTCGGCTTGATGCCTTTAGCCATTTCTCTTCTGCTCCTTCTCAGCGTGCGCTGCACTGTAGGCCGCAAGGTGCGCTACAACGATGGCGTAGATGCTCATCAGGGAAACCCAGAGGATGCTCTCTTTCCACCAAATAAGCGTCGGTAGTGTCAGAACGGCCCAGGCCAATGCGGCTATCAGGTGAAACTTTGCGAGCGATTTTGCTTTGAGCATTATCGTCTCCCTCCCATGCAGCCAGCGATGATGATGCTCAGCAGAAATAACCCAATCCAGTCGGAGTCAGTCATTTTTAAGCCTCTCTATATCTACTGGCTTAACGGAGTAAACCTTGCCGTTACCATAGTAGAATCCGTTTTCTATCTCTCTATTGCATGCCGCCTGAGTTACTAATCCGCCACAGACGAATCCACCGATGAAGAACAGAAGTAACACGACAAAATCAATCATCGGTCTCTCCTGTTAGCCTGAAATTTGGGTCTAGAAGCATCCACAGGTCGAGGCATGAGGTGCAGGCGTAGACTTCGATATCCAACAACTGAGTGCCGCAGCCAGCGCAGGCAGAAGCAGATGGCTCGCCAGCGCCAGTATGCAGATTTAACGGGTCGGTCTCTTTCATGGTCTTCCCACTCCATATCGCATTGACAGTTTTCGCAGCTAATCGAATAGTGATAGATATCTTCAGAGGTGAGGATGGTGTAGCAGCGGTGGCAACGCTCACGCATAGACCGCCTCATGCATCATTAAAAAACACTCCATCACAGCGCGAAGCGGCTTTTCATTCATGACGCTGAATTGGTGTCGATTGCTGCTAATTTCTTCGAGTGTGTTGCCGGTATTTCTCCATGCCATCCATGCATGCTTACCATGAGCGTTGATGCTGATTTTATAGGCCTCGATAATCAGCCCAGCGTCATCCCATGAGTTGCAGTAATCAAACCAATGTAAAACTGAGTGCGTGGCTATTTGCGTTCCGGCTGCACTGCTTCCATTTCTTGGCACTGGGTGAACAGGAAAATCACTTAACACTTCAAGTACAGCTTTGTTGATTTCAAAGTCCGACATTTCGCTGTAATTCATCGGGTAAACCTCATTCTGTTCGCCACAGACTCACGAATCCCCTTCAGGTAATCGAAGGTGGTTATCTGGCTTTCGGAGAGTTTTGGCTTGGGTTTGCGGCGGGGTGATTTGACGTCGTAGATGGCGTGGTTTTCGTAGCGCTCCCAGAGCGATCGAGTTCTACGCATTATCAGCCCCTCGCTTGCCCTTCTGGCTTCCGTGAGCAATCATCAGCACGCCATTGAAGACTATGTGACTCTGGCAGTTAAAATCTCTTGCGTAAGGCCTGACGCTTTCCCGTCCAACCTTTAGAATCCTCGCCGCCTCGCTCATGTTTCCGCGCGTCTTAACCAGTAATTCCGGGATAGAGCTTATATTTTCCTTCGCAGTGCAAACTGTCTCGTGCTCAATGAGGGCTTTTTCAAGCAGCTCCATTACAACGGATCGGGACGTCATGCGGTTTTCAAGGTGCCTTGTCATGCTGCACTCCTGTATTCGGTAGTCACGATGCCGGGCGCGCCGGTTGTGTACATTGGATTGCGATCGGGGTTTTCTGGCTGCACCTCCATCAGTCCGTCAAAGCGCTGGTATACGCAGTGAGGTTTCTTATGGACGAACGCGAGCCACGCAGCTTCTTCGATGGCTGCGCCAATATCGGTAAAGGGAGTCATTTTTAAATTCCGAGTTTGATTTTCATCTCTGCAGCGAGAGCATCAAGATTCACTGCAGGTTTTAATGTCTCACCGCGGGGTATGCCTTTTCTTACAGTGACAACAGGAATTAATACTGCTTCTTCTTCTGACCAACCTTTCCTAATGCGAGCTAGGATGGTTCTTCCATCAGTCCCCATAATTTGCGCCCAGTCCGTGCATGGTTTTGTAATTCCTCGCACAGTCAGGTGCCTAGTGTTTCTGCGATTGATGGTTTGCTCTCTCCTTGTTGACCACTTGCAGTTCCATTTGTAATAACCCTTGTCGTTATCTATGCGGTCAAGAGTCATTCCTTCTGGCCGGTCGCCCATATCTCTGTAGAACGTTTTGAAGTCATGCCATTCATCACAAACCTTAATCCCCCTACCGCCATAGTTTGGATATGCTTTCACGTTCGGGTTTTCACATCGGTCTATCATGGAGCGCCATATCGTATAAATGCTCGAGCGCTTTTTACCGTGTCTGAAATTGCTCATATTCTCTCCATGTATCGCTTTTCCACCTGACGCCATGCTCAGCACCAAAAGCTAAAATAAGCTCGATCAGGTCGCGCATCTCGCTGACACGCATTTTGCTTGTTGATTTACCGAGGACTACGAAGCCATCACCTGACAGGTTAGGCACTGCCTCTTGCCCGTTTAAACTTGCGCTAAACAGGTGTTTCCAGCTCTCTGGTGCTAGCCTTCGCCCATGCCAGATGACCTGCTGCGAGACATCGTTCAGGCAAGCCCATAAGAGAGCGTTCTGTTCAAGCGATCGGGTGCGTTCTGAGATGGTTACTACGAGGGGTGCGTTGCTGTCGGTTTGTAATTGCTGGATGGCTTCAATGCAGTTCTGTCGGATGTTGCTGTCACGCAACAGGTAGGTCTGTTTCTCCATCGCGCTTGTCTCTCTTCAGTGCGTCGCCCAGCACCTTGCGCATCACCGCGGGGTAGCAGGTGAAGTCGTGGAACTTGCGGCCGTGAATGATTACTTCCTGCAGGAGGGCTTCGAACTCGTCATCTGGCAGGAGATAGGTAGATTTCTTGAGGGGGATTACGTTGTTCATGGATTATTTTTCCTTCCACCAAATATAAAAATGAAAGAACCATAAGCCGAAGCAAGGGACTGGGCCGTCATACCAATCTTGCTTGTATCCCCAGTAGCGAAAATCTTTCGGCAGTAGGTTCAAGTAAATCACCTCGTTTTTATTGATACGAAGATGCATCACACTCCCCTCCTGACTATTTCACGAAGCCCAATAAAAAGGGCCGCCATTGATAGCAGCCCTGCGAGAATTAACGGTAGATGGTTCATTCTTCCTCTCCTCGCTCGCGTTCCTGCTGCTCAATCACACGATAGGCGATGATGTCGTAGCTTCGATTTTCGTGAGTCCAGTCAAGCCATTTGCTTGGAGCTGTATCTTCCTGGCCATCACGCTGTTTAAATTCTACTTCTACTCTTGGCTCAACTGGGCACTCCCCACCAAACCACTCAATCCAATCACCCTCACCCTTCTCCTGCTGCTCAAGTACTGGCAGGGCAATCTCAAGGGCTTCGAAGTAGCGATCCTCACGAATGGACAGTCCGTTAAAATCACGCTTAACGCTCATGTCGTGAATCATCTCCCTGCACTTCTCAGCGGTTAGCTTTTTCATCATGCGTACTCCGTGACGTTTTCACTCGCCCATGCCTGGTCGTACTCGTCGGACGGCATGTTGGCGATGTAGTTGTAAGGCGTTGCACCATCCATCATCAGGAACTGGTGCGATTGCTCATGCAGGTACAGCGGTATGCCACCTTCCCAGCCTTCTCCGTTACGCTGCTTCTCAAGCATCAGGACAGATGCAGAGGTTGCCAGCGCGGCCTGTTCCTTCTCGTTCAGTGGCTCGCCAGCGTGCTGCTTCTGAATAGCCCGCTCTCTGACTTTGTTGCGCCAGATGATGAAAAGGTTGTCGGTGAGGTCGGTGATGGCACCAGTTCCTTTCACGTCCATCTTGCCGGTCGGCTTTTCTTCGCTGTCCGCCTTCCTGCTGTGGGTTACCATGATGACGTGGCTGTTGGTGCGGTTCTTGAAGTCACATATGGCATCGACAAAAGCCTTTTGCCCGTTGTAGTCGTCGTCACCAATGCCGCACTTCATCAGGCTGTCGATGATGAACAGCTGAATGCCGTAGCGACGATTGGCATACTCGAAGATTTCCAGCAACCGGTCTGCTTTCGCCGTTCCCGTCAGGCCAAACAACCAAAGGCGATCGTCGTAGAAGTTGAATGCCGACTCGATTTCCATCTGTGGTGGCAGCTTCAGGCAGGTAGCCTGTCGCGTCAGACGCTTCAGTAACGCTCCTGGCTTGAGCTCCAGAGACGCAACACAGGAGCGAACGCCCTGTCGCATAGCCTCAAGCACCATATGGCCCACGACTTCGGTTTTACCGTGTCCGTTCACCCCATTCACGATGGTCAGTTCAGCTTCACGGAATGCGAAGTTGTGATTCAGGGTTTCCCACGGACTGCGGAACATGCACTGCTCTTTGCCGTAGAAAGCGTTGATGGTGTCCTGATAAAACTCGCGGGCGCTGTAAAGCTCTTCCGGGTCGAAGTAAGCAGCGCGCTCCAGCACGTCGATTACCTGATCGCTAGTCATGCCGGCCTGCAGACACTCGTTGATGTCTTTGTGCGGCAGGTTAACCAGTCGGCATCGGTGTTCGCCGAGGCGGGATGCGATTTCCTTCGCTGCGGTCTGGCCGACTTCATCGGAATCCATCGAGATCCAGATTTCGTCGAAGCGGTCGAGGTTGTGATACTCGAACTCTATCCACTGCTGCTTGGCTCCCTTGCCACCGCCGAAGGGGACGGAAAGCGCCGGGAGACCGTACTGGTAGTACGTCATGCAGTCAATTTCGCCTTCGCAGATAATCACCAGGCGGATGTTCTTCGGCATTGCCTGCCATCCGAACAGGCACGGCTCGCACTCGCCTTCGGCCATAATAACCTTCTTACCGTTTGGCCGCTCTGTACTGATGCGTTTGACCTGCAACAGCTCACCATCGCGCTTGTACGGGAACGCCAGAGCATCCAGCTCTCGCTCGCCATTCCAGACTTTCGCCGCAGCGACTTCAAACGACTTTGCCGTCTCTGCGGTGATGCCGCGAGATGCCAGGTATTCGAGGTGCTTTTCGGTTTTGGTGAGGTACTTGCTGATTTTCTTGCGGTCGGGGCGGGCGAACTTTTTCTGCTGCTTTGCGGCAAAGTGGTGGTCGTCGTCTTTGATGCCGAGAAACTCTTTGGCTTCTGTCATCGCCTGGTGTAAACCGCAATCCTTCACGGCTACCCACAGGTCTAGCAGGTCACCCCCGCTTCCTTCAGCGAAATCCTGCCAGACTTTCTTGCCTGCCAGATTCACCTTCAGGCTCTGGCCCTTTTCCCCGTTAACGCTTCCTGCCACCCACTCATGCGATTCTTTTTTGCCGTTCGGCAACAGGTATTTCGCTACCCTGTCGACATGGTTCCAGAGCATGTCACTCAGTTCTGATGGAGTCATGATGCCCTCAGGTGAAGTTTCTCAAACCAGTACCGGACAAACGCTTCGCTCAACACGCCGTGGTTATATCCAGCAATCAGCAATGATTTAATCCGTGGCTTCATGTGATCACCTGTCGAAGAACACGTAACCAGACTTGGAAACCGTGATTGCTGATTTCACTGTGGAAGTGGCTGAGTTTGAGGAAGGCTTTTCGTCTTTCCAGCGCTGACCGTTGAGATAGCTTGCAGGCAGCAGACGATCGAAACCGAATTGCTTATTCGCGATGCGGGAGGAAATATCTTCGGCCAACATGCTGGCGAACTCTTCCGCAGAGCCTTTGCTGGATGACCGCCACTCTTTGAACTGAGTACGAAAAGCTGATGACGCGCTTTTCTTGCCGTCCTTACGCATTCCTGCACACCAGAAAATTGACTCGAAAGCCTGGTCGGTTTCCTGATTCTTGTTTGAAGGCTGAGGGTCCTTTTTACTCTCCGTCTGAACTTGTTCGGACAGTGTGTTTTTAATGTCTTTCTTGTCTTTTGTATTATTGTCTTTTGTGGTTAGCAGATTCTGCTTAATGCGATTAGCAGGTTCCGCTAAGGTTTTCTTAGCAGGTTCCGCTAATTTTTTGCGGAATCCGTTATTCTTCGTTTCCCACTCTGAAATGTTGGTGTTCATACCAACTTTACGGCCTTCCTGAATCAGGACTTTCTTTCTGACCAGATTGTTTTTAGCGGTCGAGCAATGCGTGTAATGCTTGCCGATCATCTCTGATAATTGCTCGTTGCTAATCCAGTCCATCTTCTTGCTAAAACCGTATGTCTTGCGCCAGACGGCCATCAGGATGCAGAGCTCCGTCTCGGGCAGACCAGAACACATTGCAGCATCAATAAGGTCATTGGCGAGGCGCAAGAAACCATCTTCAAGCTGCGCCACTTTACGCTCCACGGGCTCTCTGTGAGCCCCGAAAGTTGCATACGCTACGTTACTCATTGCCCTTTCTCCTTCGCTCTGTGCTCTTCCAGAATGTGCTTCAGCTTCTCAGCCACCTTCGGGTTGAAGCCTTTGCAGAACTCGATACGGGCAAGGTTTTTCTGCATATCTGCCTGGTAAACTATGTGTTTCTTTGGCATAATTACTCCGTTGAATTTTTTCAGAATTCGATAGTGATTTGAGAAGCCTCAGCCGTTACAGCGGTTGGGGCTTTTTCGCTTTTGAGGATCTTCGCTACCTGCTTAGCCAGCCGGGCCATATCGTCATCGACGACACCCCATTCCAGCACTGCAAGAAGCATCGACAGCTTTGGCAGCCAGTCTCGTTTCCATCGGCTTATCTGAGCCTTATTAACCCCGATAGCTTCAGCGGCTTTCTCTGTGCCGATTAAGGCAATCTTGTTCAGTAGTGCACTTTCAATGCGCAGTGCATCGTTGCGTTTGTTTGCGCGTTCCATTCGTTAATATCCATTTCGTTAAGTAGTTACGTGACATTGCAGCGAGCAAGTCACTTGGGTTTGTGGGGGCCGAAACAGCCTCCGGTCAGATTGATAAAGAGCGGTATTGCTTAGGCTGCGGTGTCAGCCGACTTCATGTATCGCTGCGGATAGAGAATCTGCATCTCGGTGATCTTCCCTTTGAAGAACCGGGATAACTTCTCAGCAGTTTCGAGTGAAGGAACCTGAATCCCTCTCTCGATACGGCTTAAGTTGCCAACGTCCAACTGTGTGGCTGCGGCAACTTCGGAAATCGTTAGCTTTTTCTCTACACGCATTTTCCGTAATGGCGTTGTCATAATGCACCTCCGTAATGCGCTATACGCATAATATGCGAAACAGAAAATATGCGCAAGGCGCTTTGCGTGTTACGCATAAAAAAAGGTTAAATATCCGCCATGAAAATAGGCGATAAGATTAGACAGATTCGCAAAGCGAATAAGATGACCCTGAGCGAGCTCGCGCTGCGCATAGATAGCGACGTGGGTAACCTTTCACGCCTTGAGCGAGGCATGCAGGGCTATAGTGATGGGCTTATACACAAAATTGCAGAGGCACTATCAGTTCCTGTTTCTGAGCTATTCTCTTCTAACGATGCTAATGATACTGTAGATTCATACAGTGTAAATTCCATCATAAAAAAGGGGAGAAAAGATGTGTACAGGATTGATGTTCTTGACGTTTCAGCAAGCGCAGGAGATGGCTCACCATCCAAAGATGTTATTGAAGTCATAAGGTCTATTGAATACGTTCCGGACCAAGCCAGGGTCATTTTTGGCAACAGGCCGGAGGCTTCTGTGAAGCTGATCAACGTTCGCGGCGACAGCATGGAAGGAACAATAGAACCAGGAGATCTCATATTCGTTGATGTTGCTGTCAGCAACTTTGACGGCGATGGAATTTATGTCTTCGACTTCAATGGTGACATGTTTGTTAAGCGCCTGCAGAAAGTTAAGAGCGAGCTGATCGTCATTTCTGATAACCCCCGCTATCGCGAGTGGTCTATCTCTGAAGAAGAGATGCACATGCTACATGTCGCAGGCAGGGTAATGCTGAGTCAGTCACAGCAGTTCCGCCGACACGGCTAACCTCCCCTTTTCACCACAGGCCCGCTATATGCGGGCTTTTTTGTGCCCATCGCATTATCTCCTACAAAAATAAATTCCTATTTTATTCAAAAGATTGCGTCCATTTCTCGCTGAGGTAAACATTTTTATTAAATTATGCGCTTGACGCATATGTGTAAGACGCATAATCTAAGCCCATCAGCAGGACGCTGGCAGCCACACGGAACAGAGTGGCGGGTTCTTTAACAATAGAGATTGAGACTGATTCGGTCTCACCAGAGAGCAGTTGGCTTTGGGATTGGATGAATGCGCAGGCTGATGCGCAGTGGGACGTGGCTGACTCACGAGGATGGCTCAAGCGAATAAGCAAGCTAGACGCCGCCGAATAAGCGCCTTATGCCGGAGATCAGCACCGGCCATCCAATCACCTAAGCCAATTACCGGAGGCAACATGAACAACAAGCAACGAAAGAAGCTTCAACGCGCAGTAGAGCATCGTGCCATGAAGCTGCAACAGCAGGGTTTTGAGCGCCGCATTGTCAGCACGTTATCCAGCTGCAGCTTAAACGTAGCCCGCGCTACATCAGCGCCGAGTCTGCGTGAGAAGCGCGAAGAGGTAGCTCTGCGCATCAGCACCAAATACCAGAAGGTCAGCAACGAAGCTGGCCGTCAGATTCACGCGGTCCAGAAGGTTCGCGGCAAATCGATTCCACTTATTTGAGGCGAGCATGAAAAAACTAAAGTGCACATTCAGCCTTTCAGGTGAACACTTCACCAAGGGGTGTTTTTATTTTGCCGATGACGATTTGCAGGAAGTGGTAGGAAATGATGAAGACAACAGAAACCCATGGATGCTTGAAGATTTAGAAGTTAGGACAGGCCTTGGAGTTTTAGGCAGATTCGAAGAGGTCGCTTAGGCGGCCTTTTTTATTGGCTATCGCAAATCTAAAGACATCGTAACGGCGAGGTAGAGATGGCAAAGAAATTTGGGCCAAGCAGGACATCGCAAGGCGTAGAAGGCGGAGTGAGCATGAGAGATGCGAATATTTCCTATGCTCGGGGTGGTGATGAAGGAACAGAATCTCAGCAGGTTAACGATTACTTAGCAAGTCGAAGAAGCGCCGAATATGTGGGCAACGGATTGGTAGCAATGAAGCTAACCCGAAACCAGCGACGACTTGCCAAGAAGCTGGGGATTGTAATTGAACAAATTGACAATAAGCCCGCCTAATGCGGCCTTTTTACTGGAGCCAACATGAGCAAATCAGACTGGATTATCTGCTGGATAGTGATAGCCGGGCTTATGTTGGCTGGTTATTTAGCGAGGGGGTGAGATGAGCAAAAATACAGGCGGGCCAGCATTTCCGGTTCCAGGATACAAGTTCGTGGACGAACAACACTTCACGAAGTACGCAAAAGCATTGCCCGGCATGACGCTGCGCGACTACTTCGCAGCCAAGGCTATTCAGGCATCGTTACCCGACCCAGCATATTCCACTTGGGACGCTGAACGACATGCTCGGCGTGCATACAGCGTAGCCGACGCAATGATCGCAGCGCGAGGCATTGAGTAACACCGCAGAGGCGATTCACTGAGTCGCTTCGACGGTGCTAGTCACCAAACGCACAACGGTGCGAGATAACTACGACACACTCCTTGCCAGCCATGTGCTGGCTTTTTTATGCACTAACACCAACCAAATTAATTGAGGTATCCCATGAAGATATCGCACGATTTCTTGCGCTCAATACTAAATTACTCGCCAGAAACGGGTTTGTTTGAATGGAAGATTTCTAAAGGTACAAAAAAAGTCGGTTCAATTGCAGGTGCTATTAACCGAACGGGATACTTTGCCATAACTATTGATAAACATAGGTATCTCTCTCATAGGCTGGCTTGGTTTTATTTCTATGGGGTATGGCCTAATGAAGATGTTGATCATAAAAACAGGGTTAGAACTGACAACAGAATAGCTAACTTGAGGCTTGCCAGTAAGAGCCAAAATCAATTCAACTCAAGCATCAGGAAAGATAATACTTCCGGATACAAGGGCGTGTATTACTGCGCCAGAGAGGGTAAGTACCTTGCCCAAATAATGGTTAATCGGAAAAGAATATCTCTCGGTTACCACACTTCTGCCATCGATGCTCATCGAGCTTATCAAAAGGCGTCCCTCACCTATCACGGTGAGTTCTCATCTGAACAATAAATAAGGAAACCCACGATGAACTATGCCATCGCGGGCGGTGCCGTCGTGGGCACCGCTTACTTTCATGAATCCCAACTTGATCGCCTGGTCCGCCGCCTACGTGCTGGACTGCGTTCTGTTATCGACACCCTGAACCAAAGAGGCCAGCCATGAACGCGCCGGCAGCAGTTGAGCAATACCGCAAGCAGCAGGAAGCGAAGGAACGTGAAGAAAAGCAGCAGGCAGAGTATGAGCGGCTGCAGGGTTTCGATTTCCTCCGCGCTCTGTATGAAATGGCCTGCCCTGGAGTGAAGAAATGAGCCTTGCAACAACAATCGAAGAAAGCCGCGATATGCGTCGCCAGCATGTCCTTAACGCTATCCACTATCGTCGCAACGGCATGCGCAAGTCGATGCTCGCAGCTCTTAACCTTTCCCGCTGCGAGCGAATCAACAGCAAATACTTTCTCGGGCCATGCCCGTTTTGAGGTGAATCGTGAGTAAGGAGTTCTACACCAAGCTGGCTGAAATACAGCGCACGCTGAATGCACCAAAGGGGCAGTACAACAACTTCGGTAAATATCACTATCGCAGCTGTGAAGACATTCTGGAAGGCGTTAAGCCGCTGTTGAATGGATTATTCCTGTCTATCTCTGACGAAATTGTTCTCATTGGCGATCGCTACTACGTCAAAGCCACGGCTTCTATCACCGATGGCGAAACCACACATACCGCCACAGCAATGGCGCGTGAAGCAGCCGATAAGAAAGGCATGGATGAAGCGCAGATAACCGGCGCAACCAGCTCATACGCCCGCAAATACTGCCTCAATGGATTGTTCGGCATTGACGACGCGAAAGATGCAGACACGGACGAGCACAAGAATCAGCAGAACAAAGCGCCGCAACAACCACTCGCCCGGCAGCCTGATGAAATCCTCGCTGACTTCACCGCGCAGGCAGCCGCGTGCCAGACGATGGATGATTTGAAGTCCATCTACAGGCCAGCGTGGAATGCACTGGCACCCTCACCAGATCATCAGAAAAAGTGCGAGGCAGTCTTTAAATATCGCGCTTCAGAACTTAACAAGGCGGCATAAATGGCAAGCAGAGGCATCAACAAGGTAATCCTCGTCGGGAATTTGGGGCAGGATCCGGAGATTCGATATATGCCCACAGGTGGAGCTGTGGCAAACCTCACGATCGCCACATCGGAGAGCTGGCGGGACAAGGCGACCGGCGAGAACAAGGAGGTTACAGAATGGCACCGCGTCGTGCTGTTCGGGAAGCTCGCGGAAGTAGCTGGCGAGTACCTTCGCAAAGGCTCTCAGGTCTATATCGAAGGCCAGCTTCGCACCCGTAAATGGCAGGACAACAGCGGGCAAGACCGCTACACCACGGAGATTGTGGTGAACGTGGGCGGCGTAATGCAGATGCTGGGAGGCAAGCAGGAAGCTAATCAGGGAAACAACAAACCACAGTCACGGAGTCAGCCGCAGCGTGGGCCATCTACGGCACCGGCCAACAATGAACCTCCGATGGATTTCGACGAACCACCTTTCTGATTTAACTCTGCACTAAGGCACCTGTATGGACTTAACACCGCTTGAATCGGCGCATTACGCACGCCTGTCAGAAATACAGCAAGAGCGCTTTCTGTGGCGTACAGAGCATATGACGCCGCATCAGAGGAAGTGTCAGCAGGTTGCCTATGCATCGGCGGAGGCAGCGAGAGCGGCGAAGCGTGGCGAGGAACATGAACGCCGGTTAACGCCAGAACGGAAATGGCAACTCATGGAAGAGAACCGGTTGCGGAAGGTGGCGCTGGAGACGTCAGTGCGCCCTCCTCTTCCGCGAATCATCGTAACGAAGCCGGGAATTTTGTGGATGGATTACACGACAGAGCGGCGCGGAAGGTTCGGCGCTGTAGTGCAGGACTAACTATTTCGCCGCTCAGCGGCACAGGAGATAAAGATGAGTGAATTGAAGCGTTATGACATTACGACTGATGGTTTTGACAACTTCCGCATTGACGAAGACAAGCATGGCAGATTTGTTCGGCTTGAAGACTACGCCGCCCTGCTGCAAAAGCTGGGTGCGCTGCGCATGCTGGTCGAAAGCGAAATCGCCGACTTCTGCGCTGGCCTTCAGTCACCCGGAGAGCCTGATACTCCAGAGGAGATGCAAGCGGATTTGCTTGGAAGGGTTGCCACCGTATTCGAGGAGGTAAAATGATGCAACTTACGGAAGAGCAGAGAAAGGCGCTGATTGAGCACGCAAAAGCATGGATAGCCGATGCTGATGCGGCGCGCGATGAGATACCTTTCGGTTTTGATGAAGACACCGAGAAGGAATTCTCATTAATTAAAATCGCGCTCGCGTCGCTGACGGCGGAGCCTGTTGCCGTGCGCTATCGCTGGTCGCCTCCGCACATGAAAATGCCCGATGGGAGCCAGTTTTATGGTGACTGGAAACTGGTTCATGACCCAGCAATTGCTAATCCCAGTGCTGATTATGAGCGCGTCAATCTCTACACCGCGACGCCCGCCCCGGCGATTAAGCCGGTAAAGCTTCCAGATGATGGGCTTGACGACTGCATCAGAGATTGGGGACCGGAGCAGGCAAGAAACAATTTTGACACTGGTTATAACTATGCAAGCTGGAGATATCAGCAGGAGCTAGAAAAGGCTGGCTATCAGGTAGAGGGTGAATGACATGCAGAAATTCAACGAACTTTTTAGCAGAGCCTGCGACCTGTCAGAACGCGGTAAAAAATGCACGGTAGACCTCAATGAACTGAGCGCCATTCGTGATGAATTCTGGGCGCTGCGGAAGTGCGCAGAAGCAGCAGAGGCGAATCTGGCGGAGCTGGATAAGCAGGAGCCATACGGCTGGCTTGTTGGTCTGCCGGGGCTTTACCCAGTTTTCACTCTGGATTATCGCAATGTTGAGCAGGCGATAGCGGCGGGCGGATATGAAATTACCCCGATATACACCCTCCCCGCACCCGATATCAACCTGGCGGATCTGGTGCCGGAGTCCCCTACTCGGGAAATGTTCAGGAGCGTGGAGTGGCGTTCGGAGCACAAGGACGGGCTGGAATGCTACCACACAGAGAATCTAGATCGCATATGGGGAAGGATGAGACGCGTGCTGCTGCGCAAAATTAAGGAGGCGGAATGATTAGCGACGAAAGGCTGGAGCAGATTGCCTATGGCGATGAATGGTATCCGCCAGAGGTGAAGGAAGCAGTGCTTGAGTTGCTGGCGTATCGGAAGGCGTGGAGAGAGCCGGTTGCTTATACAGATGCAAGGAACTTGAGATATTTATCGCGGGGCCGTGAAACAGCTTTGGTGTGGGCTAAAAATAATAGCGAGATTGACGACATCGAATTATTTCGCAAACCCTCCACTGACTAACCACTCCTGATATACTGTTTGCATAAACAGTATTTCGGTGGATATATGCGCACATTCATAAGCGGCGTCGCGTTCTATATGCTCGATGAAGGCGAGCGGCTGACTAGGGCTCAGGTCTACAGCAATCAGCACACATGCGGCTATGTCATCTGGCCGCGTGAGGGGAAGTGGGACGTGCGTAAAATGGGCCTACAGGGCTGGGAGAAGATAAGCGACAAGCTCTTCGACACGGAAAACGAGGCGCTTGTGTTCGCATACGACAAGTATTGCGCTGAAGAAGAGATTAAGAGCCGGGCATGGCGTCGTTAGCGGTATACTCAGGGAAGGAGGATTGCTTATGTCACACAATATCGCAGCACGCAGCAAAGACGAACGCGACCGGATGAACGTCGATTTAGCAGCTTCAGGCGTTGCTTATAAAGAGCGCATGAATATGCCGGTAGTGGCGTATGAAGTTGAGATGCAGCAGCCGGAAGCGCTTCGTCCGTACTTTCAGGAGCGGCTAAAGTTTTACAGGGAAGAGTCGAATAAATTCCCGCGGGGAACGGACCCGGTTTATCAGAAGGAGGATAGTTGATGAGTGATAGCAGGATAATGCAGACATTAAGGCATCAGGCGTTGCGTCGTGCAGTAGGAGAGCTCAATGCCGCTCTTGAGGCTACTTATATTCAGTATGACGATAATGGAAATGAGATCCCTGACGATCTGACCATCGCTATTCAGGAATGCATTCAGAAAATAGAAGATAATATCTGATAGCAATAAATAACCATCAATGAAACCTCGCCCCGGCGGGGTTTTTTATTGCCTATAGGAAACCGAAATGACACATCCAGATCCGATAGATGAAGCAGCAGAGCGCGAGCAGCAGCTGATAGAGGTTGCGCTAGCTAATCGCCCTCGGCCAGCGGTCGAGTTCACCGGTAAATGCCACTACTGCGAGGAGACGATAAGCAAGGGGCATTACTGCTCGGCAGAATGTAGGCAGGACGATGAGCGAGCGAGGTGGGCGGCCAGGCAACGCTCAGTTGCATGAACACCATCAGCGACATCACACAAGGCGAGCTCACTCTGTGGCTCGTCTTTTTTATTGCCCTTTTTGTGGCCTGGAACTGGCCGTATAAGGAGTAGAGAATGGAACGCCTGTTAAGCGTAAAAGCAGTCTGCACGGCACTCGATATGCACCGTGCGACGCTGTACCGAAAAATTAAAGCGGGAGAGATTCCGCATCCACTCAAGGATGGTCCGCGATCAAAATGGCCGGAGTCAGAAATTCAGCCTTATATTGAGCGCCTTAAGACCCAGCGTGCGGCATGAAGCCGCACAGCCAGTCATCATACACCTGCATCATCTCCCTTCTTTCTTTCATGTACTCGGCGTGGTTATAGGCTGCAACAACACGGTTAGATTCTGCATGTGCCAGTTGCTTCTCTATAACCTCACGCCTGAACCCCATTTCATAAAGTGTTGTCGAGGCTGTCGCTCGGAAATCATGGCTGGTTATATGCTTTGGTGGAAAGCCTAGATATTCAATTGCCCGGTTTATCGTGCTGTCACTCAGCGATTCCTGTGGCTTGTAAACGCCTGGCATCATCAGCGGATTATCCCCGCATACAGCCTTAAGCTGCTGCATAAGCCGCTTTGAGGTAGAGGTTAATGGGACAGAATGTGAACGCTTCATCTTCATGCGCTCTGCCGGTATCACCCATAAATCATCATCAAAGTTTACTTCACTCCATCTGCCGCGCCGCAACTCTCCCTGGCGAACAAAAGTAAACGGAAGGAGCATGAGTGCGATCCGGGTTTGCGGGTAGCCGGGAAATTCAGCAAGCGCAGAGAAATACTGCCGGAGCTCATCAGCGGACAGGCAGCGGGAGTTTTTTGTCTTTGGGGGGATAACTGCACCTTTCAGTGCTGCAGCCGGGTCAGTATCTGCCCTGAGAGTTGCAACGGCATAACAGAAGACAGCTGAGCACCATTGCCTCACCTTTAACGCCGAAGATGCCGATCCGCGCTTCTCCATGTCCTTTAGCACGGCAAGTATCTCATGTGCTGTAACCTCACGGACGGGTTTCTTTCCGAATACCGGATAGCAGTTAATGGAGAGAAAAGACTCAACCTGCTCGCATGTTCCGGCAGTCCAGGTTGGACGCTTGCGTTCAATCCACTCTTTGGAAACCAGTTCGAACGTATTGGCAGCCTCAGCCAGATTCTGTTGTTTCTCTTTCTTCCTGGCTTCGGTAGGGTTGATTCCGCGCTTAACCTGCTCCCTTGCCCACTCGCGTTCTTTACGTGCATCGGAAAGAGAAACGGAGGGATATTCGCCGATTGTGTAGCGCCCGTCTTTGGTAGGTGTAAGCCAGTAACGATAGCGCCAGAATTTTGCGCCGGTTGGCCTGACCTCAAGATAGAGCCCCTGCCCGTCCTGTAGCGTGTAAGGCTTGTCCTGCGCTCTGGCGTTTTTTACTTTGGTGTCTGTGAGTGGCATACCGGATAACACGAGTTGAGGTTTATGTTATCCGGCAGGTTGTCCGGTTTATGGTGCGCTGTCAATATCCAACATGCGACACCATGAGATGACCAATTCAGGTGAGGCGGGCATCAGGCGGGAGGTTTGCGACAGCAAGCGATACAGTGAGCCATAGGTAATGATTACTCAGCAATATCCGCATCGTCACCTTCCTGTTGCAGAAGCTCCCGAATCACGCTGGTGGCGAAACTGCCTGCCGGCAGCCAGAACTGCATCTCCAGCGTCACCGCGTCCCACCAGCTCCAGCGTAGATCGCGCGGCACCACCAGCATTGCGCGCCGTGCCGCATCAACACGCTCTCGCTCAAGCAGTGTAACCAATTCTGCTGCGCCCGCCAGAGATTGCTGCTCAAAGGCGAGCGCTTCGCCGTGTGGGCCGGGCTCACCGCGTCCCGGCAGCGGCGCGGTAATACGAAGTTCATGATGATCGACGCGCGTCTGCAGCTCGCTAAGTTCGTCCGCCTGAGCGACAAACCAGCTACCGCGCCCGGTCAGCTGCAGCGCGTCGCCCTCCATCACCTGCGTCAGCGACCCCTGTTGCAACAGCCGCGCGCTGGTGACCTGATTAAACAGCGCGCTGCGCGCCGCAGAGAGGATAAGGCTGCGCTTGTTGCGATCGCGCAGGCTGATTTCGCCTTGCGCCCACTGCTGCGCCATAGTCAGGTTGTTGCCGCCGCGTCCAAAGCGCTGCGTGCCGAAGTAGTTTGGCGCGCCGCCGTCGCGGATCAGCGCCAGGCGCGACTCCACCGCGTCACGGTCGCTGATATGGCGCACCACAAGGCGGAAGGCGTTGCCTGCCAGCGCGCCGATGCGCAGCTTGCGCTTATGGCGCACCGCCTCAAGGATCTCGACGCCTTCCAGCGTGAAGCCGCTCAGGTCGGGCATCGCATTGCCTGGCATACGGAAACAGAGCGTCTGCTCGGTCACCGCATGACGATCTTTCATTCCGGCGTAGCTCATATCGCGCTGATGCACGCCGAGGAACTTCGCCAGCGCTTCCGCCACGAAGCGGGTATTCGCGCCGGTTTTGCGGATACGCACCAGCAGATGCTCGCCTTCGCCATCGGCGCCGTAGCCGAGATCTTCCACCACCACGAAATCTTCCGGGTTAGCTTTGATCACGCCGCGCGCGGTCGGCTTGCCGTACAGAAAAGCCTGATCCGCCAGCGTCATGCCGCATCCGCCTTCAGCAGCAGCGCAACCGCTTCGCAGGCGATGCCTTCGCCGCGTCCGGTAAAGCCCAGCTTTTCAGTGGTGGTCGCTTTCACGTTAACCTGATCCATATGACAGCCCAGATCTTCGGCAATATTGATGCGCATCTGCGGCACATGAGGCAGCATTTTCGGCGCCTGAGCGATCAGCGTGACGTCGACGTTGCCGATGCGGTAGCCCTTCTCCGCGATACGCCGCCAGGCTTCGCGCAGCAGACCGCGGCTGTCTGCGCCTTTATAGGCGGGATCGGTATCGGGAAACAGCTTGCCGATATCGCCCATCGCAACCGCGCCAAGCAGCGCGTCAGTCAGCGCATGCAGCGCCACGTCGCCGTCGGAATGGGCGATAAACCCCTGCTCAAACGGGATCCGCACGCCGCCAATCACCAGCGGACCTTCGCCGCCAAAAGCGTGAACGTCAAAACCGTGACCGATACGCATCATGCGCTCTCCTTTAACTGAATCTGGGTTAAATAAAATGCCGCCAGCGCCAGATCTTCTGGCCGGGTGACCTTGATGTTATCACTACGTCCGCTGACCAGCAGCGGATGATAGCCGCAATATTCGAGCGCCGAGGCTTCGTCGGTAATGGTCGCGCCCTCTGCCAGCGCGCGCGTCAGGCAGGCAGTCAGCAGCTGGTGTGGGAAAAACTGCGGCGTCAGCGCATGCCAGAGATCCTCGCGCTCCACGGTGTGAGCGACGGCGGCGATGCCCGGCTCGCCGCGCTTCATGGTATCGCGCACCGGGGCCGCCAGAATCCCGCCGACATGGCTGGTTTCGCGAACCTGCAGCAGACGCGCAAGGTCGTCAGCGTGCAGGCAGGGACGCGCCGCGTCGTGCACCAGCACCCAGCTTGCGCCCTGTGCGGCACGCAGACCCGCCAGCACCGACTCCGCGCGCGTGTCGCCGCCCGTCACGCTTAATACGCGCGGATCCCGCGCCAGCGGCAGCGATGCGAACTGCGCATCGTCCGGGCTTAGCGCGACGATAACCTGTTTGATAGCGGGATGGGAAAACAGACGTGCAATGCTGTGTTCCAGAAGCGTCTGCTGACCAATAGTCAGATACTGCTTAGGACAGGTCGCCTGCATGCGGCTGCCGATACCGGCAGCGGGCACGACAGCGATCACCTCCGCAGGGGAAGAGAACATGTTCATGAGTTATCGTTGTTGGTTTTGCGCAGCCTGCGCGTTGCGTTTGTTCTGATCCGGCACCAGACGATAGAAGGTTTCACCGGGCTTAATCATGCCCAGCTCATTGCGCGCGCGTTCTTCGATCGCTTCAGAACCGCCATTGAGATCGTCAATTTCGGCAAACAGCTGATCGTTACGCGCTTTAAGTTTGGCGTTGTTCGCCTGTTGCACCGCGACGTCGTCATTGACGCGCGTATAGTCGTGAATACCGTTTTTGCCCAGCCATAGCGAATATTGCAGCCAGCCAAGCAGCACCAGTAGCAGTAACGTCAGTTTTCCCATCCCCGCCCCCTGAAAAACGGCTCAATCATCCCATAACTTTATGCAGGACTCCACTCCAGCGGTGAAAATGGCGCGCTTTCGCGGCTGTCTGCACAAATTCTGATTAGGATGGCGAGAAGGCAGGCAGGTAAAGTTTTGTAACCTGCCGACGTGTTTATACATCGGGAAGCGTTACCAGCCGGATAAAAAAGAGAAGAGCAGCCAGAAGAGACAGACCACCGCCACCGCCGTGGCAGGCGTCGTCCAGAGAAGATTACCGCGCAGCGCCATGCTGAGAATCATGCCGATCAGCACCGATACCGGCAGCAGCGCCAGGAAGAAGGGCCAGGTATAAAGGAAGAAGAAAAGCGTGTTGGAGCCGTACAACAGAAAGGGGATCGCCAGCGCGCACCAGTAGGAGAGGAAGCCGATGATGCCGCCCGGCAGCGTCGAGCGCGGCTCTTCCGGGGTGCTTTCATCTTTGCGGGCCAGCATGGGAGTAACATTCTGCATAGAGATCCTGTTGACGCGAAGGCGGCAAATCAACCTCGATTTGCCGCTTGTCTGTTCAGGATTTGATGATATCGCGGTGACGCAGCAGATCTAACAATTGGGCGGTCAGTTTTGTAACCAATTGTTCGCCCGCTAAGCGAATTTCCGGCTGTTCCGGCGCCTCATAGACGCTGTCGATACCGGTAAAATTACGCAGTTCGCCCGCGCGCGCTTTTTTGTACAAGCCTTTGGGATCGCGCGCTTCGCACACCGACAGCGGCGTATCGACGAACACCTCGATAAAACGCGCTTCCGGCAGCATATCGCGTACCATCTGGCGCTCGGCGCGGTGCGGCGAGATAAAGGCGGTCAGCACCACCAGCCCCGCATCCACCATCAGCTTCGCGACTTCGCCAACGCGGCGGATATTCTCTTTCCGATCCGCGTCGCTAAAGCCCAGGTCGCGGCACAGGCCGTGGCGTACGTTGTCGCCGTCGAGCAGATAGGTGCTGACGCCGAGGCTATGCAGCGCCTGTTCCAGCGCCCCGGCGACCGTCGATTTGCCGGAGCCGGACAGGCCGGTAAACCAGAGCACCACGCCCTGATGGCCATGCTGCTGCTCACGCGCGTCGCGCGTAACCGGATGGTCGTGCCACACCACGTTTTCGTCGTGCTGCGCCATTACTGACCGCCCAGCAGATCGCGCGCGTTCCAGTGCGGGAAGTGACGTCGGATCAGGGCGTTCAGCTCCAGCTCAAACGCGCTGAACTGACCCGCCTGCTGCGCCGCGCCGCTCAGCGGCTGATGGATCATCCCCGCCCCGACGGTGACGTTGCTCAGGCGATCGATAAAAATCATTCCGCCGGTTACCGGGTTCTGCTGATATTTATCCAGCACCATGGGTTCATCGAAGGTCATTTCCACCAGGCCGATGCCGTTCAGCGGCAGCGTCTCGGCGGCGCGCTTCTCCAGCGTATTGATCTCAACCTGATGAATGATTTTCTCTATGCGGCCGCGCGCTTTCTTACCGGCGATTTTAATATCGTAGCTCTGGCCCGGCTGTAACGGCTGCTCCGCCATCCACACCACATCGACGGTAGCGGACTGCACCGCCTCCAGCGTGGCGTCGCTGTCGACCAGCAGGTCGCCGCGGCTGATATCGATCTCATCTTTCAGCACCAGGGTAATGGCTTCGCCCGCGCCCGCTTCCTGCAGGTCACCGTCAAAGGTAACGATGCGCGCGACGGTAGACTCTACGCCCGACGGCAGCACCTTCACGCGCTGGCCGACCTTCACTGCGCCGGAGGCCAGCGTGCCCGCATAGCCGCGGAAATCCAGGTTCGGACGGTTAACGTACTGTACCGGGAAGCGCATCGGCTGCTGATCCACCACGCGTTTCACCTCGACGGTCTCCAGCACGTCGAGCAGCGTCGGGCCGCTGTACCACGGCATGGTCTGACTCGGCGTCGCGACGTTATCGCCCTCCAGCGCCGACATCGGCACGAAGCGAATATCCAGGTCTTCCGGCAGCTGCGCCGCGAAGTCGAGATAGTCCTGTTTGATCTGCTCGTAGGTCTGCTGGCTGTACTCCACCAGATCCATCTTGTTGATCGCTACCACCAGATGCTTAATGCCCAGCAGCGTCGAGATAAAGCTGTGACGACGCGTCTGATCCAGCACGCCCTTGCGCGCGTCGATCAGCAGGATCGCCAGATCGCAGGTCGAGGCGCCGGTCGCCATATTGCGGGTGTACTGCTCATGCCCCGGCGTGTCGGCGATAATAAATTTACGTTTCTCGGTAGAGAAGTAGCGGTAGGCCACGTCGATGGTGATGCCCTGCTCGCGCTCCGCCTGCAGACCATCCACCAGCAGCGCCAGATCGAGCTTCTCGCCCTGGGTGCCGTGGCGCTTGCTGTCGTTGTGCAGCGAGGAGAGCTGATCCTCATAAATCTGGCGCGTATCGTGCAGCAGGCGGCCGATCAGCGTGCTTTTGCCGTCGTCGACGCTGCCGCAGGTAAGAAAACGCAGCAGACTTTTATGCTGTTGCGCGGTCAGCCAGGCTTCCACGCCGCCCTGATCGGCAATCTGTTGTGCAATAACGGTATTCATCTGCGTCTCCTTAGAAATAACCCTGACGTTTTTTCAGTTCCATCGAACCGGACTGATCGCGGTCAATCACGCGGCCCTGACGTTCGCTGGTGGTGGAGACCAGCATCTCTTCAATAATCTCCGGCAGCGTCTGTGCTTCGGATTCCACCGCGCCGGTAAGCGGCCAGCAGCCAAGCGTGCGGAAGCGCACCATGCGTTGCTTGATCACTTCACCAGGCTGCAAATCGATACGGTCGTCATCCACCATCATCAGCATGCCGTCGCGCTCCAGCACCGGACGCGGCGCCGCGAGATAGAGCGGCACGATTTCAATATTTTCCAGGAAGATGTACTGCCAGATATCGAGTTCGGTCCAGTTCGACAGCGGGAAGACGCGGATGCTCTCACCCTTGTTGATCTGGCCGTTGTAGTTATGCCACAGCTCCGGGCGCTGGTTTTTCGGATCCCAGCGGTGGAAACGGTCGCGGAATGAGTAGATGCGCTCTTTGGCGCGCGACTTCTCTTCGTCGCGGCGCGCGCCGCCAAACGCGGCGTCAAAGCCATATTTGTTCAGCGCCTGCTTCAGCCCTTCGGTTTTCATTATATCGGTGTGCTTGGCGCTGCCGTGTACGAACGGGTTGATGCCCATCGCCACGCCTTCAGGATTACGGTGAACCAGCAGCTCGGCGCCCATCTCTTTCACGGTGCGATCGCGAAACGCATACATCTCGCGGAATTTCCAGCCGGTATCGACGTGCAGCAGCGGAAACGGCAGCGTGCCTGGATAGAAGGCTTTACGCGCCAGATGCAGCATCACCGACGAATCTTTGCCGATGGAGTACATCATTACCGGATTGCTGAACTCCGCCGCGACTTCGCGGATGATATGAATGCTTTCCGCCTCTAACTGACGCAGATGAGTGAGTCTTTTTTGGTCCATGATTTTTCCTCAAGCCAGATTGACAACGGCGGACTCGCGGGTCGCCTGCTGTGCAGAATGTTGAAACCAGGCCAGCTGCCCGTGCAAATTCACCACTTCCCCGATGACCAGCAGCGCGGGCGTCGGCGCGGCGGCAGCCAGCGTCTCAAGGTTAGCCAGCGTGCCGGTCAGCACCTGCTGATCCTGCCGCGTGCCGCGGCCAATCACCGCAACCGGCGTTCCGGCGTCCCGGCCGTGGCGTATCAGGCCTTCGCTGATCTCCGCCGCCTTTACCGTGCCCATATAGATCGCCAGCGTCTGACGCGCGCGCGCCAGCGAAGGCCAGTCAATGTCGTCGCCGTCGGCACGGCAGTGTCCGGTAATAAACAGCACGCTCTGGGCGTAGTCGCGGTGCGTCAGCGGAATGCCGGCGTAGGCGGTTGCGCCCGCCGCTGCCGTTACGCCAGGCACCACCTGGAACGGAATGCCCGCCGCCTGCGCCGCCTGCAGCTCTTCGCCACCGCGGCCAAAGATAAAGGGATCGCCCCCTTTCAGGCGCACCACGCGTTTGCCTTTGCGCGCCAGCTCCACCAGCAGACGATTGGTCTCCTCCTGCGCCACCGAGTGCGCTCCGGCGCGTTTGCCGACGCAAATTCGGTCGGCGTCGCGACGCACCAGATCCAGCACCTCATCGCTGACCAGATGGTCATAGAGCACCACGTCGGCCAGCTGCATCACCTGCAGACCGCGTAGCGTCAGCAAACCGCTGTCGCCAGGCCCGGCACCGACCAGAATGATTTCGCCCTCGCGGTTCGGCTCCTCCTGCAGTTCACGCTGTAGCGTACGCGTCGCCTCCTCCAGGTTGCCCGCTGACATCTGGCTGGCGAACAGGCCGTTAAAGGCGCGCTCCCAGAAGCGACGACGGTCGGACATGCGGCGAAAGCGCTGTTTCACGCTGTCACGAAATCCGCCCGCCACCTCCGCCATCTGTCCCAGACTGGCGGGCAGCAGCGCCTCCAGCTTTTCGCGCAGCATACGCGCCAGCACCGGCGCGGTGCCGCTGGAGGAGATAGCGACCACCAGCGGAGAACGATCCACGATAGAGGGGAAGATAAAGCTGCACTTCGGCTGGTCATCTACCACGTTGACCAGCCGGTGACGGGCGTTGGCCTCGTCATAAACCTGACGGTTGAGCAGGTTATCGTCAGTGGCGGCGATGGCGAGAAAAACTGTGTCCAGCTGCGCCGGATCGAACGCTGTCGCCAGCCACTCAAGCTGTTGTTCCTGATGTAACGCCTGAAGCTCGGGGCAAAGCTCGCGCGATACCACGCGTACCTGTGCGGAAGCGCGGCGCAGCAGCTCGATTTTGCGTGCCGCGACGTCGCCGCCGCCCACCACCAGCACCGGACGACCTTTGAGATCGGCGAAAAGAGGCAAATAGTCCACGATAACCCTGGTGTTGTAACCGTAATTTAACGCGACTATACGTTGCGCCCTTCTGGCAGATGAAATTACGAATTGGAATGAGTAGTTACCGAATGGAATAACGCCCCTGGGAAGCTCATAACAAAATGTGCTTAACAGATGATCTGGCAAGGCTTTCAGAGCAAATCAAATTGTTTAATGTCGATCACAGTTTCATACTGAACGGCAAAAAATTTTGGCTTTTCGCCACAGGATGACCCACAAGGAACACAGCATGTTTGCCTTTCTCCGCCTGACCGCGCTGGCTGCGCTGTTAAATTGCGGTTTCGCTCTGCACACCCAGGCCGCCAGCGTCGCGCCGGGAGAGTTTGCCGAGCAGCAGCTTCGCCACATCGCCACTTACTTCCCTGGCCGTATGAGCGGCAGCCCGGCCGAAATGATGGCGGCCGACTACCTGCAACAGCAGTTCACCGCGCTCGGTTTTCAGAGTAATACCCGCCAGTTCAATACCGGCTATCGCTGGCGCGAAGCCAATGGCGATCTGCGCCTGCATAAAGTGACGGCGACCTCGGTAATCGCCGCGCGCGCCGGCAGCGCGCCGCAGGAGATCCTGATTGTGGCGCATCTTGATACCTGGACGCCGCTCAGCAGCAGTGAGGCGGAGCGTAATCTTGGCGGCCTGCGCCTGCAGGGAGTCGATGACAATGCCTCAGGGCTGGGGGTGATGCTGGAGCTGGCGCAGCAGCTGAGCCAGCGGCCGCTGCACTACGGCGTGCGGTTCGTGGCGCTGAGCGCAGGCGAAAACGCGCTGGGCGGCATGCAGGATTACGTGGCGCGCATGAGCGAAAAAGAGAAAAAGAACACGCTGCTGGTGGTGGACCTCAACAGCCTGATCACCGGCGATCATCTCTACTTCAACAGCGGCAGCAATACGCCGCGCGCGGTGCGCAAGCAGACCAGCGAGCGCGCGCTGCGCCTGGCGCAGCAGCTTGGCATCTCCGCCGCCAGCCATCAGATGTCGGCGCGTGACTATAGCGGCATCAACGCGTTCGATAAGGCGGGTTTTCCGCTGCTGGACGTGACGGCAGCCAACTGGGCGCTGGGCGGCAAAGATGGCGCGCAGCAGCGCAGCCGCTCGAAGCGTTTCCCGGACGGCACGACACGTCATCAGACCGACCGCGATAATCTCAGCTATCTGGATCGCTGGCTGCCGGGACGTATTTCGCTGCGCACGCGCGACAGCGTGAAGGTGCTGCTGCCGCTGCTGGGCGAGCTGACCAATCCAAAGGTATAAGGGTTTAACGCCAGCGAGGGGGTTAAGCGGGACGCGCGCCGCCTGAGGTGAATCAGACAGCGCGCGGTAAGACTCAGCCTTCGTGCAGGCCGCACTCGCGCTTCAGGCCGAAGAAACGCGTCTCCTCTTCCGCCATGCCGGGTTCCCATTTGCGCGTGGTGTGGGTATCGCCCACTGACAAATAGCCCTCATCCCATAGCGGATGGTATTTAAGGTTATGCTGCTGCAGATAGTGATGAATCTGGCGATTGTCCCAGTCGATAATCGGCAGCACCTTGAAAACGCCGCGCTGCACGCCGAGCACCGGGAGATTCGCGCGGCTGCCGGACTGATCGCGACGCAGCCCGGCGAACCAGGTCTGCGCACCCAGCTCCTGCAGCGCGCGGTTCATCGGCTCAACCTTGTTGATCTGGTTGTACTGCTCAATGCCTTCCACGCCCTGCTCCCACAGCTTGCCGTAGCGCGCTTCCTGCCAGGCCGCCGACGTTTCGGCGCGAAAAACCTTCAGGTTCAGGCCGAGCTGTTCCGTCAACTGATCGATAAAGCGATAGGTTTCCGGGAACAGATAGCCGGTATCGGTGAGGATCACCGGGATATCCGGCTGCTGGCGCGTCACCAGATGCAGCGACACCGCCGCCTGAATGCCAAAACTCGATGAGAGCACAAAGGCGCCCGGCAGGTTTTCCAGCGTCCAGCTGACGCGCTCCTCCGCCGAACGTTTCTCCAGCTGCGCATTGGTGGCCGCCAGCGCCAGGGTGCGCTCGACTTTGTTCATTTCACTCAGTGCTGCGAGGTCAAACTGACTCATACTGCCTCCGAATCCCAGAAGTCTCGTGCCGGATCGACCACCGGCTTGACGATGCCCGCGCGGATGGCGAAGTCGCCGAAGCCCTCTGCGCCGTGGCGCTCCCGCGCCCAGCGTCCCACCAGCTCATCAATGCTGGCAAGGATTTCGCTTTCGGTGATGTTCTCGCGGTACATGCGAGGAATACGCGTGCCGATGCGGTTACCGCCAATATGCAGGTTGTAGCGGCCCGGCGCTTTGCCGACCAGACCGATTTCCGCCAGCATGGCACGGCCACAGCCGTTGGGGCAGCCGGTCACGCGTAACACGATATGCTCTTCGCCCACGCCGTGGCGGTGCATAATCTCTTCCACTTTTGTCACGAAGGCGGGCAGGAAACGCTCCGCTTCCGCCATCGCCAGCGGACAGGTAGGGAACGCCACGCACGCCATTGAGTTTTCGCGCTGCGCGGTCACGTTCTCCATCAGGCCGTGTTCGCGCGCAATCGCCTCAATTCTCGCCTTTTCGTTCTCCGGCACGCCCGCCACGATCAGGTTCTGGTTCGCGGTCAGGCGGAAGTCGCCCTGATGGACGCGCGCGATAGCCGCGATACCGCTTTTCAGCGGACGATCCGGATAGTCGAGCAGGCGGCCGTTCTCGATAAACAGCGTCAGGTGCCACTTATTGTCGATGCCCTTGATCCAGCCAATGCGGTCGCCGCGCGTCGTGAATTCATAAGGGCGAATCGGTCCGAACGTCAGACCGGCGCGCTTCTCTACTTCCGCTTTGAACGTCTCGATGCCGACGCGCTCGAGGGTATATTTGGTTTTGGCGTTTTTGCGATCGGTACGGTTGCCCCAGTCGCGCTGCGTGGTCACTACTGCGGCCGCCACTTCTAGCGTTTTCTCCAGCGGCAGGTAGCCGATCTCGCTGGCGGTGCGCGCATAGGTCGCTTTATTGCCGTGCTCAATCGACAGGCCGCCGCCGACCAGCAGGTTAAAGCCGATCAGCTTGCCCTTCTCCGCCACGGCGATGAAGTTAAGATCGTTGGCGTGCAGATCCACATCGTTATGCGGCGGGATCACCACGGTGGTTTTGAATTTACGCGGCAGATAGGTTTCGCCGAGGATCGGCTCCTCATCCGTGGTCGCGACCTTCTCTTTATCCCACCAGATTTCGGCATAGGCGCGGGTACGCGGCAGCAGATGCTCCGAGATTTTCTTCGCCCACTCGTAGGCTTCCTGATGCAGCTCCGACTCCACCGGGTTTGACGTACAGAGCACGTTGCGGTTTACGTCGTTGGCGGTCGCCAGCGCGTCGAGCCCGACTTCGTGCAGCATCTGGTGCGACGGCTTGACGTTCTTCTTCAGAATGCCGTGAAACTGGAAGGTCTGGCGGTTGGTCAGGCGGATGCTGCCGTACAGGGTTTTCTCAGTGGCGAACTTGTCGATCGCCAGCCACTGCGTCGGCGTGATAATGCCGCCCGGCAAGCGGCAGCGCAGCATCATAGCGTGACGCGGCTCCAGCTTCTGTTCGGCGCGCTCGGCGCGGATATCGCGGTCATCCTGCTGGTACATGCCGTGGAAACGGATCAGCAGAAAGTTATCGCCGCTAAAGCCGCCGGTCAGACCTTCGTCGAGATCTTCCAGAATGGTGCCGCGTAAATAGTTGCTCTCTTTTTTAAGACGCTCGGCGTCAACCAGCTTGCCTTCTACAACCAGCGGTCCGGGGTGTTTTTCGCTCATCAGTAAACGTCTCGTTGATAACGGCGCTCAATGCGCAGCTCACTTAAAAATTCGTCGGCCGTTTCACGATCCATTGCGCCGTGTTCGACCACCACATCCAGCAGTGCCTGCTCGACATCTTTCGCCATACGGTTGGCGTCGCCGCAGACATAAATATGCGCGCCCTCTTCGATCCAGCGCCACACCTCCGCCCCGCTGGCGCGGATTTTGTCCTGCACGTACACCTTCTGCTCCTGGTCGCGCGACCAGGCGAGATCGATACGGGTCAGCAGGCCTTCTTTTACGTACTGCTGCCATTCAACCTGATAAAGGAAATCTTCAGTGAAGTGCGGATTGCCGAAGAAAAGCCAGTTTTTACCGGTGGCGCCGTCATGGTCGCGCTGCTGCATAAAGGCGCGGAACGGCGCGATGCCGGTGCCCGGCCCGATCATAATGACCGGCGCGTCAGGGTTGGCAGGCAGACGGAAGTTATCGTTGTGCTCGATAAAGACGCGGATCGCCGCATCCTCTTCCAGACGGTCAGCCAGATAGCTGGAAGCGCCGCCTGCGCGGGCGCGGCCGTCGATATCGAAGCGCACCGCGCCAACGGTAATATGGACTTCGGTTTCATTCTCCGCCTGCGACGAGGCGATAGAGTAGAGGCGCGGCGTCAGCGGACGCAGCAGCGTGGTCAGCTGCTCGGCGTTGAGTTCGGTCGGCGCGTTACGCACCATATCGACGATGGGGAACGTCTGCGCGTAGTGTTGCAGCTTCGCCTTGTCGCCCACCAGCGCCAGCAGGGTTTCGTTGCGCGACAGCGCGGCGTACTGCTCAACAATCTGCGCGGTATTGACCGTCAGTTCGAAATGCTTTTGCAGCGCCTCGCTGAGCGGCAGGGTATCGTTTTCGATCTGCACCGGCTCGTCGCCTTTCAGCCACAGCAGGCTCAGCAGCTCGGCCACCAGTTCAGGATCGTTTTCATACCAGACGCCCAGCGCGTCGCCCGGCTGGTAGCGCAGGCCCGAATCGCCCAGGTCGATTTCGATATGACGTACATCTTTATCGGAGTGACGGCCGGTGATTTTCTGGTTCAGCGCAAAGCTGGCGGTCAGCGGCGCCTCTTTAGTGTAGGGACTGCTGTGTACTTCATTGAAGCTGCCCGTCGCGTTGGCGATCGCCTGCGCCGGCGTCTCGCTCGGCACGCGCTGTTTCAGCACCTCTACCAGCGCGCGACGCCACTCAGCCGCCGCTTCAGCGAAATCAACGTCGGCGTCGACGCGAGCCAGCAGGCGCTCTGCGCCCAGCTCAGCCAGACGGCCATCAAAATCTTTGCCCGCTTTGCTAAAGAATTCATATGAGGTGTCGCCGAGGCCCAGCACCGCAAAGGCGGTGCCATCCAGCTTCGGCGCTTTTTTCGACAGCAGGAATTTATGCAGCGCCACCGCCTCTTCCGGCGGATCGCCTTCGCCCTGGGTGGAGGTCACCACCACCAGCAGCTTCTCCTGGGCGATCTGCTTGAATTTGTAATCGCCGGCATTGACCAGCTTCACGTTCAGCTTCGCCGCCTGCAGATCGTCGCGCAGCTGCTCCGCGACGCGGCGCGCGTTACCGGTTTGCGACGCCGAGATCAGCGTAATCGCCGGAACCTCTGCCGCCGCTGGCGCGCTGGCCGCGACGCTGCCGGGCGTCTGATTAATCATTCCCCAAAAATAGCCCGAGATCCACGCCAGCTGGGTGGGAGAAAAATCAGTCGTTGCCGCCTGTAAGCGTGCAAGTTGCTCCGGGTTAAGCGGGAGCAGAGAGCCTGGGGGTGCCTGAGTCGTCATCGCGTTAAAAATTCCAGTATCTGAAGTCCGGACGGTAAAGTAGCGGGAAGAGTGGTAGGTTACCGGCCCGCATATTAACGATTAAATACGGCTTCGACATAATTAATAACCAAAATGACTAAGCGGTTTTTCAGGTAGTTATAATCAGTAAAACTGGTAAACAAAAATATTCGTTATCAATAATTTACACGAGGGTATCTTATGGCGTTCGGCAAAAATTAGCCATTCTGGCGCGATGGATGCGAAAATTCCGTATTTCAGGTAGAATTCCCCGGTTTTTAAGCCTGAGAGCCATTATGTCTACCACACTGTTTAAAGAGTTCCAGTTCGAAGCCGCTCATCATTTGCCTAACGTCCCGGAAGGACACAAATGCGGACGCCTGCATGGCCATTCGTTTCTGGTGCGACTGGAAATTACCGGCGAAGTGGATGCGCATACCGGCTGGGTGATGGATTTCGCCGAACTCAAAGCGGCGTTTAAGCCCCTTTATGACCGCCTCGATCACCACTATCTGAACGAGATCCCCGGCCTGGAAAATCCCACCAGCGAAGTGCTGGCGAAATGGATCTGGGATGAGATGAAGCCACTGCTGCCTGAGCTGAGCGCGGTAATGATCAAAGAGACCTGTACGGCGGGCTGCGTCTATAAAGGTTAATCCCCGCCAGGGCTGTGGTCGCACAGCCCGCAACTTCTGCTCTACGCTTCTTTACGCCCGCGTCATCTCTCTGTCATCTGCCCCCTCTACGTTGTCCTCTCCTTCATTAAAGATCAAGAGAATCAACGATGAAACTGAAATCCCTTGCCGCCATCGCGCTGCTTTTTACTGCCTCTGCCGCCGTTCAGGCGCAAAACGTGCTCGACTTTCCCCAGCCGGAAAACGTGCCGGATGAGTTCTATGCCGTCACCGAGATCCCGGCGGGCGGCATCATCAAATATGAGACTGACGCCAAAACCGGCTTTATCGTGGCGGATCGCTTTCAGTCGATGCCGGTAGCCTACCCGGCTAACTACGGCTCTCTGACCCAGTCGCTGGGCGGCGACAACGATCCGCTCGACGTGATCTTCTACACTCGCGCGCCGCTGCAGCCGGGCACGCTGATCAAACTGCGCGCCATCGGCGTGCTGAAGATGATCGACGGCGGCGAAGTAGACGATAAGATCGTCGCGGTGCCGACCAGCAAGATCGATCCCACCTGGGACGACGTGAAAAGCATGAGCGATCTGCCGAAGATTGAACAGGAGCGTCTGGAAGCCTTTTTCCGCGTCTATAAGCAACTGCCGGACGGCCGCAAGAAGGTCGAGCTAAAGGGTTTTGAAAGCGCCGATGTGGCGAAGAACGAGATTAAGCAGGCGTTTGACGCCTATAAAGCGAAGCAGTAATGCGGGCGGGCGGCGCGCAACGCCGCCCTGCTCTCCGCCGTCAGGCGATATTAAGATACTTGTGGGTCTGCATAGATAAGCGCCAGTTGCGCGCGATGCAGGTTTCAATACAGAGTTTTGTCGCCGCCTCTTTGCGGCTGATGGGCTGCAGCGCAATAATGCGCGCTTTGCTGTCGCTCAGCGTCGCCAGCAGTTCGTCCAGCGCCTCTACGTCGCGCTCGCGCGCCACCGGATGTTTGATCTCATCCGCACGCTGCAGCGCCTGCGCCAGCACATCATAGCCGCCGCGCATATTCACCTTCGGCGATACCGTCACCCAGGTTCGCTCAGAGCAGCGCACTTCATGCGTGCCGCTGGTTTCGATCTGGCACTGAAAGCCCTGCGCTTCCAGCGCCGTGGTCAGCGGGCGCAGATCGTAAATCGACGGCTCGCCGCCGGTGATCACCACATGGCGCGCCGTCCAGCCCTGGCGCTGAATAGTCTCCAGCAGCAGCGTCGCATCGGCGTTGCCCCAGGCATCGCTCTCAACCGTTTTCACCAGAATATCGCCCAGCGCCGTTTCCCGATCGGCCAGTTTTTCCCAGGTATGTTTGGTATCACACCAGCTACAACCTACCGGACATCCCTGTAAGCGGATAAAGATGGCCGGGACGCCGGTATAGAATCCTTCTCCCTGCAGCGTCTGGAACATTTCGTTAATCGGGTATTGCATTACGGACTCGCTAGAAAAAAACAGGGCGCTGATTATGGCAGATTTGTCGCGCAGCTCAACCACGCGTCGTGCCTTTTCTCAGTGCCAGCCCCACATCAATAAAGCAAAAGCCCCGCACAAGGCGGGGCTTTATATATCAGGCGAATGCCGTCCGCGGACGGCATCGGCAGGCGATTACGCCTGGCCTTTCACTTCTTTCAGACCGTTGAACGGCGCTTTGGAACCCAGCGCTTCTTCGATACGGATCAGCTGGTTGTACTTGGCAACGCGGTCAGAACGGCTCATAGAACCGGTTTTGATCTGGCCTGCTGCGGTACCGACCGCCAGGTCAGCGATGGTGGCATCTTCGGTTTCACCTGAACGGTGTGAAATCACCGCGGTGTAACCTGCGTCTTTCGCCATCTTGATCGCCGCCAGCGTTTCGGTCAGAGAACCGATCTGGTTGAATTTGATCAGGATAGAGTTAGCGATGCCTTTCTCGATGCCTTCTTTCAGGATCTTGGTGTTGGTAACGAACAGGTCGTCGCCTACCAACTGGATTTTGTCGCCCAGCACTTTGGTCTGGTAAGCGAAGCCGGTCCAGTCTGACTCGTCCAGGCCATCTTCGATAGAGACGATCGGGTACTGTTTGGTCAGATCTTCCAGGAAGTGAGTGAACTCTTCAGAGGTAAAGGCTTTGTTACCTTCGCCAGCCAGCACATATTTGCCGTCTTTGTAGAATTCAGACGCTGCGCAGTCCATCGCCAGGGTGATGTCTTTGCCCAGCTCGTAGCCTGCCGCTTTTACCGCTTCCGCGATAACGGCCAGCGCTTCGGCGTTAGAGCCCAGGTTCGGCGCGTAGCCGCCTTCGTCGCCGACTGCGGTGTTCATGCCTTTCGCCTTCAGCACTTTCGCCAGGTGATGGAACACTTCAGAACCCATGCGGATCGCTTCTTTAACGCTGGAAGCGCCGACCGGCTGGATCATGAATTCCTGGATGTCGACGTTGTTGTCGGCGTGCTCACCACCGTTGATGATGTTCATCATCGGCAGCGGCATAGAGAATTTGCCCGGGGTGCCGTTCAGCTCAGCGATGTGCTCATACAGCGGCTGACCTTTAGAGGCTGCTGCTGCTTTCGCTGCTGCCAGGGAGACCGCCAGGATGGCGTTTGCGCCGAAGTTGGATTTGTTCTCAGTACCGTCCAGGTCGATCATGATCTTGTCGATGTTCGCCTGATCTTTCGCGTCTTTGCCTTTTACCGCATCCGCAATCGGACCGTTAACCGCAGCAACTGCTTTAGTTACGCCTTTGCCCAGGAAACGAGATTTGTCGCCGTCGCGCAGCTCCAGCGCTTCGCGTGAACCGGTAGAAGCGCCTGACGGTGCCGCTGCCAGACCAACAAAACCACCTTCCAGATGTACTTCCGCTTCTACAGTTGGGTTGCCGCGGGAGTCGATGATTTCGCGACCGATGACTTTAACGATTTTGGCCATTACGATTTTCCTCAGTACAAGTTAGTCAATCCTAAGACAAACAACGCGCGAGAAGTTCGCGCGTTGCTCGTGAAACTTACTTCGCTAAACGCTTCTGGTGATCCTGCGCGGCCTTAACAAAGCCGGCGAACAGCGGATGACCGTCACGCGGTGTTGACGTGAACTCCGGGTGGAACTGGCAAGCAACAAACCAGGGGTGGTTCGGGATCTCGATGATCTCAACCAGCTGGTCGTCGCCAGAACGTCCGGCAATGCGCAGTCCTGCGGCTTCAATCGGCTTCAGCAGCAGATTGTTGACTTCGTAGCGGTGGCGATGGCGCTCGACGATGGTATCTGAACCGTAGAGCTGGCGGACTTTGCTGTCCGGCGTCAGCTGGCACTGCTGGCTGCCGAGGCGCATGGTGCCGCCCAGGTCGCTGGTTTCAGTACGCTGTTCCACATTGCCGTTTTCATCGCGCCATTCGGTGATTAACGCTACCACCGGGTATTTACAGTCTGGCACAAATTCAGTGGAGTTGGCGCCTTCCATCCCGGCGACGTTGCGTGCGAACTCCATCAGCGCAACCTGCATGCCGAGACAGATGCCGAGATAAGGCACGTTATTTTCACGCGCGTACTGCGCGGTCATCAGCTTGCCTTCCACGCCGCGGTAGCCGAAGCCGCCCGGGATCAGAATCGCATCCAGATCTTTCAGAATTTCGACGCCGCGCGTCTCGACATCCTGCGAGTCGATCAGCTTGATGTTTACCGTCACGCGGTTTTTCAGGCCGCCATGCTTCAGCGCTTCAATCACCGATTTGTACGCATCCGGCAGTTCAACATATTTGCCGACCATGCCGATGGTCACTTCGCCGCCCGGGTTAGCCTCTTCGTAGATCACCTGTTCCCATTCAGACAGGTTGGCTTCCGGCGCGTTCAGACTGAAGCGTTTACAGATATAGTCATCCAGACCCTGCGATTTCAGCAGGCCCGGAATTTTGTAGATGGAATCGACATCTTTCAGCGAGATAACCGCTTTTTCCGGCACGTTACAGAACAGCGCGATTTTGGCGCGTTCGTTCGCCGGCACGGCGCGGTCGGAGCGGCAGATCAGCACGTCCGGCTGGATGCCGATAGAGAGCAGCTCTTTAACGGAGTGCTGGGTCGGCTTGGTTTTCACCTCGCCCGCCGCCGCCATATAAGGCACCAGCGTCAGGTGCATATACATGGTGTGCTCGCGGCCGACGTCGACCGCCATCTGACGAATCGCTTCCAGGAACGGCAGCGACTCGATATCGCCAACGGTACCGCCGATCTCCACCAGAACGACGTCGTGACCTTCGCCGCCTTCGATAATACGTTCTTTGATGGCGTTGGTGATATGCGGAATAACCTGAATGGTCGCGCCGAGATAGTCGCCGCGGCGCTCTTTGCGCAGCACTTCAGAGTAGATACGGCCAGTGGTGAAGTTGTTGCGGCGCGTCATTTTGGTGCGAATGAAGCGCTCGTAGTGACCTAAATCCAAATCGGTTTCGGCCCCGTCGTCGGTGACGAATACTTCACCGTGCTGGGTAGGGCTCATGGTGCCCGGATCGACGTTGATATAGGGATCCAGCTTCATGATGGTCACGTTAAGACCACGTGCTTCGAGAATGGCTGCGAGGGAGGCTGCGGCAATGCCTTTACCCAGAGAGGAAACGACCCCGCCGGTCACAAAAATATAATTCGTTGTCATGCTGAACCTGAGAGTTTAGGTTTAAAGACGGTGGAATAACCAGGACGGGAAAACAGTATACCTGAAACCCCTGTCAGCCACAATTGATGAATCACCGCCATCCTCCAACGCATTGCAGCGGGTAACATAGCGGATAGCTGACGAGGAAATGTTGACGCAGGTCACAACTTTTTTCTTGCGCTGAATCGAGTAAGCGCGACCGGCTAAATAGTATGCACTGCTGGAATAATCAGCGTTTTTCTGCCGCTTTAACCTGCTGCCAGGCCGCCTCCATCTGTTCCAGCGTCGCCTCCGGCATGCGCAGCCCCTGCGCGGCGATAATCGCCTCTACCGCGCGGAAGCGGCGCTCAAATTTGTCGTTCGCTTTTTGCAGCGCGGTTTCCGCTTTGCTGCCCAGATGGCGCGACAGATTGACCGTGGCGAACAGCAGATCGCCTATCTCCTCTTCCAGCTTGAGCGGATCGATGGTCGCCTGCTGCGCCTCGTGCATCACCTCGTCGATCTCTTCGTGCACCTTATCCAGCACCGGCCCGATCGCGGTCCAGTCAAAGCCGACGTTATGGCAGCGCTTCTGGATTTTATGAGCGCGCATCAGTGCCGGCAGCGCTTTAGGAATATCGTCAAGCGCCGAATGCTGCGCCTTTTCCGCCCGCTCTGCGCCTTTGATCGCCTCCCAGTTCTTCAGCACCTCAGCGCTGTTCTCCACGCTGGCGTCGCCGAAAATATGAGGATGGCGGCGCTCCAGCTTGTCGCTGATGGCGTCGCAGATATCGTTAAAGGTAAAGCGATCCTGTTCGCTGGCCATCTGCGCGTAAAACACCACCTGAAACAGCAGATCGCCCAGCTCGCCGCGCAGATCGTCGAAGTCTTCGCGCTGGATGGCATCCAGCACTTCATAGGTCTCTTCCAGCGTATAGGGGGCGATAGAGGCGAAAGTCTGCTCGCGATCCCACGGGCAGCCGCGTTGCGGATCGCGCAGGGTTTGCATAATGCCCAGCAGGCGATCGAGTGAGCTCATAGTTAATCCTTTTAAAACACGGGGATGAAAGTGCAGGGATGAGCGCGCGCTCATCCCGCAAAATCAGTGAAGACGTCGGGCGTCGATGATATCAGGCACCTGGTTCAGCCGCGACAGCACGCGGCCCAGCACCTGCTGATTGTAGATTTCAATATCCATATCGATCGTAGCCAGCTGCTTTCTGGTGTCGCTGCGGCTGGAGACGCCCAGTACATTGACCTTCTCGTTGGCGAGAATGGTAGTGATATCGCGCAGCAGTCCGCTGCGATCGTTGGCGGTAACGCGCACCACCAGCGAGTAGCCGCTGGAGTAGCTTTCGCCCCACACCGCATCGACGATGCGTTCCGGCGCATGGGCGCTCAGCTCCGCCAGCTGGTCGCAGTCGGCGCGGTGAATAGAGATGCCGCGCCCCTGGGTGATAAAGCCGACGATATCGTCTCCTGGAATGGGCTGGCAGCAGCGCGCGATATGGTGCATCAGGTTGCCGACGCCTTCGACCACCACGCGGCCGCTCTCTTTGCGCGACGGCGGCGAGTAGTTTTTCTGCGTCAGCTGGCGCAGCGCCTCGCGATCTTCCTCTTCCGCGCTCGGCTTGTTGAGCTTCGCCTGCAGGAAGTTCACCATCTGGTTAAGGCGAATATCACCGCCGCCGATCGCCGCCAGCAGTTCATCCAGCGAGGTGACGTTATAGCGCGGCAGCAGCAGTTTTTCCGCTTCACGCAGGCTGATATCGAGCTGGTTGAGTTCGCTGTCGAGGATCTGACGCCCCGCGGCGATATTTTTGTCGCGATCCTGCTTGCGGAACCAGTTATGGATCTTGGCGCGTCCGCGGCTGGTGGTGATATAGCCGAGGTTCGGATTCAGCCAGTCGCGGCTCGGATTCGGCTGCTTCTGGGTAATAACTTCGACCTGATCGCCCATCTGCAGCTGATAGGTAAAGGGCACAATGCGGCCGCCGATCTTGGCACCGATGCAGCGGTGGCCGATATCGCTGTGAATATGGTAGGCGAAGTCGAGAGGCGTGGAGCCTGCGGGCAGATCCACCACGTCGCCTTTTGGAGTAAAGACGTAAACGCGATCGTCGAACACCTGACTGCGCACCTCTTCCAGCATCTCGCCGGAGTCGGACATCTCTTCCTGCCAGGCGATCAGCTTACGCAGCCAGGCGATGCGCTCTTCGTGTCCGGAGGCGCCGCGCGCGCTGCCGGTGGTCGGCCCCTCTTTATATTTCCAGTGCGCGGCCACGCCCAGCTCCGCGTCTTCATGCATCTGACGAGTACGGATCTGGATTTCCACGGTTTTGCCTTTTGGCCCGAGCACCACGGTATGGATCGACTGATAGCCGTTCGGCTTGGGATTGGCGACATAGTCGTCAAACTCCGCCGGCAGATGGCGATAGAGCGTATGCACGATGCCGAGCGCGCCGTAGCAGTCCTGCAGGCGCTCGGCGACGATGCGCACCGCGCGCACGTCGAACAGCTCGTCAAACGCCAGCGACTTCTTCTGCATCTTGCGCCAGATGCTGTAGATATGTTTCGGTCGGCCGTAAACCTCGGCGCGCACGCCCTCTTTCACCATCTCTTTGCGCAGCGAATCGACAAAGTTTTCGATGTACTGTTCGCGATCGATGCGGCGCTCGTGCAGCAGTTTGGCGATGCGTTTGTATTCGTCAGGGTGCAGATAGCGGAAGCAGTAATCCTCCAGCTCCCATTTCAGCTGGCCGATGCCGAGACGGTTGGCGAGCGGCGCATAGATATTGGTGCTCTCTTTCGCCGCCAGCACGCGCTCATCTTCCGGCGCGTCTTTCATTTCGCGCAGGTTCATGATGCGTTCCGCCAGCTTAATCACCACACAGCGGAAATCTTCCACCATCGCCAGCAGCATGCGGCGCACATTATCCACCTGCTCGGAGGCCATCGAGTCGTTGTGGATCGCTTTGAGCTGACGAATGGCGTCCATATCGCGTACGCCGTGCACCAGCGTGACGATGCCGCTGCCGAAGGTTTCGCTCAGCTCCTCTTCGCTTACCACTTCCGCATTCGCCAGCGGGAAGATCAGCGCGGCGCAGGAGCTTTCGATATCCATACTGAGCATCGACAGGATCTCTACCATTTCAATGCCGCGCCAGAGCAGCAGCGACTGATCGGGGTGATCCTTCGTCTGGGCTTCGCAATAGCGCCAGGTTTCAGCGATGCGTTCACATGATTGCGGGTTGGCAATGCCAAGAGTGGCGATCCACTGATCGAGAGCGAACTCTCCTGCCGTATTTAAATGCGCACTTCTGACCGCAACCATATCCTCTCCTGCCACAGCAGCATCAATTACTGCTTATGTTTTACTGAACAGCACCATGGATTCGAGATGACGGGTATGAGGGAACATATCCAGCATCGCGACCCTTTCCAGATGGTAGCCCGCCGACAGCAATGTCTGGCTGTCGCGGGCAAGCGTTGTGGGATTACACGAAACATAGACCACGCGCTCCGGCGCAAGTTTAACCACATGCGCCATTACGCCCGCGGCCCCGGCGCGCGCCGGATCGAGCAATACCTTGTTAAATCCTTGCGCCGCCCACGGCTGACGCGCAACGTCTTCCTCCAGGTTGTGCTGGAAAAAGCGGACATTTTTAAGATTATTCAGCTGCGCATTATACGCTGCCTGCCGCACTAATGCTGCAACGCCCTCCACACCCACAACATTTTGTACGAATTTTCCTACAGGGATCGTAAAGTTTCCCATGCCGCAAAAAAGATCCAGCACGCGGTCTTCCGGCTGAAGATCGAGCCAGGCTAACGCCTGCGCCACCATCTGCTGGTTGACGGCGTCGTTGACCTGAATAAAGTCCTGTGGACTAAAGGTGAGCCGCACCTCGCCCGAGTGGTAAAAAGGTTCGTCGCCGCGCACCTGCTCCAGCTCATCGCCGCCGCTGTCCAGGAACAGCATCAGGTTGTGCTCATGCGAAAAGCGTTCCAGTTTTTCCCGGTCGGCGGCGTGCAGCGCATCCAGGTGGCGCAGCACCATCAGCGGGCCGTTGTCCGCCAGCACCAGCTCAACGTGTCCCAGCCGGCTGGCGGCCTTCAGCGCGCTGAGACAGTCGCGCAGCGGCAGCAGCAACGCCTCAAGTTCGGGCGCCAGAATGGGGCATTCGCGAATCGCCACCAGATCGTTGCTCGCCTCCTGGCGAAACCCCATCTGTAGCTCGCGCGTTTTAGGCTGCCACTGCAAACCAAGCCGCGCGCGACGACGGTAGCCCCAGGCAGGCCCGGCGAGGATCGCGTCCACTGCGACGGTGCGCTGCGCCGCCTGGCTCAGCATGCGCGACAGCGCCGACGCTTTGCTGCGCTGCTGCAGCGGCTCGGCGGCGTGCTGCTGCTGGCAGCCGCCGCAGCGGGTAAAGTGCGGACAGCGCGGCTTGACGCGTTCAGGGCTGGTGCTTAACAGCCGCGTCGCTTTGCCGCGCGCGTACTGACGTTTCTCCTCCACCAGCGTCACTTCCGCCTGCTCGCCAGGCAGCGCGCCGCTGATAAACAGGGTCTTGCCCTGATGCCGCGCTACGCCCTGGCCAAAGGGATCGAGCTCGTCCACGGTGACGGTGATGCGTTGCTTAGTCGTCACGCGCTGTTTTGCGGAGTAAAATTGCGCCATAGTGTTTTACATTCTCAATAAAAATTCAGCGTGCGCGCGCTTCAACGCGGCACAGGGATAACGGGCTGGCAAAAGCCGACGACTATTATGACGAAATACAGCCTGCGGGCGCGAATGATGATTTTAATACTGGCGCCGACATTAATGATTGGACTGCTGCTCAGCTCGTTTTTCGTGGTGCATCGCTACAACGAACTGCAGTCTCAGGTGGTGGAAGCAGGCGCCAGCATCATCGAGCCGCTGGCGGTCTCCAGCGAATACAGTATGACCTGGCACAATCGCGAAGCTCTGCGCGCGCTGGTCAGCCTGCTGCACCGCCGCCACTCCGCTATTGTCCGCGCCATTTCGGTGTTCGACAATAATAACCGCCTCTACGTCACGTCGAATAACAACCAGAACCTGAGTTTGCTGCAGAAAGAGGATATCCGCGCGCTGCCTGACGAGGTCTCGATGGAGCGCCATGGTACGCTGCTGATTTTGCGCACGCCGATTACGCCTGAACACCATGCGGTGGATGAGCTCTCCAGCGAAGAAGCCAAACCGGCGGGCAACCCGCTGGGCTACGTGGCGATAGAGCTTGATCTCCAGTCGGTGCGACTGCAGCAGTATAAAGAGGTGTTCGTCGCGACCCTGATGCTGCTGTTTTGCCTCTGCATCGCCATGCTGTTCGCCTACCGCCTGATGCGCGACGTCACCGGCCCGATCCGCAATATGGTCACCACCGTCGACCGCATTCGCCGCGGCCAGCTCGACAGCCGCGTCGAGGGCTATATGCTGGGCGAACTGAGCATCCTGAAAAACGGCATCAACGCCATGGCGATGTCGCTCACCGCCTACCATGAAGAGATGCAGCACAATATCGATCAGGCGACCTGGGACCTGCGGGAAACGCTGGAGCAGCTGGAGATTCAAAACGTCGAGCTGGATCTGGCGAAAAAGCGCGCCCAGGAAGCGGCGCGCATTAAGTCGGAGTTCCTCGCCAATATGTCTCACGAGCTGCGCACCCCGCTCAACGGCGTGATCGGCTTTACTCGTCAGATGCTGAAAACGACGCTCGGCACCACGCAGCGCGACTATATGCACACCATAGAGCGTTCAGCCAATAATTTACTCAGCATTATCAATGATGTGCTCGACTTCTCTAAACTGGAGGCGGGCAAGCTGGTGCTGGAGTCGATCCCGTTCCCGCTGCGCGCCACGCTGGACGAAACCATTGTGCTGCTGGCGCCCTCGGCGCATGAGAAAGGGCTCGAGCTGACGGTACTGTGCGACTGCAGCGTGCCGGATAACGTCATCGGCGATCCGCTGCGCCTGCAGCAGATCCTGATCAACCTGCTGGGCAACGCCATTAAATTTACCGAGCGCGGCACCATCGATCTGCGCGTCGAACAGCGTAACGTCAGCGCCACGCGCGTCGAGCTGGAGGTTCAGGTTCACGACTCCGGCATCGGCATTTCCGAACATCAGCAGACGCAGCTGTTTCAGGCGTTCCGTCAGGCTGACGCCAGCATCTCTCGCCGTCACGGCGGTACCGGGCTGGGGCTGGTGATTACACAAAAACTGGTCAGCGAAATGGGCGGCGAAATCGCTTTTCACAGCCGCGTCAATGAAGGGTCGACCTTCTGGGTGCGAATACAGCTCGACCTCAATCCCAACGCCCCGACGCTGCCGCGCGCGCTGGACGCCCTGTCGCGTTCGCGTATGGCCTACGTAGAGGCGCACGCCGCTTCCGCCGAGGCCGCGCTGAAGATGCTGCGCGTCACGCCGCTGCAGGTTGAGCACAGCGAAACGCTGGCGGGCCTGCGCGAACCGCACTATCCGCTGCTGCTGGTGGGGCTGCCGATCGATATCACACAGCAGGAGCTGCTGGATGACCTCTTTATCGACGCCCTGCTTAATCGCGCCGACTGCGTGCTGCTGGCGTTGCCGAGCGCCATGATGCTGCTGGCGGATCGACTCAAGGTGCGCGGCATTCACGGCTGCATCACCAAGCCGGTTTCCACCACGCGCCTGCTGCCGCTGCTGGCCGATCTGCATACGCGCCAGCGCAGCGAACTGCCTGACAGCGCGCGCCTGCCGCTGCGGGTTATGGCGGTGGACGATAACCCCGCTAACCTCAAGCTGATCGGCGCGCTGCTGGAGGAGCAGGTGCAGCACATCCTGCTGTGCAACAACGCCGAGCAGGCGATCGCCGCCGCCCGCGCGCAGCCGCTGGATATTATCCTGATGGATATTCAGATGCCGGAGATTGACGGTATTCGCGCCAGCGAAATTATTCGCGGCCTGCCGCTGCACGCCAGCACGCCGATAGTGGCGGTCACGGCGCACGCCATTGATGGCGAGCGCGAACATCTGATCAAAGCCGGTATGAACGACTATCTGGCGAAGCCGATCGACGAGAGCCGGCTCAGCCAGCTGCTGGCGCGCTACAGCCCGCCGCTACCTGCAATGCTGCCGCCGGTGCCTGCGGTTTCGCCGTCGCTCGACTGGGAGCTGGCGCTGCGTCAGGCGGCGAACAAACCCGATCTGGCGCGCGATATGCTGAAGATGCTGCTCGATTTTCTGCCCGAAGTGCACGAGAAGATTGACGCTTTTATGGCGGCGCACGACGTGCAGGGATTACGCGAGATTATCCATAAGCTGCACGGCAGCGCCAGCTACAGCGGCGTGCCGCGCATGAAGCAGCTCTGCCGCCAGCTGGAGCAGAACCTGCGTCAGAGCGACGATATCGACGCGCTGGAGCCGGAGCTGCTGGAGTTGCAGGACGAGATGGAAAACGTGGCGCGCGAGGCGCGGCGGCTGCTGGGGCATGCCCGGTAGTCCCCGTTCAGTTACAGCAGGCGTACCGGGAAAACCCCAACGGTTTCAGCGGGTCGTGTTAAAGAAGGGAGCGTTACGCCGGTGCCTGCTCTTTCTGAGCAGGCGCCTCGCATCGGTTGTTAACTAACGCTGTGCCCGCGCTGTCGGCCGCCATATCCACAACACCGCAATCGCCAGCGCAAACAGCGCGCCGAAGCCGATGCCGGTCGCGACCGCGGGCGCGCCCGCTTTCACCGCCAGCGTATACAGCCCCAGCATTACCAGCATGGCGATATTCTCGCCGAAGTTCTGCACCGCAATCGCATTGCCTGCGCCGACGCTCGCCTTGCCGCGCGCCTGCAATACGGCATTGAGCGGCACCACGAAAAAGCCGCCCAGCGCGCCAATCACCATCAGCAGCAGGTAAGCGTTCACCAGCGAATGCTGCAGAGAGAAAACCACCACCATCACGCCGATCAGCACGCCAGCGGGCATACAGCGGCGCACCGTCTCCAGCGTCACCAGCTTCGCCGCCGCGCCCGCGCCGACGACGATGCCGATCGCCACCATGGCGTTGAGCGTGGTCGGCGTGGTGTTGTCCTCGATGCCGAGCGCCACCGGCACCCACAGCACCAGCAGGAAGCGCAGCGTCACGCCCGCGCCCCAGAACAGGCTGGTGCCGAGGATAGAAAAGCGCGTCTCCGCGTTATGCCACAGCAGGCCGCACGCCTGGGAAAAACGGCGCAGCATCGCGCCGGGGTTCCAGCTCTGCCCTGACCGCGCCGCCGCCAGCTTCGGAATAAAGAGGTTCGCCGCCACCGCCGCCGCGTAGGTAACCGCGCACGCCGCCAGGGCCGCCAGTAGGCTCCAGTCGGCGAGCGCGCCGCCCGATACCGACCCCAGCAGGATCGCGGCGATGGTGGAGCTCTCCATCATGCCGTTGGCTTTCACCAGCTTCTCGCCAGAGGTCAGCTCGGTAAGGATGCCGTACTTGGCGGGTGAGTAGGCCGCCGCGCCGATGCCCACCAGCGTATAGCCTACGAAAGGATTAAAGCCGAAGCAGATCAGCAGCGCGCCCAGCAGCTTCAGGCTGTTGGCGAACATCATCACCCGGCCTTTGGCGAAGCTGTCCGCCAGCTGTCCGACAAAGGGCGCCAGCAGAATATAGGCCGCGACAAACAGCATCTGCATCACCGGCTGGCTCCAGTCGGGATAAAGCTCGCTTTTCAGCAGCGCCAGGGTGGCGAAGAGCAACGCATTGTCGCCAAAGGCGGAAAAAAACTGCGCGCCCATAACCGCCAGCATCCCGCGCGACGTCAGCGACATCTCCTGCGTATTCAGCGTGCTCATGCCTGCTCCTCTTCCGCCATTTTTTTCAGGCTGACATAGTCCGGCTTGCCGCTGCCCAGCATCGGCAGCTGTTTCAACACGCGGATATCGCGCGGGACGGCAAGCTCCGGCGCGCCCAGCTCGCGTGCCGCCTTTTGCAGCCCGTCGCGTTTCAGGTCGCCGTCGGTGGTAAAGAGCACCAGCGCTTCACCACGGTTGCCGTCAGCGCGCAGCGACGCCGCATGCTGTTTTTCCGGCGACGCTTTCAGAGCGATCTGCTCGACGCTTTCCAGCGACACCATCTCGCCCGCGATTTTGGCAAAGCGTTTGGCGCGTCCCTGAATCTGGCAGAAGCCGCCCTCGTCAAAGCTGACGATATCGCCGGTATCGTACCAGCCCGCCTCCATCTGCCCTTCGCCGTTGTCGGCGACAGGCGCTTCCAGCACGCCGGGGTTTTCGACGCGCAGATAGCCCTTCATGATGTTGGGCCCGCGCAGCTGCAGCCGCCCGCCCTGCTCAATGCCTTCAACCGACATCAGGCGCGAATCCATGCCCGGCAGAATGCGGCCGACGGTGTGCGCTTTCGCCGCCATCGGTACGTTGATCGCCACCACCGGCGCGCATTCGGTCACGCCGTAGCCTTCAAGGATGCGGATGCCATACTTCTCCATATAGATCTGACGCGTCGCTTCCTGCAGCTTCTCCGCCCCCGCCACGACGTAACGCAGACGGGCGAAATCGTAAGGCGCGGCAAAGCGGGCGTAGTTGCCGAGGAAGGTCGAGGTCCCGAACAGCACGGTGCAGTTGCGGTCATAGACCAGCTCCGGCACGATGCGATAGTGCAGCGGGCTGGGATAGAGAAACACCTGCGCGCCGGTCATCAGCGGCGTAAACAGACCAACCGTCAGGCCAAAGGCGTGGAACAGCGGCAGCGCCGACATAAATTTATCGCGCGGGGTAAAATCCGCCACGGTGCGGATCTGCTCCACATTCGCCAGCAGGCTTTTATGGGAATGCACTACCCCTTTCGGATTGCCCTCCGAGCCGGAGGTAAACAGCACCATCGCCGCCTCCTCCGGCTGCTGCGCCACCTGCGCGCGGCGCGGGAACAGCAGATGCGCCAGGATCCAGAGTTTATCCTGCGTCGTCACGCTGTCGCGCAGATCCTCCAGGTAGATCCATTCGATATCGCTCAGCCCCTGCGGCAGATGCCAGAGGTTGCCCTTCTCAAGAAACTGACGCGAGGTAAAGATGGTTTTAACCTGCGACGCGGTCAGCGCCGCGCGCATGCCGTTTACCCCGGCGGTGTAGTTGAGCATGGCCGGAACGCGGCCGCGCAGCGAGGCGCCGAGGATCGCCGCCGCCGTCACCGTGGTGTTGGGCAGCAGCAGACCGACAATCTCGCCCGGCTGGCTGTAGCGCTCAAGAATGCGCCCGACGCCGAGCGCCTTTTTCAGCAGTCCGGTATAGCTGTCGGGCTTCAGGTTAACGTCTTCGATGCAGCGCTTGAACGCCCCGTAGCGGGTGCGGGCGTTGAGGAAGGCTTCAAACAGCGTTTCGCGCGGGCGCACCGCCATGCGCGCCTCCATCATAATATGGTGGAGGTGTTCGCCCGCCAGCTGACGGCGGTCGCGTGCGCGCTTCGCTTCTGGCATCGGAATGCGCGTGGCGGGCAGCAGCGTCAGCGTGATACGGGGAAAAAGGCGGCGCTTAAAGATGCCGGCCAGGCGGCCGAAGGGGGTGTACTCCGCACCCTCGATACGCATCGGCACTACGCTGGCCTGCGATCGGGCAGCGACAAAACCGGCGCCGCTGTAGATCTTCATCAGCGAGCCGGTAACGGTGATACGCCCTTCCGGGAAGATCACCACCGGACGGCCGCTGTCGATCAGCCGCACCAGATGCTTGATCGACATCGGACGGGTTGGATCGAGCGGAACGAAGTCGATCAGCGGCTTCACCAGGCGCATATACCACTGCTCGCTGACGGAGGAGTAAACCGCGAAAACCGGCCTGACCGGCAGGAACAGCGCCAGCAGCACGCCGTCCAGAAAAGACATATGATTCGGCGCGATCAGCACTTTTTCCTGATGCAGCGCGGCGGTGTCGCCGCGCAGTTCCACCCGCCACAACAGGCGACAGACCAGACGTAAAAATGTAAACAACATGCCAGCTCCATAGCATCGCTAAAAAGGTTCCTAACGATGCAGGATCTGGCGTCGTTCGACAAGCGTAAAGGCGCGATTTAAGGCGTCGCCTGCCAGCCGCCGCCAAGCGCAGCGATCAGCGCCACGCTGGTGACCCACTGCGTGCTTTGCAGCGTCAGCAGGCTCTGCTGCTCGCTGAGGCTGCTGGTCTCCGTGGTGGCGACGTCGAGATAGTCGATCATTCCCGCCTCATACTGATTGCGCGTCACGCGAGCCGATTCGCGCGCGGCGTCGCTGGCGCGCTGCTGCGCCGCCAGCTCGTTGTTCAGCGTAGCCAGCTCCACCAGGTCGTCCTCCACTTCCTGCATCGCCGTCAGCACCGAAAGACGGTAGCTGGCGACGCTGGCATCATACGCGGCGCGCGCCTGCTCCACCTTCGCCGAGGTGGCGCCGAAATCGAGCAGCGTGCCGCTCAGATCGGGCCCGAGCGACCAGACGCGCCAGGGCAGCGAGAAAAGATTATGCAGTGCCGACGCGCTGGTGCCGCCGCTGGCGCTCAGCGTCAGGTCGGGATAGTAACCGGCAATGGCCACGCCGACGGCGGCATTGGCCGCCGCGACGTTACGCTCGGCATAGGCGATATCGGGACGGCGCTGCAGCAGCTGCGACGGCAGCGCCTGCGGCAGCGGCGGCAGCGTCGCGTTCAGCTTCGCGACCGGCAGGCTGAATTCGGCGGGCGTTTTCCCCACCAGCAGCGCGATGGCGTGCTCCAGCTGGGCGCGCTGCCACTGGTAGTCAAGCGCCGAGGCGCGGGCGCTCTCCAGCTGCATCTGCGCCTGCGCCAGCGTGGCGCGCGACTCGCTGCCGGCCTGGTATTTATTCTCGATCACCTTCAGATAGCGCTCATAGGCCGCGATGCTCTGCTGATAGAGCCCGATCTTCTCATCCATAATGCGCAGCTGAAAATAGTCCTGCGCCAGCTCCGACTGGGCGCTGAGCGTTACGTTCGCCAGCTCGGCGGCGCTCGCCTCGGCGCTGGCGGCGTTCTCTTCGCGGGTGCGGCGCAGTTTGCCCCACAGATCCAGCTCCCAGCTGGCGCTCAGCTGCGCCGAATTGCTGTTGGTGGTGCTGCGCGCGCCGCTGTTCGCGGAGCGGGTGCCGCTGCGCGTTCCGCTGACGTCATAGCCGAGCGTCGGGAAGAGCGCGGCGCGCGACTGGGCGGCCAGCGCCTGGGCTTCGCGGTACTGGGCGGCGTAGCTGGCGACGTTCTGGTTGGAGATGCTGACCTGCTGCAGCAGGCTGCTCAGGGTGGCGTCATGATAGACCGCCCACCATTCACCTTTGCTCTGGTCGTCCTGCGGCGTGGCCCGCTGCCAGCCTTTGGCCTCTTTATAGTGCAGCGGCACGCTGGCGGCGGGACGCTGATAGTCGGGGCCGACGGCACAGCCGCCAAGCAGCAGCAGTAAAGCGAGAGAAACTTTTTTCATGGATCACGATTCCGCATGGCGCAAACGGCGCCACTGACGTTGGGTGGCACGACTCAGACGGTCGAACCAGAGATAGACTACCGGCGTGGTAAACAGAGTCAGCAGCTGGCTCAGCGCCAGGCCGCCGGCGATCGCTATGCCGAGCGGACTGCGCAGATCGGCATCACCGCCGCTGCCGAGCGCCAGCGGCAGCGCGCCGAAGAAGGCCGCCAGCGTCGTCATCATAATGGGACGGAAGCGCATCAGGCACGCCTGAACGATCGCCTGCTGCGGCGAGAGACCTAGGCGGCGTTCGGCGTCGAGCGCAAAGTCGATCATCATGATGGCGTTTTTCTTCACTATGCCGATCAGCAGAATAATGCCGATCAGCGCGATCACTGTCAGCTGGGTGTTGGTGAGGAGCAACAGCAGCAGCGCACCGACGCCCGCCGACGGCAGCGTAGAGAGAATGGTCAGCGGATGCACATAGCTCTCGTAGAGCACGCCCAGCACGATATAGACCGCCGCCAGCGCCGCCAGGATCAGCCAGGGCATGGTCGCCGTCAGCTGGGCGAAGGCGGCGGCGGTGCCGGCAAAACCGGCCTGAATGGTTGAAGGCAGACCGAGCCTCGCCATCGCCTGCTTAATCAGCACCTGCGCCTGCTCCAGCGAGACGCCGTCGTTGAGGTTAAAGGCGATGGTGCTGGTGGCTGACTGTCCCTGATGCGCCACCGACAGCGGCGCGTTGCCGGTGGTCAGGCTGGCAAAGGCGGAGAGCGGCACCCGATCGCCGCTGTCGTTAATCACGTAAAGTTCCTGCAGAATCGCCGGATCGCGCGTGTAGCTGCTGTTGAGCGACATCACGACGTGATACTGGTTAAGCGTGTGGTAAAGCGTAGCGACCTGGCGCTGGCTGAAGGCGTTATTCAGCATGGTATCGAGCATCTTCACGTTCACGCCGAGGCGGGTGGCGCGATCGCGGTCGATATTAATTACGATCTCCTGCCCCCCGGTTTGCGAGTCGGAATCGACGCTGTTGAGCTGCGGGATCGCCGCCAGCGCCGCCTGCACTTTCGGCGTCCAGGTACGCAGCAGATCGAGGTTGTCCGCCTGCAGGCTGTACTGATAGCTGGCATTGGCGCTGCGGCCGCCGATATGCAGATCCTGTGCCGCCATCAGAAACATCTGCGCGCCAGCGATATGGCTGGTTTTCATGCTCAGCCGGTTGGCCACTTCGGTGGCGGTGGCGTCGCGCTGGTCTAAGTCCTTAAGCCGCACAAAGAAATTAGCGCTGTTGCGCGAGCCGAACATGCCGCTGCCCATCGAGGACATCACGCTCTCTACCGCCGGGTCGGACTGGATAATGCGGGTAAACATCAGCATTTTCGGCTTCATCGCCTGAAACGAGATGTTCTGGTCGGCGCGTAGCGCGCCCATCAGCAGGCCGGTATCCTGATTGGGAAAGAAGCCCTTCTGCACCACGCTATAGAGAAACAGATTGAAGAGAACGGTAAGCAGCAGGCTGAAGATCGTCAGCTTCTGATGGCGCATCACCCAGTTAAGCCCGCGCGCATAGGCCGCCAGCAGCGCATTAAGCTGATTCTCAATAAACTGATAAAGCGGATGTGGCCGCCGGGTGACGCGCGGTTTGCGCTTCAGTAGCCGCGAGCAGAGCATCGGCGTCAGGCTGAGGGAGACGAACATCGAAATCAGCAACGATACCGTGAGCGTAACGGCGAACTCGCGAAACAGGCGGCCCACGATGCTGCCCATCAGCAGAATGGGAATAAATACCGCCACCAGCGACACCGTCATCGACAGCACGGTAAAGCTCACTTCGCGCGCGCCGCGCACCGCCGCGCGTACCGGTCCCAGCCCCTCTTCAATGTGACGCGTAATATTTTCCAGCACCACGATGGCGTCATCCACCACAAAGCCGGTGGAGATGATCAGCGCCATCAGCGACAGGTTGTCGAGGCTATAGCCGAGCAGATACATCACCGCACAGGTGCCAATCAGCGATACCGGCAGCGCCAGCGCCGGGATGATCACCGCCTGCAGGTTGCGCAGAAAGATAAACACCACGGCGATCACCAGCAGCACCGCGATCAGCAGTGTCTCTTCGGTATCGTAGAGCGAGGCGCGCACGCCAGGCGACCGGTCGACAACCACTTTTAGCTGCGTATCGGCGGGCAGATTCTTCTCCAGCGCCGGCAGCTGCGCCTTAATCGCGTCGATGGTTTCGAGCATGTTGGCACCCGCCTGGCGCGTAATGCCGATCATCACCGAAGGCGCGGCGTTGAGAAAACCGGCCTGATACTGATCCTCCACCGAGTCGTAGACGGTGGCAACGTCGTGCAGACGCACCGCCTTGCCGTCCTGATAGGCGACGATCAGATCGCGATACTGCGCCGCCTTGTCGAGCTGGCCGTTGCTGTCCACCACCCACGACTGGCTGCTGCCCTGCAGCATCCCTTTCGGCAGGTTAGTGGTGCTGCTGGCGATGGCGCTGCGCACGCTACCGAGCGAGATGCCGTAGTGCGTCAGCTTCTGCGGCTGCAAATCGATCCGCACCGCAGGCAGCGCGCTGCCCATCAGCGACACCTCGCCGACGCCCTTCACCTGCCCCATCGCCTGCTCAATCTTGCTTTCGGCCAGATCGTACAGCTCGCCGGGCGTGCGCGTTTCGGAGGTGAGCGCCAGCATCACGATGGGCGCGTCGGAGGGATTGGCTTTGCGGTAGGTCGGCAGCGACTCCATGCTGCTCGGCAGCAGACTACGCGAGGCGTTAATAGCGGCCTGCACGTCGCGCGCCGCGCCGTTGATATCGCGATCCAGCTCAAACTGCAAAATAATGCTGGAGGAACCCTGCGAGCTGCTGGAGGTCATTTCGGTAATGCCCGCGATTTGCCCCAGCGCGCGCTCCAGCGGCGTCGCGACCGTCGCCGCCATGGTTTCCGGGCTGGCACCGGCGAGGCTGGCGTTCACCATAATGGTGGGGAAATCGACCTGCGGCAGCGGCGCGACCGGCAGCAGCCGGTAACCGAGCGCGCCGAGCAGCAGGATCGCCAGCGTCAGCAGCAGCGTCGCAACCGGGCGGAAGATAAACAGCCGCGTCAGGTTCATGATTCGCCTCGCGACTGCTGCTGGCGGCGTTTCACCCAGGCGTTACCGCGCTGCGCGATGGCATCAAACCACAGATAGATGACTGGCGTAGAGAAGAGCGTCAGCACCTGGCTGACGATCAGCCCGCCGACGATCACCAGCCCCAGCGGCTGGCGCAGCTCCGCGCCCGAGCCCGACGCCAGCATTAGCGGCAGCGCGCCAAGCAGCGCCGCCATGGTGGTCATCAGAATCGGACGGAAGCGCAGCAGGCAGGCCTGATGGATCGCCTCGCGCGGGCTGAGGTGCTGCTTGTTCTCCGCCTCCAGCGCAAAGTCGATCATCATAATGGCGTTCTTTTTCACGATGCCGATCAGCAGGATCACGCCGATCAGGGCGATCAGGCTGAATTCACTGCCCGCCAGCAGCAGCGTCAGCAGCGCGCCGACCGCCGCCGACGGCAGCGTCGAGAGAATAGTGACCGGATGGATAAAGCTCTCGTAGAGAATGCCCAGCACCACGTACATGGTGAGCAGCGCGGCGAGGATCAGCCACAGCGTATTGCCGGTCGCGCTCTGGAAGGCGGAGGTTTCCCCCTGATAGCGCAGCGTTATGCTCGACGGCAGCTGCAGCTGCTGCTCTACCTCGGCGATCGCCTTTTGCCCATCCTCCAGCGAATAGCCGCTGTTGAGGTTAAAAGAGATCATCACCGCCGGGAACTGGTTCAGCCGCATATGCATCAGCGAACCGGTGCGCTGGTGAATGGTCGCGACAGAGGTCAGCTTTACCATGCCCTTGCTGGCGTCGCTGCTGGCCGAGTCGGATGTCGTCGTCGAGGAGGTTGATGTCGAGGTCGAGGTCGAAGCTGACGCAGAGGTCGAGGTCGTCGCTGAGCTGGTGCTGGTCGACGGCTGCAGATAAACCTCCTCAAGGGAGGCTGGCGACTGCTGCCAGGCAGGCGCGACTTCCAGCACCACGCGATACTGGTTTGACTGGGTAAAGATGGTCGACACCAGACGCTGGCCGAAGGCGTTATAGAGCGCGGTATCAACGTCCGACGCGGTAATGCCGTAGCGCGCCGCTTTGTCGCGGTTCAGCTCTACCCAGGCGACGCGCCCCTGATCCTGCAAATTGCTGACCACGCCGTTGAATTCCGGGCGTTTTTGCAGCGCCGCCACCAGCCGCGGCGACCAGGTGACCAGGTTTTCGCTGTCGGGGTCGTCAAGGGTGAACTGATACTGGCTTGGCGTTACCTGATCGTTGACCGTCAGATCCTGCGCAGGCTGCATATAGAGCTGAATGCCCGCCACCTGCGCCGCCGCCTGCTGCAGCTGCTTAATCACCACGTCGGCTTTGACGTCGCGCTCGCTGAACGGCTTCAGGTTAATCTGCAGCCGCCCGCTGTTAAGGCTGGTATTGCTGCCGTCGATGCCGATAGTGGACGAGACGCTCTCCACGGCCGGATTCGTCAGCACCGCTTTCGCCAGCGCCTGCTGGCGCTTCGCCATTTCGCTAAAGGAAACGTCCTGTGACGCCAGCGTAATGCCCTGGATCAGTCCGGTATCCTGCGTCGGGAAGAAGCCTTTCGGCACCGCCAGATAGAGCAGCGCGGTAAGCACGAAGGTCGCCAGCGCCACCAGCAGCGTCAGCTTCTGGTGGTTGAGCACGATGGTCAGCAGCCGGTCGTAGCCGCGGATCAGCCTGTCGAAGAGTTCGCCGCCCTTGCGCGCGAAGCGTGACTGCTTCTCCGGCGGGATATGGCGCAGCAGATAAGCGCACAGCATCGGGGTGAGCGTCAGCGACACCAGCATCGACACCAGAATTGAGACCGCCAGGGTAATGGCGAACTCGCGAAACAGTCGCCCGACCACGTCGCCCATAAACAGCAGCGGGATCAGCACCGCAATCAGCGAGAAGGTCAGCGAGATAATCGTGAAGCCGATCTGCTGCGACCCCTTCAGCGCCGCCTGCATCGGGGGTTCGCCCTCCTCCAGCCGCCGCGAAATATTTTCTACCACCACGATGGCGTCGTCGATAACAAAGCCGGTGGCGATGGTCAGCGCCATCAGCGAGAGGTTATTCAGGCTAAAGCCCGCCAGATACATCACGCCGAAGGTGCCCACCAGCGACAGCGGCACCGCGACGCTGGGGATCAGCGTCGCCGCCACGTTGCGCAGGAACAGAAAGGTCACCATCACCACCAGCGCGATCGACAGCATCAGTTCGAACTGCACGTCGCTGATCGAGGCGCGAATAGTCTGGGTACGGTCGGAAAGAATGGTCATCTTTACGCCGTCCGGCAGCGCGGCCTGCAGGGTCGGCAACGCCGCTTTGATGTTGTCCACCACCTGGATCACGTTGGCGCCCGGCTGGCGCTGCACGCTGATAACAATCGCCGGACTGTTGTTGGCCCAGGCTGACTGATAGCTGTTTTCCGGCCCCTGTTCGATATGGGCGATATCCTTCAGGCGCAGCGCCGCGCCGTTCTGATAAGTGAGGATCAGATTGCCGTACTCGGCGGCAGTGCGCAGCTGGTCGTTAGCGTCGATGGTGACCGAGTGATATTTGCCGTCGAAGCCGCCTTTCGAGCCGTTGACGTTGCTGTTGCTAATCAGCGTGTTAACGTCTTCCAGCGTTAGCCCGTGCGCTGCGAGCGCCGTTGGGTTCATCTGGACGCGGATCGCCGGCTGATGGCCGCCCGCCAGCGTAACCATGCCGACGCCGGAGATTTGCGACAGCTTCAGCGCCACGCGGGTATTAACCAGATCCTGCACCTGCGTCAGCGGCAGGGTATCGGAGCTGGCCGCCAGGGTGATCACCGCGCTGTCTGCCGGATTAACCTTTTTATAGGTTGGCGGGTTGGGCAGATCGCTCGGCAGCAGATTGTCAGCGGCGTTAATCGCCGCCTGCACTTCCTGCTCTGCGACGTCGAGCGAGAGATCGAGGCCGAACTTCAGGGTAATGATGGACGATCCGCCGGAGCTGGTGGAGGTCATCTGGCTCAGCCCCGCCATCTGCCCCAGCTGGCGCTCCAGCGGCGAGGTGACCGACGACGCCATCACGTCCGGGCTGGCGCCGGGATAGAGCGTGGTGACCTGAATCGTCGGGTAGTCCACCTGCGGCAGCGCCGAGGTAGAGAGAAACTTATAGGCGAAAATACCGGCGACCAGCACGCCGATCATCAGCAGAATGGTCGCCACCGGGCGCAGGATAAACAGGCGTGACGGATTCATTTTGCCTCGGCGGGTGCGGTCGGTTGCGTCTCATCCGCCAGCGTGACCTTGCTGCCGTTAGTCAGGCGATCGATGCCTTCGGTCACCAGGCGATCGCCAGGCTCGACGCCCGTGAGGATCGCCTGTTTGTCGTCGCCAAATGCCGGACCAGCAGAGACCGCCTTGCGCGTCACGGTGTTGTCTTTGTTGATAACGAAGACGAAGCTGCCGTCGCTGCTCAGCTGCAGCGCCTGCGACGGGATCACCGTCGCCCCTTTCAGGATACGCGTCTGCACGCGCAGGTTAACGAACTGGTTGGCGTAAAGCGCCTCATCCTCATTGGCGAAGGTGGCCTTCAGCGCCACGGTGCCGGTATCGGTGTCGATCTGGTTGCTGATAAATTTCACTTCGCCCTGCGCCAGCGCGCGGCTGTTGTCCTGGTCAAAGGCGGTGGCCGGCAGCGCCTGCCCCTGGTGCAGCGCCTTAATCAGATCGGGAATATGGCTCTGCGGCACGCTGAAGGTCACGGCGGCAGGCTGCATCTGCGTGATAGTGACCAGGCCAGTGCTGCTGGAGCTTTGCACCATATTGCCTGGATCGACCAGCCGCAGCCCGACGCGACCGCTGACCGGCGCGGTAATGCGCGCATATTCGATGCTCAGCTTCGCGCTGGCGATCTGCGCCTGATCGGCCGCCACCGCGCCGCGATACTGGCCGACCGTGGCAATTTGGGTGTCGAGATCCTGACGCGCCAGTGAATCCTGCGCGTAGAGCTTGCGGTAGCGCGCCAGCGTGAGCTCAGCGCTTTTCAGCAGCGCCTGATTCTGGCTCAGCTCCGCCTGATACTGATTGAGCGTCGCCTGGAAGCTGCGCGGATCGATCTGCGCCAGCAGCTGCCCCGCCTCCACTTTTTGCCCTTCGGTGAAGTAAACCTTCTCCAGCTGACCGTCGACGCGGCTGGTCACCGTGACGCTGGCGTTAGGGATCACCGTGCCCAGCGCGTTCAGGTAAACCGGCACGTCGGCAGTGGTCGCCACGCCGCTATGCACCAGCGTCGCGCCGCCGCCCATCATCGCCATCCCCGGCGGGCCGCCGCGCCCGCCATGCGGGCCGCCAGGCGGCATTGCGCCCTGCCCTTTGCCAGACGGCAGCACCCGCCAGACGACGCCGGCAATAATCACAATCAGGATTAACAACAGCAGCCACTTAAACCAGCGGGCACGAGAAGAGCGGGACGCATTAGTCATTATCAAAGTCTTACAAAGAGTAAAAAGGAAAAATCCCCTTATTTCAGGGGATTATTTAAAGTGTTAAGCATAGCGCTGCGTATTATCTGCGAAAGCCCGTACGTTTTTCCATCGGTAAACTGTAATGGTTCCGTTAAGAAAGGTCAGGCTTTCCAGCCGCCGCCCAGCGCTTCATACAGCGTGATTTTCTGGTTTAGCTGGCCCAGACGCGCCGCAATCCAGGCCTGCTGGGCGCTGTAAAGCGAGCGCTGCGCCACCAGCACATTCAGATAGTTGTCAATGCCTTGCTTATAGCGCAATTCAGAATAGTCGTAATCGCGCTGGTTCGCCGCCACCTCTTTTTCCAGGGCCGTTAGCTGATCCTGCCAGGTGTCCTGACCGGCCAGCGCGTCGTTCACCTCTTTAAAGGCGGTCTGGATCGCCTTCTCATAGTTGGCGACTTCAATACGCTTCTCGATTTGGGCGATATCAAGATTGGCCTGATTCACGCCGCCGTCGAAGATCGGCAGGTTGATCGAGGGCACAAAGGACCAGGAGGCGGTTCCGCCCTCCAGCAGATGCCCCAGCGAACTGCTGGCCGAACCGCCTGACGCCGTCAGCGAGATGCTGGGGAAAAAGGCGGCGCGCGCCGCGCCGATATTAGCGTTGGCCGCCTTCAGCGTATGCTCAGCAGCAATAATATCGGGACGGCGGGTCAGCAGATCCGACGGCAGACCCGCCGGGGTCGCCGGGAAGTCCCAGCGATTATTCAGCGTGGCGTTTTTCAGCAGATCGACCGGCAGATCGGTACCCGCCAGCAAACGCAGCGCGTCGACATCCTGGCGCACCTGACGTGTGTAGCTCGCCACGTCCGCTTCGGCGCTGCGAACCGTGCTCTCCGCCTGTGCCACATCCACATCGCTGCTTACGCCGCCGCGGTAGCTGAGCTGGGTTAATTCATAGGATTTCTGCTGGCTCTGAGCGGTCTGCTGCGCCAGATGCAGCAGATCGTTATCGGAGCAGAGCGTCAGCCAGGCTGACGCCACCTGGGCAATCAGCGCAATGCGCGTGGCGCGCTCGGTCGCCTCGGTGGAGAGATACTGCTCCTGCGCCTCGTCGCGCAGGCTGCGCAGACGGCCGAAGAAGTCGAGCTCCCAGGAGGTGACGCCCAGCCCGGCGTTAAGCTCGTGATAGGTCACCGCGCCGGAGCTTTTGGTGCTGTAGAGATTGGCGGGCTCGTGCGCCGAAGTCTGGCTGGCGGTGGCGCTGATCGACGGCAGCAGCGCGGCGCGGTTGACCTGCACCGCTGCGCGCGCCTGCTCGACGTTAAGCGCCGCGACGCGCAGGTCGCGGTTATTCTGCAGCGACAGCGCAATCAACTGGCGCATGCCTGCATCGGTAAAGAAATTCTGCCACGGCAGATCGGCCACGTTGCCAACGGGCGTCTGCTGGTCGTAGCGCGTCTCGACAGGCATGGCCGGGCGATGGTACTCAGGCTGTAGACTACAACCCGCCAGCAGCAGAGCGAGCGGCAGCAACGTACAGCGAACATTAACGATCATGATTAACTTCCTCAGGGGCCGCGTTCTCTTTCTTACGTGAGAAGAACTGCGCCACGACTACGTAGAACATGGGAACAAAGAAGATGGCGAGGAAGGTTGCGGTGATCATCCCGCCCACTACCGCCGTACCGATAGAGTGCTGGCTGCCCGCGCCCGCGCCGCTCGAAATGGTCAACGGCAGCACGCCGAGGATAAAGGCCATCGAGGTCATAATGATGGGACGGATACGCAGCCGCGCCGCCTCTAGCGCCGCCTCGACCAGGCTCTTGCCGTCGCGCTCATGCAGCTCTTTGGCGAACTCGACGATCAATATCGCGTTTTTCGCCGCCAGCCCGACGGTAGTCAGCAGGCCGACCTGGAAGAAAACATCGTTCTGCAGGCCGCGCAGCAGCACCGCGCAGAGGGTGCCGAGAATGCCGAGCGGCACCACCAGGATTACCGAGAAAGGTATCGACCAGCTCTCATAGAGCGCCGCCAGGCAGAGGAAGACCACCAGGATCGAGAGAGCGTAGAGCTGAGTGGTCTGCGAGCCGGACGTCTGCTCCTCATAGGAGATGCCGTACCACTGCACGCGGAAGCCTTTCGGCAGTTTCGCCGCAATCTCCTCAACCGCCTTCATCGCCTCGCCGCTGCTGTAGCCCGGCGCGGGCGATCCCTGAATCTCCTCCGCCGTCATGCCGTTAAAGCGCTCGTAGTGCGGCGAGCCGCTGACCCATTTGCCGCTGCCGAAGGCGGAGAACGGCACCATGGTTCCGCTGCTGTTGCGGAAGTACCACTTATTGAGATCCTCCGGGGTGACGCGCGACGCCGCCTTGCCCATCAGATAGACCTGCTTGACGCGGCCGTTATACATAAACTGGTCGATATAGCTGGAGCCCCAGGCCACTGACAGCGTGTTGTTGACGTCAGACATGCTGAGGCCGAGCGCGCTGGCGCGTTCGTCGTTGATCTCCAGCTGGTACATCGGCTCATCTTCCAGGCTATTCATACGCACCTGCGTCAGACGCGGATCCTGGTTCGCCAGCTGCAGGAACTGGTGGGTGGCGTCCATCATCTGCTGATGGCTGTGCCCGGCGGTATCCTGCAGGTAGAAGTCAAAGCCGGTGGCGTTGCCCAGCTCCATTACCGCAGGCGGCACCATGGCAAAGACTTTTGCGTTCGGGTAGCTGGCGAAATGCGCGCTGATACGCGCCGCCAGCGCCTGGACGCTCTGGCTGCTTTGCTTGCGTTCGCTCCAGTCTTTGGTGCGCACGAAGACCATACCGCTGTTCTGTCCGCGGCCGGCGAAGCTAAAGCCGTTAACCCCGAACATGCTGCTAAATACCGAGGCTTCGTTCTTTTGCAGATAGTCGTTGATATCGTTAAGCACCAGCTGGGTGCGCTGCGCTGAGGCGTTTACCGGCAGCGTGACCTGTAACATCATCACCCCCTGATCTTCCTCAGGCAGGAAGGTGGTCGGCACGCGGGTGAAGAGGAAGCCGGTGACGCCAACAATCACCAGATAGACAACGATAAACAGGCCGCGCCGCGAGATCACTGTGCTCACGCCGCGCGTGTAGTACAGCGTGCCGCTGTCGAAATGACGGTTGAACCAGCCCGCAAGCCCGGTGGTTTTATGTTCCGCCGAGGCGCGTTTAAGGATCGTGGCGCAGAGCGCCGGGGTAAAAATCAGCGCCATCAGCACCGAAAGCGCCATCGCCGAGACGATAGTGATAGAGAACTGGCGGTAAATCACCCCGGTCGAGCCGGCGAAAAAAGCCATCGGCAGCAGCACCGCCGAGAGCACCAGCGCGATGCCGAACAGCGCGCCCTGAATCTGCTCCATCGACTTGATGGTGGCGGTTTTCGGATCGACCTGCTCTTCGTGCATCACGCGCTCGACATTCTCCACCACCACGATGGCGTCATCCACCAGCAGCCCTATCGCCAGCACCATGCCGAACATCGTCAGGGTATTAATGCTGTAGCCGCTGGCGGCGAGAATGCCGAAGGTGCCCAGCAGCACGACCGGCACCACCATGGTGGTGATCAGCGTTGCACGCAGGTTCTGCAGGAAGATCAGCATTACGAAGAACACCAGCACGATCGCTTCGATCAGCGTTTTCACCACCTCTTCGATCGAGGCGCTGACCACCGGCGAGGTGTCATAGGGATAGACCACCTCTACGTTGTCCGGCAGCGAATCTTTCAGGGAGGCAATAGTGGCGCGCACCGCTTTGGCGGTATCCAGCTCGTTGGCGCCGGTAGCCAGACGCAGCGCGATCCCGGCAGAAGGCTTGCCGTTCATGATGGAGTCGATGGTATAGCTCTGCGGCCCCAGCGCCACGCTGGCGACATCTTTCAGGCGGATTTGCGAACCGTCGCTGTTGACCTTGAGCAGCACGTTTTCAAACTGGCTGACCGTCGTAAAGCGCGACTTGCCCAGAATAGTGGCGCTGGTTTTCGCGCCCGGAACGGTCGGCAGCCCGCCGAGCGAGCCGGAAGAGACCTGCACGTTCTGATTGTTGATGGCAGTGGTGACGTCGCTCGGCATCAGGTTATATTTGTAAAGCTTCGCCGGATCGAGCCAGATGCGCATCGCATATTCCGCCCCCATCACCATAAAGTCGCCAACCCCTTTGGTACGCGAAATCGGATCCTCCAGCTTCGATACCAGCATATCCGCCAGATCGCCGTTGCTCAGCTTGCCGTCTTTCGAGATCAGGCCGATCACCATCATGAAGTTTTTCTGGTACTTACGAATACGGAGTCCCTGCTGGGTGACGTCAGTGGGAAGCTGCGACTCAGAGAGCGAGACGCGGTTCTGCACCTGGACCTGGGCGATATCGGGATCAACGCCCTGATTGAAGGTGGCGATAATCTGCGCGCTGCCGTCGCTGGCGCTGCTCGACTCGATATAGCGCAGGCCATCCAGCCCGTTAAGCTGCTGTTCAATAACCTGCACCACGGTGTTTTGCGTGGTCTCCGCGCTGGCGCCCGGATAGGTGACAGAGACCGATACCGCCGGCGGCGAGATATCGGGATACTGATTCACCGGCAGGCTCAGCGTGGCGATAGCGCCGACCAGCATCACGATAATGGCCACAACCCAGGCGAAGATCGGACGCTCAATAAAAAATTTAGACATGACCTCTCCTTTACTGCGCTGACGGATCGGTCATCGACAGACTGACGCCGCCGGCAGCCGGCGTATCCTGGCTGTTCGCGGCCTGAGCATTGACCTTTATGCCGCTGCGCACGCTCTGAAGTCCGTTGACGATAACCTGCTCGCCGCTCTTCAGGCCGCTGTTGACCAGCCAGTTGCCTTTCACCATCTCGCCGGTCGTAATGTTGCGCTGTTCTACGCTGCTGTCCGGTTTAACGACGTAGACATAGGGCTGCCCTTTGGCGTCATGCATGATCGCCTCCTGCGGCAGCAGAATGCCCTGCTGCTGCACCCCCTGCGGAAACACGGCGTGTACATACATGCCGGGCAGCAGCTCGTTATGCGGATTCGGAAAAATGGCGCGCAGCACGACCGTGCCGGTCGTCTCGCTGACGTTCACCTCGGAGAACGCGAGTTTGCCTTCCAGCGGATAGGTGCTGCCATCTTCCAGCTGCAGCTTCACGGTGGCGGTGTTGTCATCCACTTTTTCCAGCTTGCCCTGCGCCATGGCGCGACGCAGGCTCAGCAGATCGGCGACCGATTCGCTGACGTCGACGTAGATCGGATCGAGCTGCTGAATAGTGGCGAGATAGTCGGTCTGCCCGTTGGTAACCAGCGCGCCGGCGGTGACCAGCGAGCGGCTGATATGACCGGCGATCGGCGCTTTTACCAGCGTGTAGTCCAGATTGACTCTGGCGGTCTCGAGATCCGCTTTCGCGGAGCGCTCCGCGGCAACCGCGTCGTCATAGGTCTGCTGGCTGATGGCGTGCGCCGCCGCCAGCGGCTGATAGCGCTTCGCTACCATTGCGTCGTTCTGCCAGGTCGCCAGCGCTTTGTCATAGGCCGCTTTATAGGTGGCCGGATCGATCTGGTAGAGCGGCTGCCCGGCTTTCACTTCGCCGCCTTCGGTAAACAGCAGTTTCTGTATCACGCCGCTTACCTGAGGGCGTACCTCAGCAGTCTTTACCGCATTGGTGCGGCCAGGCAGCTGTTTCATTAACGTTACGGGCTGGCTTTTAACCGTTGTTACGCCTACTTGCGGGATGCTGGAGGCAGCAGGCTGGCCTCCTCCCTGATCGCAGGCCACCAGTAAAAACACCACGCTGGCAGAAAGAAATTTCAGACGCATAGTTCTTCTCATTACAGGGGAAAGTAACGAGAGTGATTACTCTCGTATGGGGGTCTATTGTAGAGAAGCGCCCACACAGGAATCTGTTAAGGTTGCGTAAAATATATTTTCCGGACGAAAATTCCGCGCTTTTGTGCAGCATTCCCGCACGTTTCGTTCAGGACTGAACCGGTTTAACCTTGAGGTTCGATGCCGCGACGACGCAGCTCGCGGCGCGCCAGCTCTTTAAGCCAGCAGGCGAGCGTCACGTTTTCAGCATCCGTCAGTTCACGCAGCTGCTGATGCAGCTGGTAAGGGATACGTAGTTGAAACGCAGCGGATCTTCCTTCGCCGCGCGGCGTTCGATCTTTGGTTTTCGGCATAGATATTTCCCTGAGCGACAGAGCGCCTTTTACGGCGCTACCCACGCCGCAAAAGGCTAACGTCCCGTCATGGAATGCAGGATAACGGTTCGTTGCAGTTACCCTATCGCACCGGCTTTTTTTTTGTTCGCGTCAAAGCGTTAAGGGCGGGTTAAGAGATGTGAGCAGATTGCGGCGGGTTAACAAAAGACAAAAAAAAACCCACGCATCCGCGTGGGTTGGTGCAATAAACAGGGTGGATTATCCTTGCGGATATCGCTGCCTGAGCAGCGCGTCTTCGCACCTATCAATACCTCTGGGACTGCTATCCTCGCACTCTGCAGCGGGACAAAACAGCGCGAAAACGCAACGGAATTCGGGGAAATGAAACCAAGTATGAATAAGCTCCACTCCCGTTTACATCCTGATTTTATTAAGATTTATCTGAAGGCTTACTGTAAATCGCATCCGGCGCGATATTCATATGCTTCAGCACTGGCCCCATGATATTGCCGAAGATGGGCGCGGCGACCGAGCCGCCGAAGTGGTCCCCGGCGGTGGGATGGTTGATCATCACCACCAGCGCCACTTCCGGATGACTGGCGGGTGCAATGCCGGCGGTATAGTTGATATAGCCGCCATCATATTTGCCGCTGTCGCCCATCTTCTCCGCCGTACCGGTTTTCGTCGCCAGCCGGTAGCCAGGCACCGCCGCTTTGATACCCGTACCGCCTGGCAGCACGTCACTCTCCAGCATATGCACCACCTCTTTTACCGTTTCCGGATTCGCTACCTGCTTGCCGAGCACTGGCGGCGTCACGCGGGTAATCGACAGCGGACGATAAACGCCGAAAGCGCCCAGCGTGGCGTATTCACGCGCGATCTGCAGCGGCGTTACGCGCAGGCCATAGCCGAAGGAGAAGGTCGCGCGCTCGATATCCGCCCAGCGCTGACGGTGCGCCGGAAAGTAGCCGACGCTCTCGCCGGTCAGCCCCAGCCCGGTAGGTTTGCCCAGGCCAAACGCCTGATAGGTATTGACCAGCGCCTCGGCGGGCATCGCCAGCGCGATATGGGACACGCCGATATCGCTCGATTTCTGCAAAATGCCGGTCATGGTCAGGCGCGGCCAGTGGCCGACGTCGCGGATCAGGTGGCCGTTAACCCGATACGGCGTGGTGTCAATCACCGAATCGGGGCGCACCAGATGACGCTCCAGCCCTTCCATCACGACCAGCGGCTTCACCGTTGAGCCGGGTTCATAGCTGTCGTTGATCGCCGCGTTGCGCATCTGCGCCGGGGTGGCGCCGTCGTAGTTGTTCGGGTTAAACGACGGATAAGAGGCCATGCCAAGAATTTCGCCGGTATCGATCTTTATCAGCACCGCCGCGCCGGAATCCGCTTTATTCAGCAGCACCCCATCGCGCAGCTTGCTGTAGAGGGTGTATTGATCGAACTTATCGATGCTGAGCTGCACCGTTGGCGGCTGCGTCGGCGGCGTATAGCTCAGCATTGAGATAATGTTGCCCGCGGCGTCCTGACGGTACACCTCTTTGCCCGGCACGCCCTGCAGCAGCTTGTCATAGCCTTTTTCCAGCCCGTTCAGGCCGGAGTTGTCTGCGCCAACGATGCCGATAAGCGGCGCGGCCGCCTCGCTCATCGGGTAGAAACGGCTGTCGTCATAGACTTCGCTGATGCCCTTCAGGTGCAGCTCGGCGATATCTTTGGCGATGCCAAGCTCGATTTTACGTCCCAGATAGAGAAAGCGGCGTTTCGGGTTGGCGGTGATCTGCGCGGCGATCTGCTCTGGACGCATATTCAGCGCCGAGGCCAGGTAGGCCCACTTGGCGCTAAGAAAGTCGGGGTTCGCCTCCAGCACGCGCATTGGATCGGCGATAACGTCACGCGACGGCACCGAGAGCGCCAGCGCTTCGCCGTTGCGATCCAGCAGGGTGCCGCGGTTGGTCGGCAGCGTGACGGTGCGCAACGAGCGCTGGTCCGCTTCGTGCTCCAGCATCGGCTGGTTAAGAAACTGCAGATCGGCGATGCGCGCCAGCAGCACCACCATGCAGGTCAGCACGCCAAGGCAGATCAGGCGAAAGCGAAACGGGTTAAAAGGGGCTTTGATCTGGTCTTTTCCCAGTAGTTTTTTTATCCGGGGCATGGCAATCCGCTGCAAAGAAAAAGTAAAAAATATCTCCGCGAGCAGTTATAAAGAAAGCGTTACGTTGTTAACAGGAAAACTGTGTATCAGTTCGTAATCGGCGCGTCAGGCAAAAAAAAACCTGCGCATCTGCGCAGGTCGGTGTAATCAAGAAAATCTATTGATGTTCACCCATCAATACCTCTGGGACCCTGACTGTAGCAAGGCCGCGAGACGGGCTGCCATCACTCAAACGCAACAGTGTCCGGCAAAATGTAACCAGCCATGTGTTTGTTAAGCAATTTTGCAAACCGCATGTTTTTTGATGTCTACCAGGCAACTCATGGCGTTCGGCCCCTGCGTCAGCGACGAGGTGCCGATATCCAGCGTCAGCACATTAGGGTTGCCCGCGCGGTCGAACGGCTGCCACTCTGCGCCGAAACCGGGATCGAACCAGGCGCCGGTGGCGACGATGACCACGCCTATCGTCAGACCGTCGGTCAGGCGCACGCCCGCCAGCATCGCGCCGCGTGCGTTGCGCACTTCAATCACGTCGCCGTCCGCAATGTCGCGCGCCGCCGCGTCCTGAGGATGCATATAAAGCGTTTCATGTCCGGCGGTTTTGTTGCCCTGCACCGTCGGCGTGGCGTCAAGCTGGCTGTGCAGCCGATCCGACGGCTGGATGGAGATCATATGCAGCGGGAACTGTTCGCTCAGCGCCGCGCCCAGCCACTCCTGCGGCTCGCGCCATTCAGGGTGACCGGCGAAATCCGCCAGCTGATAGTCGGCGATGGTCTGGCTGAACAGCTCGATCTTGCCGCTGGCGGTCTTGATCGGATGACGCTCAGGATCGGCGCGGAAATCCTCCATAAAGAGATAGGGCTTGCCCCCTTCCGGGATCTCGACGAAGCCGCGCGACCAGAACTCTGCGAACTCCGGGAAATCGATCCCTTTGCGCGCATGCGCCACCGCGCACTGCTGGTAGAGATACTCAATCCACTGGCGTTCGTTGCGTCCCTCGGTAAACGCCTCGCGATAGCCGAGACGTTCGGCCAGATCGGCGAAAATATCAAAATCGTTGCGCGCCTGATGCTGCGGCCTGATCGCCTGGTGCATCGCCAGCACAAAGCGGTCGCGCGACGAGCCGCCGATATCGTTGCGCTCCAGCGTGGTAGTCGCGGGCAGCACGATATCCGCCATCTGCGCCGCTGGCGTCCAGACGATATCCTGCACCACCACGGTATCGGGCTTCTGCCAGCCCTCAACCAGTCGGTTAAGCTGCTGATGATGATGGAAAGGATTGCCGCCCGCCCAGTGCACCAGATGAATGTCGGGATAGGTCAGCGTTTCCCCCTGAAAGGTATAGGGCTGGCCCGGATTGAGCAGCATATCGCTGATGCGCGCCACGGGAATCGACAGGCCCGAAGGATTGGGCCCGGTGGCCATCAGCGGCGCGGGGCCGTCCTGACGCGGGTTGCCGACGCTGTTCATCGAACCGTGGCCAAAGGAGAAACCGGCCCCCGGCAGGCCAGGCTGGCCGAGCATGGACGACAGCGCAATCATCATCCAGTAAGGCTGCTCGCCGCGATGGGCGCGCTGAACCGAGTAAGAGCAGGTAATAAAGCTGCGCTTGCCGATCAGCTGTTCAGCCAGTCGGACAATGCGCTCCGGCGGGATGCCGGTGATGCGGCTCGCCCAGCCGGCGGTTTTGGCGACGCCGTCGCTTTCGCCCAGCAGATAGGCGCGCAGCTGCGGCCAGCCGGTGCAGTGGCTGGCGAGAAACGCCTCGTCCACCGCGTTGCGCTGGGCGATCTCATAGCCCAGCGCCAGCATCAGCGCCACGTCGGTATTGGGGCGAATCGGGATCCAGTCGGCGTTGACGAACGCCGGGCAGTCATCGCGCATCGGGCTGATATTAATAACCGGCGTGCCTTTGGCCGCCAGCTGCTCCAGCGCCGGTTTCAGGCTGTGCTGGCCTGCGCCGCCCGACGCCACCTGGGCATTTTTCAGCGCCAGCCCGCCGAAGGCAACGAAGATTTCCGCGTGCTCCACCACCTGCGGCCAGTCAGTCACGCGCCCGGTCAGCGGCATATAGGTGCCGATCACATAGGGCAGAAAAAACTGCGCCGCTCCCCAGCTGTAATTGCCCTGCTGATCGACGCCGCCGCCGCCCTGAAAATAGAAGCGACGGATCAGGGTGCGCGCGTGGTTGACGCGGCCCGCCGACGACCAGCCGTAAGAGCCGTTGAAAATGCCTGAGGCGCCGTAGCGTTCGCGGATGCGGCGATTTTCGTCCGCCACCAGATCCAGCGCGGTCTCCCAGTCAACGGCGACGAAATCTTCTCGTCCGCGCAGCGTGCGGTCGCTTTTTTCGCGCGCTTTCAGCCAGGAGCGGCGCACCATTGGCTGGCGAATACGTTTGTCGGAGTAGACCAGCTCGGGAATGGTGTTCAGCATCGGCGACGGATCGGCGTCGGCGAAGAACGGCTCGCAGCCGATCAGGCGATCGTTTTCAGTTACGGCGGAGAATGCGCCCCAGTGCGCCAGATGCGGCACTCGCTTTTTCATGGTTTCTTTTACGGCAGGTAAGGGAAAAACGCAGGATACCACGCGACCCTGCGCCGGGTTAAGCCTGGAATTTTGCCCCTTTTTGCGACGGCGCAGACATTCTACCGGCTTGATGTAGGCCGCCTTTTCCGTAACACTGCTGCCATGTGTAAACGTTTTCCCTAAAGCAGGTCAAGGCATGGCTACGATTAAGGATGTTGCCAGACTGGCGGGAGTTTCCGTCGCGACGGTTTCCCGTGTGATTAATAATTCGCCTAAAGCCAGCGAGAGTTCGCGTCAGGCCGTCAGCCAGGCGATGGAGGAGCTGCAGTACCATCCTAACGCCAACGCGCGCGCGCTGGCGCAGCAGTCAACAGAGACCTTAGGACTGGTGGTCGGCGATGTGTCCGACCCTTTTTTCGGCGCAATGGTTAAGGCAGTTGATGAAATAGCCGGACAGACCGGTAACTTTTTGCTGATTGGTAACGGTTACCACAATGAGGAAAAAGAGCGTCAGGCGATTGAGCAGCTGATGCGCCATCGCTGCGCCGCGCTGGTGGTGCATGCCAAGAAAATCCCTGACGCCGAGCTGGAGCTGCTGATGAAGCAGGTGCCGGGCATGGTGTTGTTAAACCGGCTGCTGAAAGGGTTTGAACAGCGCTGTATCGCGCTCGACGACCGCTACGGTGCCTGGCTGGCGACGCGCCATCTGATCCAGCAGGGGCATCAGAACATCGCCTTTATCTGCTCCACCCATCCGATTTCCGACTCCGAAGATCGCCTGCAGGGCTATTACGACGCGCTGAAAGAGCACGGCCTGCCCTGCAACGATCGGCTGGTTACGCTCGGCGAACCGGATGAAGTCGGCGGCGAACAGGCGATGACCGAGCTGCTGGGGCGGGGCCGCAGTTTTTCCGCCGTGGCCTGCTATAACGACTCGATGGCCGCCGGGGCGCTGGCGGTCCTGAGCGATAACGGCGTTCGCGTGCCGGAGGAGATGTCGCTGATCGGCTTTGATGACGTGCTGGTGTCGCGCTACGTGCGCCCACGTCTGACGACGGTGCGCTATCCCATTGTCACCATGGCGCAGCAGGCGGCGGAGCTGGCGCTGGCGCTGGCCCACGGGCAGCCGCTGCCGGAGGTGACCAATATGTTCAGCCCGACGCTGGTGCGACGGCATTCAGTGAGCGGGCCGGGTTAAATCTCGCGCCGGTAAAGCCTGACCCTTTTATGCGGGTAGTCCAGCGCCTCGCCCGCTGGCGTCCAGCCGTGGCGTTCGTAGTAGTCGCCAAAGGTGGACCAGAGCCACAGGCGGCCATAGCCGCGCTGTCGCGCGTAGTCGATCACATGCTGCTGTAGCGCCGCGCTCAGGCCGCCACCGCGCGCGCTTTCCTCGACGTAGAGCGCAGCGAGCCAGGGGAAGAGATCCTGACGGCTAATCAGGTCGCAGCGCCAGAAGCCCACCGTACCCACCGCCCTGCCCGCGTCGTCAACGGCGACGAAGGTGACGGGAAACTCCGTCTCCTGCAGCGAACTCTCCACCACGCTGGCCATAAAGTCGCGACTGTTGTCCGCGTCAAAGGCGCGCCACAGCCAGTCGGAGACCTGTCCGGCGAACTGTGGCGCGTCGCGCAAAGAGAGGATCTTCACCTGACGCGCGCCTTAGCTCAGCTCAAGCGCCAGCAGTTCCTGGATAGTCTGCGCACGGCGGATTTCGCGCGCCCTGCCCTGTTCGAACAGCACTTCCGGGATCAGCGGGCGGCTGTTGTAGTTAGAGGACATCGACGCGCCGTAGGCGCCGGTGTCGTGAAACACCAGATAATCGCCCACCCGCGCCGCAGGCAGCGCGCGCGTTTCGACCTTGCCGCCTTCCAGCTGGGTAAAGACGTCGCCTGATTCGCACAGCGGCCCGGCGACCACGCTATCGACCCGCGTCTGCTCATCGACAGCGCGTCCGTCGCCCGCCAGCAGCGAAATATGGTGATAGCTGCCGTACATGGAGGGGCGCATCAGATCGCTGAAGCCCGCATCCACCAGCACGAAGTGACGGCTGCCCATCGCTTTCACCGCGCGCACCTGCGACACCAGTACGCCTGATTCAGCAACCAGAAAACGGCCCGGCTCGATCTCCAGCTTGACGGGATGGCCGAGATGGGCGGCGATACGCTGGCGCGCCGCATCCCACAGCCCGAAATAGTGCGCGGTGTCGATCGCCTCTTCGCCGAAGCGGTAAGGAATGGAGAGGCCGCCGCCCGCCGAAATCGCCTCAAGGTCGTGGCCGAGCGCGATCACCTGCTCCACCATCGCATCGCATACCTGCTGAAGATGGCCGTAATCGACGCCGGAGCCGATATGCATATGCAGACCGACCAGCCGCAGGCCATGCTGCTCAATCGCCTTCAGCGCCTGCGGCAGCTCGCTGTGCCAGATGCCATGCTTGCTGTTCTCGCCGCCGGTATTGGTTTTCTGGCTGTGGCCATGGCCGAAGCCAGGATTAATGCGCAGCCACACCGCGTGGCCAGGGGAAACGTCGCCCAGCTGATGCAGCATATCCACCGAACCGGCGTTAACCGGCACCTTCAGATCCGCGATGCGCGCCAGCGTCGGCCGATCGAAAACGTCGGCGGTAAACACGATCTCTTCGCCGCCAGGCTGAAAACCCGCCGCCAGCGCGCGTTCGATTTCGCCGAGCGATACCGAGTCGACCTTAACGCCCGCCGCGCGCATCAGGCGCAGGATATGAATGTTGGAGCAGGCTTTCTGCGCGAAGCGCACTACGTCGAAGGCGCGCAGCTGTTCGATACGCTGCTGAATAATCTGTGCGTCATAGGCCCAGAACGGGCCGTTGTACTGCTGCGCCAGCGGCAGCAGCTGTTCAGCGTTGAGCGCGGTGGTGTGGTCGGTTAAGGCGCGTGGCATAAGGATTCTCCTGTGGTTACGGCTATTAAGCCAGAACCGTGCCATGCTGAAAAATATCTGTTTTAATAGCTTCTATGCAAAATGGATATGGTAGCCCATGGCAAAAATTAACTGGCGACACATTGAGATCTTTCACGCGGTGATGACCAGCGGCAATCTGACGCAGGCCGCGACGCTGCTGAACACCTCGCAGCCCACCGTCAGCCGCGAGCTGGCGCGACTGGAAACGCAGCTTGGGCTACGCCTCTTCTCGCGCGTGCGCGGTCGGCTGCAGCCCACAGTGCAGGGGTTGCGCCTGTTCGAAGAGGTGCAGCGCTCGTGGTACGGGCTGGATCGCATTATGGAGGCGGCGGACGGGCTGCGTCAGTTTCGTCAGGGGGAGCTGTCGATCGCCTGCCTGCCGGTCTTTTCGCAGTCGCTGCTGCCGCCGCTGGTGCAGCCCTTTATGCAGCGCTATCCCGACGTCAGCCTGAATATTATTCCGCAGGAGTCGCCGCTGCTGGAGGAGTGGCTGTCGGCGCAGCGCTACGATCTCGGCCTGACCGAAACCCAGCATGCGCCTGCCGGTACGGAACGCCTGGCGCTGCTGACCTGCGACGAGGTGTGCGTTCTGCCGCAGCAGCATCCGCTCTGCGCGCGCGCGGTGCTGACGCCGCAGGATTTCGCCGGAGAAAACTACGTCAGCCTGTCGCGCGCCGACAGCTATCGCCAGCTGCTGGATACGCTGTTTCATGAAAAGGGCGTGGAGCGCAGGCTGGTGCTGGAGACGCACAGCGCGGCGTCGGTTTGTGCGATGGTGCGCGCGGGCGTGGGGATTTCGGTGGTGAATCCGCTGACGGCGCTCGATTATGCCGACAGCGGTGTGGTGATGCGTAAATTCAGCGTCGCGGTGCCTTTTACCGTCAGTCTGGTGCGCCCGCTGCACCGCCCCGCCTCGGCGCTGGTCGCCGCCTTTGTTGACCACCTGCAGACGCAGGTGGCCGACTTTCCCCGGCGCATCGCCGAACGGTTGGCTTAGGCGCGCACTGTTGCGGCGCTGCCGCCCGCTTTACGGAAGGTGATCAGACAGATAAGCAGGCCTACAGCGGCCAGCGCGGCGGCGGCGACCGGCACCGCGGTCAGGCCGTAGCCTCGTCCGATTACCGCGCCGCCGACCCATGCGCCCAGCGCATTGCCGACGTTAAAGGCGGAAATATTCAGCGTCGAGACCAGATTCGGCGCCTCCTTGCCATGGCGCACCACGTTGATCTGCAAACCCGGTACGGTGGCGAAAGTCGCCATCGCCCACAGGAACAGCGTCACTTCCGCCAGCCACAGCGCATGGCTGGTCCAGCTAAACAGCAGCGAGAAGATGGCGATCAGCGAGAAGCTTAAAATCAGGCTGAAAGAGACCTTCCAGTCCGCCAGCTTGCCGCCGAGGATATTGCCGACGGTCAGGCCTGCGCCAATCAGGAACAGCGTCCAGCTGACGCCGCGCGCGCTGATGCCGGTAACCTGCAGCAGCAGCGGCGCGATATAGCTGAACAGCGCGAACATCGCCGCGGCGAAGAACACCGTCATCAGCAGCGAAAGCCACAGCTTGCCGTTAGCCAGCGCGCTGATTTCGCTCGCCAGATGCACCGGCTTCTCTTCTTTATTGACCGGCAGGCTGACAATCAGCGCGATAAAGGCCAGCACGCCGATAATGGCGACGCCCCAGAAGGTGGCGCGCCAGCCGAACAGCTGACCAAACCAGGTGCCGAGCGGCACGCCGAGCACGTTCGCCAGCGTCAGGCCGGTAAACATCAGCGCCACGGCCGACGCCTGACGGCCCGGCGCCACCAGGCTTGCCGCCACGACCGCGCCGATGCCAAAGAAGGCGCCGTGACAGAGCGCGGTAATGACGCGGGCCATCATCAGCAGGTTATAGGTGTAGGCCAGCGCACAGAGCACGTTGCCGATAATAAAGATAATCATCAGCAGGATAAGTGTTTTTTTACGCGGCAGTCTGGCGGTCAACAGCGCCATAATCGGCGCGCCAATGGCGACGCCCAGCGCGTAGCCGCTGATGAGCCAGCCTGCCGACGGAATCGAGACCCGCAGATCGCCCGCCACCTCGGGCAGCAGGCCCATAATGACGAACTCGGTGGTTCCAATCGCAAACGCACTCAGCGCCAGCGCCAGTAAAGCAACAGGCATAACACACTCTCCCAATCGATAAGCAGGTGAACGCCGCAGCGGACGCCGGGCGCGGACGGTTATAAAAATTTGAACTTCGTCACGGTGGGTATTAAATCATAGCCGCCTCTCGGCATACACCCCGCGTGCGGCAAGGATCTTTTGCCGCAGACGCAATAATGAGTGCCGGATGTTTGCCAGAATCTTAACAATAGCCTCCCCTATTACGCGCTACGCTTGATAGTGAGGGGCAGCCGCACTATTAAAAAGGGCGCGTTTCATGTTGATTTATTGCGTAAAGGAACAGGATGCATTGCCGATACCCCAAATGCCTTGTCCGATAATGTAAAGCCATTCTTAAGCGGGGAGAGAAAATGCAACGGCTAATCGCTCTGATGGCGCTCTGTCTCAGCGGCTGCTCCGTCGGCCACTATGAGTACAGCAGCGAAGCGCAAAAGCGCGTTGATATGACCTATACCGGCATTCCCACCGCGCTCGGGCTGGGAACCCTGGGCACCACCATTCCGCTGACGGCGGAATATAGCCTGACCGCCGCGCACGTCGCTAAGTTCTCGCTTTATCGGGTTAAGGCCTGGCATCCTGAGTGCGATCTCGCCGTGGTTTACCATAAAAATAGCGAAGCTAATCTACCGCCGCGTTTTCGCAACAGCCATATCGGCGACAAAGTGAATCTCTACGGCTACAGCTTTATCAGCGCGATGCCGGTCAGCTCCAGCGGCGAGAACCTGATTAATACGTCATTAGCGAACAGCTGGAACAAGGCGCAGTGCGTGGTGGTTGCGGCCAATGCCGGCGTGGTGAAAGGCATGTCGGGCGGCGCGGTCTATAACGCCTCGGATGATACCCTGGCGGGGGTGATTGTCGGCTACAGCAGCCACATTGATGATAACCAGAGCGGGAAAACCCTCTATCGCGACGTTGCGCTCTATGTGCCCTATGCGCGCTTCGAGGCCTGGCTGAACGGCGTAGTGAAATCCTGACGGCCAGAAAAAAAGAAGGCCAGCATCGCTGGCCTTATTTGTTTACTTCGCGCCGCCCGGACGCAGCGCCGGGAACAGGATCACGTCGCGAATGGTATGGCTGTTGGTGAACAGCATAACCATGCGGTCGATACCGATGCCCAGACCCGCCGTCGGCGGCAGGCCATGTTCCAGCGCCGTAACGTAGTCTTCGTCGTAGAACATCGCTTCGTCGTCGCCCGCGTCTTTCGCGTTTACCTGCTGCTGGAAACGCTCCGCCTGATCTTCCGCATCGTTCAGCTCCGAGAAGCCGTTGCCGATTTCGCGGCCGCCAATAAAGAATTCAAAGCGATCGGTAATTTCCGGGTTCTCGTCGTTGCGGCGCGCCAGCGGCGACACTTCCGCCGGGTATTCGGTGATAAACGTCGGCTGGATCAAATGCGCTTCCGCCGTCTCTTCGAAAATCTCCGTCACTACGCGGCCCAGGCCCCAGCTCTTCTCGACTTTAATGCCGATAGCCTGTGCAATCGCCACGGCTTTGTCGAAATCATCCAGATCCGCCAGATCGGTTTCCGGGCGGTACTTTTTGATCGCTTCGCGCATGGTCAGCTGCTCAAACGGCTTACCGAAATCGAATTCCTGCTCGCCGTAAGGCACTTTAGTGGTGCCGAGCACGTCCTGCGCCAGGGTGCGGAACAGGCTTTCAGTCAGTTCGATCAGATCTTTGTAATCCGCGTAGGCCATATAGAGTTCCATCATGGTGAACTCAGGGTTATGGCGCGGCGAGATGCCTTCGTTACGGAAGTTACGGTTGATCTCGAATACGCGATCGAAACCGCCTACCACCAGACGCTTCAGGTAGAGCTCCGGCGCGATACGCAGATACATGTCGATATCGAGCGCATTGTGATGGGTGATAAACGGACGCGCGGAGGCACCGCCCGGGATCACCTGCATCATCGGGGTTTCCACTTCCATAAAGTCACGGTTCACCATGAACTGGCGGATGCCGGCCATGATTTTTGAACGCACTTTAAAGGTGTGGCGCGAATCGTCGTTGGCAATCAGATCGAGATAGCGCTGGCGATAGCGGGTTTCCTGATCGGCGAGGCCGTGGAATTTGTCCGGCAGCGGGCGCAGCGCTTTGGTCAGCAGACGCAGCTCGTGGCAGTGAATCGACAGCTCACCGGTTTTGGTTTTAAACAGCTTGCCGCGCGCGCCGAGGATATCGCCCAGATCCCATTTCTTGAACTGTTCGTTATAGATGCCTTCCGCCAGGTCGTCGCGCGACACATAGAGCTGAATGCGGCCGCCCACGTCCTGCAGCGTCACAAAAGAGGCCTTGCCCATAATGCGGCGGGTCATCATACGTCCGGCGACGCTGACCTCAACGCCTAAATCTTCCAGCTCTTCGTTGCTCTTTTCGTCATACTGCGCGTGCAGCACGTCCGAGGTGGTATCACGGCGGAAATCGTTAGGAAAGGCCACGCCGTTTTCACGCAGCGCGCTGAGTTTTTCGCGACGCGTTTTCAGTTCGTTATTTAACTCAAGGGCGGCATCAGCGCTCTGCGGTTGTTGTTCTGACATGTCGGTTCCTTATAGCCCTGCTTTTAAACTTGCTTCAATAAAACGATCGAGATCGCCATCCAGCACCGCCTGAGTATTGCGGGTTTCAACGCCGGTGCGCAGATCTTTGATGCGGGAATCATCCAGCACATAGGAGCGAATCTGGCTACCCCAGCCGATGTCAGACTTGTTGTCTTCCAGCGCCTGCTTCTCAGCATTTTTCTTTTGCATCTCAAGCTCGTACAGCTTCGCCTTCATCTGCTTCATCGCCTGATCTTTGTTTTTATGCTGAGAGCGGTCGTTCTGACACTGCGTAACCGTGCCGGTCGGAATATGGGTGATACGCACCGCCGATTCGGTACGGTTAACGTGCTGACCGCCCGCGCCCGACGCGCGGTAGACGTCAATGCGCAGATCCGCCGGGTTGATGTCGATATCGATATCGTCATCCACTTCCGGATAAATAAACGCAGAGCTAAATGAGGTGTGGCGACGGCCGCCGGAGTCAAAAGGACTCTTACGCACCAGGCGATGCACGCCGGTTTCGGTACGCAGCCAGCCAAACGCGTAGTCGCCGGAAATGCGCACGGTGGCGGATTTCAGACCGGCCACTTCGCCTTCTGATTCTTCGATGATTTCGGTTTTAAAGCCTTTGGATTCGGCCCAGCGCAAATACATACGCAGCAGCATGCTGGCCCAGTCCTGCGCTTCGGTGCCGCCGGAACCGGCCTGCAGATCGATATAGCAGTCGGCGCTGTCATATTCCCCGGAGAACATACGGCGGAATTCCAGCTCGCCCAGTTTGGTTTCCAGCGTGTCGAGTTCGGCAACGGCTTCGTTGAAAGTCTCTTCGTCGTCCGCTTCTACCGCCAGCTCCAGCAGTCCTTCAACATCTTCCAGGCCCTGCTGCATTTGATCGAGAGTGTCGACGATGGCTTCCAGCGAAGAGCGTTCTTTACCCAGCGCCTGCGCGCGTTCAGGTTCGTTCCAGACGTCTGGCTGCTCCAGCTCGGCGTTTACTTCTTCGAGACGTTCTTTCTTGGCATCGTAGTCAAAGATACCCCCTAAGAACGTCGCTGCGCTCGGTGAGGTCCTGGATGCGGTTTTTAACCGGATTAATTTCAAACATGGCTTTCGGGTCTTTTCGCTGAATGTCGGGATGGAAACCCCGCAGTCTAACTGAAATAGCCGTGAGATTGTAGGGTTTCAGTGGCGCGCCGTCCCTGGCAGTAAACCTCTTCGTCAGCGTGATCTCACCAGGTTGTTTGAGCCGCTCGTCACGTTTATGCTGCAAAATTCAGTGACCCACAAACAGCGGCTGGCGCTGATTAACTCTATGATTCAGGCGGGCGACGTACCGCAGGCGAAAAGCTTTATCGAAGCGCTTGCGCGCCGCGTACCGCAGCAAAAGGAAGAACTGATGACGATTGCGGAACAGCTTAAGCAAATGGGACGCGAAGAAGGCCTTAGCGAAGGCCGTTACAAAGGGCGCAATGAAGGCCAGCGCGAGGCGACGCTGGCGATTGTGCGCAATATGCTGGCCAGAGGACTCGATTCTACGCTGGTGCAGGAAGTGACCGGGCTGTCGGCGGCGGATCTTCAGCAGATCCGCCACTGAGGCCGGATTAATTCAGCGGCCAGAGATGATCGATAATCAGCTGTACCGAGCGGTTGCCGCGGTATTCATTGATATCGAGCTTAAAGGCCAGCTCCACCTGACGCACGCTGCTGTCGGGCCACAGCGTGGTGTCGACGTTAAAAGCGATGCCGTCAATCAGCGGGCCGCCGCCGAGCGGCTCCAGCATCACTTTCAGATGGCGTTCGCCTACCAGCCGCTGCTGCAGCAGTTTGAATTTGCCGTCAAAGGCGGGCTCAGGAAACGCCTGCCCCCAGGGGCCCGCCTCGCGCAGCAGCTCGGCGGTCTGTAAGCTGAATTCGCCCGGCTGCAGCGCGCCGTCTGACCAGATAACGCTCTGCAGCGTCTCTTCGCTCAGCCACTCCCCGAGCAGGTCGGCGAAACGCTGGCGAAACGCCTCGAACTGCGTCTCCTCCAGCGACAGCCCCGCCGCCATGGCGTGACCGCCAAACTTCAGCATCATGCCGGGATAGAGCGTATCGAGCCGCTCCAGCGCGTCGCGCAGGTGCAGGCCGGGAATCGACCGTCCGGAGCCTTTTAGCGTGCCGTCGCCCGCCGGGGCAAAAGCGATAACCGGACGATAAAAACGCTCTTTCAGCCGCGAAGCGAGAATGCCGACCACGCCCTGATGCCATTCAGGATGGTAAAAAGCCAGTCCCAGCGGCAGGTCGGTCTGCTGACGCTCCAGCGCCTGACACAGCGCCAGCGCCTCGCTCTGCATACCCTGTTCAATCTCTTTGCGCGTCTGGTTCAGCGCATCCAGCTCGCTGGCCAGCATGCGCGCCTGGGTAATGTCGTCGGTAAGCAGCAGCGCCACGCCGACCGACATATCATCGAGCCGCCCCGCCGCATTCAGGCGCGGGCCAAGGGCGAAGCCGAGGTCGCTCGCCACCAGCTGGCGCGCGTCGCGGTTGGCGATCTCCAGCAGCGCGCGTATGCCCGGACGGCACTTTCCGGCGCGAATGCGGCTCAGCCCCTGCCACACCAGAATACGGTTATTGACGTCGAGCGGCACCACGTCGGCCACGGTGCCGAGCGCGACCAGATCCAGCAGCTCCGCCAGGTTCGGCTCGGCGCGCGTTGCGCCAAACCAGCCCAGCTTGCGCAGATGCGCGCGCAGCGCCATCATCAGGTAAAACGCGACGCCGACCCCCGCCAGCGCGCGCGACGGAAAGGTGCAGTCGTGCAGATTGGGGTTAACAATCGCCTCCGCCTCAGGCAGGGTTTCGCCCGGCAGATGGTGATCGGTGATCAGCACCGGAATGCCGTGCTGATGCGCGCAGGCGACGCCGCTGTGGGAAGAGATGCCGTTATCCACCGTCAGGATCAGCTGCGCGCCGCGTGCGCGCGCCTGCTCCACCACTTCCGGGCTCAGGCCGTAGCCGTCATCGAAGCGGTTAGGCACCAGATACTGCACGTTATGGCCGCCCATACTGCGCAGCGCCAGCACCGTCAGCGCAGTGCTGGTCGCGCCGTCGGCGTCGAAATCGCCCACGACCATAATGCGCCGCCCGTCGAGCAGCGCCTGGTGCAGCAGCTCAACCGCCTCATCCAGCCCGTTCAGGGTGGTGAAAGGCAGCAGATGCTTCGCACCGCGCTCCAGCTCAGCCGGGCTGCGCACGCCGCGCTGCAGATAAAGCCGTTTAAGCAGCGGCGGAAGATCCGTCGGGAGTTGATCCTCAACGCTCACTTCACGCCGCCGCAGTTCTACTGATTTAATCACTGCCAATTAGCCACCGCGCTTCTGCTGATCCAACACCTGCTTCAGCTCCTGCGGCCCCTGATAACCCGGGATCATCATGCCGGAGTCGGTCAGGATCGCCGGCGTGCCCTGGATGCCGTAAAGAATGCCCAGCTTGTAGTGCTGATCGAGATCGATCTTACAGCTGTCCGGCGCGCTCATCTGCGGCGCGTTGCCCTTCATCGCTTCATCAAAGGCTTTGTTGCGATCGGCCGCGCACCAGATCGCCTTCATGGCGTTTTCTATCTGGCCGTGCAGCCCTTCGCGTGGGAAAGCGAGATAGCGCACCGTGATGCCCAGCGCATTGTAGTCGGCCATTTGCTCATGCAGCTTGCGGCAGTAGCCGCAGGTGATATCGGTAAAAACGGTAATGACGTGCTGCTCTTTCGCCGCTTTATAGACGATCATCTGCGGCGCCAGCGCCTCGACCTTTTTGTCGAGCAGCTGATTGGTGACGTTGACCGGCTGCGCGCCGCTGACGTCGTAGAGCGGGCCCTGAATCATATGTTTGCCATCTTCGGTAACGTAAATCACGCCGCTTTCCGTCAGCACGGTTTTAAAACCCGGCAGCGGCGATGGCGCGATTTCTGTCTGCTTCAGGCCCAGCTTTTTCAGGGACTGCAGGATCGCGCCGTCATCGGCCTGAGCTACGCTGCTGAAGGCGCCAGCCAACAGAGCCAGCAGGAGAAATTTCTTCATCTTCTTTCCTTAATGTCCGCGTCAGGCGCGCGGATGATGCTGTTGATGCAACTGACGCAGCCGCTCGGTAGCGACATGCGTATAAATTTGCGTGGTAGAGAGGTCGCTGTGTCCCAGCAACATCTGTACGACACGCAGGTCGGCGCCGTGGTTCAACAAATGGGTGGCGAAGGCGTGGCGCAGCACGTGCGGCGACAGTTTTTCGCTGTCGATGCCCGCCAGCACAGCGTAGTGCTTGATGCGGTGCCAGAATGTCTGTCGCGTCATCTGCTGCGCGCGGCTGCTGGGAAACATGACGTCCAGCGTCTGTCCGTTAAGCAGCCAGGGACGGCCATATTCAAGGTAGTGTTCCAGCCAGTAAACGGCCTCTTCACCCAGCGGCACAAGACGCTCTTTATTGCCTTTCCCGATCACGCGCACCACGCCCTGACGCAGACTGACGTCGCTCAGGGTCAACCCGACCAGTTCCGAGACGCGCAGCCCCGTCGCGTAGAGCAGCTCCAGCATCGCCTTGTCGCGCAGCTCCAGCGGAATCTCGGTGCTGGGCGCCTGCAGCAGTCGCTCAACCTGCGCTTCGCTGAGATCTTTCGGCAGCCGCTGCGGCAGCTTCGGCGCAGAGAGCAGCATGCTGGGATCGTCGCTGCGTAGCTTTTCGCGGTAGAGATACTGAAAGATGCGGCGCATGGCGCTGAGCAGCCGCGCCGAACTGCTGGCTTTATAACCGCCTTCCAGCCGCTCGGCGAGAAACTGCTGCAAATCCGCCGTCTGCAGCGTCAACAGCGTCAGACCGTGATGCGTCAACCAGTCGGTCAGCGTCTTTAAGTCCTGGCGGTAAGAGGACAAGGTATTTTGCGCCAGATTGCGTTCAATCCAGAGCGCATCCAGAAACTGTTCTGTCAGGTCACTGTCTTGCACGGTATCCCCGCCCTTGAGGTAAAATCATGCTCATTATGCCTGAATCCGCCCTGCTTCTGATACAATTGCGCCAAAGTCAGACTTACTCAGAGCATTATCTGCATGAAAATTGGTCTTTTTTACGGCTCAAGTACCTGCTATACCGAAATGGCCGCAGAGAAAATCCGCGACTTTATCGGGGCTGAGCTGGTCACACTGCACAACGTGAAAGATGACGATCCGCTGCTGATGGAGCAGTACGATCTACTGATTTTAGGCATCCCTACCTGGGATTTCGGTGAGCTGCAGGAGGACTGGGAAGCGATCTGGCCGCAGCTGCCGAGGCTCAATCTGCGGGGTAAAATCGTCGCGCTCTACGGCATGGGCGACCAGCTTGGCTATGGCGAATGGTTCCTGGACGCAATGGGTATGCTGCATGAGCTGCTGCTGCCGATGGGGGTGACGTTTGTTGGTTACTGGCCGCTGGAAGGCTATGAATTTACCAGTCCGAAGCCGCTTAGCGCCGATGGCAAGCAGTTCGTCGGCCTGGCGCTGGACGATGTTAATCAGTTCGACGTGACCGATGAACGCATCGAACAGTGGTGCGAGCAGATCCTGACCGAAACCGCTGCGCTGCTGTAGCGGTCGGCCTACCCCTTTTCCGCGCGGCAGAGCAAGCGGGCGCGGAACTGACGCCAGCGGGCGGGCGGCATCATATCCTGCATCAGCCACAGCCTGTACAGGCGTCCTTTTTCACTGCGCAACACCAGCAGCGCCGCGCCAGGCAGCCAGCGGATCGGCCCGACGATGCGCCAGCGCGCGCCCTGCCAGCGCCAGCTGTCGTCACTTTTATGCTGTAACAGTCCCCGCCGCTGCGCCAGGCGTCGCTGCTGCTGCAGGCTTTCGCGCATCATCAGCAGCAAGATCGGGATTTTTATCAGCCAGAAAAGCGCGGGCAACGGCGCGCCCGCTACCGTAAGCAGCGCGCCTGTCGCAAGCGCGCCGTGCAGCACGCGCGCCTGCCGCGACGGCCGCAGCTTACATTGCCACGGGGCCGCGTTCACGGTTGCGCTGTTGAATCAGCCGGATAATGCGCTTCAGCTCGGGATCGGCCGGTTCGCCGTGATCCATCATCCAGTTGAAGAGATCGGGATCGTCGCTCTTCAGCAGCGCGACAAAAGCCTTTTTGTCGGTATCGTTGAGCGTGTCATATTCATATTTGAAGAAAGGCATAATAGCCACATCCAGCTCCAGCATGCCGCGACGGCAGGCCCAGTGAATGCGTGATTTGTCATGAATGTCCATGTGAGTTATTTCCGCAGTTCAGACAGTGCGGCTAGTGTAACCTGGTTTTATTACGCCTGCAGGCGCCCGTTGCGATGCTGTGCGACGCGCCGCGCGCGCATGCCTGTCGTTACCGCGCCGACTCGCGATTTGTGCGCCCGATTCCGTAAACCTGTTGCAAAGCCAGTACGCTCTTTTAACATTGAGTTCAGGATTAACCTTTTTAATCAGGACAGCCAATGCCTATTTTCAGCTTACCGCCGCGCCAGCCCGTGGCCGCCTCTCGTCTGCCGTTAACCCTGATGTCGCTGGAGGCCTGGGCGCTGGTATCGGTGCAGGGTGCCGACAGCACCTCTTATCTGCAAGGCCAGCTTACGCTGGACGTCGCCGCGATGGGGGCGGATCAGCACCGTCCGGCGGCGCACTGCGACGCGAAAGGCAAAATGTGGAGTAACCTGCGTCTGTTCCATCGCGGTGAAGGCTACGCCTACCTGGTGCGTCGCGAGCTGCGCGACACGCAGCTGGCCGAACTGAAAAAATATGCGGTGTTCTCTAAAGTGACGCTGCTACCGGACGATGAAGCGGTGCTGCTTGGCGTAGCGGGCTTCCAGGCGCGCGCGGCGCTGGCCAGCCTGTTCGATACCCTGCCGGACAGCGAGACGCCAGTGGTGCAGCAGGCGGACACCACGCTGCTGTGGTTCGCCACGCCCGCCGAGCGCTTCCTGATTGTGACCACAGACGAGCAGGCGCAGGCGCTGCAGCAGAAGCTGGCCGACGACGCGCAGCTGAACGACAGCACGCAGTGGCTGGCGCTTGATATCGAGGCGGGCATACCGGTGATCGACCCGGCGACCTCCGCGCAGCTGATCCCGCAGGCCACCAATATGCAGGCGCTCGACGCCATCAGCTTTAAAAAAGGCTGCTATACCGGGCAGGAGATGGTGGCGCGCGCCAAATTCCGCGGCGCCAACAAGCGCGCGCTTTACTGGCTGGCGGGCCAGGCGAGCCGGGTTCCCGCAGCGAATGATTCGCTGGAGCTGCAAATGGGCGAGCGCTGGCGTCGTACCGGCACCGTGCTTGCCGCCGTTCAGCTTGAGGATGGCGACGTGTGGGTTCAGGTGGTGATGAACAACGATCTGGAGCCGGAAAGCGTGCTGCGCGTGGAAGGCGATGAGGGCGGCCGTCTGCTGATTCAGCCGCTGCCCTATTCGCTGGAAGAGTAACGTCTGGCTGCAACCTCCCTCTCCTTATGGGAGGGAGGTTGCGGTTTACATAACATAAAAGTAGATAGCGCAGAAATGACAGGCGCTGCCGCCCAGCACAAAGGCGTGCCAGATGGCGTGGTTATAAGGTATGCGTCGCGCCACATAGAAAATAACGCCGAGCGAATAGATAATGCCGCCCGCCGCCAGCAGCCAGATGCCCCCTGGCGATAGCTTTAGCGTCAGCTGATAAATCACAACCAGCGACAGCCATCCCATACAGAGATAGGTCACCAGCGACAGCGCCTTGAAGCGGTGCGCAATGGTGAGCTTAAAAATAATCCCCGCCAGCGCCAGACCCCAGATCACCACCATCATCCCATGCGCCAGCGGCGACTTCAGCCCTACCAGCAAAAAAGGCGTATAGGTGCCGGCGATCAGCAGATAGATGGCGCAGTGGTCGAGCTTTTTCAGCCAGCGCTTGGCCCCGTGATGAGGAATGGCGTGATAAAGCGTAGAGGCCAGGAACAGCAGAATCATGCTGCCGCCGTACAGGCTATAGCTGGTGATGGCGGTGGCGCTGGCACCCATTTCAACTGCCTGCACCAGCAGCAGCACCAGTCCGACAATGCCGAACAGGCAGCCGAAACCATGGCTGATGCTGTTGGCGATCTCCTCAGCGAGTGAATAGCCCTGAGCGACTAACCGATTTTTCATAATGGCGCGATCCTGAATGTCGGGGTGAGTGAGGATTTTATAACCACCAGCATAACCGGGAACATTTTGAGAGTACAATTGTACGCTAAAATTAATCTGTGAATGCCTGTTACAGCCTGTGTGCTGCGCAAATCTGGTACACTGCCCGCAGATCCATTTTTAATGAGCGCGCCCGCAGATGTTCTCTCATCACGATCTTGCCAGCCTGAATGACCTGGAGATGCAGGTTTATCACGACATCATTAAACACCCGGAAAGCGTCAGTTATATGACCATCCGTGAGCTGGCGGAGCGAGCGGGCGTCTCTACCACCACCGTGCTGCGCTTCTGCCGCAAGATGCGGTGCGACGGCTGGTCGGAATTCCGCATCCGTTTTCGCCTGGCGCAGCAGCAGACGCAGCCGGTACAGGCGAACGTCGGCGTCAGCGAAATGCTGAGCTTTTTCAAAAGTATTAATAACGACGAATTCAGCGAGCTGATATCCCGCGCCGCCAGGATGATTAATCAGGCTGACCAGCTTTTCTTTATTGGCGCGGGCACCTCGGGCAGCCTGGCTAAATATGGTGCGCGCTTTTTCTCTAACGTAGGGAAATTCAGCCACTATATCGACGATCCCTATTATCCGGTCAGCGGCAGCGTAGATGAAAATACGCTGGCGATATTGCTCTCTGTCTCTGGCGAGACGCCGGAAATATTGCGCCTTGCCAGCCAGTTCAGTCTGCGTCGCTGCCAGACCCTTGCCATTACCCATTCCGAGAGCAGCTCACTGGCGAAAATGAGCGATTTCGCCCTGGCTTATCATGTCCCGGTGATCCGCCTGAGCGATAATTACGACATCACTACCCAGGTGCCGGTTATGTATATTCTTGAAGCTATCGGTCGGCTGCTGATTAAATAAAACAGGCTGTTTTACGGGCGTAACATATTACCCTGACGCGCCGGTGTTATATCGTGACTTCCCTTTTTGCTTTGCTACACTCGCGGCAAGATTTATTTCGCTGAGAGGGACGTATGCATAACGAATCAGGCTTTCCGCAACATTTCTTATGGGGCGGCGCGGTGGCGGCGCATCAGGTCGAGGGCGGCTGGGATCAAGGCGGCAAAGGCGTCAGCATTGCCGACGTGCTGACCGGCGGCGCGCATGGCGTCAGCCGCGTTATTACCGACGGCGTGAAGCCAGGCAACTTTTATCCCAATCATCAGGGCATAGAATTTTACTCCCGCTATAAAGAGGATGTGGCGCTGTTTGCCGAGATGGGCTTTAAGTGTTTCCGTACCTCAATCGCCTGGACGCGTATCTTCCCTGACGGCGACGAGCAGGAACCGAACGAAGCGGGCCTGCAGTTTTACGACGACCTGTTCGACGAACTGCTGAAATATGGTATCGAGCCGGTTATCACCCTCTCCCACTTTGAAATGCCCTATCACCTGGTGAAACAGTATGGCGGCTGGCGCAGCCGTCAGGTGGTGGATTTCTTTGTGCGCTTTAGCGAAGTAGTTATGCGTCGCTATCAGCACAAGGTGAAGTACTGGATGACCTTCAACGAGATCAACAATCAGCGCAACTGGCAGTATCCGCTGTTTGGCTACTGCTGTTCCGGCGTGGTCTTCACCGAGCATGAAAAGCCGGAAGAGGTGATGTATCAGGTGATGCATCATCAGTTTGTCGCCAGCGCAAAAGTAGTCAGCCTGGGTCACGCCATCAATCCCGATTTTCAGATCGGCTGCATGATCGCCATGGTGCCAATCTACCCTTACTCCTGCCATCCGGACGACGTGATGCTGGCGCAGGAAGCGATGCATCAGCGCTATGTATTCAGCGACGTGCAGATGCGCGGCGCTTATCCGGCCTATACGCTAAAAGAGTGGGCGCGCAAAGGCTACCAGATTCAGATGGAGGCGGATGACGCCGAGACGCTACGCAACGGCTGCGCCGACTATGTTGGCTTCAGCTACTACATGAGCAATGCGGTAAAACATGACGCCAGCGGCGTTGAGGATCCCATTACCGGCTTTGAAGGCGTAGTGAAAAACCCACACGTCGGCGCCTCCGACTGGGGCTGGCAGATCGATCCGGCCGGGCTGCGCTATGCGCTGAACGTGCTTTACGAGCGTTACCAGAAGCCGCTGTTTATCGTGGAGAACGGCTTTGGCGCGATCGACCAGCCGAATGAGAACGGCGTGATTGAAGATGACTACCGCATCGACTACCTGCGCGCGCATATCGCCGAGATGAAAAAAGCGGTGGTGCACGACGGCGTCGCGCTGATGGGCTATACGCCCTGGGGCTGCATCGATTGCGTCTCTTTCACCACGGGCCAGTACAACAAGCGCTACGGCTTTATCCACGTCAACAAAAACGACGACGGCAGCGGCGACTTTGCCCGCTCGCGTAAAAAGAGCTTCGGCTGGTATCAACAGGTTATCGCCAGCAACGGCGAAACGATCTGAGTCTCATCGGGCCGCGCCGCAACAGACGCGGCCCGACTTTTTAGCGGCCGCCCGCGGCGTCGATAAAGGTGCCGGTGATATAAGAGGCCGCCTCGCTCGCCAGCCAGGCAATCGCTTCGGCAATCTCTTCCGCCTCTCCGCCGCGCCCCATCGGGATCACCCCTGCCATACCCGCCACGCGATCGACGCGTCCCGGCTCGCCGCCGTCCGCATGCATCTCGGTATAGATAAAGCCCGGCCGCACGCCGTTAACGCGAATGCCCTGTGCCGCCACCTCCAGCGATAATCCGCGCGTCAGCGTATCCATCGCCCCTTTCGACGCCGCATAATCAACATATTCTCCCGGCGCGCCAAGACGCGACGCGGCTGAGGAGACGTTAATAATCGTCCCACCCTGGCCGCCGTGATGCGTGCCCATACGCTTTACCGCTTCGCGGCAGCAGAGAAAAGCGCCAGTGACGTTGGTGGCGAAAACGCGCTGCAGCCGTTCAGCGCTGAGATCCTCAACGCGGCACTGCGTAAAGAGGATGCCCGCATTGTTGACCAGCACGCCGAGCGGCATCGCTTCCTCGTCCAGCCGCTGAAACAGTGCCACGATCTGCGCCTCATCGGCAATATCCGCCTGAACGGCAAAGGCTTCGCCGCCCTGCTCGCGGATCTCTGCCACCACCTGTTGCGCCTCCTCTGCACGCTGACGATAGTTAACCGCCACGCGATAACCCTGCTGCGCCAGCTTCAGCGCCGTCGCGCGGCCAATGCCCCGGCTTCGCCGGTAACCAGAGCCAGTGTCATACTTTCTCCAGAAAAAAGGGCCGGATAAGCGGCCCTTGTTGTCTATGTTTTGCGTGACGCTTACTGATAGTCGCTCATCGGCACGCAGGAACAGAACAGGTTGCGATCGCCGAACACGTCGTCGAGACGCTTCACCGTCGGCCAGTATTTATTGTCGCTGCCTGCCGGGAAGACCGCCAGCTCACGGCTGTAGGGATGATTCCACTCGCCTGCCAGTTCGACCTGCGTGTGCGGCGCGTTAACCAGCGGATTATCCTCAGCAGGCCATTCGCCGTCCGCTACGCGATCGATCTCCATCCGGATAGAGAGCATCGCATCGATAAAGCGATCCAGTTCCGTTTTGCTCTCGGACTCGGTCGGCTCCACCATCAGGGTGCCGGCGACCGGGAACGACATTGTCGGCGCGTGGAAACCGTAGTCGATTAATCGCTTGGCGATATCCAGCTCGCTGATGCCGGTCTGCTCTTTCAGCGGACGAATGTCGAGAATACATTCGTGCGCCACGCGACCGTCGCGCCCGGCGTACAGGATCGGGTAGGCCGACTGCAGGCGGCTGGCGATATAGTTGGCGTTAAGAATAGCGACCTGGCTGGCGCGCTTCAGTCCCTCCGCGCCCATCATGCGAATATACATCCAGCTAATCGGCAGAATAGAGGCGCTGCCGAACGGCGCCGCTGACACCGCGCCCTGCTGCGTCAGTACGCCGTCGATCTGCACTACGCTGTGGCCCGGCACGAACGGTGCCAGATGCGCTTTCACGCCGATCGGTCCCATGCCGGGGCCACCGCCGCCGTGCGGAATACAGAAGGTTTTATGCAGATTCAGGTGCGACACGTCCGCGCCGATATAGCCTGGCGTGGTAATGCCCACCTGCGCATTCATATTGGCACCGTCGAGATAAACCTGCCCACCGTGCTGATGCACGATCTGGCACACTTCGCGGATCGTCTCTTCATAGACGCCGTGCGTCGAAGGATAGGTCACCATAATGCAGGAGAGATGCTCGCCTGCCTGCGCCGCTTTTTCACGCAGGTCGCCGAGATCGATATTGCCCTGCTTGTCGCAGGCCACCACCACCACTTCCATTCCCGCCATCTGCGCCGAGGCTGGGTTGGTGCCGTGCGCAGAGCTCGGGATCAGGCAGAGATTGCGCGCGCCTTCATTACGGCTTTCGTGATAGCGACGAATAGCCAGCAGCCCGGCATATTCGCCCTGGGCACCGGAGTTCGGCTGCATGCAGAGCGCGTCATAGCCGGTAAGCTGAACCAGCCACTGCGACAGCTGGCCGATCATCTGCAGATAGCCAGAGGCCTGTTCTGCCGGGCAGAACGGATGCAGTTCAGCGAATTCCGGCCAGGTGATGGGGATCATCTCGGCGGCGGCGTTAAGCTTCATGGTGCAGGAGCCAAGCGGGATCATCGCCTGATTCAGCGCCAGATCCTTTTTCTCCAGGCTGTGCATATAGCGCATCATCTCGGTTTCGCTGTGATAGCGGTTGAAGACCGGATGGGTCAGGATTTCGCTCTGGCGCAGCTGCGCGGCGGGGATCGCCTGGCTGTCAGCCGCAACGGCGGCGTCCAGCTTGTCGATATCCTGACCGTGCTCGTCGCCCAGCAGGATAGCGAACAGCGCCAGCACATCCTCGCGGCGCGTGGTTTCGTCCAGCGTAATGCCGACCGCGTGATGAATATCGCTGCGCAGGTTGACGCCGAAGCTCTGCGCGCGGTTCAGCACCGCGCCTTTGTCTTCCACCTCGACCGTCAGGGTATCGAACCAGCTGTTGTGGCGCAGCTTCAGCCCGCCGTTTTGCAGTCCGGTCGCCAGAATAGTCGTCAGGCGATGGATGCGGGAAGCGATGCGCTTCAGCCCTTTCGGACCGTGATAAACCGCGTACAGGCCGGCGATATTGGCGAGCAGTACCTGAGAGGTACAGATGTTAGAGTTCGCTTTTTCACGACGGATATGCTGTTCGCGCGTCTGCATCGCCATGCGCAGCGCGGTATTGCCTGCGGCGTCGCGCGAGACGCCGATGATGCGTCCCGGCATCGAGCGCTTGTGCTCGTCGCGGCTGGCGAAGAAGGCGGCGTGCGGGCCACCGTAGCCCATCGGCACGCCGAAACGCTGCGCCGATCCGAAGACAATGTCCGCGCCCTGCTTGCCCGGCGCTTCCAGCATCACCAGTGCCATAAAGTCCGACGCGACGCTGACGATGATTTTGCGGCTTTTGAGCTCGGCGATCAGCGCGCTGTAGTCGTGCGCTTCGCCGGTGGTGCCGACCTGTTGCAGCAGCACGCCGAACAGCTGGTCATGCTCCAGCGCTTTCTCGGCGCGGTCGATAATCAGCTCGAAGCCGAAGGTCTCCGCGCGGGTGCGCACCACGTCGAGCGTCTGCGGATGGATATCTTCCGCGATAAAGAATTTACCGGCGTTTTTAAGTTTGCTGACGCGCTTCGCCATCGCCATCGCTTCTGCCGCCGCCGTGGCTTCATCGAGCAGCGAAGCGGAGGCGACATCCAGACCGGTAAGATCGAGCGTCACCTGTTGAAAGTTAAGCAGCGCTTCAAGTCGGCCCTGCGACACTTCTGGCTGGTAAGGTGTATAGGCGGTGTACCAGCCCGGATTTTCCAGCATATTGCGCAGGATCACCGGCGGCGTCACGACCGCGCTGTAACCCATGCCGATCCAGGATTTGTAGCGCTGATTCTGACCGGCGATCGCCTTAAGCTCGGCCAGCGCCTGCTGCTCGGTCGCCGCGTCGCCGACGGCGGGCGGACCGGGCAGCTGAATGTCGGCAGGCACAATCGCGCCGATTAGCGCGTCCAGCGAGCTGGCGCCGATCGCCTCCAGCATCAAAGCCTGTTGTTCCGGCGAGGGACCGATATGGCGTTCAATGAAGGCGCCGTTGTGTTCGAGCTGGCTCAAAGTCTGGGTCATTAGCAGTCAATCCTGAATCGGGCTGGAATACAGAGAAAGCAAGGTCGTTAAAAGCGGCCAGAGCGGGCTGGCCGCCGTGTTGCTTATTCGTCGATGGAGGCTTTATAGGCGTCCGCATCCAGCAGCGAATCGAGTTCAGATTCGTCGCTGGGTTTGATTCTGAACAGCCAACCGGCTGCATAGGGCTCGCTGTTGACCAGCTCCGGCGCATCGCCCAGCTCGTCGTTTACGGCCACGATTTCGCCGCTAACGGGCGCATAAATATCGGACGCGGCTTTGACTGACTCCGCGACGGCGCACTCGTCCCCAGCGGAGTAGGTGTTGCCGACCTCTGGCAGATCGACAAAGACCATATCGCCTAACAGCTCCTGAGCGTGCTCGGTAATGCCGACGGTAAAGGTGCCGTCCGCTTCTTTACGCACCCACTCATGACTGTCGCGGTACTTCAATTCATTTGGCACATTGCTCATCGCCCTTTCTCCTGAAAATAGATTACTGAACCGGCTTACCGCCGCGTACAAAAACAGGTTTGGTTACTTTTACCGGCATCTCGCGCTGACGGATCTCAACGATAGCGTGCTCGCCAATACCTGCCGGCACGCGCGCCAGCGCAATACTGTAGCCGAGCGTCGGCGAGAAGGAGCCGCTGGTGATAACGCCCTGCTGCGATTGCCCCTGCGCGTCAGTGAAGCGTACCGGCTGACCGCTACGCAGCACCCCTTTTTCCGTCATGATCAGGCCAACCAGTTTTTCTGTGCCCTTTTCGCGCTGCATCTCCAGCGCCTCGCGTCCGATAAAGTCGCGATCGGCAGGCTCCCAGCAAATCGTCCAGCCCATATTGGCTGCCAGCGGCGAAACGCCTTCGTCCATCTCCTGCCCGTAGAGGTTCATGCCCGCTTCCAGACGCAGCGTGTCGCGCGCGCCCAGCCCTGCGGGCTTAACACCCGCCGCAAGCAGACGCTGCCAGAAATCCGCCGCCATGGTCGCGGGCAGTGCAATTTCATAGCCCGCTTCGCCGGTATAGCCGGTCGTGGCGATAAAGAACTCACCCGACTGTACGCCGAAAAAGGGTTTCATGCCGGTTACCGCTTCGCGCTGCTCCGCGCTGAACAGGGTCTGCGCTTTCTGCTGCGCCTGCGGGCCCTGCACGGCGATAAGCGCCAGGTCATCGCGCTCCGTCAGCGCGACGCCATAGGCCTGGGCATGTTTGCCGATCCACGCCAGATCTTTTTCTCGCGTCGCCGAGTTAACGACGAGACGGAAAAAGTCTTCGGTCATAAAGTAAACAATCAAATCATCAATGACGCCACCGGAGGCATTCAGCATGCCGGTATAAAGCGCTTTGCCGGGCTGCGTCAGCCTGGCGACATCGTTCGCCAGCAGATGGCGCAGAAAGTCGCGCGTCTGCGCGCCGTGCAGATCGACGATAGTCATATGCGAAACGTCGAACATACCGGCGTCCTGACGTACGGCATGATGCTCGTCCATCTGCGAGCCGTAATGCAGCGGCATCATCCAGCCGTGGAAGTCGACCATGCGGGCGCCGCAGGCCTGATGCTGTTCAAACAACGGGGTTTGCTGAGTCATAACTATCCTGTCGCGAAGCGGGTAAGTTTCGGGCGGGCGTCAGCCTGCAAATCGCCCGGCGCAAACGTTCTCTTTTCCCTGACGTTATCATTGAAAAGACGATTTAACCATAAGCTGTACAGAGGCGAATTGAAGCATGTCTTTAAAGGGGCACGCAAAGCCAGCAGCATAATTAACTGTGGTTTTGTGATTTTCCTCGCAGGAAAGAAGCGAAACGCCGTGCGAGATAGCAAGATAATCAGCTGTGTCGCGCAGAATGTTAACAACGCGCTTTAAAGCCCGCGCTCAGGAATAAAAAAAACTAATGCGAACAAGGGGGTGAAATTAGAATAAATCAAACGAGGCACACTGCAGGTGCAGCGCCGCTCTTTTTTGGTGCATCCCTGAACGGCAGGCGTAAAAAAGCCAGCGCAAGGCTGGCTCATAACGGAAAAGACCGACGCTAACGCAGCCAGGCGGGCATATCGTGCAGTCCCATCGCCTGACGCAGCATAACCGGCTTGACGCCTGGCAGCGTATCCGCCAGCTTCAGCCCCAGATCGCGCAGCAGCTTTTTCGCCGGATGGGTGCCGGCGAAAAGCTCGCGGAACCCCTGCATGCCCGCCAGCATCAGCGCCGCGCTGTGCTTGCGGCTGCGCTCATAGCGGCGCAGATAGAGGTGCTGACCGATATCTTTGCCCTGCTGATGCAGGCGGCGGATTTCGCCAATCAGCTCCGCCGCGTCCATAAAGCCGAGATTCACGCCCTGCCCCGCCAGCGGATGTATGGTATGCGCGGCGTCGCCGACCAGCGCCAGACGGTGCGCCGCAAAATTGCGGGCGTAGCGCGCCATCAGCGGGAAAGATTTGCGTTCGCTCTGCAGGTGACACAGGCCGAGGCGCATATCGAACGCCACCGCGAGCTGCTGGTTAAACAGCGCCTGCGGCATGCTCTCCAGCCGACTCGCCTCCTGCGGCGACAGCGACCAGACGATTGAGCTGAGGTGCGGATCCTGCATCGGCAGAAACGCCAGAATACCGTCGCCGTGAAACACCTGGCGCGCCACCGCGTCATGCGGCAGATCGGTACGAATATTCGCCACCAGCGCGTGGTGATCGTAATCCCAGAAGGTTAAGGGAATATCCGCTTTGTTACGCAGCCAGGAGTTAGCGCCATCTGCGGCAATCAGCAGGCGCGCGGTCAGCATCGTGCCGTCCTGCAGCGTAATAAAGGCTTCATTTTCGCCAAACGCCACCTGCTGCAGCTGCGAAGGCGCCATCAGCGTAACGTCGCTGCAGCGGCTGGCGCGCTGCCAGAGGGCGCTGTGAATCGCCGGGTTTTCGATAATATGCCCCAGATGCGTCAGCCCCTGCTGCTCGTCATCAAAGCTGATGGCGCCGAAGCTGTCGCGATCCCACACTTCCATGCCGTGATAAGCGCTGGCGCGCCGCGCCAGAATATCGGACCAGACATCCAGCTTCTGCAGCAGCCGCTCGCTGGCGGCGTTGATGGCCGATACGCGAATCGACGGCGCAACGCTGGCGTCGAACTGCGGCTCCGCCGTTTTTTCCAGCACGGCGACGCGCAGCCCGCTGCCCTGCAAACCGCAGGCGACCGCCAGTCCTACCATGCCGCCGCCGGCGATAACCACATCAAAACTTTGCATCGGTGCCCCTTAGTTAACGCTTAACCCAGCCAAGCATGCGCTCAGCCAGTTGATTACGCAGCCACGGCAGATGATCCATCGCCATCAGCCCCAGATTTCGTCCCGCCACCAGCGGCGCATAGCGATTGGCGAACAGCCGCACCAGCCCGTCGGTGATGCCGATAGTCGCGTCGCGATCGGGCTGGCGACGCTGTTGATAGCGTTGCAGAACGTCATAGCTGCCCACATCCTGCTGCTGACGATGCGCGGCCGCCAGCGTTTCCGCCAGCGACATAACGTCGCGCAGCCCGAGGTTGAAACCCTGCCCGGCGATGGGATGCAGCGTCTGCGCCGCATTGCCAACCAGCGCCAGCCGATGCGAAACCTGCTGCCCGGCGCTCTGCAGCGCCAGCGGATAGCTTTCGCGCTGGCCGGTATGGGTAAAACGCCCCAGCCGCCAGCCGAATGCGCGCTGCAGCTGCGCCAGAAATTCGCTGTCGCTCCAGCTCTCTACTTTCTCGCGCGCCGACAGCGGATGGCACCACACCAGCGACAGACGATTGTCCGACATCGGCAGCAGCGCCAGCGGACCGTGTTCGGTAAAGCGCTCAAAGGCGCGTCCCTGATGCGGCAGCTGAGTAGAGACGTTGGCGATAACCGCCAGCTGGTGATAATCCTCGCGCTGCCACTGGATGCCGAACGATGCGGCCAGCGGCGAGCGAGAGCCGTCTGCGGCCACCAGCAGCGCGCCGTCGAGCCGCTCCCCGCTCTCCAGCGTCACCTGTACGTTATCCTGCTGACGCTGAGCGCTGCTGACGCGCGCCGGGCAGTGCAGAGTAACGCCTGGCGCGCTTTTCAGACGGTCAAACAGCCTCTGGCCGACTTCAAAAAGTTCGACCACATACCCGAGCGCGGGGATCTGATACGCCTCGGCGTCTAGCGTGACAAAACCGGCATGCCCGCGATCGGAGACGTGAATATCTGTGATGGCGGTGGCGTGCTTCTCGATGCTGCGCCAGAGATCGATATTCACCAGTTGCTGACGCGTACCGGCTGCCAGCGCAATAGCGCGGCTGTCATACCCCGGATGCGAGCGGCTGTCGGGCGCGCTGTTCTCAATCAGCGTGACCGGCAGTTGCCCCTGGGTCAGATGGGAAATAGCCAGCGCAAGCGTCGCGCCGGTCATGCCTCCTCCGGCGATAATAACCGTCATGCCTGGCGCGCCGCTGCCATCAGCGCCTCAATCGCATCCGCGTCTTTTACCACGCTGTCGGTAAGATTCTCGTTGCCCGTTTCGGTGATCAGAATGTCATCTTCGATACGAACGCCGATGCCGCGATACTCTGCAGGCACGTCGGCATCCGGCGCGATATAGAGCCCTGGCTCAACGGTCAGCACCATGCCCGGCTCCAGCATGCGGTCGCGCGACGGGGTGCCGTAATGACCAACGTCATGCACGTCCAGGCCCAGCCAGTGGCTCAGCCCGTGCATAAAGAACTGGCGGTGCGCCTCTTCAGCGATCAGCGTCTCCACGTCGCCCTGCAGAATGCCCAGATCTACCAGCCCGCTGACCATAATGCGCACCACCTCTTCGTTGACCTCGCGGATGCTGACGCCGGGACGGAAGAGCGCCAGCGCTTTGTAAAGCGACGCGAGCACGATGTCATAAATGGCGCGCTGCGGCGCGGAGAAGGTGCCGTTCACCGGGAAGGTGCGGGTAATATCGCCGGCGTAGCCGTGGAATTCACATCCTGCATCAATCAGCACCAGGTCGCCGTCGCGCAGCTCGCTCTCATTTTCGGTGTAGTGCAGAATGCAGCCGTTTTCGCCCGATCCGACAATGGTGTTATAAGCGGGAAAACGTGCGCCGTGACGGTTAAAGACGTAATGAATTTCGCCTTCAAGCTGATATTCAAACTGGCCGGGACGACAGGCTTCCATTGCGCGGGTGTGCGCCAGCGCGCTGATTTTTCCGGCGCGGCGCAGAAGGTCGATCTCCTCCGGCCCTTTAAACAGGCGCATTTCATGCACCCAGGGACGCCAGTCGGTTAGCGTCGCCGGAGCGCTGAAGTTCTGTCGGAAGCCGCGGCGCAGCTTCTCCAGCGCGGCGAACACCAGCGTATCCGCCTCAGCGTACTCGCCCTGCGCGTGATAAACCACATCCAGCCCGTTCAGCAGCAGATGCAGCTGCTGGCCGATATCATCCCAGGGCAGCGCGCGATCGACGCCTAATTTTTCCGGCGCGGCATCCTGCCCCAGTCGACGCCCAAACCAGATTTCCGCCGTGAGATCCCGCACGCGGTTAAACAGCACGCTGTGGTTGTGGGTCGCATCGCTTTTTATCAGCACCAGCAGCGCCTGCGGCTCGTTGAAGCCGGTGAAATACCAGAAGTCGCTGTTCTGTCGGAACGGATATTCGCTGTCGTTGCTGCGGGTCACTTCCGGCGCGGCAAATATCAAGGCGGCGCTGCCCGGCGCCATTTTCGCCAGTAGCGCCTGTCGACGCTGCTGAAAAGTATCCAGAGAAATCATCTTTGCACTCCCTGTAGAAACGGGCGCGTTCGCGCCCTGTGATATCTGGCTTAGTGTAGCGTCGGTTTTTTCACTTCGGGGGCGGTAGGTTGCGGACGATTGAAGGTGTCGTGGCACAGCAGCGCTGCCACGCGCACATATTCAATCACCTCTTCCAGCGACTGCTCCAGCTCATCCTGGTCTTCATCTTCTTCATAGCCAAGCTGGGCGATGGTGCGCAGATCGTCAATCGCTTCGCCGGTTTCGCCGGTGACCTTATCCAGCTTCGGCTGCGTAACGCCCAGCCCGAGCAGGAAATGATTAACCCAGCCCGCCAGCGCATCGGCGCGATCGAAGACAGTGATATCTTCGTCGTCCGGCAGCATCAGCTGAAACAGGAAGCCTTCATCTTCCAGCGTGTTGGCGGTGCTGTCATGCAGCGCCTGAAGAGGCAAAGCCAGCCCCTGCGAAAACGCCATACCTTCATTGGTAAGGTCGTGGACGAGCGTCCTCCAGCTGTTATCCTGATTGCCACCGCACAGAATGCCGCTGAGCAGGCCATGCATTTCCGCTGGCGTCATCCCCACGCCTTGTTGAGAGAGCGCCGAAGCCAGCGCGTTGTAATCGGGGGTTGCGTTCTGTAAAGACATAAGGATTCATCGTCGTTGGCAGAATAAGTTCGTGTTATGCTACCACTAGCTGCCTCAAGGTTTCCAGAAAAGGGGTTGTAACTTATTTCGCGGGTCTATATAGTTGCCCGCCTCCCAAAGCATTGAGCGTCAAGGGAGATGCGGGCGAAGTAATCAGTCAGGAAGGTGGCATGTCTGCACAACCAGTAGATATACAAATTTTTGGTCGTTCATTGAGAGTGAATTGTCCGCCTGAACAGCAAGATGCGCTGAATGCGGCTGCCGAAGATCTCAATCAACGGTTGCAAGATCTAAAAGTTCGCACTAGAGTCACAAATACCGAGCAACTGGTGTTCATCGCCGCGTTAAACATCTGCCATGAACTGGCGCAAGAGAAAGTGAAAACGCGCGATTATGCTGCTAATATGGAACAACGTATCCGTATTCTGCAGCAGACGATTGAACAGGCTCTTGTTGAGCAGGGTCGTATCACCGACCGCCAGGGTGCGAAGTTCGAATAATACTTTATGGTTGCTGTGTTACAGTAACGGTGAAGTCCATTTTCTCTGAGATGTTTGCAAGCGGGCCAGTCCCCTGAGCCGATATTTCATACCAACAGAGTGTGGCGCTCTGTAACCTGTGAGCATGCTCGGTTCGTCCGAGAAGCCTGATGGTTGCGACGGCACATTCACCTTGAACCAAGGGTTCAAGGGTTACAGCCTGCGGCGGCATCTCGGAGATCTCCTTACGTTTTGCATCTGTTTTTCCCCGTTGTGAATGATATAGTTGCTCAGTCAGCGACTTATCAACGGGGTTTCTGTGTCTCATCCCTCTCTGCTCGATCGACACCATATCCGCCAGCATGTGCGCCATCTGCGCCGCTCCCTGACGCCTGAACAACAGGAACAGGCAGCCGATCGTCTGGCGGAACATGCCGTTAACTTTGCCCCCCTCGCTAACGCCAGCCATATCGCGCTCTTTTTGTCGGTAGATGGCGAGCTTAATACCCGTCCGCTCATCGCTAAGCTCTGGCAGCAAAAAAAACAGGTTTACCTGCCGGTGCTGCACCCTTTCGCCTCTGGCCATCTGCTGTTCCTGCGTTACACGCCTGAAACGGTGCTGACGCCCAATAAACTGCGCATTCCCGAACCGCCGCTCGATATCCGTCAGATGATTACGCTGGATCGGCTGGATGTCATGATGGTGCCACTGGTCGCTTTTGACGACAGCGGGCAGCGTCTCGGCATGGGCGGCGGCTTTTACGATCGCACCCTGCAGAACTGGCGTCAGCATGGCTTTCTGCCGGTTGGCGTGGCGCATGACTGTCAGCAGGTAGAGCGGCTGCCAGCGGAGGAGTGGGATGTCCCCTTGCCAGCGGTGCTGACGCCGTCGCGTCTGTGGCAGTGGGAATAGCAATGGTTGTCTGACACCTTCTCAGTGACCGGCGTCGGGGTTTTACAGTGATGCGCCGTCTGGAGAAAGAAGCAGACGGCGCATTTTCTGTTGAAGCGGAATCAGTAGAGCAGACGGGCGCGAATGGTGCCCGGAATCGCCTTCATCAGCTGCATCGCTTTGTCCGCCTGATCCTGCGGTGCATCGATATCAATCACGACATAACCCATCATCGGCGAGGTCTGCAGGAACTGCGCGGCGATATTGACGCCCTGCTCGGCAAAGATCTGGTTAATCGCCGTTAACACGCCCGGACGGTTTTCATGAATGTGCAGCAGGCGGCTGGCGCTGGCGCCATGCATCGGCAGCGACACTTCCGGGAAATTAACCGCAGAGAGCGTTGAACCGTTATCGGAATATTTGGCCAGCTTGCCCGCGACTTCGATACCGATATTCTCCTGCGCCTCCTGCGTGGAGCCGCCGATATGCGGCGTCAGGATCACGTTGTCGAACTCGCACAGCGGCGAATTGAACGGCTCACTGTTGGTCGCAGGCTCAAGCGGGAAGACGTCGATCGCGGCGCCCGCAAGGTGTTTGCTCGACAAGGCGTCGCACAGCGCTGGAATATCAACCACGGTGCCGCGCGAAGCGTTGATCAGCAAGGCGCCCTTCTTCATCTGCGCCAGCTCCTGCGCGCCGATCATATCCTGGGTTGACGGGGTTTCTGGCACATGCAGGCTCACCACGTCGCTCATATTCAGCAGGTCGGCAAGGTGACGCACCTGGGTGGCGTTGCCCAGCGGCAGTTTGTTTTCAATGTCGTAAAAGAAGACGTGCATCCCCAGGCTTTCAGCCAGCACGCCAAGCTGCATACCGATATGGCCATAGCCGATGATGCCGAGCTTTTTGCCGCGCGCTTCGAAAGAGCCAACGGCGTTTTTATTCCAGATGCCGCGGTGCGCTTTGGCGTTCGCCTCAGGAATACCACGCAGCATCAGCAACATTTCGCCGATGACCAGCTCAGCGACCGAGCGGGTATTGGAGAACGGGGCGTTAAAGACCGGAATGCCGCGCGTCGCCGCCGCGTTGAGATCGACCTGATTGGTGCCGATACAGAAGCAGCCTACGGCGACCAGTTTTTCCGCCGCGGCGAAGATCTCTTCCGTCAGTTGGGTACGGGAGCGGATGCCGATGAAGTGCGCATCCCGAATGGAGGATTTCAGCGCTTCGTCATCCAGCGCGCCTTTATGGAATTCGATATTGGTGTAACCCGCCGCGCGCAGATTCTCCAGCGCGCTCTGGTGGACGCCTTCCACCAGCAGGAACTTAATCTTGTCTTTTTCCAGTGATACCTTTGCCATTTCCCCGACCCTATTGTGATTTCAACAATGGCCGCCATAAGCGTGCCTTCTGTCAAAATATCAAAATTTACGCCTGCGGCAATACAACCGATTGCCATGCCGCCAGCACGGGGAAGCCTGAGCTCAGCACATTGCCACAGAAAATCGGGAGCTGAACCAGGAACAAAGAACGAACCTGCTGTCGATGACGGTTATGTGACATAAGTCACCGAATTTAAGCGATGAAAGAAAAGATGTTTTGCGCAAGGAAATAACCGGCGCGTTCTCCGCGCCGGACAGATCATTTTTCGATGGTTTTGACGCCGTCTGGCGTGCCAATCAGCGCGATATCGGCACCGCGCGTGGCGAAGAGTCCTACCGTAACCACGCCAGGCAGCGCGTTAATGGTTCTTTCCAGCGCAATCGGATCGAGGATACGCAGGTTATGCACATCGAGGATGATGTTGCCGTTGTCGGTGACCACATGCTGGCGATATTCAGGCAGGCCGCCGAGCTTAACCAGTTCACGGCCGACATAGGCGCGCGCCATCGGGATCACCTCTACCGGCAGCGGAAACCGTCCCAGCACGTCCACCTCTTTCGAGGCGTCGGCGATGCAGATGAACTTGTGCGCGACGGCCGCCACGATCTTCTCGCGCGTCAGGGCTGCGCCGCCGCCTTTGATCATCTGCATCTGCGGATTGATCTCATCCGCGCCGTCAACGTAGATCGACAGATCGTCGATCTCATTGAGATCGAAAACCGGAATACCGAGTGCTTTCAGCTTCAGGGTTGAGGCTTCGGAGCTGGAGACCGCGCCTTCAATCTGATGTTTCATCGTGGCCAGCGCGTCAATAAAGTGCGCCGCGGTGGAGCCGGTGCCGACGCCGACGACGGTGCCCGGCTGCACATATTTCAGTGCGGCCCAGCCTACGGCTTTTTTCAGTTCATCCTGGGTCATGGTATGTTTAAAACCTGTGCGACAACGAAGTGCGCGTAGTATAAATCAACGCCCGCCGAATGTGCGCGGCTGTTTAGGCTGGAATATTCGCTTTGGAAGCCAGCCCGCAAAAAAGGCGGTGCGCGGCGTGCAGAAAGATCCTTTCAGACGCGTCAGATGAATTTTTTGTGGCATAGTATCGTCCACCCTGAAGGAGAGAGAACAACAATGAAACGCCCCGATTATCGAACGCTTCAGGCGCTGGACGCAGTGATACGCGAACGCGGCTTTGAACGCGCCGCACAAAAATTATGCATTACGCAGTCGGCCGTATCGCAGCGTATTAAACAGCTGGAAAACCTGTTCGGCCAGCCGCTGCTGGTGCGCACCGTGCCGCCGCGCCCCACCGAGCAAGGCCAGAAACTGCTGGCGCTGCTGCATCAGGTTGAGCTACTGGAAGAGGAGTGGCTGAGCGATGAGAATGGCGGCACCACGCCGCTGCTGCTGTCGCTGGCGGTTAACGCCGACAGCCTGGCGACCTGGCTGCTGCCTGCGCTAAAAGATGTGCTGGCGGACTCGCCGGTACGCCTCAATTTACAGGTCGAAGATGAGACCCGCACGCAGGAGCGTCTGCGCCGTGGCGAAGTGGTAGGTGCGGTGAGTATTCAGCCGCAGCCGCTGCCGAGCTGCCTGGTGGATCAGCTTGGCGCGCTTGACTATCTCTTTGTCGCCTCGCCGGAGTTTGCCGCCCGTTATTTTCCTAACGGCGTCACGCGCTCGGCGCTGCTTAAGGCGCCTGCGGTCGCTTTCGACCATCTCGACGATATGCATCAGGCCTTTTTACAGCAGAACTTCGATCTGTCGCCCGGCAGCGTGCCCTGCCATATCGTTAACTCGTCAGAAGCCTTCGTGCAGCTGGCGCGGCAGGGTTCGACCTGCTGTATGATCCCGCATCTGCAGATTGAGCGCGAACTGGCGGGTGGCGAACTGCTGGACCTGACGCCGGGCCTCTGCCAGCGCCGCATGCTCTACTGGCACCGCTTTGCGCCGGAGAGCCGGCTGATGCGCCGCGTCACCGACGCGCTGATTTCACACGGCCATCGCGTGCTGCGTCAGGACGATCTGGCGGCCTGAAAAACCCGTAAAAAAGGGGCGCCAGGCGCCCCTTTTTCTTTACTGAGAACCGGCTGTATTCGGCTTGATGTCGAATACCACATCCACCTGATCGTCAAAGTGAATGCTCTGCTGCTCGTAGGTCTGCTGCGCAGAGGTATCCGCAGAAGGCGCAGCGGCCTTATACATGCGCGCCATCGGCATCGGCTGGTAATTAGCGACATGGTAGCGGATGCTGTAAACCGAGCCGAGCTTCGCGTTAAAGCCCTCCGCCAGCGCTGCAGCCTGCTGCGTAGCGTTATCAATCGCCGCCTTGCGCGCCTGCGCTTTATAGCTGTCGGGGTTGGTGACGCCCAGCTCCACTGAGCGGATCTCGTTCAGGCCGCTTTTCAGCGCGCCGTCCAGCAGCTCATTCAGCTTATCGAGCTGACGCAGCGTAACCTGCACCTGACGCACCGCACGGTAGCCTTTCAGCACCGACTTGCCCTCTTTGGTATAGTCATATTCCGGCTGAGTGCTGAGGTTAGCGGCATCGATATCTTTCTTCTCAATGCCGTTTTTTTGCAGAAAATCAAAATATTGCGCAACGCGATCGTCGGCCTGCTTTTTCGCGTCCGCCGCATCTTTAGAGGAGACGTTAACCACGATAGAGAGCGTAGCGATATCCGGGCGCGCATCGACGGTCGCCTGGCCGGAGGTCACCACATGCGGGCCGTTCGGCAGTTCGTCAGCTAGTGCGCTTAACGGCAGCGCTAAAGCGCCTGTCATGGCGACCAGCGCCAGTGCTTTCAGTTTCACGAAAGTCCTCCTTGAAATCTCTGTTTTGCTGCGGCATCAAAGGCCAGAGCATGAGCGGAATAGTATGCACAGCTAAGAGCGTGTTATACCGCAAAAGTTCGCGTTTTGCTTATCATGTTCTGTCGCTTTCGGACTATTCAAATCAGAAATTCGCTATTCCCTGTAGCGCCAGCTGGCTGGCGATAATCCACATCACGGCACCGACCAGCAGGTTGATCGCGCGCTGCGCGCTGGCAGTGCGCAAGCGAGGCGAAAGCCAGGCCGCCATCAGCGCCAGTCCGAAGAACCAGATTACCGACGCGCTGATCGTGCCCAGCGCGAACCAGTGGCGCGCTTCCTGCGTCGGCAGCTGACCGCCGAGGCTGCCCAGCACCACAAAGGTATCGATATAGACGTGGGGATTAAGCCAGGTGACCGCCAGCATGGTGGCGATGATGCGCCAGCGACTCTGCTTAAGCTCGGCGTTGCTGGCCAGATCGACATTGCCGCTAAAGGCGGCCCGCAGCGCATTCCAGCCGTACCACAGCAGAAAGGCGACGCCAGCCCAGGTAATCAGCATCAGCAGCAGCGGAGACTGATGCAGCAAGGCGCTGCCGCCGAAGATCCCGCCGCATATCAGCGCGATATCGCTGAGCGTGCAGAGCGTCGCCGTCATCAGATGATACTGGCGCTTGACGCCCTGATTCATCACGAATGCGTTCTGCGGCCCCAGCGGCAATATCAGCGAAGCGCCAAGAGCAAGTCCTTGTAAATACATTGATAACACGGAATTTTCCTTACATCGACGAGATGCAGAGGAGTATAAAGAAGCGGGATTATTAGCGGAAATTGAAAGATTTAATCTGGCATTAGGCAAGTTAATAAAGGCGGCCTGAGCGCCGCCCTGAGAGGTTTATTCTGCTTTCGCTTCTGCTTCCGGCTGGCTGACGCGATGCAGATGCACGTCCATTTGCGGATAAGGAATGCCGATGCCCTTCGCATCCAGCGCGCGCTTGAAATTCTTCAGCAGATCCCAGTAGACGTTCTGCAGATCGCCGCTGTTACTCCAGCAGCGCACCACAAAGTTCATGGAGGACGCAGCCAGCTCGTTAAGGCCAATCTGTACGCCCATATCCTGCAGCACGCGTGAATCGGCATCAACCACCTCACGCAGCAGCGTCAGCACTTGATCGACATCCGCATCGTAAGAGACGCCGATAATAAACTCGTTGCGGCGCACCGGCTCGCGTGAAAAGTTCACGATATTGCCGGTGATGATTTTACCGTTCGGCACCACCACCATCTTACCGTCAGCGCTTTTCAGCGTGGTGGAGAAAATCTGCACGTTCATAACCGTGCCCATAATGCCGCCGAGGTCGACGAACTCGCCTGAACGGAAGTGGCGGAAAATCACCAGCAGCACGCCTGCGGCAAGGTTGGACAAGGAGTCTTTCAACGCCAGGCCCACGGCCAGACCGGCAGCGCCGAGAATAGCGATGACCGACGTGGTCTGCACCCCGATGCGGCCCAGCGCAGCGATAAGGGTAAAGGCGATAATCCCGTAGCGAACCAGCGCCGACAGGAAATCAGCGACGGTGGGATCAATATGGCGAGCCTGCAACAGGCGGTTGGCGGTATTGGCGATGATACGCGCGATTGTCATACCAATGACAAGGATCACTACTGCCGCCACGATATTCACCGCGTAGCTAATCAGCAGCTCCTGATTGCGGACAATCCAGCTGCCCGCATTGTTGAGGTCATCGACCACATTCAAATGTTCCATTTATGCACCCTGTTGAATATTCCCCGGGGGAAATGACAAAACATTGTCAGAGGTGTTCCGACAATTTCTTACTGAAGGGTAAACAAAAAAGGCACAACTGCCAAATCAGCCTTGAATTCCCTTACATTTTGTCGGCAAAGCGCATAAAAAAAGGCCCTTACGGGCCTTTTTTGTACTCTGTAGCGAATTACAGACGATCGATGGCGTTCAGCTCTTTAAAAGCCTGCTCCAGGCGCACAACCATTGAGGATTGCGCTGCGCGCAGCCAGACACGCGGATCGTAGTATTTTTTGTTCGGGCTGTCCGGACCCTGCGGGTTGCCGAGCTGGCCTTGCAGATACTCTTCGTTCTTTTTGTAGTACTGCAGAATACCGTCCCATGTTGCCCACTGGGTGTCGGTATCGATGTTCATTTTGATCACGCCGTAGCTGATTGACTCTTCGATCTCCGCTGCGGAAGAACCGGAGCCGCCGTGGAAAACGAAGTCCAGCGCGTTGTGCGGCAGGCCATGTTTTTCACAAACGTATTTCTGCGAGTCGCGCAGAATGGTCGGGGTCAGCTTCACGTTACCCGGCTTGTAAACGCCGTGTACGTTGCCGAAAGAGGCAGCGATAGTGAAGCGCTTGCTGATTTTGCTCAGCTCGGTATAAGCGTAATCAACGTCTTCCGGCTGGCTGTAAAGCGCAGAAGCGTCAACGTGGCTGTTGTCCACGCCATCTTCTTCACCACCGGTCACGCCCAGCTCGATCTCCAGCGTCATGCCCATTTTGTCCATGCGCGCCAGGTATTTGCTGCAAATCTCGATGTTCTCTTCCAGGGACTCTTCAGAGAGGTCGATCATGTGAGAAGAGAACAGCGGTTTGCCGGTTTTCTTGAAGTGCTCTTCGCCTGCGTCCAGCAGACCGTCGATCCACGGCAGCAGTTTTTTCGCGCAGTGGTCAGTGTGCAGGATAACCGGCACGCCATACTGTTCAGCCATCAGGTGAACGTGATGCGCGCCTGCGATAGCGCCGAAAATCGCCGCGCCCTGCGGCTTGTCGGTTTTGAAACCTTTACCGGCGATAAACGCGGCGCCGCCGTTAGAGAACTGGACGATAACCGGCGCTTTCACTTTCGCAGCGGCTTCCAGTACGGCGTTGATAGAGTCAGTGCCGACGCAGTTTACCGCTGGCAGCGCGAATTTGTTCTCTTTCGCTACCTGGAAGATCTTCTGAACGTCGTCGCCAGTGACAACGCCGGGTTTAACGAAATCAAAAATTTTAGACATGATTGTGTCCTGTTTCGTGACCGATTATCCCATAAGGGACAGCGATTTAAACGCCCAACGGGGCAAGTCTTCAGGCGACGCGCCAGCGCGTCGCCCCCAAAGGATTACTGCTTAGCACGCTCTTCCAGCATTGCGACCGCAGGCAGTTTTTTGCCTTCGACGAACTCCAGGAACGCGCCGCCGCCGGTAGAGATGTACGAGATTTTGTTTTCGATGCCGAACAGGTCGATAGCCGCCAGGGTATCGCCGCCGCCCGCCACAGAGAAAGCGTCGCTGTCAGCGATGGCATTCGCAACGATTTCGGTGCCCTTACGGAAGTTCGGGAACTCGAATACGCCGACCGGGCCGTTCCACAGAATGGTTTTCGCCTCTTTCAGCAGCTTCGCCATGGCCTGTGCGGTTTCGTCGCCGAAGTCCATAATCTCTTCGTTATCCGCCACTTCGGAAACCTTTTTCACGGTTGCCGGGGCAGTTTCAGAGAATTCCGTGCCAACGCGTGAGTCGGTTGGAACCGGAATGCCGTACTGGTCGCGCAGGCCTTTCGCCGCTTCAACGAAGTCCGGCTCATAGAGTGATTTGCCGACGTTGTTGTCGATAGCGACGAAGGTGTTGGCAATGCCGCCGCCGACGATAACGGTGTCAGCGATTTTCACCAGCGACTGCAGCACGTCGAATTTAGTGGAGACTTTTGAACCGCCGACCACCGCCACCAGCGGACGCTCCGGGTTGCTCATGACTTTGCCCAGCGCTTCCAGCTCGGCTGACAGCAGCGGGCCTGCGCAGGCGATCGGCGCAAACTTGCCGACGCCGTGAGTCGAGGCCTGTGCGCGATGCGCGGTGCCGAAGGCGTCCATGACGAAGACGTCGCACAGCGCGGCATATTTTTTAGACAGCGCTTCGTCGTCTTTCTTCTCGCCTTTGTTAAAGCGCACGTTTTCCAGCACGACCAGCTCGCCCGCGTCAACTTCAACGCCGTCGAGGTAATCTTTCGCCAGGGTGACTTTAGTGCCGTTCAGTTTTTCTTTCAGATAGTTAACAACGGGCAGGAGGGAGAATTCTTCGTTATATTCACCTTCGGTCGGGCGACCCAGGTGAGAGGTGACCATCACTTTTGCGCCCTGTTTCAACGCCGATTCGATGGTAGGCAGAGAGGCACGGATACGTGCGTCTGACGTCACTTTCCCTTCTTTTACTGGTACGTTGAGATCGGCGCGGATCAGAACGCGCTTACCAGCCAGATCCAAATCGGACATCTTAATTACAGACATGGTGAACCCTCTCGTTGATTCTCGTAAGTTTTGTCAGACGCAGACCGCGCCTTACCTGAAACCGCTTGCGGCCATCGCTAACGTCGTGTCGAGCATTCGGTTAGCAAAGCCCCATTCGTTGTCGCACCAGACCAGGGTCTTGATCAGGCGCTGACCGCTGACCCGCGTTTGCGTGCCGTCCACAATGGCACTGTGCGGATCATGGTTAAAATCTACTGAGACTAACGGTAATTCCGTATAGTCAACTATACCACGAAATGCCCCCTCTGACGCGTTTTGCAGCAGCGCGTTGACCTCGCAGGCCCTTACCGCCTCGCGTACGGAAACGCTGAGATCGATGGCCGTAACGTTGATGGTCGGCACGCGTACCGCGATCGCTTCAAAGCGGTCGTTGAATTTCGGAAAAATACGGGTGATCCCGGCAGCCAGTTTAGTATCGACCGGAATGATCGACTGGCTGGCGGCGCGCGTGCGGCGCAGATCGCTGTGATAGGCGTCAATCACCTGTTGATCGTGCATCGCCGAGTGGATAGTGGTCACCGTGCCCGACTCAATGCCGAAGGCATCATCCAGCAGTTTAATCACAGGAATAATGCAGTTAGTCGTGCAGGAGGCGTTAGAGACGATGCGATCGGTTTGTTTAAGCGCCTGTTCGTTCACGCCGAACACAACGGTCGCGTCAAGATCGTGGCCGCCCGGATGGGAAAAGAGCACCTTCTTCGCGCCCGCCTGCAGATGCGCCTCGCCATCTGCCCGGCTGCCGTAGACGCCGGTGCAATCCAGCACCAAATCGACATTAAGCTCGCGCCACGGCAGCGAAGCGATATCGGCATGATGCAGGATGCGGATCGTATCCTCGCCGACCCACAGCAGATCGCGTTCCTGGCGCACGTCAAAGGCGAAGCGGCCATGGCTGGTGTCATATTTCAGCAGATGCGCCATACCGGCCGCTTCCGCCAGTTCATTGATCGCCACAACCGTAATTTCTGCCCGGCGGCCGGTCTCATAGAGGGCGCGCAGCACATTGCGTCCGATGCGACCAAATCCATTTATGGCAATGCGAACCGTCATACCACCCCTGCAATTAAAATCAGTGTCAAATCGGAACGTTAGCCTGAGCCAGACGTTCTCGTTTGTACAGGAAATTCTTGCGCTTTTGCAGCGTTATGCCGCTCGACAAAACGCCGTCACAGCGCTTACTGAAACGGTTCAGCTACAATAAAGAGAAGCAGTAATAATTGGAATGCGTCAGATCAAATCAGACTTTAAAAATCTGACGAGGATCACACTCGCCCCTGCATTATGGATATAAAACGACCGCCAGACGCGGCCTGCTTTAGTAAAATAGCCCGGCTTAGCGCCACTCAACCCAATAGCGGCAACAGGCGCGTCATTACGACAGACAACCTATGAACTACAACCTGCTTTGGTATCTCTGGTTTATCTGGTCTTGCGCTCTGGTGATCTACGTATTGAGCTGGAGCGTTACGCTGACGCTGATGCGTCAGTATCGCGGGCTGCTGCTGGCAGTAGTGGTAACGCTTATCGCCCGGGCGGCTTTCAGGAGATTAAGATTCAACAAAGGAATAATTATGTTTAAACGCAAAGAAAATAACTTCAACGCCAGCTACGCCGAAACGGTCAGCGCGGCGGCAGTGACACCGCCTGAGGATGATTTCGAAGAGAGCGTGTCTGCCGCCACTGTGATCAAGGCTGCGCCGGCTGCACCGGTCAACACCACGACTATTCCGGAAACCTGCACGATTACGGGCGAGGTTAATGCTCAGGGAGACGTGCACATTAACGGCAATATAACCGGCAAGATTATTGCGGAAAAAACGGTTTTTGTGCAGAAAAAAGGGCGAGTCGACGGAGAGATCTATGCGCAGCGTACCGAAATCAGCGGCGAGCTAAAAGGTTTGTGCCGCAGCCGTGAAATCGCCATCAATGCAGAAGGTTTTATGGATGGCACCATCGAATGCGAATCGCTGGCCGTCCATCAGGAGGGGCGTTTCTATGGCACCTCTAATCCCTGGCAGCAGGATAAAAGGGAGAGCGGCCTGAGCGAAGCATCCGTATCCTCCGCTCAGGAGTTTCAACTGCATAAGGCGACGCTGGTACAGCAGTAGTCCGGCAGGGTTCGCCAGCATAAGCAGGCGAACCCTTACTTCTTACAGTACCGCTTTCGCCTGCGCCACCACGTTGTCCACGGTGAAGCCGAACTCTTCGAACAGCTGCTCCGCCGGAGCAGACTCGCCGAAGGAGGTCATCCCCACCACCGCGCCGTGCAGGCCGGTGTACTTCTGCCAGTAGTCCGCAATGCCCGCTTCAATCGCAACGCGCGCGCCGATCGCTTTCGGCAGCACCGCTTCGCGCCACGCGGCGTCCTGCTTGTCAAAGGTGTCGGTTGACGGCATGGAGACCACGCGCACCTTGATCCCTTCGCTGCTCAGCCTGTCATACGCCGCTACCGCCAGCTCAACCTCTGAGCCGGTCGCAATCAGGATCAGCTCCGGCTGGCCGTCGCTCTCTTTCAGGATGTAGCCGCCGCGCGCAATGTTCGCCAGCTGCTCTGCGCTGCGCGCCTGCTGCGCCAGATTCTGGCGGGAGAAGATCAGCGCAGTCGGGCCGTCTTTACGCTCGATGGCGTATTTCCACGCCACCGCCGACTCGACCTGATCGCATGGACGCCAGGTGCTCATGTTTGGCGTGGTGCGCAGGCTGGCCAGCTGCTCCACCGGCTGGTGGGTCGGGCCGTCTTCGCCCAGACCGATAGAGTCGTGGGTGTAGACCATAATCTGGCGGATCTTCATCAGCGCCGCCATACGCGCCGCATTGCGCGCATACTCCACGAACATCAGGAAGGTGGCGGTGTAAGGCAGGAAGCCGCCGTGCAGCGCCAGGCCGTTGGCGATGGCGGTCATGCCGAACTCGCGCACCCCGTAATGGATATAGTTGCCCGCCGGGTCGACGTTGATCGGCTTAGAGCCGGACCACATGGTCAGGTTGCTCGGCGCCAGGTCGGCAGAGCCGCCCAGATATTCCGGCAGCAGCTTGCCGAACGCCTCGATGGCGTTCTGCGAGGCCTTGCGGCTGGCGATTTTCGCCGGGTTGGCCTGCAGCTGCTCAATGAACTTCTGCGACTCTTCGTGCCAGCTGGCCGGCAGCTCGTTGCTGACGCGACGCCTGAACTCGGCGGCCAGCTCCGGGTACGCCTGCGCGTAGGCGGCGAACTTCTCGTTCCACTTCGCCTCTTTCGCCTGGCCCGCCTCTTTCGCGTCCCACTCGGCGTAGATCTCTGACGGGATAACGAACGGAGCGTGCGTCCAGCCCAGCTGCTTGCGGGTCAGCGCCACCTCGTCGTCGCCCAGCGGTGCGCCGTGCGAGTCGTGCGTGCCCGCCTTGTTCGGCGAGCCGAAGCCGATAACAGTTTTGCACATCAGCAGCGAAGGCTTGTCGCTGACCGCTTTCGCCTCGTCAATCGCCCGGGCGATTGCGTCCGCGTCGTGGCCGTCCACGCCGCGCACCACGTGCCAGCCGTAGGCTTCGAAACGCTTCGCGGTGTCATCGGTGAACCAGCCGTCGGTATGGCCGTCGATAGAGATGCCGTTGTCGTCATAGAACGCCACCAGCTTGCCCAGCTTCAGGGTGCCGGCCAGGGAGCAGACCTCGTGGGAGATCCCCTCCATCATGCAGCCGTCGCCCATAAACACCCAGGTGTTGTGGTCAACGATCTCATGACCCGGACGGTTGAACTGCGCCGCCAGCGTGCGCTCGGCGATGGCGAAGCCGACCGCGTTGGCAATGCCCTGGCCCAGCGGGCCGGTGGTGGTTTCAACGCCCGGGGTGTAGCCATATTCGGGGTGACCTGGAGTTCTGGAATGCAGCTGGCGGAAGTTCTGCAGCTCGCTCATCGGCAGATCGTAACCGGTGAGGTGCAGCAGGCTGTAAATCAGCATCGAGCCGTGGCCGTTCGACAGCACAAAGCGGTCGCGATCGGCCCACTGCGGGTTGGTGGGGTTATGGTTCAGGTAGCTGCGCCACAACACCTCGGCAATATCTGCCATACCCATCGGGGCCCCCGGATGTCCCGATTTGGCTTTCTGTACTGCGTCCATACTTAACGCGCGAATGGCGTTGGCAAGCTCTTTACGAGAGGGCATTTTCTACTCCAGGTCGGATTAATGATTCGCCTATTTAACTCATTGTTATTAATGATTTATCGGGCAAAACAAGGAAAAAGTCGCTCATCAATGTACATGAAAATCGGGGCAAAAGTACATGCCGCACCGTGCTAAATCTCGCCGCTTCGCCTGGCATTTGCGGCAATGTCTGCTAGCGAAGTGGCTGACTACAGGCTATAACCCACTCTTTACTGTATCTGACCCTTTTTCAGGTACCGGTTTTTCCTACCTTGTTACTGACAGGATGTACGCATGAAGATCAAGACAGGCATCATGGCAATCAGCCTCGCGGCGCTGCTCAGCGGCTGCCAGGGCATGGACAATAACGCGCTGCTGCAGTCGGGCGCTCAGGCTTTTCAGGCCTACACCCTCAACGACGCGCAGGTCAAACAGCTCAGCGATCAATCCTGCGCGCAGATGGATAAAGAGAACCAGCTCGCGCCAGCCGACAGCACCTACCAGCAGCGCCTGAACAAGATCGCCGCCGCGCTGGGCGACAACATTAACGGTACGCCAGCCAACTACCGCGTCTACGTCACCAAAGACGTTAACGCCTGGGCGATGGCGAACGGCTGCATCCGCGTCTATAGCGGCCTGATGGATATGATGGACGACAACGAAGTCGAAGGCGTGCTGGGACATGAGATGGGACACGTCGCGCTGGGCCATACGCGCAAGGCGATGCAGGTCGCCTTCGGCACCACGGCGGCGCGCACCGCAGCCTCTTCGGTGGGTGGCGTTATTGGCTCGCTGTCGCAGTCGCAGCTGGGCGATCTGGGCGAACAACTGGTCAACGCGCAGTTCTCGCAAACCCAGGAGTCGCAGGCGGATGACTACTCTTACGAGCTACTGAAGAAACGCGGCATTAATCCGCTGGGGCTGGCGACCAGTTTTGAAAAGCTGGCGAAGATGCAGCAGGGCCAGCAGAGCACCCTGTTTGATTCGCATCCTGACTCCGCGGCGCGTGCGCAGCATATCCGCGATCGTATTGCGGCAGACGCCGGAAAATAAGCGAGCGTGCGTCGCTCTTTGGCGGCGCACGCAATCTGTTATCGCTTGAAAAGCTGATCTACCATCGATCCCAGATCGAGCTGCTTATCGTGCAGGGATTGATCGTCCATCTGTCCCTGCGGCGACATGCGGTCAATCAGGTGCGGCAAAAGCTCCGCCAGTTTGCCGGAGGCGCCGTTCACATCGGTCCCTAGCTTCTGCGCCAGCGACTGCAGCGCCTCCTCGCCGAAGGCCGAGCGCAGCTCACCGCCGCTCACCGACTGGTTGCTGCCGGTGCCGATCCAGGAGCTTAAAATCTCGCCCAGTCCGCCCTGCTGGAATTTATGCAGCAGCACTTCGATACCGCCCTGCTCCTGCACCCAGTTCCAGACCGCTTCCAGCTCGCCTAAGGTATTGCGTCCGTTGCCGTTGCCTAAAGCACCGACTAATTCATCAAGCAGGCCCATATTGCTCTCCGTTAAGGTTAAAACCGGGCGCGGCATAACGCCCGGCTTGAAAAATTACTTACCTTTATTCGCCGCCTGAACGTGCAGCATATCAAGCGCCAGCGTCGCCGCGGCCAGCGAGGTGAGATCGGCGTGATCGTAACCCGGCGCCACCTCCACCAGATCCATACCGACAATGTTCAGCCCCTGCAGGCCGCGCACCAGCTTGGTGGCCTTGTCGGTAGTCAGGCCGCCGATAACCGGCGTGCCGGTGCCGGGCGCGTGCGCCGGATCCAGGCAGTCGATATCGAAGGTCAGATAGACAGGCAGATCGCCGACGGTGCGCTTCACTTCCGCCAGGATATCGTCGACGCTGCGATCGTTGACCTGCGCCGCATCCAGCACGTTAAAGCCCAGGCTCTTGTCGAACTCGGTGCGGATGCCGATCTGCACTGAGTGCTGCGGATCGATCAGCCCCTCTTTCGGCGCGGTAAAGAACATCGTGCCGTGATCGAACGTCGGGCCGTTGGAGTAAGTATCGGTATGGGCGTCGAAATGCACCAGCGCCAGCTTGCCGAAATGCTTCGCATGGGCGCGCAGCAGCGGCAGCGTAACGTAGTGGTCGCCGCCGAAGGTCATCATGCGCTTGCCGTTCGCCAGCAGTTTTTCCGCGTGCGCCTGCAGCTTGTCGGAGAGATCCTGCGAATCGCCAAAGGCGTAGACCAGATCGCCGCAGTCCACGACGTTCAGGCGCTGACGCAGGTCGAAATCCCACGGCCAGCGGCACCCTTCCCAGGCGAGGTTGGTGGAGATCTGACGGATCGCGCCCGGGCCCAGGCGGCTGCCCGGACGGCCGGAGGTAGCGGCGTCAAAAGGCACGCCGGTGATCACCCACTCGGCGTCGCTGTCGTAAGGCTGGAAGTTCACAGGAAAACGCATGAAGCCGAAGGCGTTTGAGACCAGCGAATTGTCATACTGATTGCCCAGGGTGTTATACATAAATCATCCTCACTGCCGCGTGGCGTTAAGTTACAGGTGATAAAAGGCTTGATAAAAAAAATCCCCTCCGCGTCGTTAAACCCGACGAGGAAGGGATTTTGCGTTGCCGCATTTTACGCAATTATTGCGGAGTTCGGCGCGCGCTGCAATCCGCGACGCGCCTGAATAAAAAGTATTGGGATGCCATTAGCGCTCCCGCAGCGCCTCTTTGGCGCGGTTAAACGGCTTAACCAGATAATCCATGACCGTTTTCTCGCCGGTTTTAATATCCACCGTAGAGACCATGCCGGGGCTGATAGAGAAACGGCGTCCGGCTTTGTTCTGCACGTAATCCGTTTCGGTGCGGATAAAGACGCGGTAGTAGTAGATCTCCGGCTTGACCTCATCCTGAATGGTATCGGGCGAGATGCTCTCCACCACGCCATGCAGCCCGCCGTAAATGGCGTAATCGTAGGCGGAGATCTTCACCAGCGCCTTCTGGCCCGGATGAATAAAGGCGATATCGCGCGGCGAGAGGCGCGCTTCAATCAGCAGACGATCGTCCATCGGCACGATATTCATCAGCTCGCCGTTGGGCGGGATCACCCCGCCAACGGTAGTGACCTTGATATTTTTCACGATGCCGCGCATCGGCGAACGCAGCGTCAGGCGGCTGACGGTATCTTCGCGTCCCTTCACCGTTTGCGCCAGGCTGTCCGCTTCCGCCGACGCCTTCGCCAGATCCTCGCGCGCCTGCACGTAATACTGCGAACGCATATCGGTGAGTTTCAGCTCCAGATCGGACTTGTCGCGCTGTAGCCGCAGCACCTCAACGCTGCTGGCGGCGCCGGTTTTCGCCAGCCGCTGGGTAATCGCCAGTTCGCGGTTGGCCAGCCCGAGCGACTCCTGAATCTGCGCCGTCGAGTCTTTTAGCTGCGCGCGTCGGGTATTGTAGAGCCGAGTTTCAGAGGCGATAAGGTCGGGGAAGGCCTTCAGCTCTGCCGGAAAGCGCAAGGGCTGGTCATTCACCTCGGCGTAAAGACGCGCGCTGGCCGCCAGCGCGGCCCGGTAGCGCGCCGCGCTCTCGCCGACGCTGGAGACGGATCGCGTCGGATCGAGCTTCGCCACGATCTGCCCCGCCTCGACCCGATCCCCTTCGTGCACGTTAAGCTCGGCGAGGATCCCGCCCTCCAGCGAGCTGAGCACCTGATCGCGCGAGCTGGGGATCACTTTACCGGTGCCGGTCGACACCTCATCCAGCACGCCGAACCACGCCCAGATCAGCCCGGCCAGCAGCAGAAAGAAGCTGATGACGATCAGGCGCACCGCGCCGCTGTAGTAGCTTTCCGAATGCAGATCGCCGTTGATATCGTCTGACGCCTCCACTTCGGGCGCGACCAGCCGCAGTTTTGTCGATAGCTCGCTCATGCCTTATCCTCCGGCCGGTTAAGCGACGCCCGCGCCGGCGGCAGCGCGCTCTCTTTCGGGCTGTCCATTACCAGCTGCCCCTCTTTTAATACCAGCACGCGATCCACCAGCGCGAGGATGGCGGCGCGGTGGGTCGCCACAATCAGCGTGCGGCCGTTCAGCCACTGCCCAAGCCGTTCGATAAACTCTTTTTCGGTATGATCGTCCAGCGAGGCGGTCGGCTCATCCAGCAGAACAATATTGGGATCGCGCAGCAGCATGCGCGCCAGCAGCACTGACTGACGCTGTCCGCCGGACAGCCCGACGCCGCCCTCCATCACCGGATGATCGAGGCCGAGTGGCAGGCGACGAATAAAGTCCGCGCCGCCGCTGACCGTCAGCGCGGCGAAGATCGCCTCGTCGCTGGCGTGCGCCGCGCCCATCGTCAGGTTTTCGCGCAGCGTGCCGTGAAACAGCCGCGCATTCTGCGTCATCAGGCCGACATTGCGCCGTACGTCGGCAAGATCGATATGCGGCAGGCTCAGGTTATCGAGCCGCAGCTCGCCGCCCACCAGATCCATGCCGCCGATCATCGCCTGCAGCAGCGTCGATTTTCCCGATCCGTTGCGACCCAGCACCGCGACGCGCTCGCCAGGCTTGATCGTCAGGCTCTTGATGCGCAGCGCAATAGTGGCGGAGTCGCTGTAGTAGCGAAACATCGCCTCGCTGAACTGGTAGTGGCCGAACAGTACCGGACAGTGGATGCGGGTTTCATCTTTGCTGTTCTCTACCGGCAGCGCCATCAGCGCGTCCAGGCTGCTTTTCGCCGCCTTGACCTGCTGCCAGCGCGCCAGCACGCCGCACAGGGTGCCCATCGGGGCGATCATGCGCGACGAGAGCAGCGACGCCGCCACAATCGCGCCGGTGGTGATATCGCCGTTAATTACCATCGGCGCGCCGATAACGATCACGCTGGCGTAGACCAGCCCCTGCACCGTAACGCCCCAGCTAATCAGCGAGTGCATCACTTTACGCATCTCAACGCCGGACTGCGCGGTAATGCGGATATAGCTGTTCCACTGCTGCAGAAAGCGATCCTCTGCCTGCATCAGCTTAATATCCTCCAGCCCCTGCACGCTCTCCACCAGCACCGCGTTGCGCAGCGTCGACTCTTTCAGCGACTGATGCGCCAGCTTCGCCAGCGTTTTCTGCTGCAGCAGACCGGGCAGGATCATCAGGATCACCGCCACCGGCGCGATCCACGCCAGCTGCGGCGCGATAATCGCCATCACCAGCATAAACAGCAGGAAAAACGGCATATCGACGATGGAGCTGACCGTGGTCGAGGTTACCATTTCGCGGATCGCCTCCAGCTCGCGCAGCTGCGAGATAAAGGTGCCGGTGGAGCGCGGGATAGCGCTGTTGCGCAGGCGCAGCGCATGGCCGAACACCCGATCGGAGACGCGCATATCGGCCCGTTTGCCCAGCAGATCGGTGACGTGATCGCGCCCGACACGCAGGATATAGGTGAAGATCACCGAGATAATCACCCCGCCGTAGAGCACGTAAAGGGTCGGATAGGATTGCGCCGGGATGACCCGGTCATAAACCTGCATCGAGAAGATGATGCCCACCAGCGCCAGCAGGTTGATCAGAAAGGATCCCAGCATGACGTAGCCGTAGGGCCGCAGATCGCGCAGCACCAGGCGACGCAGCCAGTCGGGCCTGATGGTCTCCAGATAGCGGTCGACGCGGCTGTCTTTCGCGGCGGTGAGCGGACGAAAGGCGGCGGCGAAGCGGATATCGGGCAGCAGCGCGCCCAGCGACAGCGGCGTCGGCTGCTCATCGCCGCTGAAGTGCACCCGCACCTCATCTTCACCGTCGAAACTGGTAATCACCCCGACCTGCCCGTCCGCCAGCTCGACCGCCAGCGGCAGCCGCCAGTGGTTAATCTCCCATTTATTATCCTGGTAAAGCTGCAGCGACATGCCTGCCTGGCGCGCCAGATGGCGCAGCGCTTTGTCGCGCGTCTGTTTGCCCTGCCACTCGCTGGCGGCAAGGATCATGCCCGGCGAGCAGGGCAAGCGATAGTGACCGGCGATCAGGATAATGGCTGTCGCCCAGCCCTGTAACGGCACCCCGCCTTCAGCCCCGTCGGGCTTTCCGGCGGGCGTCTCTGGAAGCTGCATTTGCGTCATGGCTGGATCTCCACGGACTGGATCCGCTGATTATTCAGGGCAAACGCCGACCGCATATGGCCGGTGCTGTAAAGGCAGTCGAGCTGCAACGAGCGTAACTGGCTGATGGTTTGCTGCAGCGTGAAGCGGGTCTGGAACACTTCCTGTTCGGCATTGAGCACGTCGAGCAGCGGACGGGTGCCGAGCTGCAGATATTGATCCTGGTAGAGCGACTGGGTTTTCTCGCCGAGCCGCTGCTGCCGCGCCTGAATCGCCAGGCTGAGCGCCAGGCTTTGCGACTGGCTCTGCGATTCGCTCAGCTGCTGGCGCGCCTTTAGCCGCGCCGAATTCACCGCGGCGTTGGCGGCGCTCAGCGCGTTGGCGGCAGCATTGCGGCTGGCGGTCATGCCGCCACCCTGATAGAGCGGCATCTCGACCTTGACCCAGGTTGAATATTGCGTGCGATCCAGCGTCTCGCTGTTGGCGTAGTGATTGTTAAGGTAGTGCGTCACCTGCGGCTCCAGCGAGATGGTGGGCAGCATCTGCGCGTTGGCGTTGTCCAGCTTCGCCTGCGCCTCGTTGGCCTGCGCCCAGGCGGCGAGCACCGCCGGGTTGGTCCGGTCATCCGCCTTCGCGACATCGCAGGAGCGCGTCAGGCTGGCGGGAAAGTCGTCGCTGACTTTTTTCACCAGCGGCCAGCCCAGATAGGTCGCCAGCGTGGCGCGCCAGCGGTCGAGGCTGGCCTGATACTGCGTCAGCAGCGTGCGCGCCCCTTCGATGCGGGCGTCGGTTTGCGTCGCGTCGGAGAGCGAGGCGGCGCCTTCATCATTGCGCTGGCGCGCGAGATCGCCGATTTTCATCAGCGCTGTCAGCTGCTCCTGCGCGATCTTCACCAGCTGCTGATAACCCTGCACCTGAATCAGCGCCGCGGCCGTATCGTGCGCCACGGTATCGATGCTGAGCAGCACGTTGGCCTGCTGCTGGGCGACGCCCGCCTCGGCGGAGCGCACCGAGCTGCTGACCTTGCCGAAATCGTAGAGCATCTGGGAAACCGACAGCACGAACGAGGGGCTGAACCCCTTCTCGCTGTAGCTGTTGCTGTAGCCGTTATTCATACCGGCGCTGACCTGCGGATAATATTTGGCTTTCGCCACGTCGACCTGATCGGCCTGTTCGAGCAGTTTTCCCACCGCTTCGGCGATATCGGGATGCCACTGGATCGCCCGCTGCACCGCCTGATTGATCGTCAGGGTGTCAGGGACGTGCGCCAGCGCGGGTTCGGCGCTCTCGCCGGTTAATGAAGGGAGATCCTGCTGTTTCGCCAGGCCGGTTGCGGTGATCTGGCTGGCCATCTGCGCGACGTCGCTGCCGGCCGCCAGAGGGGAAGTTGTAAAAAAAGCGATGCCAGCACAGAGAACGCTGAGCTTAAAAGAACGGCGATATATTGCGCTTGATTGCATCCGATCCCTCGTTTTCCACTCGTCAGTTAGAGAAAGGGGCGCATCCCTGCGCCCGAAAATGCTTCCCTGCCAGACATCACGGCGATCAGACCGTGTGAGCCTGGTGCGGCTGTTGCAGTAGCTCCTCCAGTGAAACGTTCACCCCTTCCAGCGTGACCAGCTGCGTACTGCTGTAGGCGGTACCGGTGCCGTCGCGGTCAATCGACAGGACGGTATTGCCATCTGCGGTATGGTCCACCTTCACGAAATCGTTGACGTTGCTGGTGCTGTCGTTCCAGCCGACGAGCAGACTGCTGACGTCAATCTTGTCGCCGTCGGCGACAGAGAAATCGGTCCAGGTATCATGCCCGTTGCCGCCGACGGCATCCGCGCTGTTAAGCAGGTGATAGACCAGGGTATCGGCGCCCGCTCCGCTCGTGATGGTGTCGTCATAGGCGCTGCTGGTCAGCGCATCCGCCCCTGCGGTTCCGGTAATGATCGGATGCAGATCGATGGTGAAGCTGTTGGTGGTAATGGTGCCGTCGGCTGCCGCCAGGCTATAGCTGAACACCTCTTTATGGGCGATATCCTGCACATTGACGGCGCTGTTAAGCGCATAGGTGTAGTGACCGTCGGCGGAGATACTCAGGGTGCCGTAGTCCCCCGCCACCAGCGTAACGCCGCTGCTGCTGACTGCGGTGGTCAGGCCCGCCTCGTTGGTGATGCTCAGCGCGCCGGTATGGGTAGCTGTGCTGTCGCCGTAGATGCTGCCGCTCGCCGTGGTGCCGTCATCGACGCTGGTTTCCGCAAACAGGCTGTTTACGGAGAGCAGCGTGACTGCCGGACCGTTGTGCAGATCGACCGTCAGGGTAGCCGAGGTCACCGTGCCGCTGGCGTCGCGTACCGAATAGTTGAACACGTCCGCCGCTGGCAGCGCGCTGGCATCCAGCCCCGCTTTCAGCACATAGGTGTAATCGCCTTGCGCATCAATGGTCAGGGTGCCGTAGGTGGTATTAATAACCGTATTGCCCGTTGCCGAAATGGCGCTGCCGGAAACGGTAGTCACCAGCGTGCCTGTCGGTATCGTACCGGCCACCGAACTGGTGTCGTTCGCCAGCAGGTTGCCCGTGACGGTGGCCGCCACCGTCACCGCCAGCGTGGTGATATCGGAGGTGGTGGTGACGGTCGTGGAAGGCAGAACACCCACGCCGCTACTGGTGCCCAGCAGCACGGCGTAGTTGCCCGTGCCGAGGTTGCTGTAGGTGACGTTGCTGCCGGTCTGCGTCCCCACCGTCAGGAAGGTGGAGATGTAGTTGGCGTTGCTCGATTTCACCACCCAGGTGCCGTTCGCCTGCTGTTGATAGAGATAGAGCGTATAGGTAGAGGTCAGCGCCACCAGGCTGGTCGCCGAGGCGTGCAGCGTTACCGTACGGGTATCGCCGGTTCCCACGCTGAACTGATAAGCGTTGGCGCTTTGCAAGACGTCGAGCGTCACCGCACCGCCCAGGTTAACGTTCAGCAGCGAAACACCAGTATGGCTGCTGTTGGCGTTGGTGATGGTGCCCGTCTGGGTGGAGTAATCCACGGTGGACACATCATTGGCCGCTACCACGCGGATCGCCCCCAGTACCGTCGCAACTGGCGAAACGTTGCCTGCGCTGTCAGCCTGGGTTACCGACAGCGTCGCGCCGGTGGTCTGCGCGGTCGTCAGCGCCACCGAGAAGCTGCCGTTGGCCGCCACGGTGCCGCTGCCGATAGCGTTGCCGCCCGCGTCGCGCACGGTGACCGTCGCGCCCGCTTCGCCGCTGCCGGTCAGGGCGGTGCCCGCCGTATTAATGGCCAGCCCGGTGACCGCCGTCGGCGCCACGCTGTCCACGACCACGTTTGCCGCGGTGGTGGTGCTGACATTGCCCGCCGTATCCGTCACCGTCACGCTCAGCGGATGGGTGCCCTGCGACAGCGTGGCGGTGGTAAAGCTCCAGGCGCCGCCACTGCCCGCGACTACGCTGCCCAGCAGCGCCGTGCCGTCGTAAATGGTGACAACCGCGCCCGCTTCCGCCGTGCCGCTCAGTACCGGCGTGGTATCGCGCGTCGCCCCGCCGCTCGGTACCGTCACGTTCGGCGTGACCGAGTCATTGGTGATCACCAGGGTGCTGGCCGCCGGGGCCGTGGTATCGATGGTCAGGGTGGTACTCACGCCCGGACTGACGTTGCCTGCCGCATCGGTCGCGGTGACGGTCAGGGTGTGTGCGCCCCCGGCCAGCACCGGCGTAATCAGACTCCACTGGCCATTGCTGCCCACCGTCGTGCTGCCCAGCAGCGTAGCGCCGTCATAGACGTTGATACGCGCGCCGACCTCGCCGCTGCCGCTCAGCAGCGGCGTGTTGTCGTTGGTGACGCCGCCGTTCGGGATGGTCACCGGCGTACTGCCGTTGTTGTTGCTTACCGCCAGCGCCGTTACCGCCGCTGGCACCGTGGTATCGACCACAATAGTCGACGACGTCGAGCCGCTGACGTTGCCGGCCGGGTCGGTGACCGTCACGCTCAGCGGATGCGAGCCCTGCTGTAGCGCGCTGGTGGTAAAGCTCCAGGCGCCGCTTGCGGCTGCCGTTACCGTCCCCAGCAGCGTCGTGCCGTCAAAGATGCTGACGCGACTGCCCGCCTCCGCCGTGCCGCTCAGGGTCGGCGTGTTGTCGTTCGTCGAACCGCCGTTCGCCACTGCCGCGCCGGTAACGTCGTTAACGATCTGCAGCGTTGAGGCCGTCGGCGCCACCGTATCCACAGTAATGGAAACCGTGGCCGACGCGGCGCTGGTATTGCCCAGCGCGTCGCGCACCGTCACGCTCAACGGATGCACACCGTTGCTCAGCGCGCCGGTGGTAAAGCTCCATGCGCCGTTCGCGCCCGCCGTGGTGGAGCCGAGCGCCGTGGTGCCGTCAAAGATAACAACGGTCGCGCCCGCCTCCGCCGTGCCGCTCAGGGTTGGCGTATTGTCGTCCGTGGCCGCGCCGCTCGTCAGGTTGCCCTGAATTGTCCCGACGTTGTCGCTGACCGTCAGATCGGTCACTGCCGCGGGCGCCGTTGTATCAACGGTCAGCGTCAGTGCGGTCGGCGAGCTGGTGTTGCCCACCGCATCGGTAGCGGTGACGCTCAGGGTATGCACCCCTTCCGCCAGCGTCGGCGTGACGAAGCTCCACTGCCCGTTGCTGCCCGCCGTCACGCTGCCCAGCACCGTCGTGCCGTCAGTGATGGTGATGCGGCTGCCCGCCTCGGCGGTCCCGGTCAGCGCTGGCGTATTGTCGTTGGTGCTGCCGTTGCTGCCGATCGCCACCGGTGTGGTGCCGTTGTTGTTGCTCGCCGCCAGGGTAACAGCGGCAGGCGGCGTGGTGTCCACGGTAATACTGGCCGTGGTGGCGCCGCTGACGTTGCCCGCCAGGTCCGTTACCGTGACGCGCAGCGCATGCACGCCCTCAGCGAGCGCCGCCGGGGTAAGGCTCCAGCCGCCATCAGCGCCGACGGTAGTCGAGCCGAGCGTGGCAGCGCCGTCATAGAGGGTGACGATGCTGCCCGCTTCCGCCGTCCCGCTCAGCACCGGCGTGTTGTCATTGGTCGATCCGCCATTCGGCACCGCCACGCTGGCGGCGTCGTTGGTGATAGCCAGCGTCGAGGCGGCTGGCGCGACGGTATCCACCGTCAGGGTAAACGGCGTCGCGGCGCTGGTGTTGCCAGCCGCATCGGTCACCGTCACGTTCAGCGTATGCGCGCCGTTGCTCAGCGCCCCGGTGGTGAAGCTCCAGGCACCGTTCGCGTCCGCCGTTACCGTACCAAGCAGCGTCGTGCCGTCGTAGACGGTCACGACATTGCCCGCGCCGGTGGTGCCGTTAAGGGTTGGCGTGTTGTCGTCGGTTACGCCGCCGTTAGTCAGACTGCCCTGCGTCGCACCGACGTTATCGTTCACCGTCAGGTCAGCGACTGGCGCGGGTGCGGCGGTCGCCACCGTCAGCGTCAGCAACGCTGCCTCACTGACGTTGCCCGCCGCATCGGTTGCGGTCACGCTCAGCGTATGCGGCCCGTCAGCCAGCGTCGGCGTGGTGAAACTCCACTGGCCGTTACTGCCCGCCGTCACGCTGCCCAGCAGCGTGGTGCCGTCGGCGATGGTAATGCGGCTACCCGCATCCGCCGTGCCTGCCAGCACTGGCGTGCTGTCGTTGGTGGTGCCGTTACTGGCGATCGGCGTGGTGGTGGTGCCGTTGCTGTTGCTGGCCGTCAGCGTCACGGCGGCAGGCGGCGTGGTATCTACCACCACCGTCGTGGTGCCGGAGAGCACGCTGACGTTGCCTGCCGCATCCGTGACGCGGGCGCTCAGCGTATGCGTGCCCTGAGCGAGCGCACGGGAGACGAAACGCCAGCTGCCGGCGGCGTTTGCGGTGACAGAACCGAGCGCCGTCGTACCGTCGTAGACGGTTACCAGGCTGCCCGCTTCGGCGGTGCCGCTGAGTACCGGCGTGTCATCATTAGTGAAGCCGCCGTTCGGCACGACCGCACTGGTGGCGTCGTTAGTGATCACCATATTCGCCGCCGTCGCAGGCGCAACGGTATCCACGGTAAAGGCGATTGCATCAGAACGGCCGCTCAGGTTACCGGCGACATCAGTCACCGTTACGCTCAGCGCGTGCGCCCCGTTAGTCAGCAGCGGCGCGGTGTAGCTCCATGCGCCATCGCCGCCCGCCGTGGTGGAACCGATAACGGTATCGCCGTCGTAGACGGTAATCAGCGCGTTAGCTTCAGTGGTTCCGCTCAGCTGCGGCGTGTTGTCATTAGTGGCGGTGCCGTCAGGGATGCTGACCGCCGTCGTGCCGTTATTGTTGCTCAGCAGCAGATCGGTGACCGGGGTCGGCACGGTGGTGTCGACGGTAACGGTAACGGGAGGAACGGCTGCGCCCGGGTTGCCTTCTGCATCTACGGAGGTGACAGAGAACGTATGCGGCCCCTCCGCCAGCGCCGCAGGCGTAAAGCTCCATATGCCGCCTGCGCCAACGGTCACGCTGCCCAACGTGGTGGCGCCATCGAGGATGGTGATTACGTCGCCCGCCGTCGCCGTGCCGCTGAGTACCGGCGTGGTGTCACTGGTTGACGCGCCGTCCGCCAGGTTAACCAGCGTGCTGCCGCTGTCGTCGGTAATCTGCAGCGTGCTGGTGGTCGGCGGCAGGCCATTCTCTATGGTAATAACGAAAGGTGCCGTCGCCGCGCCGACATTGCCCGCCACGTCAGTCTGGGTCACCGTAAAGCTGTGCGACCCGTTGCTCAGCGCGGCAGAGGTAAAGCTCCAGGCGCCGTTCGTAGCCGTCGTAACCGTGCCCAGCAGCGTCGTCCCGTCATAAAGGGTAACGGTGCTGCCTGGCTCCGCCGTTCCGCTCAGCGTCGGGGTGTTGTCGTCAGTGGTGGCGCCGTTGGCCAGCGGGCCGGTGGTGACGCCCGCATCGTCGCTTACCACCAGATCGGCGATTGCCGCCGGAGGCGTCAGATCGACGTTAATCGTGTAAGGCTGCGCCTCAATGCTGGTATTGCCCGCCGCATCGGTGACCGATACGGTAAAGGCGTACTGGCCGTCAGTAAGCGCGTCGGTTTCAAAACGCCAGACGCCGCTTTCGTTCACCGTGGCGCTGCCGATCAGATCGCTGCCCTGATAGATATTGACCGTGGTGCCCGCCTCGGCGGTCCCGCGCAGCACGGGCGTGGCGTCGTTGGTATAGCCGTCATTGCCGATCAACAGCGGCGTCGCGCCGTCAGTGTCGTAAATGTCGAAGGTGGCGACCGGCTGCGGCGCAACGGTGTCTACCGTCAGGGTGGCTGAAGAGGTGGCGCTGATATTGCCCGCCGCATCGGTCACCGTGACGTTCAGCGTATGGGTGGCGTCGGAGAGCGCAGCAGCGGGGGTAAGGCTCCATGCGCCCGCGCCGTCCGCCAGCACCGACCCAATCGCCGTGGTGCCGTCATAGACAGTGACAAGACTGTTCGCCTCCGCCGTGCCGCTGATGGCGGGCGTGCTGTCGTTGGTCACGCCGCCGTCGGCAATGATCGTTCCGCCATCGTTACGCAGCGTCAGCGCGCCAGCCGGTTCCGGCGGCGTCACGTCGACTACCAGGGTAAAGCTTGCAGAACGCGCGCTGACGTTGCCGATCTCATCAGTGACCGTCGCGCTCAGCGCATGGGTGCCCTCTGCCAGCGTCGGCGAGCTAAAGCGCCACGCGCCGTCGCCGCCGGCCGTCGTCGACCCGATAATCACGTCGCCGTCATAGAGGGTGACCAGACTGTTGGCTTCCGCCGTACCGGTCAGCAGCGGCGTGTTATCGCTGGTGGCAGCGCCCTGCGTCAGCGCAACATTTTCCGCGCCGTTGTCGTTGCTGACCGTCAGCGCGGTCGCAACCGGCGCCAGCGTATCGACCGTAAAGCCGATCGCCGTCGAAGGCAGACTGGTATTGCCCGCCGCATCGGTAAGGGTCACAGTCAGGCTGTGAGCGGCGTCGCTCAGCGTCGGCACCGAGAAGCTCCACAGCCCGCTGGCGCCCACCGTGGTAGTGCCCAGCGCGGTGGTACCGTCATAGACGGTGACGATAGTGCCCGCCTCTCCGCTGCCGCTCAGCAGCGGCGTGCTGTCGCTGGTGGTGGTGCCGTCGGCGATCGCCACTGCGGTTGCGCCGTTATCGCTGCTGAGAGCGATATCCGCCGCCGTCGCTGGCGCGGTGGCGTCAACCACCACGCTGATGGCGGCGGATGCGCCAACGTTGCCCGCCGCATCCACAGGCGTGACGGTAAAGGAGTGGGTGCCGTCGGCGAGCACAGGCGAAATCAGGCTCCAGCTGCCGTCGGCGTTAACTGCGACGCTGCCCAGCAGCGCTGCGCCTTCATAGACGATGACCGTGCCACCCGCCTCCGCGAAACCGCTCAGCACCGGGGTGCTGTCGCTGGTGAGACCGCCGTCCGGTATCGCCACCGTCCCCGCACCGCTGTCGTTGCTCAGCGCCAGGCTGGTGACCGCCGCAGGCGGCTGGGTATCGACGCTCAGCGCGATCGCGTCGCTTGCCGGGCTGACGTTGCCCGCCAGATCCGTCACGACCGCGCTCAGGCTATGCGCACCGTCGTTAAGCGTCGGCGCGGTGAAGCTCCAGTTGCCTTTGCCGTCCACGGTAGCGGTGCCGAGCACCGCCGTACCGTCCAGCACGGTAACCACCGTGCCCGCCTCCGCCGTGCCGCTCAGCACCGGCGTGTTGTCATTGCTCAGGCCGCCATCGGGAATAGCCGAGCCGGTCGCGTCGTTGGTCAGCGTCAGCCCGGCCGCGGCCACAGGCGCGACGGTATCGACGGTGAAGCTAACCGGCGTGGTAGTGCCGCTGCTGTTGCCCGCCGCATCCGTCACGTTAACGCTCAGGCTGTGCAGCCCGTCCGTCAGCGTCGGCGTGCTCAGGCTCCAGCTGCCGTCTGGCGCTGCGGTGACGGAGCCGAGCACTGCGGCGCCGTCATAGAGGGTGACGAGGCTGCCCGATTCAGCCGTGCCGGTCAGCTCCGGCGTGGCGTCGTTAGTTGTGCTGCCGTCGACAATTGGTGTCAGCGTCTGGCCGGTGTTGTTGTTGACCAGCACATTGTCAGCCAGCGCTGGCGCGGTGGTATCGACGCTAAAGCCAAAGGCGTCTGATGCCGGGCCAACGTTACCCGCCGCATCGGTAACCGCGGCGATCAGGCTGTGCGCGCCGTCGGCCAGCGTGGGCGACGTAAAGCTCCAGCTACCGTCAGCGCCGACGGTCGCCGTACCGAGTACGGTAGCGCCATCGGAAACGGTCACCGTACCGCCCGGCTCCGCCGTGCCGCTCAGTACCGGCGTGGCGTCATTAGTTGCGCCGCCCGCCGCGATCGCCGTGCCGCTGGCATCACTGGTGAGCGCCAGATCCGTCGCCGCCGCTGGCGCGGAGGTGTCGATGGTAAAGCCGATCGCCCCAGACGGCGCGCTGCTGTTGCCGGCGGCGTTAGTGACCACCACGCTCAGGCTGTGCGCGCCTTCGCTAAGGGTCGGCGCGCTGAAGCTCCAGTTGCCGTTGCCGTCGACCGACGTGCTGCCCAGCACGGTCGCCCCATCAGAAACGGTGACGATGGTGCCAGCCGCGGCGGTGCCGCTCAGCACCGGCGTGGTGTCGTTGGTCTGCCCGCCCGCCGCAATCGCCGTGCCGCTGGCGTCACTGGTGAGCGCCAGGTCCGTCGCCGCCGCTGGCGGCGTCAGATCCACGCTAAAGAGATAGGCCGCCGAGGCCGGGCCGGTGTTACCAGCAGGATCGGTAACGGTGGCGGTCAGGCTGTGTTCGCCCTGCGCCAGCACAGGGGTGGTGAAGCTCCAGCTGCCGTCGCTGGCCGCGGTTACCGTGCCCAGCACCGTGTTGCCGTCGGAAACGGTGACGATGCCGCCCGGTTCCGCCGTGCCGCTCAGTACCGGCGTCGCATCGCTGGTGGTGCCATCCGCAGGGATCGCTACCCCGCTCTGATCGTTGCTGAGCGAGAGATCCTGCGCTGCTGTCGGCGGCAGGGTATCTACCCTAAAGCTCAGCGCGTCAGTCGCCGGGCTGACGTTGCCCGCGCCGTCGGTCACGGTCGCTGTCAGGCTGTGCAGGCCGTCAGCCAGCGCAGGCGAGGTGAAGCTCCAGCTGCCGTCGGCGTTGGCGGTTACCGTGCCCAGCACGTTATCGCCGTCGGAGACGGTAATCAGGCTGCCCGCGTCGGCAGTGCCGCTCAGCACCGGCGTGTCGGAGTTGGTCAGCCCGCCGGAAACGATAGCCGTGCCGTTCTCACTGCTGAGCAGCAGATCGGCCGCCGCCGCTGGCGGCGTGGTGTCGACGGTAAAGGCCAGCGCATCAGAAGCCGGGCCGACGTTGCCCGCCGCATCGGTAACGGTGGCGCTCAGGCTGTGACTGCCCTCGCTCAGCGCTGGGGCGATAAAGCTCCAGCTGCCGTCCGTGCCTGCGACCGCGGAGCCGAGCGCGGTAGTGCCGTCATAAACGGTGACGATGCCGCCCGCCTCTGCGGTTCCGCTCAGCACCGGCGTCGGATCGTTGGTGACGCTGCCGGTAACCGGTACAGGCGTGCCGCTCTGGTCGTTGCTGAGCTGCAGGCCGGTCGCCGCCGTCGGCGCCAGGGTATCAACGGTGACGAGAAGTGGCGTTGTCGCCACGCTGCTGTTGCCCGCCAGATCGGTGGCCGCGGCGGTCAGGCTGTGGTCGCCGTCAGCCAGCACTGGCGCGGTATAACTCCAGCTGCCGTCGCTGCCCGCCGTGACGCTGCCCAGTACCGTAGCGCCGTCGGAAACGGTCACGATGCTGCCAGCGTCGGCCGTCCCGCTCAGCGTCGGCGTCGCGTTATTGGTCGCATCGCCAGAGGCGAGCGGCGCGCCATCGTTGCTCAGCACTACGTCCGCAGGCACGGAGGGCGGCTGGGTATCGACGGTGAAGGCGACAGGGGTGGAAGCCGGTCCGGCGTTGCCAGCCGCATCGGTGACTACGGTGGTGAGGCTATGCGCGCCGTCGGAGAGCGTCGGCGTGGTGAAGCTCCAGCTGCCGTCGCTGGCCGTGGTTACCGTGCCCAGCACCGTGCTGCCGTCGGAAACGGTGACGCTACTGCCCGGTTCGGCGCTGCCGCTCAGTACCGGCGCGCTGTTACTGGTCGGCGTATCGATAGCGACCGGATTGCCGCTGGCGTCGGTGAGCGTAACGCCCGTCGCGGCTGCCGGCGCGGTGGTGTCGATAGTCAGGGTCAGCGGCGTGGATGTCACCAGGTTGCCGGTCGCATCGGTGTAGCTGGCGAGGAAGGTATAGGTGCCGTCCGTCTGCGCCGCAGGGGTAAAGGACCACTGGCCGCTGGCGTCCGCGGTCACGCTGCCCAGCGCGACATCGCCGCTAAAGAGCGTCACCAGCGCGCCCGCCGTCGCCAGACCGCTCAGCAGCGGCGTCGCATCTGAGGTTGTGGCGCCGTCGGCCAGGGTGACCAGCTGGCTGCCGCTGTCATCGGTTGCCTGCAGAGAGAGGGTCGCGGGCGGCAGATCCGCCTGAATATTCAGGTTAAAGGCGGATGTCGCCAGGCTGACGTTGCCCGCCGCGTCGGTGACGGTGACGGTCATGCTGTGGTTGCCGTTGCTCAGCGCGGGGGTGGTCAGGCTCCAGTTGCCTGCGCCATCCGCCGTGACGGTGCCGATCAGCACGTTGCCGTCATAGAGGCTGACGAGCGCGCCCGCCTCGGCCTGGCCGCTCAGGGTCGGCGTGTTGTCATCGGTGGTGTCGCCAGAGGTCAACGGCCCCTGCGTGCCGCCGACGTCATCGCTTACCACCAACCCGCTGGCGGCGGCTGGCGGCGTGGTATCAACGGTAAAGGTAAGCGGCGCTGTTGCCGGGCTGACGTTGCCAGCGACATCGGTCACGGTGGTGGTGAAACTGTGCGCGCCCTCCGCCAGCGCTGGCGAGGTAAAGCGCCAGCTGCCGCTGGCATCCGCCGTCGCGGTGCCCAGCAGATTGCCGCTGTCGGAAATGGCGACGGTGCTGCCCGGCTCGGCCGTGCCGCTCAGTACCGGCGAGACATCATTGGTGGCGCTGCCTTCGCCGATCGGCACGCTGGTGCTGCCTGCATCATCGGTGAGCTGCAGGTTGTCGGCTGCCGCTGGCGCGACAGTGTCGACGGTGATATTCAGCGGGCCAGAGGTGGTCGTAGCGCCGGTCGGACTGACTGCTGTGGCAAAGAAGGCGTGCGAACCGTTCGACAGCGCAAAGAGCCTGAAGAACCAGTGGCCGCTGCTGTTTGCCGTGGTGCTGCCGGCCAGCGTCTGGCCGTCATAGAGCGTAACTACGCTGTTTGGCTCGGCGAGGCCGCTCAGCACTGGGCTGTCGTTATTGGTGGTCGTGCCGTCTGCCAGCGGCGTGACCGTGCTGCCCGTTTCATTAACCGCCTCAAGCGGGGTGGTGGCTGGCGGCAGGCCGCCCTCGACGGTGAGGTTGAAGGCGTCGGAGGCGCTGCTGACGTTACCTGCCGCGTCGGTGACGGTGGTGGTCAGGCTGTGCAGACCGCTGCTCAGGGTCGGCGTGGTGAAGCTCCAGCTGCCATCGGTATCGACAGTGGTGTAACCCAGAACGGTCTGACCGTCATAAATGGTCACCAGCGCGTCTGGCTCACCCTGCCCGCTCAGGGTCGGGGTGCGGTCATCGGTGGTATCGCCCGAGGCGAGCGCGCCCTGGACATCACCGTAATCGTCTGTCACCACCAGGCCGCTAACGGCCGCTGGCGCGGTGCTATCGACGGTAAAGGCCAGCGGAGCGGAGGCCGTGCCGGTATTGCCCGCCGGATCGGTCACCGTAGTGGTCAGGCTGTGGCTGCCCTCGTCCAGCGCTGGCGTAATAAAGCGCCAGCTGCCGTCGGTATTGACCGTGGCGGTGCCCAGCACCGCGTTGCCGTCAGAAACGGTAACGATGCTGCCCGGCTCCGCCGTGCCGCTCAGGGTGGGGCTGGTGCTGCTGGTGGTTCCGCCTGCGGCTATCGGCTGCAGCGTGCCGTCGCGGCTGTCGCTCAGCACCAGATCGGCTGCCGCCGCTGGCGGCGTGCTGTCGACGCTAAAGGTTACCGGCGCGGAGGCGTTGCTGACGTTACCCACCGCATCGGTGACGGTCGCGCTCAGGCTGTGGTCGCCTTCGCTCAGCGCGGGCGTGGTGAAGCTCCAGCTGCCGTCCTGGGCAGCGGTTACCGAGCCCAGCACGTCGTCGCCGTCAGAAACGGTGACGATGCCGCCCGGCTCCGCCGTGCCGCTCAGCAGCGGCGTCGTATCGTTAGTCGCGCCCGTGGTGACGGCAACCGGCGTGCCGCTGCTGTCGCTGCTCAGCTGCAGATTGCTGACCGCGTCCGGCGCGACGGTGTCGACAGTGATATTAAGCACAGGCGAATCAGTCACGGTGCCTGCGCCGTCAGCGGTAGCAGCGCGGAAGGCGTAGCTGCCGTCCGTCAGCGCGTCCGGCGTAAAGCTCCACTGCCCGTTAGCGTCGGCGGTGACGCTGCCTAGCAGCTGATCGCCGTTGTAGAGCGTTACCAGCGCACCGGCGGTGGCGACGCCGCTCAGCACCGGCGTCGCGTCGCGCGTGCTGGCCCCGTCGTTCAGATCGACCGGCGCACTGCCGCTGTCGTCAGTCGCCACCAGCGTCAGGGTGGCAGGTGGCTGACCGGTCGCCACAGTCAGGTCGAAAGGCGCCGTCGGCACGCTGACGTTGCCTGCCGCATCGGTCACGGTGGTCGTCAGGCTGTGCGGCCCGTCGCTCAGTACTGGCGTGGTAAAGCGCCAGCTGCCGTCGGCGTTGACCGTGACGCTGCCCAGCAGCGTACTGCCGTCATAGACGCTGACAATGCTGCTCGCTTCCGCCTGGCCGCTCAGGGTCGGCGTGCTGTCGTCGGTGGTGTCGCCGAACGCCAGCTCGCCCTGCTGGGTGCCGACGTTATCGGTGACAATAACGCCCGAGGCCGTTTGCGGCGCGGTGGTATCAAGGGTAAACGTCACCGCCGCGGCAGGCGCGCTGACGTTGCCCGCCGCATCGGTGACGGTGGAGGTCAGGCTGTGGACGCCCTGCGCAAGCGTCGGCGCGGTAAAGCTCCAGCTGCCGTCCTGCGCCACGGTGGTGGTGCCCAGTACGCTGCTGCCATCAGAAACGGTGACGATACTGCCCGGCTCCGCCGTACCGCTCAGCACTGGCGTGCTGCTGCTGGTCACGCCGTCGGCGGCAATGGCATCGCCGTTCGCATCCGTCAACGTGACGCCCGCCGCGCTTTCCGGCGCAACGGTGTCAACGGTGATATTAAGCACAGGCGAGTCGGTCACGGTGCCTGTGCCGTCATCGCTGGCGGCGCGGAAGGCGTAGCTGCCGTCCGTCAGCGCGTTCGGCGTAAAGCTCCACTGCCCGTTTGCGTCAGCGGTGACGGAGCCAAGCACCTAATCGCCGTTATAGAGCGTCACCAGCGCACCGGCGGTGGTGACGCCGCTCAGTACCGGCGTCGCGTCGCGCGTGCTGTCGCCGTTTGCCAGCTGCACCAGCGTGCTGCCGCTGTCGTCGGTCACGACCAGCGAGCTGGTGGCAGGCGGCGCCCCTGCGTCAACGGTCAGAGCGAAGGCGTCCGTCGGCGTGCTGACGTTACCTGCCGCATCGGTCACGGTCGCCGTCAGGTTGTGCTGGCCGTCGCTCAGCGCAGGGGTGGTGAAGCTCCAGCTGCCGTCCTGGGCGGCGGTGACGGTACCCAGCAGCGTGTCGCCGTCATAGACGCTGACGAGGCTGCTCGCGGGTGCCTGGCCGCTCAGGGTCGGCGTGCTGTCGTCGGTGGTGGCGCCCGGGAGGAGTTCGCCCTGCGTCGCGCCCACGTCGTCGCTGACCACCAGCCCGCTGACCGCCGCTGGCGGGAGAGTATCCACGCTGAACAGCAACGGTTCAGAAACCGGTCCGGTGTTGCCCGCCGGATCGGTGACGGTCGTGGTCAGGCTGTGACTCCCCTCGGCAAGGCCAGGCGCGGTAAAGCTCCAGCGGCCGTCTGCGCCAACCGTGGCGCTGCCCAGCGCCACATCGCCGTCAGAGACAGTGACGATGCTGCCCGGCTCCGCCGTGCCGCTCAGCACCGGTGAGGCGTCGTTTGTCGTACCGCCCGCAGTGACCGGCACGGAAACGCCGCTGCTGTCGCTGTTAAGCGCCAGATCGGCGGCGGCGGCAGGTGCCTGGGTATCCAGGGTAAAGAAAACCGGCACGGTCGCAGCGCTGGCGTTGCCTGCCGGATCGGTCACGACCGCCGTCAGGCTGTGGCTGCCGTCAGCAAGGCCTGCTGGCGTATAGCTCCAGCTGCCGTCTGTTCCGGCCGTGGCGCTGCCCAGCACCGTGTCGCCATCGGAAACGGTGACGGTGCTGCCCGGCTCGGCGCTGCCGCTCAGCACCGGCGCGCCGCTGTTGGTCAGGCCGCCGCTGACGATCGGATCGCCGCTGGCGTCAGCCAGCGAAACGCCGGTTGCGGCTGTTGGCGCGACGGTATCGACGGTGAGCGCCAGCGTCGCGGAGTTGATGGTGTTCCCTGCGGCATCGGTAGCGGTCGCGCGAAAATCGTAGGTGCCGTCCGCCAGCGCGGCGGGTGTAAAGCTCCACTGCCCGTTCGCATCGGCGGTGGCGCTGCCCAGCAGCTGGTCGCCGTTGTAGAGCGTTACCAGCGCGTTAGCGAGGGTCGCGCCGCTCAGCACGGGCGTGGTGTCGCGCGTGCTGGCGCCGTCGGCCAGCGCGACCGGCGTGCTGCCGCTGTCGTCAGTGGCTACCAGCGTCAGGGTGGCAGGCGGATCGCCTGCGGCGACGGTAAGATCGAATGGCGTGGTCGGCGCGCTGACGTTGCCTGCCGCATCGGTCTGGGTCAGGGTCAGGCTGTGTGCGCCGTTGCTCAGCGTCGGCGTGGTAAAGCGCCAGGTGCCGTCGGCGCCTGCCGTCAGGCTACCGATGGCGACGCCGTTATCGTAAATCGTCAGCAGCGAACCGGGTTCCGCCTGGCCGCTGAGAAGAGGCGTGTTGTCGTCGGTGGTGTCGCCAGAGGTCAGCGGGCCGGTGCTGGCACCAGCGTCGTCGGTCACCACCAGACCGCTGACCGCAGCGGGCGCCTGGGTATCGACCGTAAAGTTCAGCGGCGCGGACGGCGCGCTGACGTTGCCCGCCGCATCGGTGACGGTGGCGGTCAGGCTGTGGCTGCCATCGGTCAGCGCGGGAGAAGTAAAGCTCCAGAGCCCGTCGCTGCCTACGGTGACGGTGCCCAGCAGCGTATCGCCATCCAGAACAGAGACGGTGCTGCCAGGCTCAGCGCTTCCGCCCAGCGTCGGCGTATTGTCACTGGTCGCACCGCCGGAGGCGATCGCGCCGCCGCCGTCATTGCTCAACTGCAGGCTGGATGCAACATCCGGCGCAAGGGTATCAATGGTAATAGTAATGGTCGGCGACGTGGTAACGTTGCCGTTTGCGTCCGTACTGGTGGCGCTAAAGGCATAGGTGCCGTCCGCCAGCGTGGCGGGCGTAAAGTTCCACTGGCCACTGCCGTCGGCGGTCACGCTGCCCAGCAGCTGATCGCCGTTATAAATCGTCACCACCGCACTGGCGGTGGTCAGGCCGCTCAGCACCGGCGTCGCGTCGTTGGTGCGGGTGCCGTCCGCTATCGGCACCAGGCCGCTGCCGTTGTCGTTAGTAATTTCCAGCGAGCTGGTTGCTGGCGGCAAATCCGCCGCAACGTTGATAACGATCCCCGTCGTCGGCGCGCTGACGTTGCCCGCCGCATCGGTCACGGTCGCCGTCAGGCTGTGGCTGCCGTTGCTCAGCGTCGGGGTGGTAAAGCGCCAGACGCCGTCTGCGCCTGCCGTCACCGTGCCCAGCAGCGTGTTGCCGTCATAAACGCTGACGGTCGCGCCCGCTTCGGCCTGTCCGCTTAGCTCAGGGGTATTGTCATCGGTCGACTCGCCGGACGTCAGCGGGCCCTGGCTGGTGCCGACATTATCTGTCAGCTGCAGGTTGCTGGCCGCATCCGGCGCCAGAGTATCGACGGTAAAAGAGAGAGTGGTCGCCGGGCTGGCGTTGCCCGCCGCATCGGCGGCGGTAATACTCAGCGTGTGGCTGCCTTCGCCCAGCGCGGGCGTCGTGAAAGACCAGCGTCCATCGCTGCCTGCGATAACGGTGCCCAGAACGGTGCCGTTGTCAGAAAGAGTAACGGTGCTGCCCGCTTCGGTAGTGCCCTGCAGCAGAGGCGTGGCGTCATTGGTCGCGCCGTTAGCGGCGATGGGCGTCAGGGTCGTGCCGTTGTCGCTGGCGGCACTGACATCGGATAGCGTCGGAGCGACGGTATCGACGGTGAAGGTAACCGGCGCGGTGGCGCTGCTGGTATTGCCTGCGGCATCGGTGACCGTCGCCGTCAGGCTGTGCTGGCCATCCGCCAGCACAGGCGAAGTAAAGCTCCAGGTGCCGTCTGCGTTGACGGTCGCCGTTCCCAGCAGCGTGCCGTTGTCGTAAACGCTGATGGTGGTGCCCGCTTCAGCCGTTCCGCTTAGAACCGGCGTATTGTCATCGGTGGTGGCGCCTGCGGTAATCGCGCCCTGAATGGTGCCGACGTTATCGTTAATAGCCAGATCGGTAACCGCGCCGGGCGCAGTGGTGTCGCTACCCGTGCCACCGCCTGTACCGCCGTCTGTTCCACCGCCCGTACCGCCATTATCGCCGCTGCCCGTACCGCCGCCGGTCGCGCCGCCGCTGTCGCCTGAACCGTTGCTGCCGTTAGAACCGGCGAACATCGCGGCAATACCCGCCAGCGCCCCGCCGCCGATACCGTAGGCAGCAATCGTGCCATCGTTGGTGATGTTATCCGCCAGCAGCCCCTCGGTGCTGTCGATAGAGACAAACTGGAAGCCCGGCTGACCCGGATCTTCTACCCACCACAGCGCGCCATGGTCATCCTGCAGCACCAGGTCGCTTTCGCCTGCCGGGCTATAAAAATTATGAATAACAACTGTTTCCCCAGATTTCGTGGTGACGACCAGGTCATTGCCGTTGCGCGCAAAAGATTTAATGTCAGATCGATTGAGGTTGAGCTTAACCACACTCGGAGCGTTTAAATTGACGTCGCTGCCACTCAGCTGCGAGGCGATCGTGCCGCCTTTAGGCGTTACTGAGATATTATTCATGTTATGTATATCCCACTGAGGTTATTAATATTCATAAAAATGCCCGGCATCCTGAGATCCCGGTTTATCCGTGAATAACGCTGTGTGCTATTCACTCCCCTCTTTGTCGACCCCATCCTTTTGACGAAATCGCTCTGAGCCGTGTTGAATCTTTATCCTGGTGAGGGAATCACTTTTATTTGTTTTAATAACCGCAATGGGCTAGCCCGCTTCCGTAATAACCGGAGCAGGCGGCATATCACAAAAAGTTTCGGTAGTGTGTTATTGCAGATCGTTGATTTTTTAGCGCTCCGGACAGCGGAACGTTTACTGATTGATCAATAAAATCATCTAAATATGCTGTGTTCCAGCAACGCCCTTGCAAACCAGCCGCCTGCTTGCTTGACGCCAGTTCCAGCTGTTGTTGCGTATCTACACCCTGAATAATGACGCCCTTGCAGAAATCATTGACGTGATTAAGCAACGTATCAAAGGCGTAGCCTGTGCCATATTTCCAGAAGAAGCTGCGACTGATTTTCACATATTCAACTATTCCGCTGCTCAGCATAGATAAGGTCGAACTGCCTGCGCCGAAATCATCAATCCATAATAACGCCGGGGTGATACCTGCCAGTTTTTGCAGCAGCAGGCGATCGGCGGCGTGATAACGCGCAGTGAAAAAGGCGGAAATTTCGAGACGTAACAAAGGCAGCTGATCGAGTTTTTGCTGAACCGCGTGGTTATTCAGAATGCCGCGAATAATATCGCTGTCGATATTAAGGCTGAGAACAGACGAGAAACCAGACTGATAAAGCGCATCGATCCGTTCGAGCTGCAGCAAAAACAGCTGCCATTTTTCCGCCTCAAGCAGGCGGTCAAATAGCCGGTGCCCGCTGTCGGCATCTGCCTGAACGGCACTTTCGTTCCCCTGCATGCAGCGCGTCAACAGCTCCCACGCCATCACTTCCCCGGAAGGGGCATGAATCGGTTCGAGCAGAAAGACGTAATGCTGACGAAGATGTAGTTGGCGACCCATGCTGCTGCTACCTGATCCACCCGATAAGTCAGCTACCTGAAAACAGCAACGGAAATGTCAGGAAAACTCATGTGAACGTTAAGAAAACCCAGAAGATTCTTAACACCTTAACCTGATGCTAACGTACAACTTACATTTTGAAAAATAGATTTAAGCCAAACCAGAAGAAATTTTCAATAGCCAAAACCAATCAAAAATGTTTTTCAAAAAGGTTTTTTAGAATTAAAGGGTCATAAAATATGCTTAAAATTAATTATTTCATCGACCTTGACGAATTAAGAATTAATTACTCGCCTGATTTTATTAAAAAATAATTTAACGCGTCGCTCATAACCATCACTTTATCTGATAATTTTTACTGGAAACCATGATTACAGTAAATTCCATTAAAACCCGTAAAACGCACGCAATCCGCAAATTTTGCTTTAGCTATAAACTTTAATTTAATTAATACATACCTGATGAATGAAGGTGGAATACTCGACAGTAATTTACCATTTCAGCCAGTTTCAAACGGCACGGCTGGTAACGCCTCGTTTTTTCTGAAAAATTCCGCGACGCAGAAATGACCTACAAAATAAAGGGTCTTAAAGAAACTTAACGCAGCGTTAAACAGTGATGGCGATCACAAAGTCAGCAAAAAGCGGATAAGGGGGCGGGAAAGTGAAAAGCTGAGCCTCTGGCGAGGCCCAGCGTGAAGCGTTAATTATTCATCTTCGAGATAGGTATAGCCGTACAGACCGCTTTCAAACTCTTCCAGGAACTGCGCGCGCAGTTCGTCGTCAATATCGGTCTCTTTAACCTGATTACGGAACAGCGTCATCAGCTCGTCCGGATTAAGCTGCACGTACTCCAGCATATCCGCCACGGTATCACCCTCATCCGACAGCTCCACTTCGACTTCGCCGCCCGCACGCGCATAAACGTTGACCGCCTCGGTATCGCCGAACAGGTTGTGCATATTGCCAAGGATCTCCTGATAAGCACCCACCATAAAGAAGCCGAGCATCGGCGGGTTCTCAGGATCGTACTCTGGCATCGGCATCGTGGTGGCGATACCGTCGCCATCAACGTAGTGGTCGATAGTGCCGTCGGAGTCGCAGGTGATATCCAGCAGCACCGCGCGGCGCTCCGGCTTTTTATGCAGCCCTTCCAGCGGCAGCACCGGGAACAGCTGATCGATACCCCAGGCATCCGGCATCGACTGGAACAGTGAGAAGTTAACGTACATCTTATCCGCCATGCGCTCCTGCAGCTCGTCGATAATCGGACGGTGCGCGCGGTTGCTCGGATCGAGATGCTGCTGAATATAGTGGCAGATGCTGAGGTAAAGCTGTTCCGCCCAGGCGCGCTGCGACAGATCGTAAGTGCCGGAGGCGTAGCCGGTGTGGATATCGTGGAGATCCATCTGGCTGTCGTGCAGCCACTCGCGCAGCGAACGACGCACGTTTGGTTCGTGCATCTCCTGCCAGGTTTCCCACATGCTGAGGATCGGGCGCGGCGCCTCTTCCTGCGGTGCCTGCGGCGTGATGAACTCATTACGCTCTACGCCGATAATGTTGGAGACCAGCACGGTATGGTGCGCGGTCACGGCGCGGCCCGACTCGGTGATCACCGTAGGATGTTCCAGCCCATGCTCTTCGCAGGCATCGCCAATCGCCCAGATCACATTGTTGGCGTATTCGTTCAGACCGTAGTTGACCGAGCAGTCAGACTGCGAACGGGTGCCTTCATAATCGACGCCCAGACCGCCGCCGACGTCGAAGCATTTAATATTGACGCCAAGCTTAGCCAGCTCAACGTAGAAACGCGCCGATTCGCGCACGCCAGTGGCGATGTCGCGAATGTTAGCCATCTGCGAGCCGAGGTGGAAGTGCAGCAGCTGCAGACTGTCGAGACGGCCCGCGTTGCGCATAATCTCTACCAGCTGCAGCACCTGCGACGCCGCCAGGCCGAACTTCGATTTTTCGCCGCCGCTCGACTGCCACTTGCCGGATCCCTGCGACGCCAGGCGCGCGCGGATGCCCAGGCGCGGCACCACGTTCAGACGCTCGGCCTCCTCCAGCACCAGGCGCACTTCAGTCATCTTCTCAATCACCAGATAGACTTTGTGGCCGAGCTTTTCGCCAATCAGCGCCAGACGGATATATTCACGGTCTTTGTAGCCATTACAGACGATAACCGTGCGGGTTTTGCCCGCGTGCGCCAGCACCGCCATCAGCTCCGCTTTCGATCCCGCTTCGAGACCCAGCGGTTCGCCGGAGTTAACCAGCGACTCGATTACACGCTTATGCTGGTTGACCTTAATGGGATAGACCAGGAAGTAGTCGCCGCGGTAGCCGTAGGATTCACGCGCGCGCTTGAACGCCGCGTTAATCGAGCGCAGGCGATGCTGCAGAATCTGCGGAAAGCAGAACAGCGCGGGCAGACGCTGGCCCTGGGCTTCGCGCTCTTTCACCAGATTAGCCAGATCGACGCGCAGCGTCGGCTCATCCGGATTTGGACAGACGCTGACGTGGCCGAGTTCGTTGACGTCGTAGTAGTTATTGCCCCACCAGGCAACGTTATAGGTACGCAGCATTTTGCTGGCATCCTGGTCGTTCATTGCAACCTCCTGCATCGAGCGGAGCACACCCTGTTCGCCAGCTGACGAACCCTTGATAGTCTTCATGTCGTCAGACATCACGAACCTCGAATTTCTGTTGGAATGTGAAACAGTTACGCGCTTTCGCCACGCTCTGTCTGTTAATGAGTTGCCGCATAAAACGCTTTGCCCCGTCTGCCTGACGGCGAAGTCAGGATCAAAAAAGCATAAAACTAAGTGTAAAACACCCAGGCCCGTTACGTGTAAATGGACCGCGAATGCATTACGACGTTCACCAACGCGTGCTGGCCGGTAAGAGTGAATAAGGACGTACAGATTAACCGGCGCGCGTGTCGGGCGAATGACCGCAACAGGAGATACGTCGGCAAATCAGAGAAAAAGCAGGAAAGGAGAACGCCAGCGCGCCGGTAGAGCGCAGAGAACCGCAAGAAAGGAAAGCGTGGTTCATTACTTCTGTCACCTCCACACATGTTTTCGCATGTGGAAACAATCTGGGTGAACGTCAGAGAAGCTCTGACAGTGGCTACGCGCGGCGGCGGCGTCCTGATGGATGCGCCAGGGCAGCAGCGGCGTTTTATACCGCCTGACGGCTAAAAATGCAAAGCGTTTCGCTGGTTTGGCGCCGTTTCGCGTCACGTTTTTTTGCCAGGCGGCGCGTTTTCGAAAAATGCGGAAACAGAAAAAGGGCTGGCATTTCGTTCACGCCTTAACCTAAAATAGCCATCCAGATGGTTTTCCATCTAAACTGGTTAACATCCAGGCGTTTTACATCTGACATACTGACACTTCTTAAACTGCTCGCGGCTTTGCCTGAAGGGGCGTCAAGTAAGTTCATCTCACTTACGCTATGCAGTCGAATTCAAACCATTTGTAAGGTAAAGAACAGAATGGCTAAACACCTTTTTACGTCCGAGTCCGTATCAGAAGGACATCCTGATAAAATCGCTGACCAAATTTCTGACGCCGTACTGGACGCTATCCTCGAACAGGATCCCAAAGCGCGCGTGGCCTGCGAAACCTACGTAAAAACCGGTATGGTGCTGGTCGGCGGTGAGATCACCACCAGCGCATGGGTCGATATCGAAGAGATCACCCGTAATACCGTACGTGAAATCGGTTATGTTCATTCCGATATGGGCTTTGACGCCAACTCCTGTGCCGTACTGAGCGCCATCGGCAAGCAGTCGCCTGATATCAATCAGGGCGTTGACCGCACCGATCCGCTGGAGCAAGGCGCGGGCGACCAGGGCCTGATGTTTGGCTACGCCACTAACGAAACTGACGTGCTGATGCCAGCGCCGGTGACCTATGCGCACCGTCTGGTACAGCGTCAGTCTGAAGTGCGTAAAAACGGCGCGCTGCCGTGGCTGCGTCCGGACGCGAAAAGCCAGATCACGTTCCAGTATGACGGCGGCAAAATCGTTGGTATCGACGCGGTAGTGCTCTCAACCCAGCACGCGGAAGATATCGATCAGGCCACTCTGCGTGAAGCGGTAATGGAAGAGATCATCAAACCGGTATTGCCGAGTGAGTGGATCAACGCCAGCACCAAATACCATATCAACCCAACCGGACGCTTCGTTATCGGCGGCCCGATGGGCGACTGCGGCCTGACCGGACGTAAAATCATCGTAGATACCTACGGCGGCATGGCGCGTCACGGCGGCGGCGCTTTCTCTGGTAAGGATCCGTCAAAAGTTGACCGTTCCGCAGCCTACGCGGCGCGCTATGTTGCGAAAAACATCGTTGCCGCTGGCCTGGCCGACCGCTGCGAGATTCAGGTCTCCTACGCTATCGGCGTCGCGGAACCAACCTCCATCATGGTGGAAACCTTCGGCACCGAGAAGATCTCGACCGAACAGCTGACCTTGCTGGTGCGCGAGTTCTTCGACCTGCGTCCTTACGGTCTGATTCAGATGCTGGATCTGCTGCAGCCGATCTATAAAGAGACCGCCGCTTACGGTCACTTCGGCCGCGAACATTTCCCGTGGGAAAAAACCGACAAAGCCGCTCAGCTGCGCGAAGCTGCGGGTCTGTAAGTTTTTTACTATCAGGCTCTCCTCCTTTTCAGGAGGAGAGCCTTGTTTTTTAAGCGCCTTTTCTTGCCCCTTCCCGCCCCGGTCAGCAATTTTTCTTTTCTCAACTACACTTCTGAGACTCGTCAACAGCAAGCGTGTTACCGATTACAAATTGAAACGCTTTATTTATCTGCTATTTAGGATTTAACCTCCGTAGTTATTCGGCTGAAAATGCGTTATTTTCAGCGTCCTCTGATAGCCGATAATTGACGCCATGTCAGAAACTTAACAGGTGCTATACCTTACTGGTTACTTAACCTTTTCGGGCTGAATATGCTGAATTTCAGGGTTTCGGCGTGTGTAAGCGATTACATTAGCGTGATCGCCCTCACTTTTTCCCCGAGAAAGGTTTTTTAACATTGATAACAACAATGATGGATAAACTCGGAGGCAAAATGCCTGGCAATACTCACAAAAGCAGAACCTCAAACAAGGCGATGACCTTGTTTGTCTGCTTTCTTGCGGCCCTTGCAGGGCTGTTATTTGGACTGGATATCGGCGTTATTGCGGGCGCGCTGCCGTTTATCGCCAAAGACTTTAACGTTACCGCACACCAGCAGGAGTGGATCGTCAGCTCCATGATGTTCGGCGCAGCCGTCGGCGCTGTCGGCTCCGGCTGGATGTCGTCACGTCTCGGTCGTAAAAAGAGCCTGATGGCGGGTGCCATTCTGTTTGTTATCGGTTCGCTCTGGTCCGCCATGGCGCCGAACCCGGAAATGCTGATCGTTGCGCGCGTGGTGCTGGGCCTGGCCGTTGGCGTCGCCTCTTATACCGCTCCGCTCTATCTTTCTGAAATCGCGCCGGAAAAAATCCGCGGCAGTATGATTTCTCTGTATCAGCTGATGATCACCATCGGTATTCTCGGCGCTTATCTCTCCGACACGGCCTTCAGCGCGTCCGGCGACTGGCGCTGGATGCTGGGCATCATCACGATCCCGGCGGTGCTGCTGCTGGTAGGCGTCTTCTTCCTGCCCAACAGCCCGCGCTGGCTGGCGGCTAAAGGCGATTTCCGCGACGCCCAGCGCGTGCTGGATCGCCTGCGCGACACCAGCGAGCAGGCGAAACGCGAGCTGGAAGAGATCCGCGAGAGCCTGAAGATCAAGCAGTCCGGCTGGCAGCTGTTCCAGAGCAACAGCAACTTCCGTCGCGCGGTGTTCCTCGGCGTGCTGTTGCAGGTCATGCAGCAGTTCACCGGTATGAACGTCATCATGTACTACGCGCCGAAGATTTTTGAGATTGCTGGCTTCTCTAATACCACCGAGCAGATGTGGGGCACCGTGATTGTCGGACTGGTCAACGTGCTGGCGACCTTTATCGCCATCGGTCTTGTGGATCGCTGGGGCCGTAAGCCGACGCTGATCCTGGGCTTCCTGGTGATGGCGGCGGGTATGGGCGTGCTGGGCACGATGCTGCATATGGGCATCCACTCGCAGGGCGCACAGTACTTCGCTATCGCCATGCTGCTGATGTTTATCGTCGGCTTCGCCATGAGCGCCGGCCCGCTGATTTGGGTGCTGTGTTCGGAAATCCAGCCGCTGAAAGGCCGCGACTTCGGTATTACCGTCTCTACTGCGACGAACTGGATCGCCAACATGATTGTCGGCGCGACCTTCCTCACCATGCTGAATTCGCTGGGCAACGCGCCGACCTTCTGGGTCTATGGCCTGCTGAACGTCTTCTTCATTCTGCTGACGGTTATGCTGATCCCAGAGACCAAAAACGTCTCGCTGGAGCATATCGAACGCAACCTGATGTCCGGTAAGAAACTGCGCGATATCGGTTCAAACAACTAATCCGCGCCTGTGCCGGTTAGCGGGCCATCTTACCCGCGCCGCACATGAGCACCAAAAGGCGGGCCGTAAGGCCCGCCTTTTTTATTTGATTGAGTTCCCTTTCGTCGCCCCTTATCCTTTCCTGCATGAAAACGCCCCGACTTCCTATCGCCCTGCAGCAGGCAGTAATGCGCTCGCTGCGTCATTTTTTACAGCTTGCCAGCGACAGGCTGGAGCGCCCTTTTGCCGAACCGGCGCTGGTCTACCAGCAGCGCGGCACGGCGGCTGGCACCGCCTGGCTGGAGAAGTGGGAGATTCGCCTGAATCCGGTACTGCTGATGGAAAACCAGCAGGCGTTTATCGAAGAGGTGGTGCCGCACGAACTGGCGCACCTGCTGGTATGGAAAGTTTTTGGTCGCGTGCCGCCGCACGGCAAAGAGTGGAAGTGGATGATGCAGGAGGTGCTTGGCGTGCCCGCGCGCCGCACCCATCAGTTTGAGATCGCCTCGGTGCGCGCCGCGACTTTCCCCTACCGCTGCGGCTGCCAGCAGCATCACCTTACCGTCCGGCGCCACAACCGCGTACTGCGCGGCGAAAGCGAGTATCGCTGCGTGCGTTGCAAAAACCTGTTAAAACCCGGCGACTATTCGCCAGCCTGAGCGGAATTCTCATTCCGCTCGCCGCGCCGTTCTGCTACCCTGCCGCCCTTTTTTACCGACCGAGTAGATTCTGGAAAATGTCTCGCAAACTTATCACCGCCATGGCGCTGCTGTTCTCCCCTCTCGCCGCCCAGGCGCTCTCGCTGACCGACTATCATCAGAATAACTTTCAGCAGGCGAAAACCTTCGCTGCGGCGATTAACGCCGATGCGCCCGGCTCCTTTTACTGCGGCTGCAAGATTAACTGGCAGGGTAAAAAAGGCGTGCCCGATCTCAACAGCTGCGGCTATCAGGTGCGGAAAAACGCCAACCGCGCCGGACGCATCGAATGGGAACATGTGATGCCCGCCTGGGAGTTCGGCCATCAGCGCCAGTGCTGGCAGAACGGCGGCCGTAAAAGCTGCAGCAAAGACGCCGACTATCGCCGAATCGAAAGCGACCTGCATAACCTGCAGCCCGCGATCGGCGAGGTGAACGGCGATCGCGGCAACTTCGCCTACAGCCAGTGGAACGGCGGCGAAGGCCAGTACGGCCAGTGCGCCATGAAGATAGACTTTAAAAACAAACAGGCCGAGCCGCCGGCTCGTGCTCGCGGCGCAATCGCGCGCACCTACTTCTATATGCGCGACCAGTATCATCTGCGTCTGTCGCGTCAGCAGACTCAGCTTTTCACCGTCTGGGACAAGCTCTATCCGGTCTCCCGCTGGGAGTGTGAACGCGACCAGCGCATCGCGCGCGTGCAGGGCAATCACAATCCTTATGTGCAGCAGGCTTGCCAGCGTTAAAAACAGTGCCCTACACTAACGTCTTCTCGATTCCGCCGCGCCGGGTGCGCGGCGCTCAGCTTTCAGGGCCTGTATGCGCATACCTCGCATTTATCATTCCGAACCTTTAACCAGCGGCAGTGAAATTACGCTGGATGAAGACGCCTCAAATCACGTTGGCCGCGTTCTGCGCATGACCACCGGCCAGCGTCTGGAGCTCTTTGATGGCACTAATCTGACTTTTGCGGCAGAGATCACTCTTGTTGATAAAAAGCGTGTAAAAGTAACTGTCCTTGAAGGCCAGCCCGACGATCGTGAATCGCCCCTGTTTCTGCACCTCGGCCAGGTGATGTCGCGCGGCGAAAAGATGGAGTTCACTATCCAGAAATCGATTGAACTGGGCGTGAGCGTAATTACGCCTCTCTTTTCCGAACGCTGCGGCGTCAGGCTTGATGCCGAACGGCTGGCGAAAAAACTTCAGCAGTGGCAAAAGATCGCCATCGCCGCCTGCGAACAGTGCGGCCGCAATCGCGTGCCGGAAATTCGCCCGGCGATGACGCTGGAGGCCTGGTGCGCAGAAGCCGACGACGGCCTGAAGCTGAATCTGCATCCGCGCGCGCAGCACAGCATCAATACGCTGCCGCAGCCGGTTGAGCGGGTTCGCCTGCTGATTGGTCCGGAAGGCGGCCTGAGCGCCGAGGAGATCGCCATGACCGGCGAGTACGGTTTTACCGATATTTTGCTCGGCCCGCGCGTTTTGCGCACGGAAACGACCGCGCTTACCGCGATTACGGCACTCCAGGTGAGGTTTGGCGATCTCGGCTAGGGAATAATCAGGGTTTATATTAAGACGCGCACAGCACTTACTGGCGTCCTGACTGGTCAGCCTGCGCTGACCGCACAGAACGGGGCGGAAGAAACCGCCTCTCTGAGGAGAGAATAATGATTAAACTTGGCATCGTTATGGACCCGATCTCGTCCATTAACATTAAAAAAGACACCAGCTTCGCCATGTTGCTGGAAGCACAGCGCCGCGGTTATGAAATTCACTACATGGAGATGGCCGATCTCTCTCTGCGCGGCGGCGTTTCTTATGCCCGCACTCGCCTGCTGAGCGTCGAACAGAACTATGATAAATGGTATGAGTTCGGCAGCGAGCAGGAGATCAAGCTGGCCGACCTCAACGTGATCCTGATGCGTAAGGATCCGCCGTTCGACACCGAGTTTATCTACGCGACCTATATTCTGGAGCGCGCCGAAGAGCAAGGCACGCTGATCGTCAACAAGCCGCAGAGCCTGCGCGACTGTAACGAGAAGCTCTACACCGCCTGGTTCTCGGAATTTACGCCGGATACGCTGGTGACGCGCAGCAAAGAGAAACTGCGCGCCTTCTGGCAGGAGCATGGCGACATTATTATGAAGCCGCTGGACGGCATGGGCGGCGCGTCGATTTTCCGCGTTAAGCAGGATGACCCGAACTTCGGTGTTATCACCGAGACGCTGACCAACCACGGCCAGTTCTTCTGTATGGCGCAGAACTATCTGCCAGCCATCAAGGAAGGCGACAAGCGCGTGCTGGTGGTAGACGGCGAGCCGGTGCCTTACTGCCTGGCGCGTATCCCGCAGGGCGGCGAAACGCGCGGCAACCTGGCGGCAGGTGGGCGTGGCGAAGCGCGTCCGCTGAGCGAGAGCGACTGGGAAATTGCCCGCCGCGTCGGCCCGACGCTCAAAGCAAAAGGACTGATTTTTGTCGGCCTGGATATCATTGGTGATAAACTCACTGAAGTGAACGTCACCAGCCCGACCTGCGTGCGTGAAATCGAAGCCGCATTCCCGATCTCCATTACCGGTATGTTGATGGATGCTATCGAGAAGCGTCTGGGCTGAGCATGACCCTGGAGCCAGGCTCCGTGATCAACCCAAACCGGCGCATACCCGCGCCGGCTATTTTTGGTATATCGAGTGAGAATGAATTTACAGCATCATTTTTTGATTGCCATGCCTTCCCTGCAGGATCCCTTTTTCAAACGCTCCGTAGTCTATATCTGCGAGCACAATGAAGAGGGGGCGATGGGTTTGATTATCAACAAGCCGATGGAAAACCTGACGGTCGAAGGCATTTTAAAGAAGCTGAAAATTACCTCCGGCGAGCGCGATCCTGCGGTTCGTCTGGACAAACCGGTTTTCAGCGGCGGCCCGCTGGCTGAGGATCGCGGCTTTATTCTTCACTCCGCGCAGCGTACCTTCTCGTCCAGCATCCGCATCTCCGACAACACGGTGATCACCACCTCGCGCGATGTGCTGGAGTCGCTCGGCACCGCTTCACAGCCGGAGCATGTGCTGGTGGCGCTGGGCTACTGCGCCTGGGAGAAAGATCAGCTGGAAAACGAGCTGATGGAGAACGCCTGGCTTACCACGCCTGCCAACAGCAATATTCTGTTCCAGACGCCGATTGCCGATCGCTGGCGCGAAGCGGCGCGCAGCATAGGCATCGATATCCACAGCATCGCCAGCGATGCGGGACACGCCTGATGACGACGCAAACCCTGCTGGGCTTCGACTTCGGCACGAAAAGCATCGGCGTGGCGGTCGGCCAGCAGCTTACCGGTAGCGCCCGCCCGCTTGCCGCCCTGAAAGCGCAGGACGGCACCCCGGACTGGCTGCAGATAGAGCGCCTGCTGAAAGAGTGGCAGCCCGATTTTGTCGTGGTCGGCCTGCCGCTGAATATGGACGGCACCGAACAGCCGCTCACCGCGCGCGCGCGTAAGTTCGCCAGTCGCCTGCATGGCCGCTTCGGCGTTCGCGTCGAGCTGCAGGATGAGCGCCTCAGCACCGTAGAGGCGCGCGCCGGCCTGTTCGAGCGCGGCGGCTATCGCGCGCTGAATAAAGGCTCAGTGGACTCGCAGTCGGCGGCGATTATTCTGCAGGACTGGTTCGAAACTCACTGAGGCGACAGCTCAGGCGGACCACCCGCCCTCGCCCGTCTCGGTCGCAATCAGCCCTTCCCGCTGGCGCGCCAGCAGGCTCTGCTCAAAGGACTGCATACCGGCCTGCGCGCCGGTTTGCAGCAGCGCGCCGATTTGATGCAGCTTGCCGTCGCGGATCAGGCTGGCAATGGCGGGCGTGGCGATCAGCACCTCAAACAATCCGATGCGTTCGCCGTCGCGCGACGGCACCAGCTTCTGCGCCATCACCGCTTTCAGGCTGCCCGCCAGCTGCGTGCGCACCAGATTTTTCTCCTCCGCAGGAAAGAGATCCACCAGGCGATCGACCGCCTGCGCCGCGCCGCGCGTATGCAGCGTGGCGAGCACCAGATGGCCGGTTTCGGCGGCGGTAAGCGCCTGGCGGATGGTGTCGCTGTCGCGCAGCTCGCCCAGCAGAATAACGTCGGGGTCTTCACGCAGCGCGCCGCGTAGCCCAAGGCTGAACGAAGCGCAGTGCGCGCCAATCTCGCGCTGCTGGATCAGCGAGCGCTGGCTCTGGTGGACAAACTCGATGGGATCCTCCAGCGTAATAATGTGCTTTGCCTGCTGGCGATTGATGGCGTCAACCATTGCGGCGAGCGTGGTCGATTTTCCGCTGCCGGTCGCGCCGGTTACTAAAATCAAGCCGTTATCCATTTCCAGCCAGCGCGGCACCGCAGGCGGCAGGCGCAGGCTTTCCAGCGTCGGACAATGGGTCGCCAGCGTACGCAGCGCCAGCGACAGCCCCTGCCGCTGGACAAACAGATTGCCGCGCAGCCGCTGACCGGCGGCAAGGGAGAGCGCGAAGTCGGTTTGTCCCTGCGCCGCCAGCTCATCACGCTGCCGCGGCTCCAGATATCGCCCGGCGAAGCGCTCCAGCCAGTCGGCCGTCAGCGGCGCAAGATCGGGAATGCGCTCCAGTCTGCCGTGGCGCCGCCAGCGCGGGGAATGTCCGCTGCACAGGTGCAGATCGGCGGCATTATGTTTTACACTAAGCGCCACCATTTCCTCCAACTCCATAGATAGCCTCCTGACGATGACCTCAATCCAGCACAACCTACAGCAACTGCGTCAGCGTATCCGCGCTGCCGCGACGCAATGCGGGCGCGATCCAGAAGAAGTTACGCTGCTTGCCGTGAGCAAAACCAAACCTGCGAGCGCGGTCGAAGAAGCTATCGCCGCCGGACAGATCGCCTTCGGCGAAAATTACGTGCAGGAAGGGGTTGAAAAGATTGCAGCGCTGGCCGCACATCCTCAGGTGGAGTGGCACTTCATCGGCCCGCTGCAGTCGAATAAAAGCCGCCTGGTGGCGGAGCATTTTGCCTGGTGCCATACGGTGGACCGCCTGAAGATCGCCCAGCGCCTGAGCGACCAGCGTCCCGCCTCGCTGCCGCCGCTGAATGTGTTGATTCAGGTAAATATCAGTGACGAAAACAGCAAATCTGGCATCATGCTGGAGGATTTGCCTGAGCTGGCGCAGCAGGTCGCCGCGCTGCCGCAGCTGCGCCTGCGCGGCCTGATGGCGATTCCGGCGCCGGAAAGCGACTATTCGCGTCAGCTGGCGGTGTGCCAGCAGATGGCTGACGCTTTTCGCCAGCTGAAGCAGCACTATCCCGACGTCGATACGCTTTCTCTGGGAATGAGCGACGACATGGAAGCGGCGATTGAAGCTGGCAGCACCATGGTGCGTATTGGCACCGCGATTTTCGGCGCGCGGGACTATGCGCGCAACCCACAACAATAATTGAGGAACCTCATGTTAACACTGACGTTTTTAGTCAAAACGCTGATCGACTTGTATGTAATGGTGCTGCTGCTGCGCATCTGGATGCAGTGGTCGCGTTGCGATTTTTACAACCCGTTGTCGCAGTTCGTCGTCAAGATCACCCAGCCGATTATCAAGCCGCTGCGCCGCGTTATTCCAGCTATCGGCCCGGTGGATACCGCCTCGCTGTTGCTGGCGTTTGTGCTGACGACGCTGAAATACCCGATTTTGCTGCTGATCCAGGTCGGCGCTTTCTCGGTCGATCCGGCCAACCTGCTGGTCGGTCTGCTGTCGCTGGTAAAATCCGCCGGCTACCTGGTGTTCTGGGTGATTATCGTTCGCTCGCTGATGAGCTGGATCAGTCAGGGACGCGGCCCGCTGGACTATGTGTTGATCCAGCTGACTGAGCCGCTGATGGCGCCGATTCGCCGCATGCTGCCTGCGATGGGCGGCATCGACTTTTCCGCGATGATTGTGATCCTGGTGCTCTATGCGCTGAACTTCCTCGGTATGGACCTGTTTCCAGGCCTCTGGTTTCTGCTGTAAATATGACTGGAACTGCTATGCAAAAAGTTGTGCTCGCCACCGGTAATCCCGGCAAGGTACGTGAACTGGCGGATCTGCTCTCCGCCTTTGGCCTGGATATTGTGGCGCAAACCGATCTGGGCGTGGAGTCGGCGGAAGAGACCGGCCTGACCTTTATCGAAAACGCCATTCTGAAAGCGCGTCACGCCGCGCAGATTACCGGCCTGCCCGCCATCGCCGACGACTCCGGCCTGGCGGTGGATGCGCTGGGCGGCGCGCCTGGCATCTATTCGGCGCGCTACGCCGGAGAAGCGGCCAGCGATCGGGAGAACCTCGAGAAGCTGCTGAAGGCAATGGACACAGTGCCGGAGGGCGCACGCCAGGCGCAGTTCCACTGCGTGCTGGTCTATCTGCGTCACGCGGAAGACCCGACGCCGCTGGTGTTCCACGGCAGCTGGGCGGGCGAAATCACTCGCTCAGCGGCGGGTGAAGGCGGCTTCGGCTACGATCCGATTTTCTATGTGCCCGAACTGGGCAAAACCGCCGCCGAGCTAAGCAAAACGGAAAAAGGCGCGGTTTCTCATCGGGGCAAAGCATTGACGCTGCTGCTGGAAGCGATGCGCAATGCCTGATTTACCGCCGTTAAGCCTCTATATCCACATTCCGTGGTGCGTGCAGAAGTGTCCTTACTGCGACTTTAACTCCCATGCGCTCAAAGGCGAGGTGCCGCACGTTGAGTATGTGCAGCACCTGCTGCGCGATCTGGAAAATGACCTGCCGCTGACCCAGGGGCGCGAAGTGCGCACTATCTTTATCGGCGGCGGCACGCCAAGCCTGCTCAGCAGCGAGGCGATGCAGATGCTGATGGACGGCGTGCGTGCGCGACTGCCGCTGGCGGCGGATGCGGAGATCACCATGGAGGCCAACCCTGGCACCGTAGAGGCGGATCGCTTCAGCGCCTACCAGCGCGCCGGGATTAACCGTATCTCTATCGGCGTGCAGAGCTTCAGCCCGCAGAAGCTGGAGCGGCTGGGGCGCATCCACGGCCCGGAAGAGGCGAAACGCGCCGCGCAGCTGGCTGAGGGGCTGCATCTGCGCAGCTTCAACCTCGACCTGATGCACGGCCTGCCCGATCAGTCGCTGGAGGAGGCGCTGAGCGACCTGGAGCAGGCGATTGCGCTTAATCCGCCGCACCTCTCCTGGTATCAGCTGACCATCGAGCCGAATACGCTGTTTGGCTCGCGGCCGCCGGTGCTGCCGGACGACGACGCGCTGTGGGATATCTTCGAGCAAGGGGATCGTCTGCTCACCGCTGCGGGTTATCAGCAGTATGAGACCTCCGCCTATGCGAAGCCGGGCTACCGCTGCGAGCATAACCTTAACTACTGGCGCTTCGGCGACTACCTCGGCATCGGCTGCGGCGCGCACGGCAAGCTGACCCAGCCGGACGGGCGCATCGTGCGTACCGTGAAGACGCGTCATCCGCGCGGCTTTATGCAGGGCCGCTATCAGGAGAAGCAGTATGAAGTCGCCGACGACGAGAAGCCGTTCGAATACTTTATGAACCGCTTTCGCCTGCTGGAAGCGGCGCCGCGCGAGGAGTTTACCCGCTACACCGGCCTGAGCGAGAGCAGGATCCGACCGCAGATGGATGCGGCGATCGCGGCTGGTTACGTAGCGGAAAGCGCGACGCACTGGCAGATAACGGATAAAGGCAAACTGTTTTTAAACTCGCTGCTGGAGCTTTTTCTGGCGGAGGAGTAAGCGCAGGCAACCGGGGCGGCGAAAGCCGCCCCTGACGTTATGATTTCGGGAAGATCCACAGATGGTTTTCGGGTAACGCCAGCCGGCAATGCTGAGGGTCGCGTACCTCGTTGCCATAGGCGCGGATAACAAAGTCATCGCCTGCGGTGCGGAACAGATACTCCCAGCGGTCGCCAAGATACATGCTGGTCAACAGCGGCAGCTCCAGCTGATTTTCACCCGCCCCCTCTACCAGCCTTACGCGCTCCACCCGGATCACCGCCGTGGCCTCCTGACCGTTTTGCACCCCTTCGCCTGCGATGCCCCACAGCGCCCAGCCTTTGCCCTCGATACGCGCTTTGCCGTCGCGCAGCTCGGTGATTTTACCGTGCAGCCGGTTATTGCTGCCCATAAACTCCGCGGTAAACAGCGTCCTGGGCGATCCGTACATCTCCTGCGGCGTCCCCTGCTGCTCAATCTTGCCGTTATTAAGCAGCAGGATGCGATCGGAAATCGCCATCGCCTCATTTTGATCGTGCGTCACCATCAGCGCGGAGAGGCCCAGCTTGATAATCAGCTCGCGCAGAAAGACGCGCGCCTCTTCGCGCAGTTTGGCGTCCAGGTTCGACAGCGGCTCATCCAGCAGGATAACGGGCGGGTTGTAGACCAGCGCGCGGCCAATCGCTACGCGCTGCTGCTGCCCGCCGGAAAGCTGATGCGGATGGCGTTTGCCGAGGTGGCCCAGCCCCAGCTGGGTCAAGACGTCCTGCACCCGCTGGTTGATCTCCGCGGAAGCCACTTTGCGCAGCTTTAACGGGTAGGCCACATTCTCAAACACCGTTTTATGCGGCCACAGCGCGTATGACTGAAACACCAGCCCCAGGTTGCGCTCTTCCGCCGGGATTTCGCTGCGTGGCGTACCGGCATACACCTGTTTTTTGCCGATGGTGATATTGCCCTGCGTCGGTTTTTCCAGCCCGGCGACGGCGCGGAGCAGCGTGGTTTTGCCGCTGCCGGAGGGGCCAAGCAGCGAAACCACCTCGCCGCGCTGTAAGTTCATGGAGACCCCTTTCAGAACCGGGTTGTCGCCGTAGGTTAAATGCAGATTCTCAACCGATAATTCAATCATGTAATTTAACTCCAAATCGCAGGGCAATACCCAGGCCTACCACCACCAGCAGGATGTTAATAAAGGAGAGCGCAGCAACGATATCGATGGCGCCCGCCGCCCACAGGGAAACCAGCATCGAGCCGATGGTTTCCGTACCGGGCGAGAGCAGATAGACGCCGGTGGAGTATTCGCGTTCGAAAATCAGGAACATCAGCAGCCAGGAGCCAATCAGGCCGTAGCGGGATAGCGGAATAGTGACGTGGCGCGTAATCTGCCCGCGTGTAGCGCCGGTGCTGCGCGCCGCCTCCTCCAGCTCCGGCCCTACCTGCAGCAGCGTTGAGGAGATCAACCGCAGGCCATAGGCCATCCACACCACGGTGTACGCCAGCCAGACGCTGAAGATGGTGCTGCGCAGCGAACGCAGCCAGACGATCAGGTTATCGCGCAGCCATTGCGACCAGGCGAAATCGGACAGCCAGCCCGACTTAAGCGAGTTATCCAGCCACAGCGGCAGAAACAAAAAGACCCAGAGAAACGCCAGGCCCGCCAGCAACCCCGGCACAGCACGCGGCACCAGCACGCTGTAGTCAAGGAAGCGCGTGGTGTTGTCAGGTTTACGGTGCATGGCGATACCGATAAACAGGTAACATCCCACCGCTAAAGCGCCACCGATAACGCCAATCGCCATTGAGTTGACGATGGCGCGCAGCAGGTTCGGCTGCGCCCAGATGGTCTGGAAAGTTTTGATCGACAGCTCGTCCCACAGCGAGACGCCAACGCCCCAGTTGGAGATAAAGGCGCGCAGCACCACGCCCAGCAGCGGCACGCCGATGGTCACGGTCAGCCAGAACGCTACCACCGCGCCCGCTACCCAGCGCCATTTCCCCAGCGGCAAGGCGCGCGCCTGCGACGCTTTGCCCTTCAGGGTCACGAAGCGGTTGGCGGTGCGCATCAGGCGGCGTTGCAGCATTACCAGCGGAACAGTAATACAGATCAGCACCACCGCGACCGCCGCCATCAGATGATAGGAAGGGGTGCCGAGTTTATTGGTCAACTGGTAGAGATAGGTTGCCAGCACCATGTTGCCTTCGGGATCGCCCAGCACCAGCATCAGGCCAAACACCTCCAGCCCGAGGAAAAACAGCAGCACGATGGCATAGAGAATTGAGGGCCGTACCATCGGCAAGCTCACCGCCGTCATAACCTGCAACGGCGATGCACCGGCGATGCGCGCGGCCTCTTCTACATCCGATCCCACGCTGCGCAGGGCTGAGGAGATATAGAGATAGGCATGGGGAACGTGCGTCAGACCCGCAATCACCACGATGCTCGACATGTCGTAGATATTCCAGGGCACAAAGCCCAGCAGGGACTGCGCCCACAGCGAGAAGAAGCCGACCGGCCCGGCCGCCACCACATAGCCGAACCCCAGCACCATCGGCGAGACGAAAATCGGCACGAGGATCAGCGGCTCAATAAAACGTCTTCCCGGCAAATCGGTACGCACCATCAGGAAGGCGAGAATGCCGCCCAGCGGAATGGCGATGATCACCAGCCCAAAGGCCAGAATAAAGCCGCTTCTCAGCGCCTTGTAGAAATCGGGGTCGGTAAAAATAAATTCAAACGACTCCAGGCTCCACTCTTTTGACGGTGCAAAGAACGGTGCGGATAAAAAGCTCTGTATGACGATAAAAGAGAGCGGAACGTAGATAACCAGCGCGGTTAACAGCACCACGACGCCGCGCGGCAGGCTTTGCCACTTTCTGCGCAATGCATTCATATTGAGACCCTGAATGGCGAAATCCTGAGAAAGAGAAGCGCGACGCAGCGGGCCGCGCTTCCGTACAGCCGTTATTTACCGGCGGCTGCGCGCCACTGCTTGATATAATCCAGACGTTTTTTCGGTTGCAGGTACTCCAGCAGGCTTTCGTCAACCGGGATAGGCTTCAGCGCGCTGCCTAACATTTTGGTCAGGCCATCAATGTCGTTTTTGCCTTCGATATCATTACGCAGGGAAGGAATATCGGCCTGACTGGCCAGGATGCTTTGCCCTTTCTCAGAGAGTACGTAATCCAGCCACAGCTTTGCCGCATGGCTGTTTTGCGCTTGCTGGCTAATAAACGAGACGCGCGACAGCACCAGCGTGTAATCCTTCGGCCAGGCGATACCCAGCGAAGGATCGGTTTTGGCGCGCGCTTCAGCGTAGGAGCCAAGGATGTTGAAACCGATCAGGTTTTCGCCCGAAGAGACCCTTTCCATCATGGTGCCGGTTGAGGACTGCACCGCTAAGCCGCCCTTCGCCACATCTGCCAGAGTCTGGAAGTAGTGCGGATCCGCTTTGGAATCCTGCACTGACAGCATGAAGCCCAGGCCCGATTTTTCAATATCGTAGGTGGTGACTTTGCTTTTGAATTTATCGGTCTGGCTGGCGATTAACTTCGCCAGCGCGGCGTGCGAATCGGGCACGTCGCCAGCGGGGATCAACCGTTTGTTATAGATAAACACTACCGGCTCATAGGTGGTGCCGTAAGCCTTGTTTTTCCACACGGCCCACTTCGGCAGCTGCGCCAGTTCAGGCGACTGGTACTCTTGCGCGTAGTCGGTCGCCAGCTTCAGGCCGGTGTCCATTGAGGAGCTCCAGACCACATCGCCGCTGGTGCCGCCGGAAGCTTGCTCGCTGATAAAACGGTTGTACAGCTCGGTGCTGTTCATATCGTTGTATTCAACTTTAATGCCGGGATAGGTCGCTTCGAAACCCTTGATCAGCGGCCCGGCAGCTTTCGTGTCGGTGGTGGAGTAGATCACGACCTTGCCTTCTTTGGTCGCGGCATCGATAACGCTTTGATAATCCGCCGGATAGCCCTGCGGTGGCGCGGAGAAGGCTGAACAGGAGAAGAATACGGTAGCGGCAACCAGAGAGAGAGAATAATTTTTCGTCATTATATTTAACCTTTTAGTTACACTCAGGGAACTAAGGCTCAACATAAACGATCGATTCAGGCAGGCAAGAGGTGACGGTTCGTTATCTTCGCGAAGTGTGATTATTGGCGTTTTTTCGGCAATTAACACCATTAAAACCACGTCAGCGTCACGCACGGCTTGCGCGCGATCACACTATTTTGTGGCGGTAATTTTACGATAGAGCCGCCGCGGATGGCCGATATTGCCATACTGCATCTCAACGCCGATAAAGCCGATCTCCACGCAATATTCCAGGTAACGGCGACCGGTGGTTTTGCTGATCCCCACGCTCTCCACCACCTGCTCTACCGACCAGCTGCTGTCAGGTGCATCGCTAAAAAAATCTTTCACCCGCGTCAGAGTCAGCGACTCAATACCTTTCGTCGAAGGAGCCGCCGGCCCCTCGCTGGAGGGCAGATTAAACAGCTTATCCAGCGCATGCTGATCGACATTTTTCATTTGACTCATTGAGTGCACCAGCAGCATAAAGCGCTCCAGCGAGGCGCGCAGGCGGTGAAAAAAGACCGGTTTAAGCAGGTAGTCGAGCGCGCCGCTGCGCATCGCATGGCTACAGGTTTGCATATCGCTGGCGGCAGTGATGAAAATCACCGAGCATTCAAAGCGTTTCAACAGCGGATCGTCGATCAGCGTTACGCCCTGGCCGTCAGGCAAATAGTTGTCGAGCAGCACCAGCCGCGGCTGATGCTGCTCGATCAACTGGCGCGCCTGCTCCAGCGTGGCCGCAATGCCCACCACGCGCAGATGAAAATGCTGCTCGATAAATTCGCGATGTAAATCGGCCAGATGCGGCTCATCCTCCACAATCACGACATTGAGAGCCTTCGCGTTATTCATGGGAAACTCCTGTCGAAGCGGCGGGCTGGAAGGGAATAAAAATCGAGAAGATGGTGCCCTGCGGCGAGTTGTCGGCGATTTCGATGCTGCCGCCCGCCTGATGAACGTAACCTGCCGCCAGATAGAGGCCGATACCGTGTTCCGAGCCCATCAGGTCATCGCCGCTTGAGGGCTTGCTGCTTACGCCCTGCTTAAAAAGATGCGGTTTTAGCTGCTCATCCACGCCGCAGCCTTGATCGGCGACTTCAATCAGCACTTCATGGTTGCGATCGGAGATATAGAGCTCAACCGGCGGCGCTGGCCTCTCCACGTTAAGCGTCGCGTCTACGGCATTATCCAGCACATTCCCCACCACCGACATCAGCGCCGTTTCGCTCATCGCCGCGGGGATGCGGGTCAGCTGGCAGGCAGGGTCGAACTTCAGCTCAACGCCTTTTTCCCGCGCGCTGACATATTTCCCCAGCAGCAGCCCGCACAGCGCTGGCGAAGTGAAGCGCGCCGAGACAAAATCGAGCACCTGCTGCGCCCCGGCGGACTGCGCCTGGATGTAGCGCATCGCATCGTCGTAACGCTGCATCTGCAGCAGGCCCACCAGCGTCGCGGTCCAGTTAAGCTGCTCATGGCGCATGATGCGCAAATTATCCGCATAGCGCTTCACCTGACTCAGCTGGCTGCTCAGGGTGTTGATATCGTTTTTATCGCGGAAGCTGCAGACCCAGCCGCCTGGCTCACCGGGTTCGAGATCGATAGCCACCCGGTTGACGATAACCTGGCGCTGGTTCAGGACGGTTATCTGATCGTGATGGCGGCCGTTCTCCGCTTCGGCGCGCTGGCTCAGAAAGGCGGGATGGACCTGCAGCACCTCATGGAGCGGTTTGCCCAGCAGCTCTCGCTCGCTCCGATCGATATCCAGCAGCTCTCTGGCGGCGCGATTGATTAAAATCAGCTGCATCTCGGCGTTAACGGCAAACACGCCTTCATACATCGCCTCAAGCAGCGCTTTTTGCTGCAGCACCAGCAGCGCGATATCTTTTGGCTCCAGCCAGAACATCTGCTTCTTGAGGTTGCGGCTAAAAACCCATGAAAAAATAAACAGCAGCAGAAGCAGGGCCAGCCCATACAGGCTCGCTTGCCACAGCAGTCTGACATTGATGTTGGCGATCCAGGAGGTGAGATAACCGACCGAAACGATGCCGATAACCTGATGCCGGGCGTTAAAGATCGGGGCTTTACTGCGCAATGAAACGCCGATCCCCCCTTTGCGTACTGAAATAATGGTTTTCCCCTGCAGCACCTCCGCATTGTCGCCGCCAATCAGCGGCAAATTCAGGCGCTCTGGCGATTCTGAATGGTAGAGATGCTGCTCATGCACATCGCCGATCACGATGTAGCTGGCGTCGCTCTGACGGCGCAGAGGCTGAATCAAACGGGCGATCCCTGCGATATCACGGTTCTCGACCTTCTCTGCGAGGCCGGGCATCAGCGCAATCTGGCTCGCCTGAACGCGCGCGCGCTGCCCCAAATCATGGTGCAGCTGCCGGTCAATAAAATGAAACAGGATAGCGCCCAGCAAAGCCAGCAGCAGGCAGGAAAAGAGCACCAGCGAGAGAAAGAGCTTCACCTGAAAAGGTAATCTGCGTTTCATATACTTTGTAGCGGAGCGAGGCATAGGCGAAGACTATCACGCGGAAAGAGCGCGGATGACCGGCTAAAGCCAGAGTTGTGAGCTGGCTACAATCTCGGGTAGAAGCTGGCCCGAGGGCCGTGGACAGCAGACCAGCCGCCGTACGCCCGGCCGTAAGCGAATGGAAGCCGGCACGGCCAGCGAAGAGGGGTAAAACGGTGAAAATGCGTGCGTCGGCATCAGGGATGGGACATATCTTAAATCGCCTTTCCTCTCGTGGCAGGCGCTATAATTTAAGTAATCTTAAATTTCAGTTTTTCAGGCATGCCTATGGCCAGCTATACAGTCCGGGTCGAGCTGAAAGAGCAGACCGAAAAAATGCGCATCGAACTTCACTTTACGATGCTCGAAAATGGGTTTTCGCGAAGCGTTGTTTGCGACAGAGGCTTTACCTACGCCCTGCCCTCTAACGAGTTTGTCTACGTGGGTTCAGACGGAATAAAAAATCTGATGGACCAGGTTATTTCGTTGATAAGCGGTATCAGTGAAGATCCCTCTGTGCTGGTTACCCGCTCAGAGGAGCGCTGCTGGTCAGGGCTTCGCGTCGTTGACCTTGAGTAAAAGGGGGAGCAGGAAAGATTGATACTCCCCTTTTTCAGGCGCGGTCACAGTCGGGATGTTCGAAGAGGTCGTTGCGGCTAAGCGAACGCTAATTGCTTTTATTCAGCAAAATTAATCGCGACGCGGGAAGAGATACCACATTAAACGGGTCGGTACCGATTTCTGCCAGCCTGGAAAATGAGGCCTGATATCGCCCTGAATTAAAGCGTTGCTGATCCTGACCTCCATATAGCCATCTGAGCGTTTAAACGGTTAAAATAAATTATATAAAAGTTGCTATATAAAATCCCCTGTGTCTTAATAGCGCCATCGGTTTGGAATACAGACCTTATGAAAGCAGTTTTAGTAAAGCAGTCCTCAGTTCAAGTGTTATCCAAAGATACCCTTCTTCGTGAGCCTCCTCCTAAGTGCCCCATAAGTCACTCTCTAATTACAGGCCATTTTCGCCGCTCTTAGTGGCTCATCAATTAAGGAAGTATCTATGTCTAACAAAATGACTGGTTTAGTAAAATGGTTTAACTCTGATAAAGGTTTTGGCTTTATCACTCCGAGCGACGGCAGCAAAGATGTATTCGTACATTTCTCTGCTATCCAGAGTGACAGCTATAAAACCCTCGACGAAGGCCAGCAGGTTTCTTTCACCATTGAAAATGGTGCGAAAGGCCCAGCAGCTGGAAACGTCACGCCGCTGTAAGCTGCGCTAATTATCGGCGGCGCTTACAATAGCGATGAAGGCAACAGCCTGAGCAGTTAAATTCTGCTGATAATAAAATTAACCCGCCCTGTGCGGGTTTTTGATTTTAATGCCCTTTTCATCCCTCATCTCCCTCCTCGCATCTCCTGAATTTATCATCCACACTTACCCTGTTCTGTAGGGCCATTGTGCTTTACACTGCGCGCTGTAAAAAACTGAGCAGATTAACGATTAAACAGGCGGTAACGGCGATGAACGGAACGATCACAACCTGGTTTCAGGACAAGGGTTTTGGGTTTATCAAAGATGAGAACGGCGACAACCGCTATTTTCATGTGATCAAGGTCGCCAACCCTGAGCTGATCAAGAAAAATGCGGCAGTGACTTTCGAACCAACCACCAACAACAAAGGCCTGTCAGCTTACGCGGTCAAAGTCGTCCCGGAGAGCAAGTACATCTATATTGCTGGCGAACGCATCAAGCTCACGTCGATCAAGTCATACCTGGTCTACAGCGAAGAAGTACCTGTCGATACGCGGATAGATAAAGAAAATACCGTGCTTTCTGTGGGCACGCTGTTGAACAATATCAGGCCGAAAACAGCCGCTAAGCCCGATGAGATGCGCTCAATGAAAAAGCTGGCGATTACCACCTTTCAGGGCACGACGTTAATCTTCACGGAAGATGAGATCGATGTGGATGCCACGGTAAAAATGCTCAAGGTCTGACGCATCCAGACGGCCGATAACTTTTGCACTCCGCACGTGATACAGGTTTTAACCCTGGAGACTATGATGAACGATGAAATCCCACTTAAATATTATGATGTTGCGGATGAGTACGCGACGGAAACCGAAACGCCGGTAAGCGAGTCGGAGCGTGATGCTCTGGCGCGCTATTTCCAGCTGCTGATTACTCGCTTAATGAATAACGAGGAGATCAGCGAAGAGGCGCAGAAAGAGATGGCCAGTGAAGCGGGTATCAATGCGCTGCGCATTGACGAGATCGCTGAATTTCTTAATCAGTGGGGCAACGAGTAACGTCCAGGGGCGCGTCTGTAATCACCAGACGTGCCGACGCTCTGCACTAAGCCAGCCGAGTCAGGGCGTAAGTCGATAACGCCAGCCTCGCCAGGCCGCCTGTCGGGGTCATTATCAGTGCTGTCACTTCCCCGACAGGAGAACGCTTAACGTAACCGGCTCAGGATTTAACGCTGCTCACCAGCTTCTTGCGCTGATCTTCCAGGCTGATTACGCGGTTACATACTTCGTGGCCGAAATTTTTGAAATCCTGCTCCTGATTGCTCCACTCCGCCTGAATCGACTGCTGCAGACCGCCCAGGTTGCCCATAATCGCCTGCAGCGGATTGCTGCCGCTCGCCTGCTTTGTGCCCATTTCGTTCAGACTGTCCTGCAACACGCCGCCCATGGTGCTCTGCACCAGACGTTCGCCATCGGCGCGCACCTGGTCGATCGCCTGATGATGGAAGGTCAGGCCGTCGTCGCGGTGCTCGATAATGCGGTTCATCTGCTGCTTCAGCTGGCCATTCAGGGTGGTGAGACGGTTGCGCACATTGCTGTCAGATCCGAGCTTCTCGACAATGACCTTATCCAGCGCCACCCGGCCCTTCTCCAGACGCGTCGTCGCACCGGTATCGATCCACGGCAGATCGCGACGCAGCGCATTCTGATAGTCGATCGCCTGCTGGCGCTGCGCGTTGTTCACCGCAATCTTCTGACCGTTAAACTGCACATCGCCCTGCGGGGAGATCTCCAGGTTGCCGTTCGCGCCGACGACCTGCACGCTCTGCGGCTTGATCACGACATCATCCTGCGGTTTTACGCTGCACTCCCAGGCAGCCTGTGCCTGCGTCGCTGCCAGCAGCAGCGCGGCGATAAGCGTTTTACGAACCATAATCTCTCCCTAACATGTGAACCAGGCGCGGTAATTACAGGTCGGCCGGCGGCGGCAAGTAAGCCAGGCCGATACGGATCTTAGTCCCACCAGACGTCGAAAAGTTCGGTCACCTGGATGTCGCTCAGCTGGCGATCTTCCAGCCACTTGCGCACCAGCTCGCGATGCTCGTCGGTGCATTTGCCGGTGCGCTGCAGGCAAATCAATCCTTCCCACACCAGGTAGCCGCTGCCGTCATAGGCCAGTCCGTTCGGCGCAATCACTTCGTTAATGAAGTCGTCGACGGTTTTATCAATCTGCTGCTCTGTGGTTCCCTCGGCGAAGCGCCAGGCGACCGAGAAGCCCAGCTCCTGAAACTCGTCGATATGCAGTTTTTTACGTAAACGACGGCTGCGTTGTGTGGCCATTATTTAATCCTCTCAAACATTAAGTCCCAAACGCCGTGGCCCAGTCGCTGCCCGCGCTGCTCAAATTTAGTCAGTGGACGCGTCTCCGGACGCGGCACATAATCCTGTGTTTCCGACTGGTTTTTATACCCGTCGATACTGCTCATCACGTCCAGCATATGTTCGGCATAGGCTTCCCAGTCGGTCGCCATATGGAATACCCCGCCCAGCTTCAGCTTACGCATTACCAGCTCGGCGAAAGGCACCTGCACGATGCGGCGCTTGTTGTGGCGCGCTTTATGCCAGGGATCGGGGAAGAAAAGCTGCACCATGCGCAGCGAGTTATCCGGGATCATCTTCTCCAGCACCTCTACCGCGTCGTGACACATTACGCGCAGGTTCTCCACGTTCGCCTCTTTCGCGGAGGCGAGACAGGCGCCCACGCCCGGCGCGTGCACTTCAATGCCGAGGAAGTTCTGCTGCGGGTTATTCTGTGCCATGGTTACCAGCGAAGCGCCCATGCCAAAGCCGATCTCCAGCACCACTGGCGCGTCGCGGCCAAACAGTTGCGTCAGATCCAGCGGCTCAGGTTGAAACTCTACGCCCATCTCCGGCCAGTATTGGTCGAGCGCCAGCTGCTGTCCTTTCGTCAGACGCCCCTGGCGGCGCACAAAACTGCGAATACGGCGCAGCGGCCGCCCGTTCTCATCAAATTCCGGAGTGATGACGTCATTAATCATGTTGTAGCCTGCTGAGTAGCCTGTTTGGGGAAAGGCGCATTATGCAAAGTTAATTAGCAGAAGCAAGCCCTTGCAATCTTCAGGTTTACACCGGGGCTGCGCCTGTGCTGGAATGCCTGCCTGAGTGTAGAGTAATCACGGAAAATTTCCTTCTTATGATGCAAGCGCCGCAGTTCGCGCAACAGGTGCTGGACTGGTATCAGCGCTTTGGCCGCAAGACCCTGCCGTGGCAGCAGGAGAAAACGCCCTATAAGGTATGGCTCTCTGAAGTCATGCTGCAGCAGACCCAGGTCACCACCGTTATCCCCTATTTCGAACGCTTTATGGCGCGCTTTCCCACCGTCGCCGATCTGGCCGCCGCGCCGCTCGACGAGGTGCTGCACCTCTGGACCGGGCTGGGCTATTACGCCCGCGCGCGCAATCTGCATAAGGCGGCGAAGCACATTGTCGACCAACATCAGGGCGAGTTTCCGCGCAATTTCGATGATGTCGCGGCGCTGCCCGGCGTTGGGCGTTCCACCGCAGGCGCGGTGCTCTCGCTGTCGCTCGGGCAGCACTTCCCGATCCTCGACGGCAACGTGAAGCGCGTGCTGGCCCGCTGTTACGCGGTCGGCGGCTGGCCGGGCAAAAAAGATGTCGAGAAGCGGCTATGGGAAATTAGCGAGACCGTGACGCCGGCGGAGGGCGTCAGCCAGTTTAATCAGGCGATGATGGATCTCGGCGCGCTGGTCTGCACCCGTTCAAAACCCAAATGCGACATCTGTCCGCTTAACAACGGCTGCATCGCTTACGCCAGCAACAGTCAGGCGAACTATCCCGGCAAAAAGCCGAAACAGATGTTGCCGGAGCGCAGCGGCTGGTTTTTGCTGCTGCAGGATGGCGACAACGTCTGGCTGGAGCAGCGTCCGCCGGTTGGTTTGTGGGGCGGTCTGTTCTGCTTCCCGCAGTTCACCACCGAAGAGGCACTGCACGACTGGCTGCAGGCGCGCGGCATCGAGTCAAAGCCGCAGCAGTTAACCGCTTTTCGTCATACCTTTAGCCACTTTCATCTGGATATCGTGCCAATGTGGCTATCATGGTCATCTGTCGGGGCGGCGATGGATGAACCCGGCGGTCTCTGGTATAACTTAGCCCAGCCGCCGTCAGTGGGGCTGGCGGCGCCGGTTGAGCGGCTTTTGCACGAGCTGCGTCATCCACAACAGCTGGCCCTGCCCCGGCATGAGATTGAAGAGGAATAGTAATGAGCCGCACGATTTTTTGTACGTTTCTACAGCGTGACGCTGAAGGGCAGGATTTTCAGCTCTATCCGGGCGAACTGGGTAAGCGCATCTACAATGAGATCTCGAAAGAAGCCTGGCAGAAGTGGATGGCCAAACAGACCATGTTGATCAACGAGAAAAAGCTCAACATGATGAATCCGGAAGACCGCAAGGTGCTGGAAAAGGAGATGGTCAATTTCCTGTTTGAAGGCAAAGAGGTCCACATCGAAGGCTATACGCCGCCAGAAGCATAAATTTTAGGGCCTCAGCGTTGAGGCCCCTCTCTTTTCCGGGTCAGGCACGTATTTACAATGAATAAGAAATTACTCGCACTGCTGGTGATCGCTCCGCTTTTGGTCTCCTGCTCAGGAAAGAAGTCTTCGCAGTATCACGAAGAGTGGGTAAAGGACACCAACGGCTTCGATATTTTAATGGGCCAGTTTGCGCATAACATCGAGAACATTTGGGGTATCAACGAAGTCCTGATTGCCGGGCCGAAAGACTACGTCAAATACAGCGATAACTATTACACCCGCAGCCATATCAACTTTGAAAGCGGCAACATCACCATCGAAACCATCGCCGGTACCGATCCGATGGCCAGCCTGCGCCAGGCGATCATTACCACGCTGCTGATCGGCGACGATCCGGGCAATGTCGATCTCTACTCTGACGCCAACGATATTGTGATCAGCAAAGAGCCGCTGCTCTACGGCCAGGTGCTGGACAATACCGGCCAGCCGATTCGCTGGCAGGGGCGCGCGGGCAACTTCGCCGATTATCTGCTGCAAAATAAACTGCAGCGCCGCGTTTCCGGCCTGCATGTTATCTACTCGGTCACTATTCCCATGGTGCCTAACCACCTCGACAAGCGTGCGCACAAATATCTGCCGATAGTGCGTAAAGCGGCCGAGCAGTATGGCGTTGATGCATCGCTGATCCTGGCGATTATGCAGACCGAATCGAGCTTTAACCCCTATGCGGTCAGCCATTCCGACGCGCTGGGCCTGATGCAGGTGGTACAGCATACCGCGGGCGTTGATGTGTTCCGTATGAAGGGCAAATGGGGCAAACCGAGCCGCAGCTATCTGCTCGATCCCGAGAACAATATTGACGCGGGCACCGCCTATCTGTCGCTGCTGCAAAACAGCTACCTGGGCGGGATTCAGGATCCGCTGTCGCGCCGCTATGCGGTGATCACCGCCTATAACGGCGGCGCAGGCAGCGTGCTGCGCGTCTTCTCCAGCGATAAGGATCGCGCTTTTAACACCATCAATAATATGTCGCCGAGTCAGGTTTATAACACCCTGACGACGCAGCATCCGTCTGCAGAGTCGCGGCGCTATCTCTATAAGGTGAGTACGGCACAGCGTAGCTATCGGCGGTATTGATGGTTTGCCTGCTGCGCAGGCGGGTTTGTTCGCTCCGCAACGGCGCTGAGCGGGTTCCGCCCGCCAGGCGTCGGGGAGTTTCAGCAGCTGCGCTGCCAGCGTGCGTGTTAAGGGGCTCGCCAGCCCCTTAACAATCCCGGCTTCCGGCAGCCTCCACGCCGCGCTGCGCGCGGTCCCTTCGTTGCTTACGTCAGCCTTACGGACCGCGCGGATTCGACATCCTGTCTCATGCCACGCTCTCGCCGACGTCCTGTCGGCTCATCCTGGCCGCCGTGCGCGCCTCAGCGTGTCAGATGCCTCTGGCACACCCTCGCCTGTGATTTCTCATTTTTTTATAAACGGTTGCGTTGTCTGTATGCAGGATGCGCGCTTGCAGCGATAAAACTGTTGATAAAAATAGAAAATTTCCAGCGGGGGTTGTGAGGGCCATCGCAGCCGCTGAGCGGAGGAGGGATTTCAGGACGAGCGGCAGGGATGCCGCGAAGAGGCTGGCATGAGCCATGGATGGCGAATCCAGCCGGTCCGTCAGAAATCCTGACGAAGCGAAGGGACCCGCGCAGCGGGCGGCGGAGCTGGCCCAGGGCGCGGGTGCAGGGCCGACGCCTTGCGGCCCTGCTCGGTCGCCCGCAGAGGGTGAAATGAAACTGCCCGGCTGTTGGGCGAACGAAACCTGCGCTGAGGCTCCTCCGCTGTCGGGCGAACGAAACCCGCGCTAAAGCCCCCCGCTATCGTGCGAACAAAACCCGCACTAACGCCCCTGCGCAGCAGGAAAACAGGCCGCCCGGCCGGGCACTATCCCACTATCATATTCGCCACCAGCTGCTTGCGCCCCTGCCCGTCATCCTCGGTATAAACGCCCTGCAGCTCCGGCGAGAACCCCGGCAGCTGGTTGATGCCCTCCTCCAGCGCCAGGAAATAGCGCTGCACCGCGCCGCCCCAGACTTCGCCCGGCACCACGCAGAGCACGCCTGGAGGATAAGGTAGCGCCCCTTCGGCGGCGATACGCCCTTCGGCTTTCGCGATCGGCACCAGCTCGACGTCGCCGCGAATATAGGCCTGATGCGCATCCTGCGGATTCACCTTCACCGCCGGGAAATTTTTCTGCCGGAACATCGCCTTTTGCAGATCTTTTACGCCGAAGCTGACATAGAGATCGTGCATCTCCTGGCAGAGCTGACGCAGGGTATAGCCCTTGTAGCGCGCCTGATTCTTGCGATAAATCGTCGGCAGCACCTCCGCCAGCGGCGCATCCTCTCTGACATGCTGTTCAAACTGCGCCAGCATCGCCACCAGATGCGCCATCTTCTCCGGGCTCTCCGCTGGCGTCAGCAGAAACAGGATAGAGTTAAGATCGCACTTCTCCGGCACGATGCCGTTTTCGCGCAGATAGTTCGCCAGAATGGTGGCGGGGATGCCGAAGTCGGCGTACTCCCCACTCGCCGCGTCGATGCCCGGCGTCGTCAGCAGCAGCTTACAGGGATCGACCAGATATTGATCCTGCGCGTAACCGGCAAAGCCGTGCCATTGCGCCTCCGGCTCAAAGCTGAAGTAGCGGCTGTCGCTGGCAATGCTTTCCGTCGGTGCATCCTGCCAGCGTTCGCCGTTTACCTGCTCCGGCACAAACGGCAGGATCATTTCGCAACGTTCCAGGATCGCCTTGCGCGCCTCGATGCCGAGCGTCACGCACGACTGCCACAGCTGACGGCCCGCATCGCCCTGGTGCATTTTGGCGTTTACGTCCAGCGCGGCGAACAGCGGGTAAAACGGGCTGGTAGAGGCGTGCAGCATAAAGGCGTTATTCAGCCGCTTATGCGGGCAAAAGCGCTTCTGGCCGCGAATATGGTTATCTTTTTTATGGATCTGCGAGGTCTGCGAAAAACCCGCCAGCTGCTTGTGCACCGACTGGGTAACGAAAATGCCCGGATCGTTCTCGGTCAGCTCCAGCGTCAGCGGCGAAGTGCCCGCCATCACCGGAATAAACTGCTCATAGCCGAGCCACGCCGAGTCGAAGAGGATGTAGTCGCAGAGGTGTCCGATGCGATCCACCACCTGCCGCGCGTTATAGACCGTACCGTCGTAGGTGCCGAGCTGAATAATCGCCAGACGGAACGGACGCGCTTCCCCGGCGCGCTGCGGCGCGACCTCTTTGATCTGTTCACGCAGCCAGGCCTCGTCGAAGCAGTGCGCGTCGATGCCGCCGATAAAACCGAAGGGATTACGCGCCGCCTCCAGATAGACCGGCGTCGCGCCCGCCTGAATCAGCGCGCCATGATGGTTCGACTTATGGTTATTGCGGTCGAACAGCACCAGATCGCCGCGCGTCAGCAGGGCGTTGGTCACCACTTTATTGGCACTGGAGGTGCCGTTAAGCACAAAGTAGGTTTTATCCGCGTTAAACACTTTCGCCGCGAACTTCTGCGCATCTTTCGCCGAGCCTTCGTGGATAAGCAGATCCCCCAGCTTGACGTCGGCGTTGCACATATCGGAACGGAAAAGATTCTCGCCGTAAAAGTCAAAAAACTGCCGCCCCGCCGGATGCTTTTTGAAAAAGGCCCCGCCCTGGTGTCCCGGACAGGCGAAGGTGCTGTTCTGCATATCGACGTAGCGCGTCAGCGTGTCGAAAAACGGCGGCAGCAGGTTCGCCTCATACTCCGCCGCGGCCGATTCCAGCGCCGCCCAGGCTTCCGCAGAGCCGTCCAGTTCGCCGGTCACGCCCGGCAGGTGCAGCACCTCCTCTTCCCAGGCGTTGGCGACAAATACCGGCAGGTTGAAGCCGGTATGGCGCAACAGCGCCAGCACGCCGCTGCGCGTATCGGCCAGCGAGACGACCACTGCCGCCACGTCGGTAAAGTCGGTATTGTCCAGCGTCACTACGTCACGCCCGGTATTCAGGGTAAGACTGGGAGCCACAGCAGCGCTGGCGGCAATTTTCAGTGGTGTCATAACACAAATCCCCAACGGTGAAGGATGAGTGGGTGCCAGAGGCACGGCAATGGGGAAGATTCCCCGGCGAATAACGTCAGGCGGAGGCAGAGCAAAAGGTAAAGCCGCACCCGATAGACATCAGTAAAGCCAGATCGCGTCTGTCTTTACGCATGCCCAACAGCGAACGTTTAGCTGGCTTCACCGCATGGTGAGCGGGAAATGCTTAGCGAAGATAGTCGGGGAGAACGCCTGGCGCGCAGGGCAACGCGAGCGGAGACAAGTGCGGTTGCGCATTGTTGCGACCATAACGGCATCCTCAACGGGTCAGCGAAAAAGAGGCGCAATGATGTCATTTTTCTCGCGCGGGAACAACCCGGGAAAAGTAAATAAGCTTGCGAAAAAGAATTACATAACACCATGATAATTAAATAATTAAACGCAACACCCCGCAAATAAGCGCTTAATTATCTTTGCTTTATGAAATATTATGCAACAGCCAGCATCCCCCGGCGTCAGGTGCCCCTTCTCTACCCCTTCCCGCCGCAGAAGAGTAGACTGACCGGCACATTCCCCATTGCCGGAGGCTGCATGTTTAAAGCATTAGTCATTGAAAATGATGAGCAAGGCTACCGCACCAACCTGAAAGATCTCAACGAATCCCAGCTGCCCGACCATGACGTCACCCTCGACGTCGCCTGGTCCACGCTGAACTATAAAGACGCGCTGGCCATCTGCAATAAAGGGCCGATCGTGCGGCAGTTCCCTATGGTGCCGGGCATCGATTTCGTCGGCCGCGTTACCGCCAGCCGACATGCGGAGTGGCAGCTGGACGATGTGGCGCTGCTGACCGGCTGGGGCGTTGGCGAGAAACAGTGGGGTGGTCTGGCGCAGAAGGCGAACGTCCCTGGCGACTGGCTGGTGGAAGTGCCTGCCACCCTGAGCCCGCTGCAGACCATGGCGATAGGCACCGCGGGTTTGACCGCGATGCTGTGCGTGATGGCACTGGAGAAACAGGGCGTCACGCCCGAGCGCGGTCCGGTACTGGTCACCGGCGCCAGCGGCGGCGTCGGCAGCTTCAGCGTCAGCCTGCTGGCGCGCCTGGGGTTTGAGGTGATTGCCGCCAGCGGACGCGCCAGCGACGAGGGCTACCTGATCGACACCCTCGGCGCGCGTTCGGTTATCGACCGCAGCGAGTTGTCGCAGCCGGGCAAGCCACTGGCGAAAGAGCGCTGGGCGGCCGCCATCGACAGCGTCGGCAGCCATACGCTGAGCAACGTGCTGGCCTCAACCCAGCGAGACGGCGTGGTAGCCGCCTGCGGCATGGCGCAGGGTCTGGATCTGCCCGCCAGCGTCGCGCCCTTTATTCTGCGCGGCGTGACGCTCACCGGCGTCGACAGCGTAATGTGCCCGAAACCGCTGCGTCAGCAGGCGTGGCAGCGGCTCGGGGAACTGCTGAATGACGATATTCTGACGCAGCTCACTACGCTAATTCCGCTCAGCGAAGCGAAACAGGGCGCGCAGGATCTGCTGGACGGCAAGGTGCGCGGCCGCCTGATCGTCGACTGTCGTTAAGCGTTCTGATGCAGGGCGGCGTCGCGCAGCAGCACCGCAAGACGCTCCAGCGCGAACTGCGCGCCCTGCTCCATCACCGATTTCGGCTCGCCCTCGAAGCGTCGCATCTCAGCCACCACGCTGCCGTCAGGCAGGGTCCAGCCAAACCAGATAGTGCCCGCTGGCGTGCCGTCTTCGCCGCCGTCTGGCCCGGCATAGCCGGTAATCGACAGGCTGACCGGCTCGCCGGAACGTTCGCGCGCGCCGATCGCCATCTCGCGCGCAGTCTGTTCGCTGACGGCGGTATGCTCTTCAAGGGTCTCCGGCCGCACGCCCAGCAGCTGGCTTTTCGCATTATCGCTGTAGGTGACGAAGCCGCTGGTATAGAAGTTGCCGCTGTTTGCTACCTTCGCCAGCGTCATGCTGATCAAGCCGGCGGTGCAGGACTCGGCGGTCGCTAACCGCCACTCAGAGGAGAGAAGCCGCTCGCCAAGCTGTTCGGCGGCCTGATCTAATGCATCGTTCATATTTTGCTTCCCTGTTAGTGGATTCAGAGTAGAAAGTATGGTCGAAAATCGGCGCGCCGTTAAAAGCTAACGTTATGAATAGTAAGCCAAACGGCTTCAGGCACGCAGCCGGATGCCTGGTCTGCCGCTCTCAGGGTCAGGAGAAACGCGCAGCTCTGCCCGGTACCAGCGCGTCAGCGTCTCTTCGGTCATCACCGCCTGCGCCGGGCCTTGCGCCACTAACCTGCCCTGATGCAGCAGCAAAATGCGGTCGGCCCAGAGCGCGGCGAGGTTAAGATCGTGCAGCACAATGCACACGCTGAAATCCTTCTGGCGCGAAAGCCGATGCAGCAGGCGCAGCGCCTGCTGCTGCCAGAAGAGATCGAGCGCCGAGGTCGGCTCATCCAGAAACAGCCAGCCGCGCGGCGCGCCGTTCTGCCAGAGCTGCGCCAGCACGCGCGCCAGCTGCACCCGCTGCTGTTCGCCGCCGGAGAGCTGTCGGTAGTCGCGTTCGGCCAGTTTTCCGCAGTCGGTCAACGCCATTACCTCTTCGACCACGGCTTGCGTATCCCCGCCAGGCCAGGGCGCGCGGCCCATCGCCACCACGGCGGCGGCGGGCAAAGAGAAGGCGACCGCATTCTGCTGGCGCATTACCGCGCGCCGCTGCGCCAGCTTCGCGCGCGGCCACTCGGTTAAAGACCTGTCGCCCAGCCGACACTCGCCGTAATCGGGCGTCAGAAAACCGGTCAGCATACGCAGCAGCGTCGATTTGCCTGCGCCGTTCGGGCCGATCAGCGCCACCAGTTCGCCCGGCACCAGTGACAGATCCAGCGAATCGATCAGCAGCCTGCCGCCCCGTGAATAGCGCAGGTTGCGCGCCTCTAACTGTTCCACTATTCCACTCCTCGCTGCTGGCGCAGGATCAGCCAGAGAAACCAGGGACCGCCCAGCAGGCTGGTCAACAGGCCCACCGGCATTTCGGCAGGCACCACTATCGTGCGCGCCAGCGTATCCGCTAGCAGCAGCAGGATGGCGCCCGCCAGCGCCGAACCGGGCAGCATCCAGCGATGATCGCTGCCGAGACAGAAGCGCATCATGTGCGGCACCACTAAGCCGACGAAGCCGATAATGCCGCTTACCGAAACCGCCGCACCCACCAGCAGCGCGCTCAGCACCAGCAGCTGCCGCTGCGTGCGTCTGACATCAATCCCCATATAGTGGGCATCCTCTTCGCCCAGCTGCAGCAGATTGAGATGGCGCGCGCGAAGCAGGGTCAGCAGCAGCGACGGAAGGATAAAGGCGGCACACACCGCCAGCATCGGCCACTGCGCCTGGCTCATGCTGCCCATTCCCCACAGCGACAGCTGGCGCAGCTGCTGGTCGTTGCTCAGCCAGGAGAGCACCCCCACCACCGAGCTGCACAGCGCGTTAATCGCGATGCCCACCAGTAGCAGACGCGCCAGATTGCCCAGCGCCAGCCGACTGAGGCTGAAGATCAGCGCCATCACCGCCAGGCTACCGAGAAAGGCCGCCAGGGTCGGCAGCCAGAGCGCCAGCAGCGGCGGCAGCGCCAGCGGCAGGCTAATGGCGATGGCTACTGCCAGCCCCGCGCCGCTGCTGATGCCGAGCAGGCCGGGGTCGGCGAGCGGGTTGCGAAACAGCCCCTGCATCACCGCGCCGGAAACCGCCAGCGCCATGCCGATCAGCACCGCCAGCAGCACGCGCGGCAGGCGAATATTCAGCCAGATCTGCCAGACCATATCGCTGAGCGGCGCCTGCCACAGCGCGCGCAGCGAGAGCCTTATCGCGCCCAGATTCGCCGCTATCGCCATCGCCGCCAGCATGCTAAGCAGCATCAGTGCCAGCCAGCGCAACGCGGTCGGGTTAGCCATGGCGTGCCGCTTCCGCCGCTTTGCGCAGCTGAACGATCGCGCCCGGCGTATCCAGACCAAAGCCGAGCAGCGCCATCTCATCGATCACCAGCAGGTTTTTATGCTGGCCTGCGGGCGTCAATGCCAGGCCAGGCAGTCGCCACACCTTCTCTTCATCGCCTAAGGTTTTCAGCCCGTCGCTGCCGATAACCACCAGATCCGGCGCGGCGGCGATAATGCCCTCCTGCGACAGCGTCTGATAATGCGGCATCGTTCCCATCGCGTTGATTAAGCCTGCGCTGCGGATAGCGCCGTCGGCGGCGGTATCCCTGCCTGCCGCCAGCGACTTCATGCCGCTGTGCGTCATAATAAACAGCACCCTGACCGGCAGCGGCCGATTCGGCAGCGTCGCCAGCGTCCGGTTAACCCGATCCGCCAGCGCCTGCGCCTCCTCATCGCGATGCAGCGCCTTACCGATGGTGGTGATTTTTTCAGGGATAGCCTTGAGGCTGTTCTCGCCGGTGACTTCCACCACCTTTACGCCCGTCTGAGCGATCTGCTGCAGCGCCAGCGAGGGTTTCGCCTGCGCACTGCTCAGCACCAGCGTCGGCTCTAGCGCCAGGATGCCTTCGGCGTTGAGCTGACGCATATAGCCGATATTTGGCAGACGCTTCGCCAGCGCCGGATGCTGACTGGTGCTGTCGCGCGCCACCAGCGCCTGCTGGCCCCCCAGCGCATAGACGATCTGCGTGACGTCGCCGCCGATAGAGATAATGCGCTCCGCTGCGAACGTCGGCAGCGCCAGCAACAGCAGCCAGGGGATCAGCCGTTTCATGCCGCCTCTCCCGCCGCGCTCAGTGAAGTCACCTGCTCGCGCCAGCGCGTTTGCTCCGACGTGCCTTCGCTGCGCTGGCCGTAGAGCTGTGCGATCTGCGTGCCGTCGGCGGCGAACAGCTCCAGGCTGGTGACGAAGCCGTCGCCGCTCGGTTTGCGCGTCACCCAGCTCTCATGGATGCGATCCGCCATCAGATGCAGCGTAAAGTTTGAATTGAATACGTTGAGCCAGTTTCCTGTCGGCACGAGCTTTTCCAGCGCGCCGGTAAAGATTTGCGTGCAGCCCCGATTGCCGACGAAAATCATTATTTCATTCCCCTCCTCCTGCACCTGCGTCAGCAGACGTGCCAGCGAGTTGTTGTCGACACGCCACGCCAGATCGTCTCCCGCCGCGCGGAACGCCTGCAGCCTTGAAACGTTATGGCGTTTCAGCAACCGGAAAAACTGATGCACGTCAGTCATGGCGCGCCACTCGCTGTCCAGGGCGGCGGCGTCGAAATCGCAGGCGAAATTAGCTGCCTCCGCCGCCTCGACTCTCAGCTTGGCGGGCGCGTTATCAACAAAGCGCGCAATCAGCACCTGCCAGGCGTTCATATCGGTATGGTCGGTGGCGTAGATTTTCAGCACCGCGTCGCCGTAACGGTCAAAGATCTGGATACTCTGCCGCTCGCCGCGCGCGCTCTGCTCGCGCAGAAAGAAAGCGCTACGCCACTGGTCAGGGAAAAAACGCAGGTCGAGCGCGCGTGGATTAAGCACCAGCCCGGCGTGGTCGCCCAGCCTGACGTTCTGGTAATGGCCGAGGTGCTCATGCACCGCATAAGCATTGCGGGTGATGTTTTTCGTTTCGCCAACCGCTTCCAGCGCCAGCATCAGCTCGCGAAACTGCGGCTTCAGCGGCTGCGCCTCATGGCCGACGCGGGCGTGGCACAACTCGGCTTCGCTGATGCCCATCAGGGCCGCGAGGTCGCGGGCATATTTTTTCGGATGTTCGCTTTTCACTAGCTGGTACTGCTGCCAAAGTGGGTTCATTGCGCACTACTCCCTTCAGAAAAGCGCCCTGCGTCTGCGCAGGGCGGACGAGTGATTAAAATTCGACGTTAACGCCCAGTTGATACGTACGGCCCGGCATTACCGCCAGCGCCACATCGTTGCGATCCTGCGCCGTGTCGGTGGTCAGCTGGCGGCTGCTGGTGTAATCCCAGTATTTGCGGTCGGTCAGGTTATAGACGCCGCCGCTCAGCCGGACATTTTTCGCAACCTGCCAGTAAGCGGTAGCATCCACCATGCCATAGCCCGGCACGCGCATATATTCGCTGGTGGAGGCGGTAAGCGCCGTACCTGCATTTTTGTAGCTTTCGCGGTTGGTCTCAGTGGCGCGCTTGCCTTTAACAAAGGTTGCGGTAACGGCGGCGCCATAGCCGCGCTGCGCATCGTCCCACGCCAGGCCGACGATCGCCTTCAGCGGCGCGACGCTGTCGAGATCGACATATTTGTCGCCCGTGTAGTTCGATTTTGACTTCCCTTCGTTATAGCCCAGCGCAAAGGTGGCGCTCAGCCCGTCGACCGGCTGGAACCAGGTGCCAAAGTTAACTTTGGTCGTCAGTTCGGCGCCGTAGATATAGGCTTTATCGCGGTTTTCCGCCTGGAAAGAGGTGTAGATATTGCTCGGCACGTTAACAAATTTGTCAGGGTTGCCAGAGCGGGTGTAGCGCGTGTAGGCGATAAAGTTTTTGTACTGGTTGTAGAACAGCGAGGTATTCACCGTGACGCCTTCCGTTACCTGACCTTTCAGACCCCATTCAATATTATTGCTGGTTTCTGTTTTCAGGTCCGTGTTGCCGATCAAGGCATACTGGGCAGTGCCCGCATAGCTGGCGCCCATATTCCATGAGCCGTAAAGCTGGCTGGCGGTCGGGAACTGCACGCCACGCTTGTATTGCAGGTAAGTGATCAGCGCTGGCGTCAGATCGTACTGGAAGGTGAGCGACGGCAATACCTTAGTATCGCTGCTGCCGGAGCCGTAAAGCGCTTCCAGCTGTTCTGCGGTCAGCACGCTGCTGCCAGAGGCGAGATCGGAGAGGTCGCGCGGTTTGGTGTTCTGGTACATTACGCGCGCGCCGGGGATCACCGCGAAGTTATGGCTGGCGAGGTCGAAATTGATTTTGTCCTGGACGTAGCCCGCTACGGTATAGCTGCGACTGTCGGCCTGCGGCTGCATAATCGCGCCAGCGTTACCATACGACGAGGTTGAGGTAGAGCGGAACGGACGCTCGGTTTTTTCCCCGCGGGCGTTAATACCGGCGCTCAGTTCATGACGGCCCAGGTTTTTAGTGGCGCGCGTGTCGAAACCCAGGCTATCGGTGTTGTAGTCCGACCAGACCCTTTTATAAGCGGTGGCGCTGCTCGGCATCCAGGTGTTGTCGTGCGACTCGGTTTTCTGCCAGTAGAGACGCGTGGTCAGCGTATCAAGCAGATCGTTGTAAGGCGTCCATTCATCCCCCAGGCTGACGCCGAAGCGGCGCGTATCGCTCTGCTGCTGCGTGGTCCCCCAGACGGCAGTGCCGCCGCTGTTCCAGCCATCGTAGTGGGTATGGTTAGTTTTCTGGTAATAGTCAAAGGTGGCGCTCAGCTTGTGCCGATCGTTCGGTTGCCAGATGCCTGAGGTCATAAAGGCATCTGAGTGCCAGTTAGCCGGATAAGATGCTTTCACGCCGCTGTTGTTTCTGGTCTCCTGACCGTCACGGCGGCTGTAGACGAACACCCCGCGCAGCTCGTCGTCGCCCGCCGCCGCCGTGATGCCGTTGTGCCAGCTGCGGTTAGAGGAGTCGTAGTCGCTCTGATAGCCGAAATAGGTGTGTTTGCTGCTGCTCAGGTAGTCATCGGCGCTTTTGTTATGGAAAGAGACGTTGCCGCCGATAGCGGTGTTAGGCTGACTGACCGCCGTTGCGCCCTTTTCAATATCTATGCTGCCGAACATATAGGGATCGATATAGTCGCCGCGGCCAATACCGAAGGTGTTGTTGCCGACGCGGCTGACATAGGGGCGGCCTGTCGCGTCCGGCAGCGGAATACCGTCAACGTCGAGTCCGACGCGATTGCTCTCCAGACCGCGAATGTTGTAGCCAGTGTAGCCTGCGCGATCGAAGCCGCTTTTACCTACTGAAGAGCCGCCTGCCGCTCCGTTGGCGCTGATTAACGGCTCGTAACGCATAATAGAGCCGAAGTCGTTCGCCCCACGTTTCTGAAGGTCATCGGCGGTAAGAGTGGTTTTATTTCCCGCGTCAGGTTTCGGCGCGGTAACGGTCATCACAGGCTCGCTGCTGTTTTTTTCAGCGGCAAGCGTGTTGCTGTCGGCATAGCCGCAGGCGACATGAACCGAAGAGGCCAGCAGCGCAATTTTACAGAGCCGCTGTTGGGTCAATCCCTGAAACATTGAAGACATAAGCGCAAATACCTTTATAAATGTTAGTATTTGCTCACTTACTTGCTATCAGTAGTCAGACTACGGTTTCGCACATAAAACCGTAAACAGAAACGCCGTTTTTATTATAAGTAATTTCGCAAGGACTGTAATGCAAGTGGGAATCATTATCAACTAGGTGCAGATTAAGATGTATCTTGTACCGCACAATTTGCTAATCTGCGCTTTACGTCATTGACTACTGCCACGCTGGAACATTGCCATGACTGAGAAACCCACCATCACTATCCACTACTGCACGCAGTGTAACTGGCTGCTGCGCTCCGCCTGGATGGCGCAGGAACTTTTGCATACCTTCGCAAACGATCTGGCGGCAGTCACGCTCCGGCCCGGGACCGGCGGGATTTTCGTGATCACCATTAATGATGAAATCCTTTGGGAGCGTAAGCGCGACGGCGGCTTTCCAGACGCGGCGGCGCTGAAGCAGCGCGTGCGCGACGTCTGCTTCCCGGAGCGTTCGCTGGGACATGTCGATAAGAAAAAAAGCTGAGACAGCAGCTTTAGCTGGCGGCGATCTTATCCGCCGCCGCATTCAGCGCGTCGACGATATTCTCCAGCGCTTCCGCCGAAATGGCTTCCTGTGACAGGCGGTTATTGAGCACGGCGCGCATACGATGGATGGCGTGATCTACATCAGGAATGCTGCGGTTATTGACCAGGATAGCCAGCGAGGAGAGACGCTCGATAATATGTTCGACAGATGCCTGCTGTTCTGCCAGCAGCGCACGTCCCGCCGCATTCAGCGTATAGGCTTTGCGCGACGCCTGCGAATCCACCACGCGGATAGCGTCCATCTCCTCCAGCAGCGTCAGGTTAGGATAAATAATGCCGGGGCTGGGAGAGTATTCCCCTTTGGAAAGCTCTTCGATTGATTTGATCAGCTCGTAGCCATGCGCATCGTTTTGCGCCAGAAAGTGCAGCATTAACAGGCGGATATCGCTGGCATCCAGCATCTTCTCACGACGTTTACGGCGACCGCCGCAGCCACCGCGCGCGGGGGAATCCTGATGACACGAGAAAGCCGGATCCTGTTTCATTGCCTGCCTGAAGGGGGAGTATGGTCGGGAGGAAGATAGTAGTCCGCCGCCTGGCAAAATTCAACACGGGCGGCGGCGGCAGCTTATTTCGCGTGCCAGTAAGCGACGGCGCGCACAAAGGTACCATCCAGGCCGCGGCGCTCGACAAAGTAGTCGCCGAGCGCTTTCGCGAAGTCGCCTTCACCGGTCAGCCAGATAAAGTAATCTGACGACGGAACGGCGATGCTATCCAGCGCGGCGATGAGCGCGTCGAGTTTATTCGCCTCTGCCGCGCCGCTACCAAGCCAGTGGGCATTCACCCCGCTCAGATCCGGCAGATAGTCGCGCCCGGTCGCTTCATCTACGCAGGCGAACAGATGCAGCTCCTGCGCCTCGATAGCCGCCTGACGGCGCTTAAAGGCAGGCAGGCCGGTTTCATCGCAGACATAGAGCTGAAAACCGTAGTCGGTCGGTACCACCAGCGAGCCGCGCGGGCCGCCCATAATGAGCCGATCGCCCTCTTTCGCCTGCTGCGCCCAGTTGCTGGCGACGCCGCCGTCGTGGATGTAAAAGTCGAGCGTTAGCGACGCTTCGCCATCAAAGGCGAGCGGCGTATAGTCGCGCGCTGGCGGACGCGCCCCATTCGGCCAGACGATGCCTTCATCGGTCATCTGCGGCAACTGCAGCGCGTCGTCGCTGTTTTGCGGGAAAAAGAGCTTGATATGGTCGTCAAAGCCCGCCGAATTAAAGCCTGCCAGATCGCTGCCGTGAAAGGTGACGCGCCAGAATTCACCCGCAACCAGCGTTTTGCTGGCGACGGTGATATGGCGAAAACGCAGCTCGTTGCGCACGCGCTGCGGCGCGCGGCTTCGGGACGCTCTGTTGTCGGAATGCATAGGTTCTCCTTTTACGAAGCCGGTCAGCGTCGCCGGCTGCGGACGTCAATGCGTAAGAATGTCAGAAATGATTCTCATTTGAGAGGCTCAGATTACTCATGATATATCTTAGGCGCAAGGATCGATTGTGCTATTTCCGCGCAGCCGAACAGGCGCACAGGCCAGCGCCTGCACGCGTTAAGGAGAAAGGATAAAGCGAAGGCGCGCGCTGAACCGGCGCGCGCAACGATCAGACGTTGTCGTTTAAGGTATCTGAGCTGAAGTGCTTCTGCGATTGCTGCGGCAGCGCGTTGTCGCCCTGGATTTCGTGCTGGGTCGGCTGGGCGTGCGGATGCAGGCCAGCAGGCGGCGTAAAGGGTTCAGCCATCTGGGCGCCGGCAAAGAGCGGCAAAGCAGCAAGCGCCGTAGTAAGTAACAGCGAAGAAAGTTTCATGGTTGTCGTCGTTTTATATCTGGTTCGGAAAGAACCTGAAAGGCAGATGAATATCCAGTCCGGCCAGCCTTATGCACGATATCCGCATGGCTTCCGGGTTAAGACAGGAATTTTACGCCAGAAAGCGCATCTGTTTTATAGAATCGTGCGGTTTATCACGTTTCACCGCACGAAAAGCCGCTGTCAGCACTGGGTGACAGGCACAGAGAAGAGACCGACCAGCGCATCGGGGGTTGAGGCCTTCATATCCAGCCGCAGCAGATCTTTTCCCTGACGGCGCGCGACGCCCAGCGCAGGCAGATGCACGTAGTAAAGATCGGCGATAAAGCGCGTGAGCTGCTCCGGCGAGCCTTGCCAGGGGATGGTGGCGTAAAGGCCGCGCGCCGACGTCCAGTTGACAATATTCGGTCCCAGGATATCGGCGTGCTGGCTCTCCAGCGCCTGGAACAGGCTGATATGCTGCTGTTCCGCCGAGTTGCCGGGGCCATACTGAAAGCCGAGCCAGCCGCGATCGACCTGCTGCCCAGCCAGACGAACAAAGTTGCGCGCCTGCTGCGCGACGGTTTGCGCATGGTCGCGCACGTAGTCGCCGAATTTACACTCCCACTCGATCAGCTCGCCGCGCAGCTGTAGCTCATCGCGCTCTACCAGCTGCGCCTGCATCATTTCGCCGTGAATGGAGATAGGCCCGTGGAAGCTTTTCAGCTGCAGATCGGGCACGCGGCGGAAAGCGCCTGGCGTGAGGGAGAAATGGTTCTTGAAGACGCGGGTGAAGTTCTGCTGGTTATCAAAACCAAAACGCACCGCGATATCGATTAGCGGCATGCGGGTCAGACGCAGCGCCATAGCGGACATCGTCAGGCGACGCTTGCGCGTATAGGCCGCCAGCGTCTGGCCGGTCATCTCTTTGAACATGCGCTGCATGTGCCATTTGGAGTAGCCGGATTTCAGGGTAATCAGATCGATATTGAGATCGTCGGTCAGATTCGCCTCAATCCAGTCCACCAGATCGCTGATGTACTGTTTTTTTACGTTCAGGCTGAGCATTTCTGTGAAGATCGTAGAAAGTAGTGCGAGATTAGTCACATAATCATAACAAAAACGTCTTACGCATGTAAGAAAGGGTAAAGAAAGCGCAAGCAAAGCGGCGGTAAAAGGCATTTAATGTTTAGCCTGTCAGGGGAGAGGCTAAGAAATGAAACGCCGGGAGCATCAACAGAAGAGCAAAATGTCCGCGAAAAGCTGTTTTAAACAATGTCGCAATCGCCCCGTGCCTGAAAAGCCAATGACGTGAGCAGAAGAGCAAAGCCCCCGCAACAAAACTGTTTAAAACAAAGTCGCAATCGCCCCACGCCTGAAACGCTAATGACGTGGGCAGAAGAGCAAAGCCCCCGCAACAAAACTGTTTAAAACAAAGTCGCAATCGCACCCGTGTCTGAAACGCTAATGGCATGGGCAGAAGAGCAAAGCGTCCCGCGACAGGGATGTCGCGGGCCGAGCGAGCATGGATGCCTTGAGCGACTTTGCGATCGGCCCATGCCATTGGCGTCAGCACCGGCCCTGCCCCAGCACCGGCCCTTGCCCTTGCCCATATAAAGGCATAAAAAAAGGCTGGCAACGCCAGCCTTTATATCAACCAAAACTGTTAGTGACTTCGCATACCTGCTGCGGTCATCATCATCCGGAACAGCATGGCCACGACACCGAGCGCCAGCACGCTTGCTCCATAGATCACCACCAGCCACAGAATGCGTTTCCACAACGGGGCTTTGGCTTCATTGTGGTTTTTCATGCTGTCGACTTCGGTTCGCATATCAATGGTATCCTTCGTCTGCTTTGACTTTCCCGCGGAACACGTAGTAGCTCCAGAAGGTGTAGCCAAGAATCATCGGAATAATCAACAAACTGCCCACCAGCATAAAGGCCTGGCTAATCGCCGGAGACGCTGCCTGCCAGATCGTAACGGAAGGCGGAATGATATTCGGCCATACGCTAATGCCAAGACCGGAAAAGCCGAGGAAAATCAGCGCCAGCGTCAGCAGGAACGGCGAATAGTGCGCCTCGCGCTTAATGGCGCGAATAATGCCCCACGAGCAGAGCAGCACCAGCACCGGAACCGGCAGGAACCAGTAAAGGTTCGGACGGGTAAACCAGCGCTGCGCGATAGCGTCATGGCTGAACGGCGTCCACAGGCTGATAATGCCGACCACTACCAGCAGCGCGATCACCAGCGGCGTCGCCAGCGCAGACATCTTACGATGCAGCTCATGCTCGGTTTTCATAATCAGCCAGGTACAGCCCAGCAGCGCATAGGCGATAACCAGACCCACGCCGCAGAACAGCGGGAACGGCGCCAGCCAGTCCATTGCGGAACCGCTGAAATGACGGCCTGTTACCTGAATGCCGTCAAGCATCGCGCCAACCGCCACGCCCTGGCTGAAGGTCGCCAGAATAGAGCCCGCCACGAAAGACTTGTCCCAAAACGCGCGGTGCGTTTCGGTCGCCTTAAAGCGGAACTCAAAGGCGACGCCGCGGAAGATCAGGCCAATCAGCATCGCCGTCAGCGGAATAGAGAGCGCATCGGCGATCACGGAATAAGCCAGCGGGAAAGCGCCATACAGACCCGCGCCGCCCAGCACCAGCCAGGTCTCGTTGCCATCCCATACCGGCGCGACAGTGTTAACCATCATGTCGCGCTCGACCGCATCCTTATTAAAGGGGAACAGCAGCCCGATACCGAGATCGAAACCGTCCATGACGATATACATCAGGGTGGCGAAAACAATAATCGCGAACCAGATAATGGAAAAATCGATCATCTTATTTTCCCTCCTGCGGATCGTTCAGACTTTCATGTGCCGCAGAGAGCGGACGAGCCGGAGTTTTGCCATGGCCTGGACCGCCGTGACGCACATCCTTGCCTTCGCCGGTGAGCGGGCCTTTCTTAATCAGACGGATCATATAGATGTAACCTACGCCAAACACCGCGGAGTAAACCAGGATAAAGGCCAGCAGGCTGATGCTCATATGCAGATCGCCATGACCAGACACCGCATCAATGGTGCGCTGCACGCCGTAAACGACCCAGGGCTGACGGCCAATTTCCGTCGTGAACCAGCCCGCCAGCAGTGCGATCAGACCAGAAGGCCCCATCAGCAAGGCAAACCACAGGAACGGACGCGACTGATAAAGACGCCCTTTATAACGCAGCCACAGGCTGACCACGCCAAGCGTAATCATCAACAGCCCCATCGCCACCATCACGCGGAATGACCAGAAGATGATCAGCGAGTTAGGACGATCCTCTTTCGGGAACGTCTTCAGCGCTGGCACCTGCTTATCCAGGCTGTGCGTCAGAATCAGGCTGCCGAGGTAAGGGATCTCCACCGCATATTTGGTGCGTTCTTCATCCATATCCGGGATACCGAACAGGATCAGCGGCGTCGCTTCGCCCGGCGGGTTTTCCCAGTGTCCCTCAATCGCGGCGATCTTCGCTGGCTGATGCTCAAGGGTGTTCAGACCGTGCGCATCGCCAATCATCGCCTGAATCGGCGCGACGATCAGCGCCATCCACAGCGCCATAGAGAACATCTTGCGGATAGCCGGGTTATCGTTGCCGCGCAGCAGATGCCATGCGCCGGACGCGCCGACAAAGAAGGCGCTGGCAAGGAAGGCGGCGACCGACATATGGAACAGACGGTAGGGGAACGACGGGTTGAAGATAATTTTCAGCCAGTCCTCCGGCACCACAATCCCGTTCTGGATCAGATAGCCCTGCGGCGTATGCATCCAGCTGTTAGAGGCGAGGATCCAGAACGTAGAGATCAGGGTGCCCAGCGCCACCATACAGGTCGCGAAGAAGTGCAGTCCTGGTCCGACGCGGTTCCAGCCGAACAGCATCACGCCGAGGAAGCCCGCTTCCAGGAAGAATGCGGTCAGGACTTCATAAGTGAGCAGCGGACCGGTAATACTGCCCGCGAACTGCGAGAAGCCGCTCCAGTTGGTGCCGAACTGATAGGCCATCACCAGACCTGATACCACACCCATACCAAAGTTAACGGCAAAGACTTTGGACCAGAAGTGATAGAGATCGCGGTAGGTTTCGTTACGGCTTTTCAGCCACATGCCTTCGAGCACTGCCAGAAAGCTGGCGAGGCCGATGGTAATGGCGGGAAAAAGGATATGAAAGGAGACAGTAAACGCGAACTGTATCCTGGCCAGGTGAAAGGCGTCTAATCCGAACATTGCTTACCTCGTTGCCACATATAACACCATATATTTACTTATAGTTAACAACCAAAGCACAGCGTTAATATTTACGCTGTGCTTAAGCCTATTGCTGACGCGAATTTATAGGAACTCGCGCCTGACAAACAGAAACAGTCTGGGATGCGAAAACTATAACAGCGTTTTTTGATTTTGGTCATTGTTTTTGTCCGTAATTACCTATTTTAACGCAAGGTTTTAGGTTAATTCACAGGCTTTAATGTGACATCTTTGTTATTTATTGTTGCGTGATTATGTGAGGGGAGTGACGAAAGTCACATAGCAATTCTTTACATACGCAACGCCATGTTTTGGCGTGTTATTTTCCCTATACCCACAGCAGAAAAACGGGCAATTCTTTAGTTTAGTACAGGCCTTAATTAATGCAAATTAAGCATTTAGGCCCTTAAGAACCCCTTTTAAGGCGTTACGTTTAAAAAGCGTGATTTATGACACACAGCCATTATTCGCTATTCCGTCACGCTTAATTAATCCGTCACAAAAAGATGAGATAAAGTTGTTAATAAAAATCTAACATGGCGCAGCGGTAATAACCGATGCAGCGACGCTTTTTATTCAGGCGGATATTGGCGCGCCTCGTTTTGGCCGCTTGCTTTTCGCTTTTTTGTTTAGCGCCTGCTGGTACGACGCTGAATGAGAGCCGGGGGAACTGAACCTCTGGCTCCCTTCTCGCGCGGGCCTCTGTTTTGATAAGGATGTAAAGCCGTGCCGTGAAAGCGAAGCGGCAAAGCCCGCCGGGAAAGCAGGCTGCAGGGGATGAGGCCGATTCAGAATGCGCGCTGTAGCGTAACAGCGCGCCGTCAGGCTTTCTCGCGCTGCGCCAGAATACGGTTCACATTAAGTTCCAGCCAGTCCGCGAGGCCGACTACCTGCCCTTCCAGCTCGCGGCCAAGCGGCGTCAGACAATATTCCACATGCGGCGGCACGACATTGTAGGCGATGCGCTCAACGAACCCGTCCTCCTCCATGTGGCGCAGCGTCTGCGCCAGCATACGTTCGCTGATGCCACCAACGGCGCGCCGCAGCTCGCTGAAGCGCAGCCTGTCGTTACGCAATGCGAGGAAAATCAGCACACTCCAGCGGCTGGTAACCCGTTTAAGCACCTCGCGCGACGGACAGTTAACGTTTAACAGCTCACCGCGGCTAAATTTTTCACTTATTTTTTCAGACATTTAACTTATTTTTTCCAAACTAACAAAGCTGTAAGTACTTACGAAAAGTTAGCCTTTATCCTACTCTGGCTTTCGACAACCACAAATACCAGGGAGCGAAAAATGATTGCAGTAACAGGCGCAACCGGCCAGCTAGGCCGTCTGGTCATTGAAGCATTACTGAAAAAAGTGCCGGCGGAGCAAATCATCGCCGCCGTGCGATCGCCAGAAAAAGCCGCCGATCTGGCGGCAAAGGGCGTAACGGTGCGTAAAGCGGACTATAGCCAGCCCGAGACCCTGATGTCAGCCCTGTCCGGCGTGGACAAGCTGCTGCTGATCTCCGGCAGCGAGGTGGGCCAGCGCGAAGCGCAGCATCAGGCGGTCATTAACGCAGCCAAGTCGGCCAGCGTAAAATTTATCGCCTATACCAGCCTGCTGCATGCGAACAGCTCGCCGCTGGGCCTTGGCGTAGAACACCGCGCCACCGAGGCGCTGCTGCAGGCGTCTGGCATTCCTTTCGCGCTGCTGCGCAACGGCTGGTACACCGAAAACTATGCGGCCAGCATCGCCCCTGCCCTGACGCACCACGCGTTTATCGGATCGGCTGGCGAGGGACGTATCGCCTCGGCGGCGCGTCGGGATTACGCCGATGCAGCGGCAGAGGTCATTAGCCGCGACGATCAGGCAGGCAAAATTTATGAGCTGGCGGGCGACGACAGCTACACCCTGGCGGAGTTCGCCGCTGAAATTGCGCGTCAGTCCGGCGAGCAGGTGGACTATGTCAATCTTTCCCCCGCCGAGTTCGCCGCCGCGCTCAAAGGCGCCGGTTTGCCGGATGGCCTGGCGGAGATGCTGGCGGATTCCGACAAGGGCGCGTCGCAGGGCGGCCTGTTTGATGACTCCCGCAGCCTGAGCAAACTGATCGGGCGCGCTACTACACCCTGGCAAGAGGTGATTAAGGCGACGCTGGCGAAATAAGCCCAAGGCGGGCGGGCGCCTTTGGCGGCCCTTCCCGCCTGTCGCGCTCCCTCGCTGTCTGCCCCGCGCAGCACAGGGAGCGTAGGCTGCGGGAAAGCTCTCAGGGTACATTGCACAGCGAATCGCTCCTGGTTGCCGCTGCACGACGCAACAGCGCCGTAGCCTTGCGGGCAAGCAGGCGATCGAACTGATCAATGATTAAGAGGGTGCTATGTCTCTGTTTTCTGAATTCCGTCTGAAAGACGTTACGCTGCGCAACCGCATCGCGGTGCCGCCTATGTGTCAGTACAGCGCTGAACAGGGCCTGGTCAATGACTGGCATCACGTCCACTACGCTGCGCTGGCGCGCGGCGGCGCAAGCCTGGTGATCGTTGAAGCGACCGCCGTTTCACCGGAAGGCCGTATCACTCCCGGCTGCCTTGGCTTATGGAATGATGCGCAGGCTGAAGGCCTGGCGCAGGTCGCGCAGGCGATCAAAGCGGCGGGTGCCGTGCCGGGCATCCAGATCGGCCATGCCGGTCGTAAAGCAAGCGCAAACAAACCCTGGGAAGGCGACGATCACATCGCAGCGGACGACGGACGCGGCTGGGAGACCCTCTCTCCTTCTGCTGTCGCCTTCGGCAACAATCTGCCGCAGGTGCCGCGCGCCATGACGCTCGACGATATCGCGCGCGTCCGCAACGACTTCGTGCAGGCGGCTATCCGCGCACGCGATGCCGGCTATGAGTGGCTGGAACTGCACTTCGCTCACGGCTATCTGGCGCAGAGCTTTTTCTCGGTGCACGCCAACCAGCGTACCGACCAGTATGGCGGCGACGCCGCAGGCCGCAGCCGCTTCCTGCGCGAAACCTTTGACGCGGTGCGTGAAGTCTGGCCGGAAAATCTGCCGCTGACCGCCCGTTTCGGCGTGCTGGAGTATGACGGTCGCGACGAAGAGACGCTGTCAGAGGCGATCGACCTGACGCGCTACTGGCGTACCAACGGTCTGGATCTGCTGAGCGTCAGCATTGGCTTCTCTACGCCGGACGCTAATATTCCGTGGGGCACGCCTGCTTTCCTGGCGCCGATTGCCGAACGCGTACGCCGCGAGGCGGATATTGCGGTCGCTTCCGCATGGGGCATTGATTCGCCAGCTATCGCCAACGCCACCGTTGAAAAGGGTCAGCTTGACCTGGTGATGGTAGGCCGCGCTCACCTGAAAAACCCGCACTGGCCTTACCAGGCCGCGCTGGCGCTCGACAAGCCGCAGCCGTCATGGGTGCTGCCTGCCCCTTACGCGCACTGGCTGGAGCGCTACCGTGTCAGCGAATAAGGCCTCAGGCCGCAAGCGGCTGGCATACTCCGGTCGCGCATGGATGCCACGCGCATCTTTGCGCCCGGCTCCTGCCCGCCGCGCTGGCACCTGACCCGCCATTTTCAGACGCCCTTTACCGGGCGTTTTTTACAGCTGCGTAAAAATGCCACAAATAGCTCATTCCACAGCGCGGCGACAACGTCGGTTTTTGTCAATTTTTGCCGCTTTTTTTCAACTCTCCGCTAGTTATTTTCTTTCTTCAAAGATTACTCCTAAATAAATGTTTCAAGCGCACGCGTTATTTGCTTGATAACCAGAGCAATTCCGCTAAATAAGCTATTGATAGACAATTTTTATTACGTTCATAGATATTCTGCATTGTTGTTTGGGCCAGCCATAAGTCTATAATTTTTCTTTTATGAAACCCTCAGACTCCAGGAGGCCGCTATTAATACTTATCGCCAGCAACTCAACGCATTCGATGAGGTTCGCAAAGGGGCGGAAGTTGAGTATCAATACGATCCCCACGAGCTCAAGCTAGATCGTATGCAGGATTCCGAGCCGGAACCGGAGCTGATTGAAGGCTTGCCGGCGCCCGATGCGCTCACGCCTGCCGATCGCTACATGGAGCTGTTCGAGCATGTGCAGATGTCGCGCATCTTTGAAGACAGCAAAACGTTTCCAGACTGCTCGCCTAAATACGATCCGCTGGACGTACTGATGCGTTATCGCCGTCAGAAACGCAGCCGCGATTTCGATCTGGCGCGCTTTGTGGCGGACCATTTTTATTTACCGGCGATAAATGAAAGTTTTTACGTTTCAAACCCGGATAAAACGCTAAACGAACATATTGACGCCCTGTGGCCAGTATTAACTAAAATGCCGCAGCAACATCTGCCGCATTCATCGCTGCTGCCGCTGCCGAAACCTTACGTGGTGCCTGGCGGCCGCTTCGGCGAGACCTATTACTGGGACTCCTACTTCACCATGCTCGGCCTGGCGGAGAGCGGACGCGACGATCTGCTGCGTCATATGGCGGATAACTTCGCATGGCTGATCGATAACTACGGTCACATTCCCAACGGCAACCGCACCTACTACCTGAGCCGTTCACAGCCGCCGGTCTTCGCGCTGATGGTTGAGCTGTTTGAAGAAGATGGCGTGCGCGGCGCAAAACGCTATCTCGAGCAGCTGATGAAAGAGTATCAGTTCTGGATGGATGGCGCGGGCGCGCTGATGCCACGTCAGGCGTATCGCCACGTGGTGCGTATGTCCGACGGCTCGCTGCTGAACCGCTACTGGGACGACCGCGATACGCCGCGCGATGAATCCTGGATTGAAGATGTCGAGACGGCGCGTCACTCCAGCCGTCCGGCGAGCGAAGTCTATCGCGATCTGCGCGCGGGTGCCGCATCCGGCTGGGATTACTCCTCCCGCTGGCTGCGCGATCCTAAGCGTCTGGCAAGCATCCGTACGACGCAGTTCATCCCGATCGACCTGAACGCGTTTCTCTACAAGCTGGAGCTGATGATCGCCACGCTTTCTCATGCTAAAGGAGAAGAGCTGACGGCGCTGGCGTGGCAGAAGAAAGCCGAAGCGCGTAAGCGCGCTATTAACCGCTACCTGTGGGACAGCACGGCAGGCGTCTATCGCGACTATGACTGGCGACGCGAGCGCTTTGGCGCATTTACCGCCGCTGCCGTCGTGCCGCTGTTTGTCGGCCTCGCAACGCCGAAACAGGCGCATCTGCAGGCTATCGCGCTGCGTCAGCTGCTGCTGACCAGCGGCGGACTGGTCGCCTCTATGGTCGAAAGCGGCGAACAGTGGGATAAACCCAACGGCTGGGCGCCGCTGCAGTGGATGGCGATTATCGGCCTCAATCAGTACGGTGAAGAGACGCTGGCGACGGAAATCGCAGTGAACTGGCTAACGACGGTCAATAATTTCTATCAGCTGCACCATAAGCTGGTGGAAAAATATGACATCAGCGGCGATCGCGCGCGTCCTGGCGGCGGCGGCGAATACCCGCTGCAGGACGGTTTCGGCTGGACCAACGGCGTGACGCGTCGCCTGATGGCGATGTATGGCCATCTGATGGCGAACTAGTCCTTTCCCGCTCTGCCGCAAAGCTTATGCAAAAAAGGCGTTTAGTGCGTCCCTGATGCGCTTTTATCATCATCTGATGATTAACCTTCCCCGGGAAACGCCCATGAAACCTTTCCGCTCGTTATCGGGCAGTGCGCTTTTGCTCACTGCCCTTTTCGCTTTCTCTGCGCACGCAGATGAAACGCTCCGTATCGGCTACCAGAAATCCTCGACGCTGCTTACGCTAATCAAACAGCGCGGCGATCTCGACAAATCCCTGGCCGCGCAAGGGGTAAAAGTGAGCTGGCATGAGTTCTCCAGCGGGCTGCCGCTGCTGGAAGCGCTCAACCTCAATAACATCGATCTTTCAGCCGACGTCGCGGATACCGTGCCGCTGTTTGCCCAGGCGGCGGGAGCGAACCTCACTTATTATGCGCGTGAAACCCCATCGCCGCAGGCGCAGGCGATTCTGGTGCCCGCCGACTCGCCAGTAAAAACACTGCAGGATCTCAAAGGGAAAAAGATCGCCGTCACCAAAGCGGCAGGCAGCCACTATCTGCTGATCGCTGCGCTCAGAAAGGCGGGTTTAACGTTCAGCGACATTTCCCCGGCCTGGCTGACGCCCGCTGACGGACGCGCGGCGCTGGAGAATGGCAGCGTAGCGGCATGGGTGACATGGGAACCCTACGTTACCAGCGCGCAGGTAGAGCAGCATGCGCGCGTGCTGACGAGCGGCGAAGGCCTGGCGAGCTATCAGCGCTATTATCTCGCCTCGACGTCTTACGCCAGCACGCATCCGCAGGTGCTGAATAGCGTTTATCAGGCGCTGACGCAGGAAGCGGCATGGCTAAAAGCGCATCCGGCCGATGCGGCCGCGCTGCTTTCGCCGTTATGGGGCAAGCTGCCGGCAGCCACCATTGAGAAAGCCAATACGCAGCGCAGCTATCAGGTCGAACCGGTGAAGAAAAGCGATCTGTCGGAACAGCAAACCATTGCGGACGCGTTTTATGACGCGAAACTCCTGCCGAAGCGCATTGATGCTAAAGCGCTTAATACCTGGCAGCCCACCACGCCTTGAAAATATCGCTGGCTCACCAGGGCCAGCGTCTTAATCCCCAGCCTCTCCAATATAGTAAGCACACACTTTCATTTTGATTACCGCTATCTCTGAATGTGTGCTGTAGCTTAATTTATGTCCTTTACGTTTTTTTTATTCGCCCCGCGCGTTCTTAAGGCCACTTTTATTTAAATGAACAGGTAATAGCCAGCCGTGACGTTCATAGCATCCTGGAGAAGGTGAGTTGTAGTGCCTCCCTCTGTGGCCAGATGCCGTGGAGAACGCCTGCTCCCTTCCCTGCTTCACACTGCCGCCTGTTGTACGAAACCTTTCCTTTTCTCCTGGATAGAAAGTGATGGTCTCCACTTTTTCTGTCTACTTTCAGGCGCCCAGATAAAAAGCCCTCTTTTTTCTGAGGCAATATCATAAAAAATTAACGCTGTTAAAGAAAAAGTGGCATGTAAAATGCATTTTCCTATTTATACCAAAGGGTTAGCTAAAAAGTTATTCATAGTTGCTGTACAATTTAATTGTTATTTCTTTCTGAAAAATTGTACAACTCACCATGTTGTTGTATAAATTAAAACAGAGTTGAATTGCTTCACACGTCAGTGTCAGAAGATGTAAATCTCAAACTAAAGCTTGTGAATTTTCCATTTTTATAAACGAGCTTTAAAAAACCGGACAAGGAACAGACCGAGTCCGGTTTAATTAGGGCGATCCTGGTTCTTAAAAAAAGACAGGAACATGCTATTGTCAGGGAAGTTTCGCAAGGAGAACTAAAAGAGAAAAAATATGACTCACCCGCGGTCAAATGTTGACAGCTTATCCATCTAACTTGCTGATATTTCAGCTACGACGGCTAATCTTCCCTCCTTTTCTCCCGGCTTCGATAGCGCGTTCAGGGTTGTTTTTGAAATTGCCGCCGCTCTTCTGGCCGCCTTTTCTACCCGCCTCCGCTGCTCGCTCACGATCAACCGCAAAGTTTCCAGCTCCACCACGATATTGAGACATACTGTGTTCCTCTTAAGGATTAATAATAAAAATATCACAGCCTACGCTTCATCAAGTTTGATAGCGCAGGGTTAAATGTAGCTTTTAAAAATAATGAATCAAGTATTCCGTGCCTTTGTGTTTAGCAAAATCGCTCGCAATAGCAAACAAATCAACAAGCCAACTGTTTCTGGAGGAAATCATGCGTTCACGTTATCAGCGTGTAAAAAACCTCAACGGCAATCCCTTATTTATCCTTATAACGGCGCAAAACGAGTCTATTTAACCGTTATTCTGGACGAATGGGATCATTTAAGCGGAGCGGTAAGAAAAGAAAGAGAATTTTTATAAGCGAAGCCGCTGATCATAAAACGATCACTTTTTGTTGAAAAATAAGATAATTCCTCAATAAATAAGCGAACCGTGAATAGTTAATAAAGCGAAGCGGCTGAAAGCGTTATTTCATTCCTGATGTCGTCAGATGTGATCAATAAATAATCAGAAGGTTGATTTCAGAGAAACCTTGCTCCCTGTTTTATATTCCACGTGATAAAGCGGGTGAAGTGAAAATAAAAAACGCCCCTGAGGGCGTTTGGCAGCGAGATTTACAGAAAACGGTATTAATGCTGTTGTAAAAATGTCAGAAGATCCTGGTTGAGTTGATCCTGATGCGTGACGGCGAAACCGTGCGGGCCGTTATCGTAAACTTTCAGCTCCGACCCGGCGATCAGCTCGTGCGCCAGCTTGCCGGTCGCTTCAAACGGCACAATCTGGTCATTACTGCCGTGAATGATCAGCGTCGGCACGTCCACTTTCGCCACGTCGGCGCGGAAGTCCGTTTCTGAGAAGGCGGTAACGCAGTCGATGGTGCCTTTCAGCGAAGCGAGCAGCGCAATGTTCAGCGTCTGCGTCAGTACGCCGTCGGAAACGGTCTGCCCGGCGTTAATGCCATAGAACGGCGTGGCGAACTCTTTAATGAACTGCGCGCGATCTTTACGCAGTCCGGCAATAATACCGTCGAATACCGCTTTTTCTGGTCCTTCCGGGTGGTCGGCAGTTTGACCGAAGATCGGCGTGACCGCGCCAAGTAGCACCAGGCTTTTTACTTTTTCCGTGCCGTAGCGGCCGATATAGCGCGTTACGTCGCCGCCGCCCATTGAGAAGCCCACCAGCGTGATATCGCTCAGCCCCAGATGCTCAATCAGGCCGTGAATATCGTCGGCAAAGGTGTCGTAGTCATACCCTTCCCACGGCTGATCGGAACGACCAAAACCACGACGGTCGAACGCGATTGCCCGGTAGCCGTTCTCGGCCAGGTGAACCAGCTGGCTCTCCCACATATCGGCATCCAGCGGCCAGCCATGGCTGAACAGCACCGGCTCTCCCTTACCGTAATCTTTGAAGTAAATGCGTACGCCATCTTTTGTCGTTAAGGTGCTCATGTCTGGTCTCCGTTATCAGTGATGTTGTGTCTTGTTAATCAAGCTAACCTGGACGCGAGATAAAACCTAAAGCAGAAATTTTGATAAGACGTTAAAGGATTTTAGCGATCGGAAGTTGTGAAAAAATCCTGGGCATCTTGCCGCAGATATTCCGCTATCAAGCCTGGCAGAGCGCCCGTAATGTTCCAGCCATCACCACTAAATAACGCTGCGCTAACCAGCGCGGTCGGAGACAGAAGATGAGCCAGAACATGACCCCCTCGCCTGCGGGCGGCGCTTTCTCCCCTTTTCGCTACGCCATGTTCGCCCTGATATGGGGCGCGTCGGTGCTGGGCAATACCGGCAGTTTTATCCGCGACGTCGCCAGCTCCTGGCTGATTACCGGCCTCTCGGACAATCCCACGGCGGTCGCGCTGATGCAGACCGCCGCCACGCTGCCGGTCTTTCTGCTGGCGCTGCCAGCGGGCGTGCTGTCGGATATCTTTGACCGCCGCCGCCTGCTGATTGCGATACAGATACTGATGGCCAGCGTCAGCGGCACGCTGCTGATCCTCTCCCACAATAACTGGCTGACGGCGGAGTGGCTGATTGGGCTGACCTTTGTCGGCGGCATCGGCGCGGCGCTGTTCGGCCCCGCCTGGCAAGCGATCGTGCCGGAGCTGGTGCCGCGTCAGGAGATGAAAAACGCCGTCGCGCTCAATTCACTCGGCATTAATATCGCACGCGCTATCGGCCCGGCGACCGGCGGCCTGCTGCTGGCAAGCCTCGGCGCCATGGCTGCTTACGGCGCGGATGTCGCCAGCTATTTCATTGTGATTGCCGCGCTGCTGGCCTGGAAGCGTCCGGCAAAAGCGCAGGATGAGCTGAACGAGCACTTCTTCGGTGCGTTCCGCGCCGGTCTGCGCTACGTCAAAGCGAGTCGCGAGCTGCACCGCGTGCTGTTTCGCGCCGCGATGTTCTTTATCTTCGCCAGCGCGCTCTGGGCACTGCTGCCGCTGATAGCGCGCCAGCTGCTGCAGGGCACGGCCGGTTTCTACGGAATGATGCTCGGCGCCGTCGGGATCGGTGCCATTGGCGGCGCGCTGTTGCTGCCGCGCCTGCGCGCTAGGATGCGCGCCGACGCGCTGCTGCTGCTTGCCGCCGCCATCAACGGCCTGGTGATGCTCGGCCTGGCGCTCACACCGCCGCAGTGGCTGGCGCTGATGCTGATGCTGGTGCTCGGCAGCGGCTGGATCATCGCGCTGACCACGCTGAACGGCGTCGCCCAGGCGGTGCTGCCGGACTGGGTGCGCGGCCGCGGGCTGGCAGTTTATCTGATGGTGTTTAACGGCGCGCTGGCAGGCGGCAGCCTGCTGTGGGGCCTGGTGGCGCAGCAGGCGGGCGTAGTGGCGACGCTGGTTATCGCGGCGGCGGCGCTGATGCTGAGCGCGCTGCTGCTGCGCCGCAAAGCGCTGCCGCAGGGCGAGGCGGATCTGCAGCCCGCGCTGCACTGGCAGGAACCGGCGGTGGCGCAAAGCATTGATGAGCGTCGCGGTCCGGTGATGGTGCAGATCCACTACCGCGTAGCGGAGGAAGATCGCCCGGCTTTTCTGGCGGCGATCAATAAGCTGGCGCTGGCGCGCCGTCGCGATGGTGCTTACGCCTGGGGGGTGATGACGCACACCGAAGATGCGGCGTTTATTCAGGAGTGGTTTTTAGTCGAGTCGTGGCAGGAGCATCTGCGTCAGCATCAGCGCGTGTCGAAAGCGGACGCCGAGCTGCAGGCGGCAGTGCTGGCGTTCCATCAGGGCGAAGGCGCGCCCAAAGCGCACCACTTTATCTCGCTGTAACCTCAGGCGCGCGGTGCTTCGGCCGCGCGCTTTTGGCTTAAGGCGCGGCGTAGATCTCGCGCAGCCCCTCCAGCGTTTGCAGCCTGTCGCGCCACCAGCGCGCCGCATTACCGCTGGCGCTCTCATTCCAGGCCAGGTAAGCCATGTCGCGCCGCGTTTCGCTGTCGAGCTGGCGCGCCACCAGCGTGCCGTTCGCCAGATGCGGCGCGGCAAGATAGTACGGCAGATAGCCGCATCCCAGCCCGGCCAGCTGCGCCTGCAGCTTGGCATGAAAATCATGCACGCTCAGCGTTTTTTGCTCATCCAGCACGCGCAAATCCATACCGGCGCCGTGGCGTGACGAGTCGTGCACCGTAACCGCGCGATACTGACGGATCTGTTCGCGCAGCAGCGGCTCCGGCATCTGCGCCAGCGGATGGGTTGGCGCGACGGCGAACACATAGTCGAGCCAGCCCAGCGCCACGCAGCCGATATCTTTACGCGTCGCCGGCTCCTGCACCGCGCCGAACACCAGATCCGCCTCGCCGTAGCTCAGCGCTTCCCAGCAGCCCGCCAGCACATCCTGGCGAAACTGCAGCTGGGTATGGGGATGCTGCTGATAAAACTCGTCAATCAGCGGAGACAGCAGCGAAAACGGCACCGAGGCGTCAACGCTAATGGTCAGGTTGCTCTCCCAGCCGCTTTCGACGTAGCGCGCCTGCTGCTCCAGTTCGTTTACGGCGCGCAGCAGCGCGCGCCCTTTTTCCAGCATCAGCCGCCCGGTTGGGGTGAAGGTAGCGCGATGACCGGAGCGATCGAGCAGCGTGATCTTCATGTCGCTTTCCATCTTCTGCACCGTATAGCTTAACGCCGACGCGGTTTTAAACAGCCGCGCCGCCGCAGCCGCGAAGGTGCCGTGACGGTCGAGCGCATCCAGAATCAGCAGCGCCTCGAGGTTTAATCGCATTCCTCTGTTCTCCCCAAAAATTGTTGAACAACAACCCAAAATCATTCCGCTAACAATAAATGTTCTCATCTCGTATTTTTGTATCCAACAGCGCCACTGCTGTAAATCACTTTTAGCGTGCCGGGAGGCGATATGAATAATCCGCATCAGGCCAGCCACGTTACGCTGGTGATCACCCACAGCGTGCAGGCGGAGAAACAGCAGGCTTACGAGCAATGGCTGGAGCAGATCATGCCGCAGGCGGCGCAATTTCCCGGTCATCTTGGGGTGAATGTATTGCGCCCGGTGCATGGCGAAAGCGTCTACACCGTCCTGATTCGCTTCGACAGCCTCGATAACCTGTTTAACTGGACGCAATCCGACGCACGCAAGAAGCTGATCGCCGAACTGCCGCTGCTGCTCTCCGGCCCGGAGCATATCGACGTGCGTCCCGGCGCTGCGTTCTGGTTTACGCCCACCGCTAAGACAGCGCCGCGTCCGGCGAAATGGAAACAGTACTTGCTGACGCTGGGAGTGATTTTCCCTTCAACGCTGCTGATCCCGCCGCTCTGGAACACCCTGTTGCCCGCCAGCCACGGCACGCTGTGGGGACATTTTTTAGGTGATGCGACCGTGGTCGCGCTGGTGGTCTGGCTGTGGATGCCGCTGCTGACGCGTTTACTGAAAAACTGGCTAATCCCGCGTGGATAACGGCTCGAGAGAAGAGAGATAAACCGGGGCGGAAGCGACGCCAGGCGGATTATCCCAGCCCGATGCCGTTTTTCCCGTTGCGCTTAATGCGGTACATCGCTTCATCGGCGCGGCTCAGCGCCGCGTTAAACCCTTCATGCGGCTGCGCCTGCACAATCCCGATAGAGGCGCCGATGGTCGCCGTCCCGTTCTCCAGCTCAAAAGGCGTGAGCGCTGCCTGCAGACAGGCGCGACTCACCTGCGCCACCCGAGCGTCATCCTGACCGAACGGCATCAGCAGCACAAACTCATCGCCGCCCAGACGGCCAGCCAGCACCGGCTCCGGACAGGCGTCGCACAGACGCTGGCTGAGCTGGATCAGCAAACGGTCGCCGCTGCGATGGCCGAAGGTGTCATTGACATGTTTGAAATCGTCGAGATCGATAAAGGCGACGCAGAGCGCGTTCTCCTTGCGCATCTGGCTGTAGGCGTTACGCAAGGCATGGCGGTTGGCGAGCTGCGTCAGCGGATCGTGATTCGCCAGCATCGCCAGCTGCGATTCGTACTGTTTCTCTTTGGTCATATCGATATGGGTGCCGGTTACCTTCAGCGGCCTGCCCTGCTCGTCCCATTCGCTGATACGGCCGCGATCCAGTACCCAGGTCACGCTGCCGTTTTTGGCGATCATCCGGTGCAGCGCCTCATAGTAAGGCGCTTTGCCATCGATATGGTCGTAGAACGCTTTCAGCACCTCTGCGGCATCGTCAGGATGCAGGCTCTCTTTCCACTCGGAGAAGAGCGCTCTGCTCTCTTTCGGCTGATAGCCCAGCATCGCGCCCCAGCGCCGGTTGAAGATCACCAGCTTGCCGCTGGGGATATCAAGCTGCCACAGGCAGAGCCCGGTGCCGTCCAGCGCCGCGTCGAGCTTGCTGCGGGCGTCATGCGCTATACGCTTGAGCCGCGCATTATGCTTTTTCAAAATCTGTATCTGCTGGCGTAACGCTTCGTCAGACATGGCACGCGGACGTTAAGAAATAAGATGTATTTTGCCTGTGCGGATATTCCTGTAAAGAGAAGCGCTGGAAACATGATGAGCCGCGCTTTATCCGCTTAACCACAAGATTTTATCCGGTTTAAATCGGGCTTTCCGCATACTCAGCGGCAGCGCGTCATATTTCCCCTCTATGCAGGACGATCGTTTCCCTGCGCGGTCACCGGCTATAGTCAGAGTAAGGTTAACCCTGGAGGAGGTAATAATGAAACTTTGCGCCACATGCGGCACGTCATATGCCGAGGTCACGCCGCAGCGCTGCAAAATCTGCGAGGACGAACGGCAGTGGGTGCCCGCCGCCGGGCAGCAGTGGATCGATTTCGCCACGCTAACCCGCAGTCATCAGAACAAATGGCAGCAGCTTGAGGCGGGTCTGCTGAGTATTAAAACCGTGCCGAGCTTCGCCATTGGGCAGCGCGCCCTTTTGCTGCGCAGCAGCAGCGGCAATATTCTCTGGGACTGCATCGCCAGCCTGGATCCCGCCACTATCGCGCTCATCCATGCCCTCGGCGGTATCTCCGCCATCGCTATCTCGCATCCGCACTACTACACCACCATGCAGGACTGGGCGGCGGAATTTAACGCGCCGATCTATCTGCACGCTGATGATGCCGAATGGGTGATGCGTGACAGCCCCGCCATTCAGTTCTGGCAGGGCGAGACGCTGCCGTTAAACGAGGAGGTTGATATCGTGCGGCTTGGGGGGCATTTCGCCGGCGGCAGCGTGCTGCACTGGAAAGCCAACGGCGGTGTAGTGCTGGCAGGCGATATTATTCAGGTCGCGCCGGGGAAGGATGCGGTCTCGTTTATGTGGAGCTACCCCAATATGCTGCCGCTTTCCGCCGCGACGGTGAGCGAGATGCTGCGCCGCTGCGACGCGCTGGCGTTTTCGCGGCTTTACGGCGCGTTTGAAGGGCAGGATGTGACGCAAGAGGCGAAGGAGGTCGTTATGCGCTCCGGGGCGCGCTATCTGCGCTGTCTGGGGTAATTTTCGCGCCGCCCAAAAAATAAATCGTCTGCGCCACTACGCAAAAGTAAAACGATCGGTTTACTTTTAATGGTATGAACAAACGCGACGATATTTTGCAGGCGGCTGAAAGGCTGTTCTACACCAACGGTTTTCACGCCACCAGCACCGACCAGCTGTGCCGGGAAGCGGGCGTCTCAACGCGCACGCTTTATCATCACTTTGCTTCGCGCGAAGCGCTGACCCTCAGCGTGATGGTGGCGCGCCGGGCGCGGTTTTTCGGCGATCTCCTGCCTGCGCAGCATCCGCAGGCGCTGCGACGGCTGTTTGAGACCCTAGGCGAATGGACGGAACAGTATGGGGCGCAGGGCTGCTTTTTCATCAAAGCCTGGGGCGAATATGCGGAGAAAGAGCCGATGCTGGCGGCGCATGCGCTCGACTATCGCTATGCGCTGCGCCGCTATATCGGCGACTGCGTGCCGGATGAGGGCATGGCGAATGCGGTCTGGATGTTGTTTGAAGGAGCGGTGATCTCGGCGCTAATGCTGGGGCCGGACGCGGCGAAACACGCGGGCGATGCCGCCGCACGGCTGCTGCTGCCGCGCGAGGAGCAGCCGTGAGATCTTCCGTGGCGCTGGGCGTCACCGGCTTTTCCCTGATTGCCGTTACCTACGGTATGGCGCGCTTTTCATGGGGCCTGATGATGCCTGCGGTAATGCAGGAAATTCCGTTCAGCATCCATCTCGCCGGGATTGTCACCGCCTGTAGCTATATCTCCTACTGTCTTTCTACCGCCGCCGCGCCCTGGCTGGTGGCGCGCTTTGGTGCCAGAGCCTCGGCTTATCTCGCCGCGCTCTGCGCCGCTGGCGGCCTGCTGCTGCTCGCCTGCGCTTTTTCGCCGCTGATGCTCGCCGCCGGACTCTTTATCGCCGGGCTGAGCGCGGGCGTCGCCTCGCCTGCCATCGCCAGCGCGGTCGGCAACACGCTGCCGCCTGCGCAGCAGGAGTCCGCCAATACGGCGATTAATGCCGGTACCAGCGCGGGTATTATGCTTTCCGTGCCGGTGCTGCTGATGCTGCCCGGCGGCTGGCGCGCGGCCTGCGTCGCCTTTGCGCTGCTCGCCTTGATCTGTTTGCTTCCGGCGCGCCGCTATCTGTCCAACGATCGTCGCGCCAGAGTGCAGGATCGAGCTGGCTGGCGCGATCTGGCGCGGCAAGGATCGCTGATACGTCTGGCGATCGTGGCTTTTATTAGCGGATCCGCCAGCGCGGCCTGGTGGAGCTTTGGCCCGGATATGCTGCGTAATCACCTTCACCTGGATGCGCGCGCCAGCAGTCTGCTCTGGCTGATAAGCGGCGGCGCGGGGATTGCGGGCGCGCTGACCGGTGTAGCGCGACGCGCGCTCAGCCTGGTGCAAATCTATCGTCTGTCGCAAATTTGTATGGCGCTGCCGCTGTTGCTGCTGGCGAGTCTGGATGGCTTTTCGTGGTGGCTGTTTCCCACCGTAGCGCTGGGCGGCGCGGGCTACGTGACGCTTTCCGGCGTGCTGCTGGTCTATGGCGCGGCCGCCACGCCCGCCTCGACGGCATCGGGCGTTGGCATCGCCTTCTTTATGCTGGCGGCCGGACAGGTCGCAGGCTCGGCGCTGTTTGGCTTAGCCTCTGCCGGACTGGGCGCAAGCGCGGCGTTACTGGCCTTTGCCGCGCTGGCGCTGGGGATGGTGGTAGTGCTGCCGGGCGCGCACGAGCGCTAATTTATCTGGTATGAGAGACTAAGAGTGACAGTTTTTCCCTCGAAACTGTAAGAGGTCGTTCTTTCTAACGATAAGACATGGCCGCTATAAACGATTTTCACCCTGTTATCGTCCTCCTCCGTGATAGATGAAATAGTCCCGTCACCCACCAGAAATGGCATTTGCTGCCTGAGCTGCTCTGCTTGTGCTTCGCTATTGCCGCGTAGCTTGCCTGAAAGAAAATAGCGGTAGAGAGTCGGCACGGTCGCGCCGCCGCTATCGCTTCGAGTGGTATAGAGCCAGAGGCGGTCGTTAATCTGATAGCTGTTTTGCAGAATATCGCTGGAGCGATAGTCTGGCGTATGGTTGAGCCAGATAAAAATTGCGACGATTGCCAGCAATAGCAGCGTAACGAAACTGTAAACACCCTTAAAAGCCTTGCTGGCGCGCATATTCTATACCCTCCCTGATAGCTTGTTGATCGGCTGGGTCGTCGCCATAGGGAGCATCGCCGTACCAGTAGCCCCACTTCTCCTTTGATGTTCCGGCATGTGACTGAGCCCATCCGGCACCCATCAACAATATATCTGCGGGTATACCTGCTGCCGTACCTGCGGCACCAAAATTGAAATTCCCGAATGCGGCCCAGTAAGGATTAAATTGCTTATAGTCCCAGGGGCCGTGATTACGGACTTTTTCATAGAACCAGTAATAAGTTTGCGGTAGTGCCTTATCGCGACCGTAACCCTGATATCGGGCTTCTTGCATATTATTTTGAATGATTTGCCAGCCTCCGCTGGGGCCGACCAAGGGGGGAGATGCCATTCATGTCTCCTGACAGGCTTCAGAATGGCTTTTTAATATACAGATTAATCATCATTGTCAGAGTGATTTAATCCCCCTGATGTACTGAATCAAGCGTCATTTGGCAGTTGATATTGAATATTGTTGAAGCGAGGGTTTCAGATTTGTGGTGCCCGAATCCGGACAAAATGCCGAGGGCATTTTTGCTTTGTTGCGCCCGCGCGGCAAACCCGCAAGGGCGAGCCGCAGGGAGGCGGCGAGGATATCGAACCTGTTCGATAACGGGTTCCGCACAAAAGCAAAAACCCCCGCCGAAGCGAGGGTTTCAAATTTGTGGTGCCCGAACCCGGAATCGAACCAGGGACACGGGGATTTTCAATCCCCTGCTCTACCGACTGAGCTATTCGGGCAACGGGGCGCATTAAACCTTAATGCCCTCACAGCGTCAAACGCTTTTCATCAAATTGTCACTGACTGCTGAGTTTTATAGCAACCCACCGAACGGCTGACAAAAAAACGCGCACTCGCGTGCCGCTGCGCTGACTTTTTCACCACTTTTGCCGATAACGATAGCGACACTTCATACTCATAATAAGGTGCACCATGTTTTCCACTATTTCATCAGGTCTTCTGTCACGCCTTGCGTGGCAAAAACAAACGCGCCCCTCGGCGACGCTTAACTCGCTCAACGACGCTATCGCGATGATCGAGTTCACGCCGGAAGGCATCATTCTTAACGCTAACTCGCTGTTTCTCGACCGGATGGGCTACGCGCTGAACGAGATTATCGGCCAGCACCACAGCCTGTTCTGTACCGCCGACTTTGTGCAGTCGTCTCAATACCGTGACTTCTGGCTGCGCCTGAAGCGCGGCGAAAGCTTTAGCGACAAGTACTTACGCCTGGCGAAAAACAGCCGTCCGGTCTGGCTGGAGGCGAACTATGTGCCGGTACGGGACCGCGTCGGTCGCGTGGTGAAAATCGTTAAGCTCGCCACCGATATTACCGCACGCATTACCGACGCTCAGGAGCAGCGCGCCATGACTACCGCCATCGATCGCTCGATGGCGGTTATCACCTTCAACCTCAAGGGCGAGGTGCTGAAGGCGAACGCTAACTTTCTCAACACCATGGGCTATCGCGCCGATGAGGTGATCGGCCTGCCGCATAGCCGCTTCTGCTCCGAGGAGCTGCGCCAGAGCGCCGAATACAAAGCGTTCTGGGAAAAGCTCAATCGCGGCGAATTTATCTCCGGCCAGTTCCAGCGCGTGAATAAACAGGGCCGCACCGTCTGGCTGCGCGCGACTTATAACCCGGTCTTTGATGCAGAGGGCATCCTTTATAAGGTGGTGAAGTTCGCCACTGACGTGACGGCGCAGGTCGAGAAAAACCAGCAGGAGCGCGACGCCGCGCAGCAGGCTTATAAGACGGCGTTGCAAACCCGCGAGAGTACCCGTCACGGCGCCAGCGTGATTGAAAACAGCGTGCAGACGATTAACGCGCTGGCGGGCGAGCTGCATGGCATCTCAGACGATATCTCCGACCTCAGCGACTCCTCCGATCGTATCGGCGAGATTGTCGCCAGCATTCGCCGCATCGCCGATCAGACCAACCTGATCGCGCTTAACGCCGCGGTGGAGGCGGCGCGCGCGGGCGCGCACGGACGTAGCTTCGCCGTAGTGGCGAATGAGGTGCGCACGCTGGCAGCCAATATTAATCAGGCCACCAGCGAGATCGAAAGTCGGATGCAGCAGAATCAACTGCTGGCGACCAAAGCGCTGCAGGGCATTGCGTCCAATATGAAGCGTGCCGATGAGGGCGTGGTGCTGGCCCAGCAGGCTGGCGACGTCATCAGCGAGCTGCGCGACAGCTCGTCGGAAGTGGTGCGCGCCATCAGCCACGTCACCGAAACGCTCAGTCAGGCGTAGTCAGTGAAGCCGGCATTTGCCGGCTTTTCCGCGGGAATTTGCCTTAGCGCACGATAAACCCACTCTTTTTATCCGCCTTCTTTTTTGACATAAAAGCGTCATCAAGCGCCTTTAATCTAGGATTAATCTTAACCAACCTGTTCTGGTCATCATGCAGCTGCCCGACAGCCTTTCGGCGATGACGTCCGCCTCCAGCCGCTACAGCGCCCGCGTGCTTTGCATCAGCGTTCCTTTCGTCACGCCCGATACCGACAACGCCGCGGTGATGGCGCTGTTTACGGAGCATAAGGATTTGATTGGCCTGCCGGTGGTCGAAGCGAGCAAGCCCTTCGGCATGATCAACCGCCATATTTTTCTGTCGCAGATGGCGCGTCCCTTTTTCCGCGAGCTGTATGACAGAAAAAGCTGCATCGCTTTTATGGACAAGTTTCCACTGGTGATTGATATCGACAGCTCGCTGGAGAGCGTCGCGCAGCAGGTAGTGGAAAACGGCGACAAATCGGTTGCGGACGGTTTTATTCTTACCGAGCAAGAGCGCTACGTTGGCATTGGATTAGGCGTCGATCTGATCCGCCGCGTGTCGGATCTGCAGGCGCAGCAGCATCAGCAGATCCTGCAAAGCATCGACTACGCTCGCGTGATCCAGGACGCCATGCTGGATCGTTCGACTCGCCTGATGGATCGCATGCTGAACGACTGGTGTCTGCACTGGCAGCCGCGCGACGGCGTCGGCGGCGACTACTACGCCTTTCACCGCCACGAGACCGGCTGGATGGCGGTGATCGCCGACTGTACCGGCCACGGCATCCCGGGCGCGTTTATGACGGTCATTTTGCAGTCGGCGCTGGAGAATGCGATGAAGCAAGGCGATCTCGCCTCGCCCGCCGCTATTTTGCAGGCGCTGAACCACCATATAAAACGAACCCTCGGTCAGCTGAGCGCGTCGCAGCAAACCTCGCTGTCGAACGACGGCTGTGACGCAATGGTGCTGTCGGTGGATACCGAACAGCATCAGCTACGCTGGGCCAGCGCACGCACGCAGGCCTTTCTGCTGGGACAGGTCAGCGACGGCGCCATCTCGCTCAACAGCGATCGCGTCGGCGTCGGCTATACCGATACGCCGGAAGCCTATGCGTGGCGCGAATATGTGCTGCCGCTACAGCCCGGCGACATGCTGTTTATCTTTACTGACGGCGTCAGCGATCAGCTCGGCGGCGAACGCAACATTATGTTCGGTAAAAAGCGCATTCAGCGGCTGCTTACTCAGTATCAGCATCTGCCGATGCCCGAGCTGTCGCAGGCATTTCAGCAGGACTATTTACAGTGGCAGGGTAATCAGGCGCGTCGCGACGATGTGACCTGGTTCGGCCTGCGTTATTAACCGCACCGGGAAAAGTATGAACAACGGGTCGTTGAGGGAAGCGCCCTGTGTCGCCGGATCGCAGAGTCTGGTCGCGCTTCAATACACAGGTTTTTTCTCGCCGCAGAATATTACGGCAATGGGCGAAGTCGTCAGGCTGTTTCTGGAGAATCACGAAGGGTCCGCCAAAGTGCGCCGCCGCCTCTTCTCCAGCTTTGTTGAAATCGCACAGAATATCCTGCGTTATTCGCAGGACAGCCTCGCCTTGCCGCATCAGGAGCAGCTTTACCGCTTCGGTTCGGTCTGTCTACGCTATGACGCGGGAAAATATACGCTGGAAAGCACCAATCTGGTCGATCACGACGCCTGCGATCGGCTGCGTGACAATCTGGAATCGCTGCGCGTAATGAGCAGCGAGGAGATTAAACAGGCCTATCGCCATGGTCTGCGCGCGGAAAGCCCCGCCTGGAGCAAAGGCGCCAATATCGGTCTGTTAACCCTGGCGCGCGACGTCAGCGAACCGCTGGAGTATGACCTGCGTCCGCTGGAAGCTGGCGAATTCTCCGCTTTCTGGCTTAAGGCCACCATCTGTCATGATTAAAGATCCCTCTATGCAAACCATTCAACTTGCTGCCACCGACTGCACGCCCCACGTCGATTTCGACTTCGACGCGCAGCGTTTTACCCTTAAAGGGGAATCCTGGCCGGAAAACGCCGCCGCGTTTTATCGCCCGTTACAGAGCGCGCTGGAGAGCTGGCAGCCGCGCCAGGACGAGCCGGTCATCGTGGAGATCGCGCTGAGCTACTTCAACAGCTCCAGCACCAAGATGCTGTTCGGGCTGTTTGACCAGTTCAACCAGCTGGCGCAGCGCGGCAATACCATTCTGCTGAACTGGCATTACGACGAGGAAGATGACGTCTCTGAAGAGTTTGGTCAGGAACTGCAGCTCGATTTCGACGCGCTGACGGTGCAGCTGCATGCGGAAACGCCGCAATGATGGAGCTGAAAGAGCTGTTCAGTGAAGAGACCCAGGCGCTCAACCGCGCCAGCGACGTGGCGGCGCAGCCCAGCCTGAAGGCGGAGGATTACCGCGCCGCGCTGCAGCAGTTAAATCAGCACTATCAGCGGCTGATGCGCGAAACCTGGCGCATGATTTCGCGCAGCGACCGCGCCGAACGCGAGCTTAACCGCGCCAATGAACGCCTGGCGCAGCTGGCGCGCGAGCTGGAGTATAAGGCGACGCACGATCCGCTGACCGATGTCTGGAACCGCAGCGCCATTATTCAGCGCATTACGCAGACGCTGGCCCGCTCGTCGGCGGCGCTGATTATTCTGGATATCGATTTCTTCAAGCGCATCAACGATGAGCATGGTCATCCGGTTGGTGACAGAGTCATCTGCGAAATGGTGGCGCGTATTCAGCGCAACCTCCCGCCGCTTGCCAGTATCGGTCGGATCGGTGGCGAAGAGTTTACGGTGCTGCTGCCCAATACCTGGCTGGCTGATGCGGTAATAGTAGCGGGCGCGATTCTCGCCTCGCTCAACGCTTCGCCGCTTAATGCGCTGCCGGAGCGTCTGGTGACCGCCAGCCTGGGCGTCAGCTATTGCGCGCCCGGCAGCGATTTTGAAACCCTCTACTACAACGCCGACGCCGCGCTTTACGACGCGAAAAAGCATGGTCGCAACCGGGTATTTTTCCGCTGATCGCACCGCCAGCCAGATGCTTCGTCTGGCTGGCGGCGGGTGAACAGATAAACAGGGGTTGCGTCAGCGCGGGCGCAAATGAGAGGACTTCGGTAACGCTCTGCCACGGCAGATAAGCCGCTGCTTTACGGCTGATGCGCCGTCTCGACCGGCGCCGGGGTCGGCGGCGGCAGGAAGATATGGTCGAGGATCTCGCGCATAACCGGCGCGGCGGTTATGCCCTCATTGCCGCCGTTCTCCAGAATCAGCGCCACCGCGACCTTTGGATTGTTAAAAGGCGCGAACGCGGTATAGAAGATATGGTCGCGCAGGCGCACCGGGATCATCTTCGCGTTATAGGTCTGGTTCTGCTTCAGGCTGAACACCTGCGAGGTGCCGCTCTTCGCCGCAATGCCGTAAGGCGCAGTGTGGAAATATTTATAGCCGGTGCCGTTCGGCGCGTTAGCCATGCCGAACATTGCGCGGCGCACCAGCGCCCAGTAAGGCGAGCGCGCGTCACCGATCTGCGGCTGAGGCAGCGCAGGCTGATAAAGCTCCACCGATTTGCCGCGCTCCGCTTTCGCCAGCAGATGCGGCGCAATCACTTTACCGTTATTGATCAGCGCCACCATCGCCTTCACCATCTGAATCGGCGTGGCGATCCAGTAGCCCTGCCCAATACCCACCGAGACCGTGTCGCCCTGATACCACCCTTTTTTATGCACCTTGAGCTTCCAGTCGCGGCTCGGCAGCAGGCCGTTGTACTCTTCGTTTAGGTCGATGCCGGTTGATTTGCCGTAGCCGAACTGGCTGAGCATGCTGTGAATACGGTCGATGCCCATCATAAACGCCACCTGATAGAAGAAGGTGTCGGCGGACTCCTCAATCGCTTTGGTGACGTCCAGCATGCCGTGGCCGCTCTTTTTCCAGTCGCGGTAGCGGCGGTCGGTGCCCGGCAGCGTCCAGGTCGGCGCGCCGAAGAAAGTGGTCTGCGGCGTAATAACGCCGGTCAGCAGCGCCGACATCGCCATATAGGGCTTCACCGTTGAAGCGGGCGGATAGAGTCCCTGAGTGACGCGGTTAATCAGCGGCAGATTCTTGTCCTGCAGCAGCGTCTTGTAGGACTGATAGCTGATGCCTTTTACAAAGGGATTAGGATCGTAGCTGGGGCTGGAGACCATCGCCAGCACCGAGCCGTCGTGCGGATCCTCCACCAGCACTGCCGCGCGCTGCCCGGCCAGCAGGCTCTCTATATACTGCTGCAAATGCAGATCGATGGTCAGGGTAATATTTTTACCCGCGACCGGCGGCACCTCTTTCAGCACGCGCACGATGCGGCCATGGTTATCCACTTCCACTTCCTGATAGCCGGGCTTACCGTGCAGCAGCGATTCGTAATAGCCCTCAATGCCCTGCTTGCCAATATTATGGTCGGCGGCGTAGTTTTCAGCGATGCCCGCGGCGTTCAGACGCTTATAGTCGTTGTCGTTAATCTTGGAGACGTAGCCGACGACGTGCGCTAAGTCCGCGCCGTAAGGATATTCGCGATCCTGATAGGTATCGATGCTGACGCCGGTGAAGCGATACTGATTCACCGAGAAGCGCGCCACCTCTTCGTCGGTCAGCTCCTCTTTCAGCATCACGGGCTTGTAACGGCTGCTCTGCTTCAGCGCGTGGGTAAAGGCGTCGATCTCGTCCGGCTTCAGGTCAACGATCGGCGTCAGCGCTTTCAGCGTCGCCTGCATATCGTCGATTTTGTACGGCGTCAGCGTAATGTCATACCAGGTGACGTTATGCACCAGCGGAATACCGTTGCGATCGTAGATCAGCCCGCGCGTCGGCGCGACTGGGATCATTTTAATATCGTTCTGGTTAGATCGCGTCTGATAGTAGCCGTGATCGCGCACCTGCAGTCGATAGAGGTTAACGGCGAGAATAGTGAAACAGATAACGACCAGCGCAAAGGCGACCAGCGCGCGACGCGCGAAGAGCTTTTCTTCAGCTTCGAAATTACGAAAATTCATTAGGCGGCATTGGCGGACAGGTTATTTTTTGTTGTCGCGCTAATGATAGGCAGCTAAGAGGTGAGCACCAGCAGGAAGATGCACAGGAGTGGTGAAAAGTGTGTCATTTGGTGAGAATGTTACGAAAATCGCCTGATATTCCCCGTCTCGTGCTTTATACGGACGAGACGGGGAGAGGCAAGCGCAGGCTTAGTCGCCCAGCAGCACCGACTCCAGCGCGATCTTAATCATATCGTTGAAGGTGGTCTGACGCTCGGCAGAGGTGGTCTGCTCATGGGTACGGATATGGTCAGAAACGGTGCAGATGGTCAGCGCTTTCGCGCCGAATTCTGCCGCCACGCCGTAGATACCCGCCGCTTCCATCTCTACGCCCAGAATGCCGTACTTTTCCATCACGTCGAACATCTGCGGATCTGGCGTATAGAACAGGTCGGCAGAGAAGATGTTGCCGACACGCGCGTCCACGCCCAGCGCCTTAGCCGCGTCAACCGCGTTGCGCACCATGTCGAAGTCAGCAATCGCAGCGAAGTCGTGATCCTTGAAACGCATGCGGTTGACTTTAGAGTCGGTGCAGGCGCCCATGCCGATAACGATATCGCGCAGCTTAACGTCTGCACGTACTGCGCCGCACGAGCCGACGCGGATGATCTTTTTCACGCCAAAGTCGGTAATCAGCTCTTTGGTGTAGATCGAGCAGGACGGGATGCCCATGCCGTGACCCATAACGGAGATTTTGCGGCCTTTATAGGTGCCGGTATAGCCCAGCATGCCGCGCACGTTGTTTACTTCAACCGGATTTTCCAGAAAGGTTTCCGCGATGTGCTTCGCGCGCAGCGGGTCGCCAGGCATCAGCACGACGTCAGCGAAATCGCCCATTTCTGCATTAATGTGAGGAGTTGCCATTGTTGTTTATCCTTTTTAAATTCAGCGGCTCTGTTTACAGCATGCTCTTGCCGTAGTCCATATCGGACAGGCCAAAATAGTGCGCAATCGTCTGACCGATATCGGCGAACGTCTCGCGATAGCCCAGCGAGCCGGGTTTAACTTTCGGTCCGTAGATCAGAATCGGAATATGCTCGCGCGTATGCTCGGTGCCCTGCCAGGTTGGATCGCAGCCGTGGTCAGCCGTCAGGATCAGAATGTCATCCTCTTTTACCAGCGCCATCAGCTCCGGCAAACGACGGTCGAACAGCTCCAGCCCACCCGCGTAGCCAGCAACGTCGCGGCGGTGTCCCCAGGTCGAGTCGAAATCGACGAAGTTGGTAAAGACGATCGACTGGTCAGGCGCGTTTTTCATCTGCTCGATGGTGGCGTCAAACAGCGCGTCCAGACCGGTGGCTTTGACCTTTTGCGTAATGCCCTGGTGAGCGTAGATATCGGCGATTTTACCTACCGAGATCACTTCGCCGCCCTTCTCGTCCACCAGCTTTTTCAGCATGGTCGGCGAAGGCGGTTCGACAGCCAGGTCATGGCGATTGCCGGTACGCTCGAAGCTGCCCGCTTTGTCGCCGACAAACGGACGCGCGATAACGCGGCCGATATTGTAGCCGCCTTCGGTCAGCTCTTCGCGGGCGATCTCGCACAGTTCATAGAGGCGATCGAGACCGAAAGTCTCTTCATGACAGGCGATCTGGAACACCGAGTCCGCCGAGGTGTAGAAAATCGGCTTGCCGGTTTTCATATGCTCTTCGCCCAGCTGGTCAAGGATCACCGTGCCGGAAGAGTGGCAGTTGCCAAGATAGCCCGGCAATTTCGCGCGCTCGACCAGCTTGTCGAGCAGTTCCTGCGGGAAGCTGTTCTCTTTGTCGCTGAAGTAGCCCCAGTCGAACAGCACCGGCACGCCCGCAATTTCCCAGTGGCCAGAGGGGGTATCTTTACCGGAAGAGAGTTCGCTGGCGTAGGCGTAGGCGCCTTTGATTTCCGCATTGGGATCGAGGCCCAGCGGGAAGCGGCCAGTCGAAAGCTCGGCGGCTTTACCTAGCCCCAGCGCGGTCAGGTTCGGCAGATGCAGCGGGCCCTTACGGCCTTTGTCCGCTTCGCCGTTAAAGCACGCCTCGGCGATATGTCCCAGCGTGTCCGATCCTGCGTCGCCGAATTTATCGGCGTCTTTGCTTGAGCCGATTCCGAAGGAATCAAGCACCATAATAAAAGCACGTTTCATGCAAGTCTCCTGCGCATATGCGCGTGACAAGTCAAAAAAAAGCGATCAGATCAGTATACCCGAATGCCTGCTCAGAGGCAGCATAAAGCCGCATTTTTGCGGCCTGTTAAGGTCAGGTGCTGGCGCTAACCCGGCGATAGACCACGGGCGTGGCTTCCGGCGCGCTGTCGCTCAGCGTGACCGCCGCCTTCACCGCCGCGGCCGCCTGCAGCCAGCCCGCCTCGCTGCTGGCATGCACGATCGCCAGCGGACGCTGCGTATCGGCGCGTTCGCCCAGGGTAATCATGTCGCTGAGCCCCACGCTGTAGTCGATAGCGTCGCTGGCGCGCTGGCGCCCGCCGCCCATCGCGACCACCGCCATTCCCAGCGCGCGCGTATCCATGCTGCTGACGATGCCGGAGCGATCGGCGTAGACCGCCTTGCTGAGCATCGGCTGCGGCAGATAAGCCTCATGGCGCTCGATAAAATCAGCCGGGCCGCCCTGCGCCGCGACCATCCGCGCGAACACGTCCGCCGCCTGGCCATCTTCCAGCACCTGCAACAACTTACGGCGCGCCTCTTCTTCGCTGGCCGCCAGCTTGCCGGAGATGAGCATTTCGCTGCACAGCGCCAGCGTGACCTCCAGCAGGCGCGGATTGCGCTCCGCGCCGGTGAGGAAGCGCACCGCTTCGCGCACTTCCAGCGCATTGCCCGCGCTTGAAGCCAGCACCTGATTCATATCGGTCAGCAGCGCGGTGGTCGTGCAGCCCGCGCCGTTCGCCACGCCGACAATCGCCTGAGCCAGCTCAAGCGAGGCGTCGAAAGTCGGCATAAAGGCGCCTGACCCGACTTTAACGTCCATCACCAGCGCATCCAGCCCTTCCGCCAGCTTTTTCGCCAGGATAGAGGCGGTGATCAGCGGGATAGAATCCACGGTCGCGGTGATATCGCGCGTCGCGTAGAAGCGCTTATCCGCCGGCGCGAGCGAGCTGGTCTGGCCGATAATCGCCACGCCGGTCTGTTTGATGATCTGACGGAAGCGCTCGTCGTCCGGGAAAATATCAAAGCCAGGAATAGCCTCCAGCTTGTCCAGCGTGCCGCCGGTATGACCGAGGCCGCGTCCGGAGATCATCGGCACATAGCCGCCGCAGGCCGCCACCATCGGGCCCAGCATCAGCGAGGTAACGTCACCGACGCCGCCGGTAGAGTGCTTATCCACCACCGGCCCGTTGAGATTCAGCGACTGCCAGTTCAGCACGGTGCCGGAGTCGCGCATCGCCATGGTGAGCGCCACGCGCTCCGGCAGCGACATATCGTGAAAAAAGATGGTCATCGCCAGCGCGGCGATCTGTCCTTCGGAAACGCTGTTGTCGCGCACGCCGTTGATGAAGAAGCGGATCTCCTCTTCACTCAGCGTCTGGCCGTCGCGTTTTTTACGAATGATTTCTTGCGGCAGAAACAAAGTCGCCCCCTTAATCAGGGTTGTGATGAGAATGGCGGCCCGCGGCCGCCGTCACGCAATCAGTAGCCCGCTTTGCTGGAAGCGGTCTGATGGCCCAGTGCATTCAGCAGGCTGGCTAACAGGCTGGACGCGCCAAAGCGGAAGTGGCGCGCATCGGCCCAGCCTTCGCCCAGGATATCGTCCGCCAGCTTGAGGTAGATAGCTGCGTCTTCTGCGCTACGCACGCCGCCCGCCGGTTTAAAGCCGACCTTCTCTTTCACGCCTTTATCGCGGATCACGCTCATCATGATCTGCGCCACTTCCGGCGTGGCGTTGACCGGCACCTTGCCGGTGGAGGTTTTAATAAAGTCCGCGCCTGCGTCGATAGCGATTTCAGAAGCCTGACGGATCAGCGCTTCATCTTTCAGTTCGCCGCTTTCAATAATCACTTTCAACAGCACGTCAGCCTGCGCGCACGCCTCTTTACAGGCTTTCACCAGCTCAAAGCCGATCTGGGCGTTGCCGGCGATCAGCGCGCGATAAGGGAAGACCACGTCCACTTCGTCCGCGCCATAGGCGATGGCCGCGCGGGTTTCCGCCAGCGCGATATCGATATCGTCGTTGCCGTGCGGGAAGTTAGTCACGGTGGCGATGCGGATATCGGGCGTGCCCTGCTCGCGCAGCGCTTTACGCGCGACCGGGATAAAGCGCGGATAGATGCAAATCGCGGCGGTATTGCCCGCTGGCGATTTCGCCTGGCGGCAGAGCGCGATCACTTTTTCGTCGGTATCGTCTTCATTCAGGGTGGTCAGATCCATCAGTTGCAGCGCGCGCTGCGCTGCAGCGGTAATATCGGTCATGGTGTTCTCCAGATAACAAACTGGCGTTAAAGCGCCGGTTGAATGTGATAATTCTAACAATACAAAGCGGCTGTTTATGTGGGATTCATCACACTGCCGCCATGAACAGATAGCATTAATGGTAATTATAACGCAGAGAAGCGCGATGTTACTATTATCACATCAGGAGAGCATTAATCAGGCAGGTTGAACAGGCGTTGCGTGTTGCGCCACAGTGCCTCGGCGATCGCCTGCGGCGGCTCCGGGCGCAGTTCGCACAAGGTTTGCCACACCAGCCGCGCGCGCTCCGGCCGGTTCGGCTGCCCCTGGAAACCGTGCAGCGGCATATCGGGCGCGTCGGTTTCCAGCAGCAGCGCTTCCAGAGGCAGCTGCGCCAGAGTGTTGCGGGTTTTGCTGGCGCGCGCATAGGTCAGGGTACCGCCGACGCCGATAGCGTAGCCGAGCCTGATAAAAGCCTGCGCCTGCTGCAGGCTGCCGGCGAAGCCGTGTACCACGCCGCGACGCGGCAGATCGTGACGGCGCAGATGCAGCGCCAGCTTGTCGTGGGTGCGGCGCGAATGCAGGATCACCGGCAGTTCATACTGCTTCGCCAGCCGCAGCTGCGCATCCAGCAGGAATTCCTGACGCGCAAACGCTGGATTTTCCATATAGAGATCGAGGCCGATCTCGCCTATCGCCACCAGCTTCGCCGGTTTGCGTTGCAGCCAGCTTTCCAGCTGGTCGAGATGCGCATCCTCGTGGCGATCGATGGCGATGGGATGCAGGCCGAGCGCTGCGTAAAGCGCCTGATGCTGCGCCGCCAGCGCGGCGATACCCGCGAAACGGCTGGCATCGACCGCCGGTACGATAATGCGCTCCACGCCCGCCTCGGCGGCACGCGCAATGCTTCCCGCTTCATCGCCGACAAAGGGCGGGAAATCGAAATGGCAGTGGGTATCGGTAAATCTCATGCCAGCGAACCTTCATCATAATCTGCGTCGTTGCCCGCGACCGGCGGCGTCATGATTGGCCGGTTGTCAGGCGCGTTAGCCACAGGCGCGGGCGGCGTGACGGTGGTGTAGCGCGTGAACGGCTCGGCGTCGCTTAACCACTTGCCCAGCGTGGCGAGAAAGTAGCGGCCGCAGCGTCGTCCCAGATGATAATCCTGATTTAGAGAGGAGATGCGGCTGCCCAGCGCCATACTCGCCAGCACGTGCGGCGGATAGATTTCGATAATACGCAGGTCGTCGGGCGGCTGCTCAATAAACTGCTGAATTTCACGGTAGCTCGCTTCGTGATGATGCAGGATATTGATCATCGGCTGCAGCGCGCTGGCGCTAAGCCAGCGTTCCATACGCTTCACCCATTTTGGCGTGTAGAACATCTGCGACGGCACGGTGCGGATCACCACAATGGTGTCTGCGCCGCGTCGCGCGGCTTCCCGCACCGGAATGGCGTCGCTGATGCCGCCGTCGAGATAGCTGATGCCTTCCAGATCGACGCCGAGCCGGTAGAAGCCGGGTATGGCGCTTGAGGCTTTAATCAGATCGTGCCAGTTGGCGCTGGTGGGCGCGAAATAGCCGGGCGTGTAGTCGTCGCTGCGGCAGGCGCACATGTAAAACTCGCGCCCGCCATCGAACAACAGCCTGCCGCTCTCCAGCGCCAGCGGGAATTCGCGCTGCGTAACGTCGATGAGCCAGTCGAGATCGATCAGATTACCGCCGCGCACGAAACGCAGCGGATCGAAAAAGAGTTTGCTGGTGGTATAGCGCGTGATAACGCGTCGCGCGTAGCCTTGCTGCCCGCAGACAAAGGCTGAGAGATTCTGCGCACCCGCCGAGGTGCCGATAAAAAGATCGAAGGGATTGAATTTCGCTCGCTGGAACTCATCCAGCACGCCTGCGGTAAAAATGCCGCGCTGACCACCGCCTTCGCAGACCAGGGCGATTTTGCGCGCTTTAAACGGGGATTGTGCTAAGGGCTCTGTTGCGCCCAGCGTTACAGGGATCCTGATACCCACTTCTGTTCCTCAGAAGGGTTCTGAGGTTTACTGTCGCATCAGTCCACTCATGCAACGGCATCCCGGAGAACCAGCCATGTTCTTCTCCCGACCCGCCGCCAGTCTCTCTGGCGACGGCTGCCGCGCGTAGTGCGTTATCCTTAACGCCGCACGGCAGCTGGCTGGCCTCCGCTTTATGCAAGCTCGCTGCAAAAATCAGAATGACACAACCGGTCAGGGTCGTTTGCGGCCGGTAAACAGGCTCACGAGGAACAGGATAATACCGACAACGAAGACAACTTTAGCCGCCCATGCTGCCGTACCGGCGAGGCCGCCAAAACCTAACGCCGCCGCGATAAGTGCAATTACCAGAAAAATAATACCCCAACGAAACATAAGCCTCTCCTTACCATAGTGAAATCGAACTGCTTGTTTCTTCCCAGTTTGGGTCTTGTTTTGTCAGCACGGCGTCACGCAGACGCCGCGCTCACGACGTTAAGACTTCACGGTCAGGTCATTCTTAACGCTTTTAACGCCTTCAATGGCTTTCGCGATGCTTTCAGCGCGATCCGACTGCGCTTTAGTCGCGACGGTTCCTGAAAGCTGGACGACGCCGTCGGTGGTTTCGACCTTGACGTTACGCGACGGGACAATGTCATCGGCTAACAGTTTAGCTTTAATTTCGCTAGTCGTTGCCGCATCGCCGGCATATCCCTTCATACTTTGTGATTTGCTGTCTTTAACGTGCAGTTTGTCGCTGACGGATTTCACACCTTCCACTTTTTTCACAGCGGCGACGGCTTTTTCAGCCTGATCCTGTGAGGTGACAAAACCGCTCAGGGTCACTACGCCATCGTGCGTTTTCACGGAGATATCCGTACTTTTTATTGCCTTGTCATCCACCAGAGCCGCTTTGGCTTTTGCGGTGACGGCGCTGTCATCCATAAATCCATCGACTTTTTTCATAGAACTATTGATTTTCGCACCGGCGTTATCCGCGCTTTGCTGCGCTTTTTGCGTCAGCGAGTCGTCAGCCAGGGCGCTGCCGCTTAACAGGGCGGAACCAACCATTACCGCCATCAGCGTTTGGGCAATCTTAGTCTTATTCATCGATATCTTCCTTCTGTCAGTGAGCTCACCCACACCCGTGGGCGCAACAGCAGCAAACGGCGCTGCTGCATCGTTGGACGTCATTAAGAAGCAACTTCTCTTTTGCCGTCCGACAGAATAATCATAGTCGGTGTTTCGCGTTCTGCTTGAATAACTGGTTGATCACACGCCAGTTAAGAGAAAAAGCAGCATTTTTAGGAGGAGTCTGGAGAGGGAGAACAGGGCCAGCCAAAGCTGGGCGGCCCTGTTGTAGCGCGGATTAATGCTCGCGGGTTTTGCGGAAGATCACGTCAGGATAGCGTTCCTGCGTGATGTTCAGATTCACCATGGTCGGTGCGATGTAGGTCAGGTTATCGCCGCCGTCCAGCGCGAGGTTGACCTCGTTTTTACGCTGGAACTCGTCGAATTTCTTCGCATCGCTGCACTCAACCCAGCGCGCCGTGGAAACGTTAATCGCTTCGTAGATCGCCTCGACGTTATATTCGCTTTTCAGACGCGCCACGACGACGTCGAACTGCAGCACGCCCACCGCGCCGACGATCAGGTCGTTGTTGTGCACCGGACGGAACACCTGTACCGCGCCCTCTTCCGACAGCTGTACCAGCCCTTTCAGCAGCTGTTTCTGCTTGAGCGGATCGCGCAGGCGGATACGACGGAACAGCTCAGGGGCAAAGTTCGGAATGCCGGTGAACTTCATGTTCTCGCCCTGAGTAAAGGTGTCACCGATCTGGATGGTGCCGTGGTTGTGCAGGCCGATGATATCGCCCGGCCAGGCCTCTTCTACATGCGAGCGGTCGCCCGCCATAAACGTCAGCGCGTCAGAGATCACCACATCTTTGCCGGTGCGCACCTGACGCAGCTTCATGCCCTTCTCATATTTACCAGAAACGACACGCATAAAGGCGACGCGGTCGCGGTGTTTCGGGTCCATATTGGCCTGAATCTTGAACACGAAGCCGGTGAACTTCTCTTCCTGCGCGGTAACGGTACGCACGTCGGTCGCGCGCGGCATCGGCGCAGGCGCCCAGGAGACCAGGCCGTCAAGCATATGATCGACGCCGAAGTTGCCCAGCGCGGTGCCGAAGAAGACCGGCGTGATTTCGCCGCTCAGGAACAGCTCGCGATCGAATTCATGCGAAGCGCCTTTTACCAGCTCCAGCTCCTCGCGCAGCTGCGCCGCCAGCTCTTCGCCGACCGCGTTATCCAGCTCCGGGTTATCCAGCTCTTTGACAATGCGCACTTCCTGAATGGTGTGGCCCTGCCCCGTCTGGTAGAGATAGGTTTCGTCGTTATAGAGGTGGTAAACCCCTTTGAACAGCTTGCCGCAGCCGATAGGCCAGGTGATCGGCGCACAGGCGATTTTCAGCTCGCTCTCCACCTCATCCAGCAGCTCCATCGGGTCGCGGATATCGCGGTCGAGCTTGTTCATAAAGGTCAGGATCGGCGTGTCGCGCAGGCGAGTAACTTCCATCAGCTTGCGGGTACGATCCTCGACGCCTTTCGCCGCGTCGATCACCATCAGGCAGCAGTCCACCGCCGTCAGGGTGCGGTAGGTATCTTCCGAGAAGTCTTCGTGCCCTGGGGTGTCGAGCAGGTTGACCAGGCTCTCACGGTAGGGGAACTGCATTACCGAAGTAGTGATAGAGATGCCGCGCTGCTTCTCCATCTCCATCCAGTCCGATTTAGCGTGCTGGCTGGAGCCGCGGCCTTTTACCGTACCGGCAGTCTGAATAGCCTGTCCGAACAGCAGCACTTTTTCAGTGATGGTGGTTTTACCGGCATCGGGGTGCGAAATGATCGCAAAGGTGCGGCGGCGCGCCACCTCTTGCATGAAATTAGACATGAGTGAGTTCTTCTCATCGAGGCAACGTCACACGAGAGGACGCTGCAGAGTAATCATGATGGCCGGAAATCCGGCAGGTAAACGGAGCCAGGCGTGACGCAACAGCGTCAGAAGGCGGTGGTTGATGCGCGTTCTACATTGGCGGCGATTCCGGTTACCCAGTCTTCGTTAAGGCGGCATAGCATACAATATTTTGCGCGCGGCGGCGAACAGCGGCAGGGAAAATTTCAGCACAGCCCGCCCTCAGGCGGGCATTCGCCGGGTTACCCCAGCACCCTTTTTACGCAGGATTTAAAAATATTCACGCCATTTTCCAGCGCGTTAAGATCGAAGTGCATATCGGGATGATGCAGGCCCGGCACCAGGTTAGTGCCAAGACCCCAGAAGCCCGCCTTCACGTTCGGGCGCTTCACCGGATAAAAGAAAAAATCTTCGCTGCCCGGCGTGGTTTTCGCCTCCAGCAGCCCCTCTGCGCCCAGCACCTCGGTAATCGCCGCACGGATCACCTCCGTCGCGTCATTATCGATCTCCGCCGCAGGCATCTCTTTCAGCACCACGACGTTCGCCGTGGCGCCCAGCGCCGCGACGCTGTGCTGGATCGCCTGCGTGACCTTCTCTTTCAGCGCCTCCATCGGCGCGTTCTCCTGCGAACGCAGATCCCATACCACCCGCGCCTCGTCAGGCACCGAGTTGGTGACGCCTGCGTCGCAGAGAAAACGGGTCGCCTTCACGCTCCAGTTAAGTCCCGGCGAGAGATGAATAGCGTTTACCGCATTGACCGCCTGCACCGCCGCGTCCAGCGCGTTAACGCCGAGATGCGGGCGCGCGGCGTGCGCGGGCGCGCCTTTGATAGTGGCTTCCAGCGTCGAGCAGGCGGAGTAGAGCACGGCAGGCGTCGCCTGGCCGACCACGCACTCCTCCAGCGGACGCAGATGGAAACCGAAGATCATCTCTACGTCATCCAGCGCGCCACCTTCAACCATCGCCAGCGCACCAGCGCCCAGCTCTTCGGCTGGCTGGAACAGAATTTTCAGGCGACCTTTTTTGACCGCGCCTTCCGCCAGCAGCTCCTGCGCGGCGGTCAGCACCACGGAAGAGTGGCCGTCATGGCCGCAGGTATGACGCGCGCAGGCCACGCCGTCGATGATATGGCCGAGCGCGTCCATGTCGGCGCGCAGCGCCAGCACCGGCCCGGGCACGCCGCTGTCGATCTCCGCCACGATGCCGGTGGTCTGGTTGATATTGCGCGTCACCTTCAGCCCCGCCGTTTCCAGCTGTTCGGCGATATAAGCAGAGGTTTTAAATTCCTGAAAGCCCAGCTCCGGGATTTCATGCAGGTAGTGATAATGCTCTAAGACCTTTGACACCGCTTCTCTCCTAAATAAAAAGACGCATAACGACCATTGCGATCGCCGCATTGATAACGCTTACCAGCATCAGCAGCGGCCAGTATTTTTTCGGCACATCGGCCACGCCCAGCAGGCGCCCCATGTATTGCAGCTGCGATCCCATCAGGAAGATCGCGGGCGCGAGGATAGTAATGTCCGCGCCGGTCAACACGCCTTTAACCAGCAGGCTCACCGCCACGCCCGTGCCGGCCGAGGAAGAGAGCCAGGCGGTCAACAACACGGTAATGGCTTCGCCCGGCAGGCCGAACAGTCCCATTACCGGCGCGAAAACCGTGCCGAGAAATGGCATGATGCCGAGCAGGTTGAGCACTTCCGCCAGCACATAGGCCATCACCACATTAGGCATCAGGTTATGAATAGCGATGTGGAAACCCTTGCGCGCGCCGGTAACGAAAATATCAAAGGGATTCTGGCTGACTTTTACCGCGCTGTTATTTTCCATGGTCGAAGTCCTTTTTATAAACACTGTTTAACACACAACGCGTCAGCGCCGCACCGACAAATTTAAGAACGAACATTAACGCGAGCGGAATAATAATCGGCAGCGTCATCGAGGCGAACAGTGCCGATCCGATGGCGAAATAGTTATTGATTAATCCCGCGCCGGAATATTGCCAGGCGCTCATGACCACAATATCTTTTTTGCTGACCTGGCCGCGGTCATACATCTCTTTCGTCAGCGCCGCGCCCGCGTCAGTGCTCTGCAGATCGGTGATCAGCGCCAGCCCGCAGCGTCCCGGCAGCCCCATCAACGGGCGCAGTAGCGGCGTCAGCAGCTTGTGCGCCGCGCGCATGGCGCCGTAGTGGGTGAAAATCTCCAGCACGCCCAGCGCCAGCATCACGGTCGGCGTCAGCGAGAGCGCGAACAGAAAACCCGCTTTGGCGCTCAGTCCGCCCGCGCCGAGAAAAGTATTGCTGGCGGGATCTTTCATGGTGCCGAAGCTGCCGCCCAGCGTGGTAAAGTCAAAGGCGCCCAGCCAGCGAAAGCCGTCGACCTTATAGAGCAATCCTGAAAAAAAGAGGACCGCGACAAACAGCGCCAGATAACTTCCTTTGCTGGCTGAGACGCGCTCGCTTCTCAGCGCTATTTTTTCGTCAGACATGATTATTCCCGCGAAGTCGTTTATTAGTTGCAATATATGGAACTCTGTTGATTGCAGGTTTTATGCCAACCGCCGTAAAACCTTTCTTTTGAAAATAAAGTTCTCCTCTCCCTGCGTTTTAAATAAATAATCGATTAAATCTGCGCCGATTTATATTTCTCAGCGACCTGATGACGCAGCGAATATCGCTCTGCTTCTGTTATCGAACGGTGATGCAGGCGGTACTGCACCGATAGTGTGCAGATACGCCGCACCGATTGGGCGTAGCGGGAAACGTACCGCAGAATGATAATCGCTCGTATTCAAATAACTAAATAATTCTATTTAAATCAATTGGATAAAATGTAATTTTTTAGTAAAAAGCTATCTTTTGTCCGGCATCATGGTGCATAATTCACCACTTCTCCCCTGTTCAATTATTTTGCCTCTTTAAAGGAATCGACCATGCTGACTGCTGAAATGACTGCGCGTCTTAATGATCAACTTAACCTCGAATTTTTCTCCGCTAATCTCTATTTACAGATGAGCGCGTGGTGCAGCGATAAAGGTCTGGAAGGCGCAGCGGCATTTCTGAAAGAGCACTCCCGTGAAGAGATGGAGCACATGCAGCGCCTGTTTGAATACCTGAGCGATACGGGCGCCATGCCGGTGCTGGGCACCATCGCCGCGCCGCCGGTCGCCTATAACTCGCTGACGGAACTGCTGGAGCAGGCGCTGGATCATGAAAAGCTGATCACGCGAAAAATCAACGAACTGGCGCATGCGGCTATCACGTCGCTCGACTACTCCACCTTTAATTTCCTGCAGTGGTACGTGGCTGAACAGCATGAAGAAGAGAAGCTGTTTAAAACCGTACTGGATAAGCTGGCGCTGGTAGGCAACAAAGGCGAAGGCCTGTTCCTGGTCGACAAAGATCTGGGACGTATGAATACGGAAAGCCACGGCGCTAACAGCTAAGGTGCCGGCACGGACCAAACGGCCCAATCGCAGCGTCGCTTAAGGTATCCATGCTTGCTCGGCCCGCACCATCCCTGGTGCGGGCCGTTTTGCTTTTCAGGCCGTTCCGCCTGCGTTTTCTGTTCCGTGCAGCCGGCGTTCCTTCGCGGAACGCTGCGCCTTACAGGCTAAACCGCGCCTTTTTCTCGCCGTTGATCCACAGCTCACGCGTCTCGCCAGCGGGCAGCAACACCTCAATTTCACGCCACGCGGGTTGATAATCGCCGCGCTTCTCCAGCGTCAGTTCAAGGCGTTCGCGACTGCTCTGCAGCGTCCAGCGCATCCAGAGTGCGTTGCCCTGCTGCCAGCCGTGGCTTTCGCCGTCGTCATCGAAAAATTCGCCCTCCGTGCGCGCCTCGCCCGGCGCAGGCCACAGCTGAAGCTCGCGCACCCTGTCGAGCCGCGCATCGGTGGTGGTTTCGCAGCGTCCCAGCGGCATGGCGGAACCGGCGCGCGCCAGCAGCGGCAAGCGGTCGAGCGGCGCGTCCAGCGTGACGGTTTGTCCGCCCGCCAGCCACTGGCCGCTGTGCCAGTCATACCAGCCGTGGGCGTTGCGCGGCAGATAGACCTCGCGCTCGCGGCTGCCCTCTTCCACCACGCTGGCGACCAGCAGATCGCGGCCCAGCAGAAAGTCGTCATTTTCCCGGTAAGTCTCGCTGTCCTCTTCGTGATCGAGGAAGGTTGGACGCAGCATCGGCTCATCCTGCGTGCTCGCCTGCCACAGCAGCGTGTAGAGGTAGGGCATCAGACGATAGCGCAGACGGATCGCCTCGCGGATCAGCGGCGTCACCTCCGGATACATCCAGGGCTCGTTCACGGTGTGATCGTCGTTCCACGAATGGATGGTAAAGCGCGGATGCATCACGCCATTCTGCACCCAGCGTACAAACAGCTCGGCGTCCGGCTTGTCGCCAGAGAAGCCGCCCACATCGTGGCCGACGTTAAACAGCCCGGAGAGGCTCATGCCCAGCCCCATGCGGATGTTGTAGCGCAGCGTCTGCCAGCTGGTGCGGTTATCGCCGCTCCATGTCTGCACGTAGCGCTGCATGCCGGCGCAGCCGGAACGGGAGATCAGATAGGGACGCTTCTCCGGTGCGAACCGCTGCTGCGCCTCCAGCGAGGCGCGCATCATCAGCAGCGGCATCACCGGACGAATATGCTTAATGGCGATGCTCTGACCGAAGCCGTGGCAGCGCGCTTCGCCGTCCCAGACTTCATATTCGTTATTGTCGTTCCAGGTGGCGTCGATACCCTTCTCCAGCAGCTGCGTGGTCACGTTCTCCTGCCACCAGCGCACCGCCTGCGGATGGGTAAAATCGAGGTGCGATCCCTCATCATCCCAGAACACCGAGCGCTCCGGGCGATCTTGCTCCGAGTCGCGAATAAAGAGCCCCTGCGACGCCACTTCCTGATAGCGCGGATGATCCTGCAGCAGACAGGGTTTGATATTCGCCGCCAGCTTCATGCCCGCAGCGTGGAACGCCTCGCTCATGCCGTTGGGATTTGGCACCTTGTCGTAGTTCCAGTTAAAGACATAGCGCTTGTTGTTGATGGAGGTGTAGCCCGACGAAAGCTGGAACGAGTCGCAGGGAATTTCGTGCTCGCGGCAGAGACGGATAAAGCCCTGCAGCTGCTGCTGCGCGTCGGGCGCGTCGGTGTAGTGCATGGTCGAACCGCTGTATCCAAGGCTCCATTTCGGCTGAAAAATAGTCCGGCCGGTCAGGCGCACAAAAGCCTGCGTCACCTCCAGCAGCTTCGGCCCCAGCATCAGGTAGTAATCGAGATCGCCCGCTTCGGCGCGGTAGCGTCGATACGGCAGATGGTAGTTGTCCAGCTCGTTGCCGAGATCGAGCCAGCTGCTGCTCAGGTTGTCATAAAACAGGCCGAAGCTGACGCCGTCGCGCTGCGTCAGGGTAAAAGGAATGTGTTTATAGAGCGGATCGGTGCTGGCGGCGTTATAGCCCATGGCGTCGAGGTTGCGCATTTCGAAGCGACGGCCGCTGCGGTTCAGATCGCCTGTTTTTTCGCCGAGACCGTAGACGCGATCCTGCGGCTGGCGACGCTGGTAGTGCTCTACGCCGTCGCCGTGCGCGTTCAGCAAATAGGCACCGGTATGGCGATCGGCCGCCAGCGGCTGCCACTGTCCCTGATGAAAATGATCCCAGCTCAGACAAAGCGGATGATGCACCGTTACGCGCAAACGGTCGGTGCTGATACGCAGCTGGTTCTCCTCATGCTCCAGCTGAAACGCGGGCAGCGTAAAGCCGTCGAGGGATTCACGATCGCGCCCTTCCCACGGCACATCGTCGCCCGGCGCGATGCTCCAGGTGCGGTTTAACGCCAGCTTGCCGTCGCGCTTCAGCAGCACGCGTATCAGACCCGGTTCCAGCACGTACAGGCGCAGCAGATGCCGGTTATCCACTTTCAGCTCAACAAAATGATCCGCGTGCTGACTCAGCGTCCAGTTCTTCAGGGTTTTCATCAAAGTGTCCTTATTGTTCAGCGCTGCGCTGACGACGTTCGGCGATAAACATCACCAGGAAAATCGCGCCCACCAGGTCGAAAAAGCCCATGGCGACAAACAGCGGGTTAAAACCAATGGTGTCGGCAGTCACGCCGATAATCAGAGAGAAGATAAAGCTGGCGATCCAGGCGCAGGAGCCGCGCATGCCGTTAACCGTCGCCATCTGACGGCGATCGAAACGCTCTACCACCAGCGCGCTGAGCATGCAGGAGATCACCTGGTGGCCGAAGCCGCCGATAGAGATCAGGGCGATCGCCAGATAGGGATCTTTAACGAGCGTCATCAGCGCCAGCGAGATCATCAGCGCCGCCCCGGTGATCGAGCTGGCAACGATAGAGTTGACGCGGGTCAGGCCGAACCACTTCACGTAAATTTTGGTCAGATAGCCGCTGGCGACGCTGCCAAGATCGGCGGCCAGAAACGGCAGCCAGGCGAACATCACGATCTGCTTGAGATCCATGCCGCGTTCGTTAGCCAGGTAGAGCGGCACCCAGAAGCTGAGCACCGCCCAGGCGGGTTCGGCGAGAAACGCCGGTATGGCGATACCGTAGAACTTTTTCTCTTTCCCGATGGTTTTCAGCGCCTGAAAGAACGGCAGCTTTTCGCCCACGGCTTCATTGTCCTGGGTGATCCAGGCGCGCTCTTCATCAGAGAGGCGGCCATGTTTTTCCGGCGACTGATAGCCCCACCACCAGAGACCGACCCACAGCAGCCCCAGCCCGCCGGTCAGCAGAAAGGCGCCCTGCCAGCCGAATGTAATATGCGCCACATAGATAATCGGCGGCGCCAGCATCGCGCCGACCGAAAAACCGACGCCCGCCCAGCCTGCGGCGACCGGCCGCTCTTTTTTCGGGAACCAGTCGCCGATCGCCTTGGCGTTGGCGGGCGTCGCCGCCGCCTCCGACGCGCCCATCACAAAGCGCAGCAGCGCCAGATGCAGCCAGCTGCCTGCGCCCGCGTGCAGCAGACAGGTTACCGACCAGACAAGCGCGCAGATGAGGAAGCCCATCTTCAGGCCGATCAGGTCAATCAGCCAGCCGCAGAGCGGCTGAAACAGGGTATAGGCGAGCTGAAACGCCGCGACGACCCAGGAGTAGTGCTCGGTGCTCATATTCAGGCTGGTTTTCAGCTCCGGCGCCAGAATGCCGAGCGAATTGCGCGTCACGTAATTAACGGTCACGCCCAGCAAAAACAGCCCCAGCATCCACCAGCGCAGATTTTTGATTGTGCGCATCGTACGCGTCGCGCCGATAGGCTTAGTTGTTGATTCAAGGCTCATTTGTCAGCTCCTGTGCAGGCTTTTAACGGCCAGATTGATCCTTCACACCGCCCTCTGGCGTACCGCGTGTACCTGTCTGGCACCTTAAAAAAGCGCGAAACGTCGGTATAGCCTCTTTTTTGCAACTTTTTTCATGGCAAACTTTTCGACGCGTTTAAAGCTGCTTCTTTGCCTTATCTGACGCGATTCAGCATGCAATGAAAAATTTTTCATTGGCAGATTTGAGGACGATCACAAAATGAAACAAAGGCTGAAAATCAGCGAAATTGCGGCGCTCAGCGGCGTGTCGATCAGCACCGTTTCGCGCGTGCTGGCGGGCAAAGCCAATACCCGCGCCAGCACGCGCGACAAGGTACTGGCAGTGGCGCAACAGCAGGGGGTGCTGGATAACCTGCACAGCGGGCGCCTGCTGCTGAATAATTTGATGGTATTTGCGCCGCCGCGCGCCTTCGACGTGCGCAGCGATATCTTTTATTACAAGGTTATTCAGGGCATCGCGCAGGCGATCGCGCCGCACGAGGTGCGTTTACGCTACTGCGCGCTGGAAGAGAATGAGAGCGACACGTCGCTGTTTCTGGAGAAGATGCAGCAGACCGACGCCGCGCTGCTGGTGGGTATCGACGACGATCATATCCACCAGCTCGCGGCGGAGATAAACAAGCCGTGCGTGTTGATCAATGCGATGGACCGCCGTATGCGGCTCTCTTCGGTCTCTCCGCATCATCAGCTGATTGGCGAAAGCGCCGCGCGCTATCTGTTTGAACAGGGACACCGCCAGATTTTGTCGCTGCACTGCCTGCGCCGCTACACCATGGAGCAGCGCTTACAGGGGGTGCGCGACGCCTGGCACGCCATGAATCTGCGCTTCGACAGCCGTCAGCATCTGCTGACGCTGACCAGCTTCAGCCGTCTTGAGGCGGCGGAAAGGCTGGGCGAATACCTGAAGCACTGCCCGCTCGCCCAGCGGCCGACGGCGATTCTGGCGAGCGGCGACTATATCGCCGCTGGCGCGGTGGAGGCGTTGCAGCAGGCGGGACTGCGCGTGCCGCAGGATGTCTCGGTAATGAGCATGGATGGCTTTAACCTTGCCGCCATCCACGATATTCCGCTGACCTCCGTGCAGGTGCCGCGCGACGAGCTGGGCGCAGAGGCGGTACGCATAGTGCAGAGCATGCGCCTGAACGCGCAGGCGCTGCCCGGCACGCTGCTGCTGCACGGCAAGCTGGTGGTACGCGAGTCGGTACGCCGCATTCGCGACAACCCCAGCCACGCGCCGGTGCAGCAGCACGGCCTCTATGATTAGGCCGGGGTGTGTAGCGCTTTCAGCCGCAGCTCCGACGGCTGCGGGCGGCCAAAATAGTAGCCCTGGAACAGCGTACAGCCCTCTTCGCGCAGCTTCGCGAACTGTTCGCTGCTCTCCACCCCTTCGGCAGTTATTTGAATATCGAGGCTGCGGCTCATGCCGGTAATGGCACGGATAATCGCCAGCGCCTCGCGACTGTCGCCCATATCGCTGATAAAGGATTTGTCGATTTTGATCTTATCGAACGGGAAGGATCGCAGATAGCTGAGCGACGAATAGCCGGTGCCAAAGTCATCCAGCGCAATCTGCACGCCGAGTTTTTTCAGGCTCTCCAGCGTGCGGATATTGCCGAGCGAGTCGTCGAGCAGCACCGACTCGGTGATTTCCACTTCCAGCCGGTTCGGCTCCAGCCCGGAGTCACGCAGTGCAGCCTCTACGACCGATACCAGCGAGCTGTTTTTAAACTGCAGCGGCGAGAGGTTTACTGACACCGTCTGCTTGCCTTCCCAGCTTGTCGCCTCGCGGCAGGCTTCGTAGAGCGCATAAGCGCCGAGCATATGAATCAGGCCGCTCTCCTCTGCGATGGGAATAAAGTCGTTCGGCATAATCAGCCCTTTCACCGGATGGTGCCAGCGCATCAACGCCTCGTAGCCGATAATCGACTGTACCGCCTCGCCGTCAGTAATCGGCTGGTAGTAGAGCTTAAGCTGATGGCCGCCGATCGCCTCGCGCAGATCGTTCTCTATCACCCGGCGGCTGCGCGCCACGTCATCCATCGCCAGCGTAAAATGCTCATAGCGATTGCGCCCGTTACGCTTGGCCTCATAAAGCGCCATATCGGCGCAGCGCAGCATCTGCTCCGGCGTATTGGTGATAGTCCCGCTCAGGGCGATGCCGACGCTGAGGCCGACGCTCAGGTTATGGCCTTCGACGTTAACCGGCGGGCGTATCGCTTCGATCAGGCGCTGGGCGACGAGCGCCGCCTCCTCCGCATTCCCCACGGACGGCAGGACGATAGCGAACTCGTCGCCGCCGATACGTGCCAGCGTGTCGCGATCGCGCAGCGCGGCGCGCAGCCGTTTGGCGACCGCGCGCAGCAACTCGTCGCCGATCTGGTGGCCAAGCGCATCGTTTACGTTCTTGAAATTGTCGAGATCCAGACAGAGCGTGGCGGTCTGTCGGCTGCCCTGCGCATCATGCCGCAGCGCCTCGCTTAGCCGCTGCCGGAACAGAATGCGGTTCGGCAGGCTGGTGAGGTTATCGTGATGCGCCATATGGTGGATGCGCGCATCGGCGGCGCGCTGGTCGGTGACATCCTCGACGATCAGCATAATGTAGTTCTGGCGCGCATCCTGTCCGGCGATGGTGGTGGCGCGGGTATGCAGGATGCGTTCGCCGCTGGCGGTGAGTAATAGCTGCTCGCGCTGGTGAATGCCCTCGTTGCGCAGCGCGATATCCGCCAGGCTGTTGAAGTAGTCGCTGAGTTCAGCCGACATGCACTCGTGCGGCTTTTTGTTGACCAGCAGCGCTTTAGACAGGCCGAACAGCTTTTCCGACCGATCGTTGACCAGCAGGATCTCGCGCGTAATGGCGTCTTCGACCACCACGCAGGAGGGAATATTGGTGATGATGTTATCGAGGAATTTCGACAGCGCCGACATTTTTGCGCTCTGCGCTTCGGCCAGGTCTTTGGCGCGCAGCAGCTGCTGCTCCTGCTCGCGGCGCTCGGTAATGTCGCGGGTGATCTTGGCGAAGCCGATCAGCTTTCCTTCGTCGTTATGGATGGCGTCGATGACCACATGCGCCCAGAAGGCGCTGCCGTCCTTGCGGTAGCGCCAGCCCTCATCCTCGAAGCGGCCGTTCTTCAGCGCGGTCGCCAGATTTGTCTCCGGGGCGCGCTGCAAACGCTCCTGCGCGCTGTAAAACACCGAAAAGTGCTGGCCGACAATCTCTTCGGCGACATAGCCTTTGGCGCGCTGCGCCCCGGCGTTCCAGTTCACTACGCAGCCGCTGATATCCAGCATATAGATGGCGTAATCGGTGACCCCTTCCACCAGCAGGCGAAAGCGCTGCTCCTGTTCGCGCTGCGCGCGCAGCATCGCCTGTTGCTCGGTGCAGTCACGGGTGATTTTGGCGTAGCCGATAAGCTTGCCGCCGTCGTCGCGCACGGCGTCGATAATGACGTGCGCCCAGAACGCGCTGCCGTCTTTGCGGTAGCGCCAGCCCTCATCTTCGAAACGACCGGTGCGATAGGCTGTCTGGAGGTTTTTTTGCGGAATAAGCGCCTTGCGATCCTGGGCGCTATAGAAGCGGGAGAAGTGCTGGCCGACAATCTCTTCGGCAACATAGCCTTTGGCGCGCTGCGCCCCGGCGTTCCAGTTTACGACCAGCCCGTCGTGATCCAGCATATAAATGGCGTAGTCGGTTACGCCCTCCACCAGCAGGCGGAAACGCGCCTCCTGTTCACGCTCTTTGCGCTGCTGCGCCTGCTGTTCGGTGCAGTCGCGCGTAATCTTGGCGAAGCCGATCAGCTCGCCGTGGGGATCGCGAATGGCGTCGATAACCACATGCGCCCAAAAGGCGCTGCCATCTTTACGGTAGCGCCAGCCTTCGGTTTCGAAGCTGCCGGTGCGCGCGGCGGTATCCAGGCCGCGCTGCGGCACACCCTTCTGCCGATCGCTTTCGCTGTAAAACAGCGAGAAATGCTTACCGATGATCTCATCCGGCGTGTAGCCTTTCGCCCGTTGCGCCCCTGCATTCCAGTTAGCGACAGTGCCGTCTGGTTTAAGCATATAGATGGCGTAATCGATCACGCTTTGTACCAGTAACCGATACATGACATCTGCATTTTTATCCATTGTTATTAGCCTGTTGCTGCGCTGTCTGAGGTTGTCCCCAGAAATTAAGAAAGCTCTTAATGAGGCCCCGACTACATCCGAAATGCCCTGTTTTGACAAGCACTAATAAGCGGATGACGAAAGTTAGTAGGTGTTTTATCGGCAGTGGCGAGAAAATGTTCAACTGTAAATAAACGTGTGTAATGGCGGGTTTAAGACGGTAAAGAATAAGCAGGTAAAAGCGAAAATGCACGAAAAGCCCGACGCCGGGGGTCGGGCTTAACGCTCAATAAAATCAGTCACCTGTGCCGCGGCGTGGGCAAAACGCCTGGAGGCTTACCCTTCCGTCTTCTCCGCCGCTACCTGATGCACGGCAATATACCGTTCGTAGCGCGACGCCTTCAGCCGCGTTAAATCCACTAGTACCAGTCCGTCGATGCAGTGATTGAACTCGGGATCGCTGCCGAAATCGATAAACTGCACGCCGCCAGGCTCGCACAGCTCCGAATACTGCTTATAGAGCGTCGGAATAGCGCAGCCGAGGTTGCTCAGCAGCAGCTTGAGCCTGCGCAAATCTTCCTGATAGTCGTCGCCGCTGAACTGCGCCAGCACGTCCGGCAGCGAAGCGGGATAGGGCCGACGCGACGTCGCCAGCGGCAGTTCGGTGGGGAAATAGAGCCGGTAGAAAGCCACCAGCAGATCGCGCGCCGCCAGCGGCATGCCACCCGAGATGGAAACCGGTCCAAACAGATAGCGCGTCTGAGGATAGCGCGCCAGATAAGCGCCGATGCCGAGCCAGAGATAATCGAGCCCGCGCTTGCCCCAGTAGGCAGGCTGAATAAAGCTGCGCCCCAGTTCAATGCTCTGCTGCAAAATTGGCATCATGCGCTCGTCGTAGTGGAACAGGCTGTGGCTGTAAAATCCTTCCAGACCGCGTCTGGAGAGCTGTTCGTCACCGGGAATAAAGCGGTAGGCGCCGACGATCTCCAGCTGCGCGTCATCCCACAGGATAAGGTGGTAATAGTCGTCGTCGTAGTTATCCAGATCGCGACGGCGGCCGCTGCCCTCGCCCACCGCGCGAAAGGCGATTTCACGCAGTCGCCCCAGCTCGCGCAGCAGCGGTACCCAGGTCGCGCCGTTGCGCCGCCACAGATAGATCTGTTTGCCGTCGCCGGTGGTGCCGAGATGCTCGCTCTCGCGCAGCGCCCGCTTCAGCTCCGCGCGATCCTCGGCGCGGGCGATCGCTTTTTCAGTCTGGAACAGGCCGGGACGCTGCTGGCCGATACGGTAGAGGTGTTTGCGCAGCCGTTTTGCCAGCGCTTTGCCCGGCGTATGGCCGTCATGCCAGTGCGCAAACGGAATTTGCGCGCCGATATGCAGCTTGATGCGGGTGCCGCGCTGGCGGAACATCTCGCGCACCAGCATCAGCAGCGCCAGCGGCTGGGCGATTTTGGCCGCCGCGTAGAAGAGTCCGCTGTTGCGCCCGTCGATAAATACCGGCACCAGCGGGGCGCGGGCGCGGGCGGCAAGACGCAGAAAGGTGTGGTGCCAGCGGCCATCGCGCACGCCGCGGCTGCTGAGGCGCGACACTTCGCCCGCCGGGAAGATAATCAGCACGCCATCATTGCTGAGGTGCTGCTGCATGCGCTGAAGCTGGTCACGGCTGGTACGGTTGCCCATATTGTCTACCGGCAGCATCAGCGTATTAAGCGGCTCCACCATCATCAGCATGCGGTTGGCGACGATTTTCACGTCGCGCCGCACCTGCGCCACCGCTGACAGCAGCGCCAGACCGTCGAGCGCGCCGAGGGGATGGTTGGCGACGATAACGACCGGCCCGCGCGGCGGGATCTGCTCCAGATCGCGTTCGCTCAGCTCGCAGCGCACGTCGAGGTGCTCCAGCACCTGCTCGATCATATCGAGCCCTTTCAGATGGGGATAGCGCGCGGCGAAGCGCTGGAACTCCTCTTCATGCAGGGCCCAGCGCAATACACGACGCTGCCAGCCAGTGGGGTGAGCCTGTGGCCAGAAGCGTTCGACAACCTGATCGACAGAGAACATAACGCGCCTTTTTTCGACGATGGTGACGCCAAAAATAAGACGAGATGTTTTCAAATTTATGACGCGGCGCGGCTCAGAAACGGTCGGCGATCGGCATCCAGATATCGGTCATCGCGCCCTCTTTGCCGGTAAAGGGATCGCGCGTTGGCAGCGGCACCTCCTTCACCTGCTGCTGGGCCACGTGCAGCTTGTCCGGCTCATCGCGCTGCGTCTCTGGCGCAAAGCCCTCCGGGTAAGCACCGACCACCATAAAGTCTTCGCTGGCATAGACCTGCTTATGGCCAACGCCCGCCGGGATCAGTACCGCATCGCCCGCGCGCAGCGTTACCATACGGCCCGTTTCGCCGCCGAACAGCACTTCCGCCCAGCCCTGCGCCACGCCCAGCAGCTCATGCGTATTGGGATGGAAATGCGTATAGGGAAAGATGTCGTAGCGCCATGAGGGCGGCCAGCCGTTACGCGCGAAGGTCTGTTCAAACCAGCCGGCAAAGTCGGGTTCTTCCTCCTGCGTTTCATTTTGCGCATCATTCTGCATTTCATCCTGCATCTCATCCAGCGCGATGCTCGGCCAGATGATAAGCGGCAGCGGATTGTTCGGCACGCCGCCCGATGGGCTGGCGAGCATCAGATGCTGCGGGTTATTTGACGAACCGGCGGCAAAGGTGCCCGCCGCGAAGGACATCAGTAACAACAGACTGGAAGAGGGGGCAGTCATACAGGTTCTCCGGTTAGCTTTCAGCTAAGTGTGGCAAACCTCATGACCGTTGCAATGTGCGCGCGCCAGCAAAAACACCATAAAAGCAGGTATTTGCTAACCAAACACAAATAACAACGCAACAATCCTGTCACTTTGTGCTGCCGGTTTATCCCGGCAGCGCTTCGCAAAGGGTATGAGGCGACGTGACGCTGTTTTTCTGCTCCGACAGCGGCGCGAAATCAGGCAGTTCAGCGACTTTCTCCGGCGGCACAGGCTTACCCAGTAAATATCCCTGCAGCGTATTGCAGCCTAAACCGGTTAAAAACGCCTGTTGTTCAGCCGTTTCCACCCCTTCCGCCACCACTTTCAGATCCAGCGACTGCGCCAGCGCGACGATGGCGGAGACGATGGTGGCATCCTCGGAGTGATGCTGTAGCTCATTGACGAACGCCCGGTCGATCTTGAGTTCGCTGGCCGGCAGGCGCTTGAGATAGAGCAGGCTCGAATAGCCGGTACCGAAGTCGTCAATTGAGGCTTTGACCCCCAGCCGCGTCAGCTCGGTAAGAATACGCACGCTCTCGTCCGGATCGCGCATCGCGGTGGTTTCCGTCACCTCCAGCGTCAGCAGCTCGGGCGGAATGTCATGCGTCGCCAGCGCCGCCATCACCGTTTCCACCAGACTGCTCTGCTCAAACTGCAGCGCCGAGAGGTTCACCGCCACCGACCAGTTGCTGTGCCCCTGCTGACGCCATTCGTGCAGCTGGCGGCACGCTTCGTTGATGACCCAACTGCCAATATTGACGATCATGCCGGTCTTTTCCGCCAGCGGCAGGAAGATATCGGGCGTCAGCAGGCCGCGCGTCGGATGCTGCCAGCGCAGCAGCGCTTCAAAACCGATAATCGGGCCGCGCGGCGCGCAATATTTCGGCTGGTAGAACAGGCGCAGCTCCCCGTTTTCCTGGGCGTGCCACAGATCGTTATTAAGCTGCAGCTGGGTCTGGGCCAGCGTATTCATTGAGGGCTGGAAGAAGTTATGTCCGTTGCGCCCGTTATTTTTGGTGTGGTACATCGCGGCGTCGGCGTTGAACATTAGCTCGCGCTCATCTTTGCCGTCGCCGGGGTAGACCGCAATGCCGATGCTCAGCGACACCATCAGCTCATAGCGGGAGATGGCAAACGGGCGCTCAATGGCCTTGACCAGCGTATCCGCCACCGTGGCAGCGTCGTTGGGATCGTTAATTTCAATCAGCAGCACAAACTCATCGCCGCCCATGCGCGCCAGCGTGTAATACCCTTTCATCTGATCGCTCATGCGTTCGGTGACGGCGATCAGCAGATTGTCGCCGACGTGATGGCCAAAGGCGTCGTTTACCGCCTTAAAGCCGTCGAGATCCATAAACATCAGCGCAAACTGGGTGCGTTCGCGGTTGGCTTTATTGATCGCCTGCTCCAGACGATCCTCCAGCAGAATGCGGTTCGGCAGGCGCGTCAGGTTGTCGTGCAGCGCCAGCTGCGCCAGTTCGCGGTTCGCCTCCGCCAGCGAGCGCGCCAGAATCGCGGTACGCGCCTGCATGCGCGCATCGAGCATCGACACCAGCAGCGTAATGCCGAGGATCGCCAGCGTGACCACCGTCACCAGGATCGCCAGCCAGTTGCTGTTGACGCCCATCTTGATCGTATGGCTGTGCGCCGGAAAGTTGGCTGCCGCCATGCCGGTATAGTGCATGCCCGCGATAGCGAGGCCCATCACCACCGAAGCACCGAGACGCAGCAGCGTCGTACGGCCCGTGGTGCCGTCACGCAGGTTAAACGCCAGCCACAGCGCCGCGCCAGACGCCACCAGCGCGATAACCACCGAGAGCGCAATCCAGTTCCAGTTCCAGCTGATGCCGGGTGAAAGCATCAGCGCCGCCATCCCGGTGTAGTGCATCGCCACCACGCCACTGCCCAGCACCAGCGCGCCACCCAGCAATTTTCTCATCGGCAATTCGCCCCGGCAGACCAGCCAGAGCGCAAAGATCGAGGCGATCACGGCAATCGCCATCGAGATGCCGGTGAGCGACGCGTCGTAGCTCATCACCATCTCCATGGTCATAGAGAGCATGCCGATAAAGTGCATCGCCCAGATGCCGACGCCCATGGCGAAGCCGCCGCCAAACAGCCATATCAACGCGACTTTTCCTGTTGAAGTGGCCACGCGGCCCGCCATATCCAGCGCGGTAAAGGACGCCAGCATCGCAACAAGAATGGAGACGATGACGGTAAACGAATCGTATGAGGTCACTAACATAGTGAAGTCCCGTTAAAGCGCAAAAACGCAGCCATGGAGTTGTAATGAAAAAGTCACGCGGATGAATTATTTGCTCAGGTTATCGGCAAAAGGCAAAAGGTAATTAGCTCACATCGATGAAAGCTTCCGATGCCTGTGAGCGTTAAAATCTATCGTCAAACGGCGGCGAAGTCGGCAATGCGCTCGGCAGGCGTCGGTTTACCCAGAAGATAACCCTGCAGCGCGTCAAAGCCGAGCCGGGTCAGCAGCGTCTGCTGCTCTTCGGTTTCGACTCCTTCCGCCACCATTTGCAGGTTGAGCGTCTGTGCCAGCGCCAGCATTGCGCTTACCACGGTGGCATCCTGGCTGTCGGCGCGCAGGCTGTTGATAAAGCTGCGGTCAATCTTCAGCTCGCTGGCGTCAAGGTTTTTCAGATGCAGCAGATTAGCGTAGCCGATACCGAACTTATCGATCGCCACCCTGACCTGAATTTTTTGCAGCTCGCTGATGCGCTGCTGGCTAAATTGCGGATCGCGCATGGCGATACTCTCTGTGATCTCCAGCGTCAGCGACCCGCCCGGCAGTTGATGGCGCAGCAGCGCCTGACGCACCGTCTCCAGCAGATCGCGCTGGTGAAACTGCAGCGCTGACAGGTTAACGGAAACCGTCCAGCGCGCGTGTCCGTCGCTGTGCCACTGTTTAAGCTGGCGGCAGGCTTCGTTGATCACCCAGTTGCCCAGCGCGACGATCTGCCCGGTCTTCTCCGCGCGCGGCAAAAAAATGTCGGGCATCAGCAGACCGCGCGTCGGGTGCTGCCAGCGCAGCAGGGCTTCAAAGCCGATCAGCTCGCTGCTGCTGGAACGAAACTTCGGCTGATAGAACAGCCGCATCTCCTGACGCTCCAGCGCCAGCCACAGATCGTTGGCCAGCGCCAGCTGATGCTGCGCGCTGGCGCTCATCGCCGGTTCGAACAGACAGTAGCCGTTACGCCCGCTGTGTTTGGTGTGGTACATCGCCGAATCGGCGTTGAACATCAGCTCCTGCTTATTGCGCCCATGCTGCGGATAAAAAGCGATGCCCACGCTGAGCGAGACGCGCAACAGGTAGCGATCCAGCTCAAACGCCGCATCGATCGCCCTGACCAGCCGCTGCGCCAGCGCCACGGCGTGTCGACTTTCATTGCCCTGGGTCAGCAGTACGAACTCATCGCCGCCGAGCCGCGCCAGCAGCATCCCGTCGTCGCTGAGCTGGCCACGCAGGCGCTCGGCGACGGCAATCAGCAAGCGATCGCCGACGTAGTGACCCCAGGTGTCGTTGACAGCCTTAAAGCCGTCGAGATCCATATACATCAGGGTAAAGCCGCTATCGTCGTCCAATGCCTGGCTAAGGGCGGCTTCCAGCCGCTGCTCCAGCATCACGCGATTAGGCAGCGCGGTGAGATTGTCGTGCATCGCCAGCTGATGCAGCTCCTGATTCGCCTGCTTCAGACGCTGCGCCAGACGCGCGGCGCGCAGCTGAGCATCCAGCATTGAGGCGAGCAGCGTAAAGCCGAGGATAGAGAGCGTCACCAGCGCGACCCATACCGCCAGGCCCTGCCCGCTGACGCCCTGCGCCAGCATCATGCTGTGGCGATCGAACTGTGCCGCCGCCATGCCGGTGTAGTGCATGCCCGCGATGGCGACGCCCATCACCAGCGCGCCGAGCGCGCGCATCGTCAGCAGATTTTTTTCGCCCTGACGCAGGTGAAAAGCCAGCCAGAGCGCGGCGGCGGAGGCGCAGTAAGCGATGGCGACGGAGAGCGCAACCAGCGGAAGGCGCCAGTGTGGCGCAGGCGTGATAAGCAGCGCGAGCATGCCGGTATAGTGCATCGCCACCACGCCGCTGCCGAGCATGGCGCTGCCGATAAGCCAGCGGCGACGGCTAAACTGCCCGCCCTGAGTCTGGGCAAACGCCAGCATACAGGCGACGCAGGCCGCCAGCAGGGAAAAGACCGTCAGGCCAATGTCGTAGCGCATCGGCATCACCATCGCCAGCATACCGATAAAGTGCATCGCCCAGATGCCGATGCCCATCGCCATGCCGCCAGCCATCAGCCACACGCGCGCCATCCAGCCGTGAGACACCGCGACGCGCCCTGCCGTGTCCAGCGCGGTAAACGCGGCAATAAAAGCGACGATCAGCGAAACGCCGACCAGAACGCTATCCCAGGTGACCAGCAGCATGTGCAACTCCTCACACCCCGCCCATGAGCAGGCGCTGTGTTGTAATCAACAAAGATTTCAAAAAACAGACGGATAAATAGCGGTCAGCCGTGCAGTTTATTATTTTCAGGGCCGTATAACGCTGTACCGGTCAGGTCGACATGCGATTAAGGTTTTTCCTGGCATAGCCTGTTAAAGCGTAACTGGTTCTGATTAATGTATGAACATATCACTGTTAGCGAAGCGACGGTAGAGGGCAAAATGTCCCCCGCTTTGCTTTTTTTTTGGCTCGCCCAACGCCTTGGTATTACAGGTTTATCGACCGGATAAATTAATTGATTAATGAAAAGTTGCGGTATCGCTTCACCGGAGCTTGTGCGCTGTTCTATATTAAGTAAAATTTATAAAAAGCACTTAGCTTAAAGCTAAGATTTTCCTCAGGATGAGGCGTAATCTCTGGCCTGGCCGGGGCCGCTACGCCAGATCTTGCTTGTGTTACTAATTAATAACCGGGCGAAAAAGCACTGACTCTACATAATCGGTAAGGATTAATTATGAAATTCAAGCTTTTTCTGTTTGCCGCTGCGGGCCTGACCTCGGCATTATCCTCTGTTACTTTTGCCGCCACCACGACAGGGACAATTAACGCCACCCTGACGCTGACCACGGGCTGCCTGGTGAACGGCCAGTCCGCCACCAGCGGCGTTAACTTCGGTACCCTGAACTTCGGCAGCAGCGCGGCGACCTTCGACACCCTGAACGCCACGCTGGTCGGTGCGGCCGGCAACGGTATTTACGTGCGCTGCACCACCGGTCAGACCTACAACGTGCAGGTGACCAGCAGTAACGCAGCACCTGCCACTGTCTTTGGGACGGTTTCCGGCCAGCCGCGCTACCTGATCCTCGGCTCCAACAATACGCAAGGGATCGCCTACACGCTGTACAGCGACGCGGCCTTTACCACCGCTATCGCCAACAACACCAATATCCCCGCCACCGATACCACTGACCCTACGCTTGGCACCAACTACGCCATCTAGGGGCGCGTCGTGGGCGGCGGCTTCAACCCGCTTATTCCGGCAGGTACCTATACCGACACCATTAACGTCGCCGTGAACTACTGATCGCGCGTTCAGGAGCATTCGTGTGGCTGCGCTGCGCGCTTTGCGCAGGCTGATCTGCACGCTGCCCCTGCTGACAGGAAGTCTTAGCGCCTGGAGCCTGCCTACCAGCACGTTTCAAGTCTCTGCTTCCATTGTGGCGGGCTGCGTCGTCTCCGGTACGAATACCGGCGTTTTCGGCACGCTTGATTTCGGCTCGCAGTCAGGTGTCGCCAGCAGCAGCGTCAGCGCCAGCTTCGTGCAAAGCACCGCCATTACGCTCGCCTGTACCCCCGGCACGACGCTGAGCATGAGCATTAACGGCGGCAGCAACTACACCACGACGCGCAACCTGAAACACACCAGCAATACCAATACCGTGGCCTATGCCCTCTATACCAACGCCAGCCATACCACCGCCATTCCGGTAAACAGCGCCGTCGCGCTGAGCTACAGCAACGCCAGCAACATTACGTTGCCGATTTATGGCCTGCTGCGGCTGCCCGGCCCGACGCGCGCTGGCGTCTACACCGACACGCTGACCGTGACGCTGAGCTGGTAGCCGCATGCTTAAAGGAGAAAGATGATGATGCGCGCCCTGTTGTTCCTTGTTTCCCTGCTGGCGACCAGCGCCCAGGCAGCGAATTCGCTGATGATCTGGCCTATCGATCCCAGTATCAATCCGGATGAAAAAGCCAGCGAGCTGTGGCTGGAGAATCGCGGCAACGCCACTACGCTGATGCAGGTACGCATCTTCAGCTGGCAGCAGGTCGGTGGCAAAGAGCAGTACGCCACGCAGCAGAGCGTCGTCGCCAGTCCGCCGCTGGTGCGTATTGAGCCTGGGCAAAAGCAGCTGGTACGCCTGATTAAGCAGACGCCGCCTGGCGCGGGCCAGGAGCTGGCGTACCGCGTCGTGCTCGACGAGATCCCGACGCCGCGCACGCCGGGCGAAAACCAGGCGGGCCTTAATTTTCAGATGCGCTACTCAGTGCCGCTGTTTGTCTATGGCGACGGGCTGACGCGCGACGCAGCGAAGCCAGAACTGAGCTGGCGACAGGTCAGCGAGGGTGGAAAGTCCTGGCTGCTGCTCACCAACCGGGGCAGCGGCCACGCGCGCCTTAGCAACGTCACCCTCGGCGGACGCAAACTGGGCGACGGCTTGTTCGGCTACGTGCTGGCGCACAGCGAAAATCGCTGGCCGCTGAAAAATGCGGTTAGCGGCCAGATGAGGGCGGATACCAACGCCGGTGAATGGCGCAGCGCGCCCAGCCGCTAAATGCCAGGCTCTCTCCATCCCTGCGCGCTGGCGGTGGCCAGCGTCTGCGCTTCTCTGACGCCGGCCGCCGCGCTGGCGGAGACCTTTTCGTCGCTGCCGCCGCCGCCGTCGCTGGAGAGCAGCGGCGAACAGCAGCGTTATATGCTGGAACTGGTGATTAACCAGCGTGAAAACGGCGCTATCGTACCGGTAGAAAGACGCGATGGCCGCTTGCTGGTGCGCGCGGGCGATCTGCAGCGCGCCGGCATCCCGGCCGAGAAGCTGCCGGACCCGCAGCTGGTCGACGTTACCCGCTGGAACGAAGTAAAAGCGGACTATGACGATCGGCGTCAGCGCCTGCTGTTAACGGTGCCGCCCGCGTGGCTGCCAGGCCAGGTAATCGGCGCAGCGCAAAACGGGCCGCGCTACCCTGGCCGCACCTCCACCGGGGCGCTGTTCAATTACGACCTCTACGCCACCCGCACCGCCAACGCTGGCACGCGGCTGTCGGCCTGGAACGAGCTGCGCCTCTTCGGCTCCGCAGGCCAGTTTTCCAGCAATGGCGTCTGGCAGCAGCAGATGGAAGGCCGCGCTCCCGCGCAGGACGACGGCTATATCCGCTACGACACCTGGTGGAGCAATGAGGATGAGAACAAGGTGATCAGCTGGCGCGTCGGCGATCTCACCACCGATGCGCTCAGCTGGAGCAACAGCGTGCGTCTCGGCGGGATACAGATCGGCCGCGATTTTAGCGTGCGGCCCGATCTCGTGACCTACCCGCTACCGGCCTTTTCCGGTCAGGCCGCGGTGCCCTCCACCGTCGATCTCTTTATCAACGGCTACCAGTCCAGCCAGGCGAACGTGCAGCCGGGTCCCTGGTCGCTGACTAACGTGCCCTTTGTCAACGGCGCAGGCGATGCGGTCATTACCACCACCGACGCGGTGGGACGCCGGGTGACGACGACGCTGCCGTTTTATGTCTCCAGCACGCTGCTGAAAGCGGGCCTGAGCGACTACTCGTTTTCCGCTGGCGCGTTCCGCGAAAACTACGGTATTAAGAACGTCGATTACGGCAACGCGGCGGCAAGCGGCTCGCTGCGCTACGGCGCGACCGACTGGCTAACGCTGGAGACCCATGCCGAAGGCAGCGACTCGCTGGCGATGGGCGGCGCGGGAGCGATGTTTCGCATCGGCAGCCTGGGTGTGCTAAACGGCGCGCTGGCGCAGAGCCAGATGAGCGGCGCAGCCGGAACGCAGTACAGCTGGGGCTACCAGTACAACAACAGCTGGTTCAGCATCGGCACACAGCATACGCTGCGCAGCCGCGAATTCGGCAACCTGGCGCTGCTCAACAGTCGTACCGGCAACAGCAACGCCAGCAATACCACTTACAGCCTGGCGCGCCGCAGCGCCCAGTACAACGCCAGCGTGTCGCTGAGCCAGTACGGCAGCCTCGGTGCGGCCTACATCGATATCAGCGGCGGCGACGGCCAGCATACGCGGCTGCTTAACCTTTCGTGGAGCAAAACGCTGTGGGGCAACGCCAGCCTCTACCTCTCCGCCAGTCGCGACCAGCAACAGGGCGCATGGAGCGGCGCAATGTCGCTGGTGATCCCGTTCGGCGAACACGGCAGCGCTTCGGTCAGCATGGAGCGCGACCAGCAGGGCGAAAACAATCAGCGCCTCTACCTGTCGCGCTCGATGCCGAGCGACGGCGGCTTCGCCTGGGACGCCTCCTGGGCTAATCAGGGCGGCGACAGCGGCGACTATCGCCAGGCAAGCCTGCGCTGGCGCAATAATAAAATCGACACCTCCGCGGGCTTTTACGGCGACGACGACTACAACACCCAGTGGGCGGATCTCACGGGTTCGCTGGTGTTAATGGACAGCCAGGTGTTTGCCGCCAACGGTATCAACGACGCCTTTGTGGTAGTGAAAACCAGCTACCCCGACGTCAATGTGCGCTATGAAAACCAGTCGATGGGGCGCACTGACCGCAGCGGCTATCTGCTGGTGCCCTCGGTCAGCAGCTACTATCCGGCGAAGTATGATATCGATACGCTCGATCTGCCCGCCGATATGACGACGCCGAAGGTTGAACAGCGCTTTGCGGTGAAACGCCAGAGCGGCTACCTGCTCCATTTTCCGGTAGAGAAGCTGCGCTCCGCCAGCGTGATCCTGCAGGACGCCGAGGGTCAGCCGCTGCCGGTCTCCAGCCAGGTGCTGCGCGAGGGCCAGGCGACCGAGTATGTCGGCTGGGACGGCATCGCCTGGCTGGAAAACCTGCGCGCCAGCAACCCCCTTCGCGTCGCCACGCCGGACGGCCGCACCTGCAGCGCCGAGCTGACTATCGCCAGCGGCCAGCCGCAGGCGCTGAAAACCTATGGCCCGATTACCTGTCCGCTGCCGCCGCGACCGGCGGGCGCGCCGACTCCCAACCCCGATAACGCCACCTCAGGGATCACACCATGAAAAAAATGCTGCTGCTGATGCTGCTGATGCTTTCCCCGACGCTGTCGCGCGCCGCCTGCACCCTGCCCAGCTCGACCGCCAGCTTTGGCTCGGTCACGACCTTCGTGGTGAACAGCACGGCAGAGGCGACCTCGACCAACGCCAACGTCAACTGTGGGGCCGGCTCGTCACTCTCGCTGCTGGGCAATAACCAGATCACCTTTCAGCTTACCGGCGCCACCAACGTCAGCGGTACGCGCGGCATCCTTAAGCGCAGCGGCGATACCGGCACGGACAATATTCCCGTCCAGCTCTGCGTCGACAGCGCCTGCGCAACGGAGCTGACTATCGGCGGTGCCGCCCATGTCTTCAGCCAGTCGGTGCTGGTTAATCTCGCCGGACTGCTGGGCAGCCTCAACTTCGCCATTCCGGTCTATCTGCGCACCGTACCGGGTCAGACGGTCGCCGCCGGCACCTATACCACCACGCTTAACCTGGCGGTAACCTATAACGTCTGCACCAGCATCGGCGTCGGCAATCTCTGCCTGACGCCGCAGAGCGGCAACGGCGTGATCCCCATCGCCGTCACCCTGGTCGTCACCAATGACTGCACCACCATTACCGCGCCCAATATCAGCTTTGGCAGCGCGCCGCTGGTTGGCAGTTTTTCCGCCGTCTCGCAGACGATTAACGTGGTATGCAGCAAAGGCAGCACCTACACGGTGGGATTAAGTAACGGCAGCTATGTCAACGGCACGCAGCGCCAGATGGCGAGCGGCGCGAACCGGTTGAGCTATGAGATTTACAAGGGGACCAGCAGCAACCGCTGGGGGCCGAGCGGCACCGATCGCTACAGCAGCGCCAGCGCCACCAGCGTCAGTACAGATGGACTGACGCGCGGCTATAACTACACCGCGCGCATACTCACCACGCAGACCACGCCGCCCGCAGGAAACTATACGGACAGCGTGGTGGTGGATGTGTCGTTTTAAACGGAGGCGCCAGCGGCGGCGGTGCTGCTGCGTCGCGCGCGATACTGTTTGACCATGCGTCCAATCAGCAGCGTGCCGATCAGACCGCAAACGGCGGCAAAAGTGAGCCATACGCCGGGCATCGCTTTATCGCCGGTGGCGTGGATCAGATAGCTGGAGATAGCGGGCGTAAAGCCGCCAAACAGCGCGGTCGCCAGACTATAGGCGAGCGAGAAACCTGAGGCGCGCACTTCGGCAGGCATAATCTCCGCCAGATAGACCACCATTGCGCCGTTGTAGCTGGCGTAGAGGAACGAGAGCCAGAGCTCAGCTTCCATCAGATGGGCGAAGCTCGGCGATCCTACCAGCCAGTGCAGCACCGGCCAGGTGGTGACGATCATCAGCAGCGTAAAGGTAATCAACAGCGGGCGGCGGCCGATACGGTCCGACAGCGCGCCCATTACCGGCAGCCAGAACAGGTTGGAGATGCCGATGCACAGCGTGACCAGAAAGCTCTCTTTGTCACTCATCATCAGCACGGTTTTGCCGAAGGTGGGCGTAAAGGCAGTGATCATATAGAACATAACGGTGGTGGTGACCACCATCAGCATTCCCGCCAGCACCAGTGCCCAGTTGCTCGCCAGCGAGCGCATAATATCCCGCATGCTGGGATGGTGTTTGCGCTGGCTAAAGGCTTCGGTCTCTTCCAGCATACGGCGGATCCAGAACAGAAACGGCACGATCATACAGCCGATGAAGAAAGGAATACGCCAGCCCCAGTCCGTCACCGCCTCTTTTGCCAGCAGATGGTTGATCAGCAAGCCGAGCAGCGCAGCGAAGATCACCGCGATCTGCTGACTGCCCGACTGCCAGCTGACGAAAAAGCCTTTACGTCCTTTCGGCGCAACCTCCGCCAGATAGACCGAGACGCCGCCCAGCTCCACCCCAGCAGAGAAGCCCTGCAGCAGACGGCCCAGCAGGATAAGGATCGGCGCGGCGGCGCCCAGCGTGGCGTAGCCCGGCACTACCGCGATGGTGAGCGTGCCTATCGCCATCAGCCCCAACGTTAACAGCAGCCCTTTACGACGGCCATGATGGTCGATATAGGCGCCAAGCACGATGGCGCCCAGCGGCCGCATTAAAAAGCCAGCGCCAAAGGTCATCAGGGTTAACATCAGGGAGGCGAATGGGTCGTCGCCTGGGAAAAAGGTTTTCGATATGGCGGTGGCATAATAGCCAAACACCATAAAGTCATACATTTCAAGGAAGTTACCGCTGGTAACGTTAAAGATGGTTCGAGCGCTGCCCTGAGGCTTTTGTAAAGGTGAAGTGTGACTCATAGTGGCTTCCTGCGTTTTTTTCCCCTTTTAGCCTGCCTGAGCCGGGAATAATGTGACATACCTCACCATTGCACTTTACAATCGCGAAACCAAAAGTAACAAATAATTAACCCCGCAATTATGCAGCATAATTCACCATTAAATGCCGCACTCCTCCTCTCTCCTCTCTGACGGGCAGTCTTCAGAGGCCGCTCGCCTGCGCAGCCGCAAAACCATAAACAGCGCCCTCGCCGCCAAAAACAAAAAGGGCAGCCGTCTGGCTACCCTTTTCAATTTGCATCTGCTTGCCCGCTTATTTTGCGGCGGTTTCCATGCCCATCAGGCCGATCTTGAGATAGCCCGCGGCGCGCAGCTTATCCATCACGTTCATCAGGGTTTCATAATCCACCGACTTGTCGGCCTGGAAGAAGATCGTCGTCTCTTTATTGCCTGCGGTCTGGCTGTTCAACACGTTGACCAGCGTCTCCGGCGTGACCTGATCGTTGCCGATAAAGAGCTGCTTGTCGGCCTTAATCGACAGATAGACCGGCTTCTCCGGCCGCGGCTGCGGCGCGCTGGTCGAGGCGGGCAGATTAACGCGAACATCCACGGTCGCCAGCGGCGCGGCCACCATAAAGATGATCAGCAGAACCAGCATAACGTCGATAAACGGCGTTACGTTGATTTCATGCATTTCGCCATCGCTTTCCAGGTCGTCGTTTAATCGCATTGCCATGACTTAACCTACGCGTAATTTCTGAGCGGTCGGGCGAGCGTCAGCGCTTTTCGCGTTAAGGTTGCCCAGGTCGATATCGCGGCTCTGCAGCAGAAGGATTTGCGCGGCCACGTCGCCCAGCGACGCTTTATAACCCGCAATCATGCGTGCAAAGACGTTGTAGATCACTACCGCAGGGATCGCTGCGACCAGACCGATGGCGGTTGCCAGCAGCGCTTCGGCAATGCCGGGGGCGACAACGGCCAGGTTGGTGGTCTGCGTCTGCGCGATGCCAATAAAGCTGTTCATGATGCCCCATACCGTGCCGAACAGGCCGATAAAGGGTGAGACGGAACCGATAGTAGCGAGGAAGCCGTTACCGCGTCCGGCGTGGCGGCTGAAGGCGGCGACGCGGCGCTCAAGGCGGAAGCTGGTGCGCTCTTTAATACCGTCGGTATCCTCTGCGCCCGCGGAGAGTTCAATCTCGTTTTGCGCGTCATTAAGCAGGACGGCGCTGTAGCTGTGGCTTTTGAACTGCGCGGCGGCACGGGCGGCGTCGCCTAAGTTACGGGCTTCGCCCAGCGCTATCTGCTCGCTTTTTAATCGGCGTTTTGCCGCGCTAAGCTCGGCATACTTTCCAAAAAAAATCGCCCAGGTCACGACCGACGCCAGCAACAGGCCGATCATTACCACTTTTACCACGATATCAGCATGTTGATACATGCCCCAAACAGAGAGATCCGTTTGCATCAAGTCACTGGCTACCACGCTGCGTCTCCAACTTCATATGCAGGAATAATGGATAAGCGCGAATAATAGCAAAAAACGAGCGAATTGATAGTAGTTCTCATTACTATTTACAAAGTACAGGGACGGTATACCCGATCGTTACTGACATTTTATGACGCTTTTCGGGCCGATTTCAGAAATGTGATTTCCTGTATAAATTTATTAAAACATCGTTTCAAAATGTGAGCTTGTTCATTCAATTCACATTGCCGCATTTTCAGCCAGCGCGTTTTGCCTATTCTGGCAACACGCGGGCCGCCTCCTCTGCCGCGCAATACCTGTGCCCTCCTCTACCTGCCTGGAGAAAAATAATGAGAATGAATAAATGGATCCTTGCCGCTTCCGTCTCTGCGGCGCTCGCCCTGAACGCGACATCGGCGTCGGCGAAGGTATTAAAAGTGGCGGAGGTTCAGCCCGCCGGCTACCCCACCGTCGTGGCCCTGCAGCATATGGGCGACAAGCTGAAACAGGCCACCAGCGGACGCCTTGAGATGAAAGTCTATGCAGGCGGGGTGCTGGGCGATGAAGATCAAACGCTGCAGCAGGTGCAGCTCGGCGCGATCGATATGATCCGCGTCTCGCTGGCGCCGGTCACCACCATCGCGCCCGAAACCAGCGTGCTGACGCTGCCCTATATCTTTCGCGACGTAGACCATATGCATAAGGTGCTGGACGGCGAAGTCGGCAAACAGATCGTCGACAAGTTCGACGCCGATGCCAACGCGCGCATGGTGTTTCTCGGCTGGACCGACGCGGGCGAGCGCAACATGATCACCAAAAAGCCGCTCAGCAAACCAGAGGATCTCAAAGGCATGAAGATCCGCGTGCAGAACAGCGCCATTTCGCTGGCGACCCTGAAAGCGATGGGAGCGAACCCGGTGGCAATGGGGGTCAGCGAAGTATTTAGCGCCATGCAGACCGGCGTGGTGGACGGTACGGAGAACAATCCGCCAACCTTCGTCGCGCATAACTACCTACCGGTAGCGAAGTTCTACACCCTGACCGGCCACTTTATCCAGCCGGAGATGATCCTCTTCTCAAAAACCTCGTGGGCGCGTCTGTCGCCGGAGGAGCAGACGCTGCTGAAGAAGCTCGGCAAAGAGGCGCAGGATGAAGAGCGTCAGCTGTGGGCAACCTACACCCAACAGTCGATCGAGAAGATGAAAGCGGGCGGCGTCACTTTTCAGGAGACCGACAGAGACTACTTTATGAAAGCCACGCAGCCGGTTCGCGATCGGTTTGGCGGCGCATACAGCGAACTGATGACGCAAATAGCCGACGTTAAATAACCCACCGCCGCCGCGCATTCGACGCGGCGTTATTCAGGTAACGCATATGACCCGATACTCTCGTCTGATGGATGGGCTCTATCTGCTTTGCATGGGCATCGCCGCCGTCGCGCTGTTGGTGATGGTGACGGTGATCCCCATCGGCATTTTCGCCCGCTATGTATTAAACGGCGCGCTGGCGTGGCCCGAGCCGGTCGCCATTGTCTGCATGATCATTTTTACCTTTATCGGCGCGCCGGTGGGTTTCCGCGCCGGTACGCATATCTGCGTCTCGATGGTGACGGATCGCCTGCCGCCCACCGCGCAGCGGCTGATGCTGCGCCTGTGCGATCTGCTGATGGTGGCGACCTGTCTGGTGATTTTCCAGGCGAGCTACAACCTCTGCCTGGCGATGTGGATCCAGCCGCTCGCCTCGCTGCCTGCGGTGACCTACGGCGAGATGTATTTGCCGATCCCCATCGGCGCGCTGTTTACCCTGTTGTTCGTGATTGAGCGGCTGCTGAATGGCGATCAAAGCCAGCGGCCAGTGGTGGTTTTAGGCGGCACCCATTAAGGAGCGACCATGGACGCATTGATGTTAATCGGCAGCCTGGTTGTGCTGCTGCTGTTGGGCTTTCCCGTCGCCTTCGCTGTGGGCCTCAGCGCCTTTATCGGCGCATGGTGGATCGATCTGCCGCTGGAGGCGGTGGTGATTCAGATCACCAACGGCGTTAATAAGTTTTCGCTGCTCACCATTCCCTTCTTTATTCTGGCGGGTGCGATTATGGCGGAAGGCGGCATTGCGCGACGGCTGGTTAATTTCGCCTATATTTTTGTTGGCTTTATTCGCGGCGGGCTGTCGCTGGTGAATATTGTCGCCTCAACCTTTTTCGGCGCGATTTCCGGCTCGTCGGTGGCGGATACCGCCTCGATTGGTTCGGTGATGATTCCGCAAATGGAGCAGAAGGGTTATCCGCGCGACTTTGCCGCGGCGGTCACCGCCAGCGGCTCGGTGCAGGCGGTGCTGACGCCGCCCAGTCATAACTCGGTGATCTATTCGCTGGCGACCGGCGGCGTGGTGACCATCTCCTCGCTGTTCGTCGCTGGCATCTTTCCCGGCTTGCTGCTGGGTTTCTGCCTGATGGTGATGTGTCTCGCTTTCGCACGCAAGCGGGGTTACCCCAAAGGGGAACGCATTCCGTTTCGCCAGGCGGTGAAGATCTTCTTTGACGCCTTCTGGGGTCTCTTTACCATCGTGATCATTCTGGGCGGCATCCTGTCGGGCATCTTTACCGCGTCGGAATCAGCCGCCATCGCCTGCCTCTGGGCCTTCTTCGTCACCATGTTTATTTACCGCGACTTTAAGTGGAACCAGCTGCATATTCTGCTGTTCCGCACCATCAAGACGGTGACTATCGTGATGGTGCTGATCGCCTTTGCGGCGGGCTTCGGCGCGGTGATGACCTTTATGCAGCTGCCGACCATTATCACCGACGCCTTTACCAGCCTGTCGGATAACAAGTACGTCATTCTGATGTGCATCAACCTGCTGCTGCTGGTGATCGGCACGCTGATGGATATGGCGCCGATTATCCTTATCCTGACGCCGGTGCTGCTGCCAGTGGCGACCACGCTGGGTATCGATCCGGTGCACTTCGGCATGATCATGATGACCAATCTCGGCATCGGGCTGATTACCCCGCCGGTGGGAACGGTACTGTTTGTCGCCAGCGCGGTAAGCAAGCAGAAGATTGAGCAGGTGGTAGGCGCGATGATGCCTTTCTACGTCATGTTGTTTCTGGTGCTGATGCTGATCACGTATATACCCGCCCTCTCACTGTGGCTGCCGCATCTGATGGGAGTGATGTAACGCGCTGAAAGGCGCGGCGGCGTGGCCTTCTCGCGCACCGCGCCGCCGCGCCCTGTCCGCTGTCGGACAGGTTCTGAATATCAGGATTTGGGGTCAACCCTGAACGGTAATTCGTGGTAACGTGAAGGCTTTGTAGCAGGCGGCAGAGCAGACACGAATGACGACCAAAAAAATAGATACCACCTTAGTCAGCGCGGGACGCAGCAAACGTTACACTCAGGGCGCGGTCAACAGCGTAATTCAGCGCGCCTCCTCCCTGGTTTTTGACACCGTCGCCGATAAAAAACGCGCCACGGCGGGACGCGCTACCGGGGAACTCTTTTATGGCCGTCGCGGCACCCTGACTCACTTCTCGCTGCAGGATGCGATGACCGAGCTGGAAGGCGGCGCGGGCTGCGTGCTCTACCCCTGCGGCGCGGCGGCAGTTGCGAACGCCATTCTCTCTTTTGTCGACGCGGGCGATCATGTGCTGATGTGCGGCGCGGTCTATGAGCCGACGCAAGACTTCTGCACCAAAATCCTCAGCAAGCTCGGCGTCGCCACTACCTTCTACGACCACACTATCGGCAGCGAAATTGGCGCGCTGGTGCGTGCGGAAACGCGCGTGGTGTTTCTGGAGTCCCCCGCCTCTGTCACCATGGAGGTACAGGATATTCCGGCAATTGTCGCAGCGGTGCGCGCAAAGGCGCCTGACGCGGTGATCATGATGGATAATACCTGGGCGGCGGGCTTTTTCTTCAATGCGCTGGCGCACGGCGTGGATATTTCAATTCAGGCAGGTACCAAATATCTGATTGGCCACAGCGACGCGATGATCGGCACCGCGGTGGCGAACGCGCGCTGCTGGGAGCAGCTGCGCGAGAACTCCTACCTGATGGGCCAGACGGTGGACGCCGACAGCGCCTATATGGCGAGCCGCGGCCTGCGTACCCTCGCTACGCGCCTGCGTCAGCATGAGGCGAGCGCGCTGCAGGTGGCGGAGTGGCTGACGACGCGTCCGGAAGTGGCGCGCGTCAACCATCCGGCGCTGCCGCAGAGCAAAGGCCACACCTTCTGGAAACGTGACTTCAGCGGCAGCAGTGGCTTGTTTTCATTTGTGCTGCATGAAAAACTCAGCGACGAAAAACTGGCACATTACCTTGATCGCTTCCACCATTTCAGCATGGCCTATTCGTGGGGCGGTTACGAGTCGCTTATTCTGGCGAACCAGCCGGAAGAGCTGGCAGCAATCCGACCGGCGGGGGGCGTCGACTTTGACGGAACCCTGGTGCGTCTGCATATTGGTCTGGAACACGTTGACGACCTGATTGACGATTTAACGGCAGGCTTTAACCGCCTGACGCAGTAATAACTTAAACAGAACCTCAACCACAGAATGGCGACCGGCCGCAGATCAAATCTCTGTACCGGATTGCCGCTAAAATAGATTCCTTGTGACTCGATGGGATAGCAGATGAGTGTTTTACACGAGATTGTTCACGCGCTCTGGCATCAGGATTTTGCCGCGCTGGCCGATCCTAATGTGGTTTGGGTAGTTTACGGCGTCATGTTTCTGACGCTGTTTCTGGAAAATGGCCTGCTTCCCGCCTCTTTTTTGCCAGGCGACAGTTTGCTGCTGCTGGCGGGCGCGATGGTCGCCAAAGGGGTGATGGATTTTTTCCCGACCATGGTGATCCTGACCACCGCCGCCAGCCTCGGCTGCTGGCTCAGTTACCTGCAGGGACGCTGGCTCGGCAATACGCGTCTGGTGAAGGGCTGGCTGATGCACCTGCCAGCGCAATATCATCAGCGCGCGTGGCAGCTCTTTAACCGTCACGGCCTGATGGCACTGCTGGTGGGACGCTTTCTGGCGTTCGTCCGTACCATTCTGCCTACCATGGCGGGCATCTCCGGCCTGCAGAACGGCCGGTTTCAGCTCTTTAACTGGCTCAGCGGGCTGCTGTGGGTGGCGATTGTCGTGGCGTTTGGCTACGGCATCAGCCAGGTGCCCTTTATCAAACGCCATGAAGATCAGGTCATGGCGATCCTGATGGTGCTGCCGGTCGTTCTGCTGTTTGTTGGCCTGGCAGGCAGCATTGTGGTGATCTGGAAAAAACGTCGGCAAAAACAGGCCTGATCGCGCTGCGTCAGGCCTGCGGCTCCGCCACTGTCTGACGCACGCGGCTAACTTCCTCGCCCGGCGTCACGCCGAAATAGCGCTTAAACTCCCGTGAAAACTGCGATGGGCTCTCGTAGCCCACGCGTACTGCCGCCGCACTCGCTTTTAATCCGTCATGCAACATCAGCAGCCGCGCCTGATGAAGCCGGTAGCGCTTCAGATACTGCAGCGGCGAGGTTTGCGTTACCGCCTTGAAGTTATGGTGAAACGCCGAGACGCTCATATTCACTTCCGCCGCCAGCGCATCGACGCTGAGGTTATCCGCATAGTGGTTTTCAATACGGCGCAGCGCGCGGGCGATCTGGCTGAACTGGGTGTGGCGGCTCACCAGCGACAGCAGCGCGCCGCCCGTCGGTCCGGTCAGCACGTAATAGATAATCTCGCGCACGATTTGCGGCCCCAGCACGCGCGCGTCGCGTGGATTCGCCATCACGTCCAGCAGGCGCTCCGCCGCGCACAGCATCGGTTCGGTCAGCCAGGCTGAGTGAATGCCCGAGGTCTGCGGCTGTGGCTGAAAATCCTCATCGTCGCCAATCTCTATCAGCAGATCCTGCAGGCTGGCGGTATCGACCGTCAGACACATGCCCGCGACTGGCTCTTCCGGCGACGCCCAGGTTTCGCACTCCACCGGCAGCGGCACCGTCAGCATCAGATATTTGGTGGCGTCGTAGGTAAAAACGGTGCTGCCGAGATAACCGGTTTTGCTGCCCTGAAACAGAATAACGATACCGGGCTGATACATCACCGGCGTGCGCGGCTGATATTGATTAAGGTAAATCAGATTGACGTTTTCCACCGGGCAAAGGCGGTTGCGTCCATGGGTCATTAGGGTCACAACCTGGTTTGCCAGGTGCTGACACAGAGCTTCGTGCGCCATGCATTTCTCTCGCAGGGTAAAGAAACCAGTCTGCCAGGCTGCTGCGAAATTCGCCACTGAAATGGAGAAACAGGCAAGACTTCCGCAGGATCAGGCAGGGCGGGAAACGGAATTGCCGACCACAATGAAAACAGGGTCAGGTTTGTTGACTAGACTTAAGCCTCACAGGTTCACTGCAACAGAAAGGAGCACTTATGGCAGATCAACCGATTATCAAACTGCACGACGGCAATATGATGCCACAGCTGGGGCTTGGCGTGTGGCAGGCGAGCAATGAAGACGCCCACCGCGCCGTGCTTAAGGCGCTGGAGGTCGGCTACCGCTCGATCGACACCGCCGCCGCCTACAAAAACGAAGAGGCGATCGGCCGGGCGTTACAGGATACCGATGTGCCGCGCGAAGATATTTTCGTTACCACCAAGCTGTGGAATGACGATCAGCAGAATGTGCAGCAGGCGATGGAAACCAGCCTGAAAAAACTGCAGCTGGAGCAGGTTGATCTCTATCTGATGCACTGGCCGTGCCCGGAGAAAGATCACTACGTTGACGCCTGGAAAGCGATGATTGAACTGCAGCAGCAGGGGCTGGCCAAAAGCATCGGCGTCTGCAACTTCCATGAAGCGCACCTGAAACGCCTGCTGGACGAAACCGGCGTTTCGCCGGTAGTGAACCAGATCGAGCTGCACCCGATGCTGCAGCAGCGCACGCTGCACGCCTGGAACGCCATGCATCAGATCCAGACTGAGTCCTGGAGCCCGCTGGCGCAGGGCGGCGAAGGCGTCTTCGATCAGGACATTATTCGTCAGCTGGCGAAAAAATATGGCAAAACCCCGGCGCAGATCGTGATCCGCTGGCATCTCGACAGCGGCCTGGTAGTGATCCCAAAATCGGTAACGCCTGAGCGTATCGCCGAAAACTTCGCGGTATTCGATTTCCGCCTGGAGAAGACCGAACTGAGCGAAATCGCGAAGCTGGACCGCGGCAATCGTCTGGGGCCGGATCCAGAGACCTTCAACGGCTAACCACTACGCGCGCTGTCCTGACGGGCAGCGCGCCCTTCCCTGCTACCGCTTTACGCCGTCGGCTGCACCAGCAGCTGCCCGGCGGTGCCGAGATCGGCCAGCTCCAGCGTCTGACTGTAGTAGACAAAGGGGAAATGGTCGGACGAACTTTGCGGGAAACTCACCAGCAGTTCGACCTCGCCATCTACCCAGACGGTATCTTTCCAGCCGCGATCTTCGCCCATCGGCTGCGCGCCGTTAACGCTCTTAATCAGGAACATCGCGCCCTGAATATGCATCGCCTGCGGCCGATCCGCGCGCAGGATCCAGCGCTCAAAGGTTCCCTGCAGCACGGTGGTATCGATGCGGTTCATATCCCACCGCGCGCCGTTGATGCCCGGTATATCGTCGCCGATGCGGAATTCGCGCGTGCGCGTCGCCATGCCGTCAAGGATCTGATCCGCCAGCAGGCGCATCGGCAGATTATCGGTCACCAGGGGCAACAGGCCGGTCGGACGCAGCGTCAGCACCAGCGTATTGGTCAGAATGGAAGAGGGTTCGAACAGGCCGCGCAGCCGGTCCATGATGCCTGCTGCCGTGCCTGCGGTAATCGATACCTCATCGCCCTGCGACATATCCACCAGCACTTCACGACGCTCGCCCGGCGCCAGCGAAAGCTGCTGTACCGCCACCGGCGCGGGCAGAAAGCCCTGATCGCTGGCAATAACGGTAAAGGGACGGTTATCGCTCAGCGCCATCTGATAGCGGCGCGAGTTCGAGGCGTTAAGCAGACGCAGGCGCACCCAGCCGCGCGATACCTCGACGAAAGGGTTCTGCACGCCGTTGACCAGCAGGACGTCGCCAAGAAAGCCGCCGTCATGCGGCGGATCGTAGGTAGGCGTGCCGAAGTTATCGAGACGCTTGTCCTGAATAATCAGCGGGAAGTCATCTACGCCGTAGTGACGCGGCAGCGGCAGCTGCTTGCTCACCTCATCTTCAATCAGCCACATGCCCGCCAGCCCGTTATAGATGTGCGGCGCCATGCGGTTCGGCGTGCTGGCGTGGTACCAGCAGGTAGCGGCGTTCTGGCGGATCGGCAGCACCGGCGCCCAGTCGACGCCAGCGGACATCATGCGCGGCGCGCCGCCCATTAGCGCGCCCGGCACCTGCAGGCCGCTGACGGTCATCGCCACCGGCTCGTTAAGACGGTTGCTGTAAATCAGCTTGACGTCGTCGCCGTTGTAAACGCGCACCGTCGGGCCGAGGTAGAGGCCATTTACGCCCCATACCGGCACTTTGTTATTGTCGCCGCGGAAGGACCAGTGGCTGCGCATCAGCGTCAGAAAGAGCGGCTGGCCGCGGCGCGACTCGATAAGCGGAGGAACCGGCAGCGGCGTATCGCCGCCGGGAGCGGAGGCGGCGCGCGCCGCTGAAGGCAAGAGACCTGCGCTAAGCGCCGCGCCAGCAGAAAGCTGGATAAACTGTCGTCTGCTGAAAGACATAGAACGTCAAACCCTTTACGCGTGGCGCTTGCGCGCCAGTCGATTGTTATTCTTGATTTATTGCTGTGTTGCGTCGCGGCGGCCAGAGCGCGCCGCGTGCATCCATGCGGGTGCCGGCGAGACGCAGGCCGGTCAGAGTTTACCGCTTTTTTCGCGCGCCTCGACTTCGGCGTTGAGCGCTTCCAGTTTTTCCATCATCACTTCACGACAATGGGTGGCCAGCTTGCGCACCGACTGCGTGGTGTAGCCGCTGGTATCGATAGGCGGCAGCATCTCGACGATTACCAGACCGTTATTCAGGCGGTTAAGCTTGATCTTGCCGTGAGTGTTGGAAACCACCACCGGGATCACCGGCACGCCTGCCGCCACAGCCGCATGGAACGCGCCGGTTTTAAAAGGTAGCAGACCGCGACCCCGACTGCGCGTGCCCTCTGGAAACATCCAGAACGAGATGCGCTTCTTTTTAAACTGATCGACCAGCTGGCCGATGGTGCTGTGCGCCTTAGTGCGGTTATCGCGGTCGATCAGCAGGTTGCCGGTCAGCCAGTAGAGCAGGCCGAAGAACGGCACCCACAGCAGGCTTTTTTTGCCCACCGTAACCGTCGTCGGCTGCACAATCTTCGCCGCCGTAATCATGTCAAAGTTGTTCTGGTGGTTGGCAATATAGATGGCATTGCCGTAGTTTTCCGCGCCGGCGGGTTTACGCAGCTCTACCTTAACGCCGAACACGCCGGAAAGACGACCAAACAGGTGGCCAAAGGTAGCGACGTGGCGCGGATTACGCGGCGAAAACAGGCACCAGATGCAGCCGAAAACACAGACCAGTATCGAGTAGATCACCACAAAAATAGTACGTAGTACGAGTAACATAAATCCCTCATTATGGCGCGGCGGAGCAAAGGGTCCGCCGCGTTGCTCAGGCTTCGCCGTCTTCGCTGACGGCACGCGCTGGGGTATCCAGCTCTACCTTGTCGATACGCTGCAGGCCGCGCGGCAGCAGCGTGCCGCGGCGTCCGCGGTCGGCGCGGAATTTTTGCAGCTCTTCGCTGCGCAGCACCAGCTTACGCTTGCCAACATAGAGCGTGACGGCGCTGCCCGGCGGCAGAATCAGCAGCCATGCCAGTTTATCGTTGCCCGCCGCGGCGTCCGCCGCAGGAATAGAGATAATCTTGTTGCCCTTGCCTTTCGACATTTGCGGCAGCTCGCCGACCGGGAACATCAGCATACGGCCCGCCTGGGTAATCGCCAGCAGCATGTCATCTTCATGATGCACCGCCATCGGCGTCATCACGCGCGCGTTATCCGGCAGCGTTAGCAGCGCTTTACCGGCGCGATTGCGCGAGACCAGATCGGCGAAGGTGCAGATAAAGCCGTAGCCCGCATCGGACGCCATCAGCAGTTTCTGCTCTTCCGCTTCCATCAACACCTGCTCTACCACCGCGCCCGGCGGCGGCGTCAGCTTGCCGGTCAGCGGCTCGCCCTGCCCGCGCGCCGATGGCAGCGAGGTAGGATCGAGCGTATAGCTGCGTCCGGTCGAGTCGATAAAGGCGACCGGCTGGTTACTCTTGCCGCGCGCCGAAGCCAGATAGCTGTCGCCCGCTTTATAACTCAGGCCTGACGGGTCGATATCATGGCCTTTGGCGCTGCGCACCCAGCCCATCTGCGACAGCACGATGGTGACCGGCTCGGACGGCACCAGCTCGTTCTCGCTCAGCGCTTTGGCCTCTTCGCGTTCATTCAGCGGCGAACGGCGATCGTCGCCGTAGGCGGCGGCGTCGGCCTGCAGCTCTTTTTTCAGCAGGGTATTCATCTTACGCTCAGAGGCGAGGATCGCCTGAATCTGATCGCGCTCTTTTTCCAGCTCGCTCTGCTCGCCGCGGATCTTCATCTCTTCCAGCTTCGCCAGGTGGCGCAGCTTGAGCTCAAGGATCGCTTCCGCCTGAGTTTCGCTGATGCCGAAGCGCGACATCAGCACCGGCTTAGGCTCATCCTCGCTGCGGATGATATGGATCACCTCGTCGATATTGAGGAAAGCGACCAGCAAGCCCTCAAGGATATGCAGACGACGCAGCACGCGTTCAAGGCGGTGATTAAGACGGCGCTTGACGGTATCGCGACGGAATACCAGCCATTCCGACAGGATTTCCAGCAGGTTTTTCACCGACGGACGGTTGTCGAGGCCGATCATATTGAGGTTAACGCGATAGCTCTTCTCAAGATCGGTGGTGGCGAACAGGTGATGCATGACCTGATCGAGATCCACGCGATTTGAACGCGGCACAATCACCAGCCGCGTCGGGTTTTCGTGATCCGATTCATCGCGCAGATCCTCTACCATCGGCAACTTTTTATTGCGCATCTGCGCAGCAATCTGCTCCAGCACGCGCGCGCCGGAAACCTGATGCGGCAGCGCGGTGATCACGACTTCGCCGTCCTCTTTTTTCCAGACGGCGCGCTGGCGGATGGAGCCGCGACCGTTCTGGTAAATTTTACGGATTTCGTCACGCGGCGTAATGATCTCCGCTTCGGTGGGGTAATCCGGACCCTGCACGATATCCAGCAGCGCGTCGAGGCTGGTGTTCGGCTTATCAATCAGGGCGATCGCCGCCTGCGCCACTTCGCGCAGGTTGTGCGGCGGGATGTCGGTCGCCATGCCGACGGCGATGCCGGTGGTGCCGTTCAGCAGGATATTCGGCAGCCGCGCGGGCAGCATTTTCGGTTCCTGCATCGTGCCGTCGAAATTCGGCACGAAATCCACGGTGCCCTGGCCCAGCTCGCCGAGCAGCACTTCCGCATATTTTGAAAGGCGTGACTCGGTGTAACGCATCGCCGCAAAGGATTTCGGATCGTCAGGCGCGCCCCAGTTACCCTGGCCATCCACCAGCGGATAGCGATAGGAGAACGGCTGCGCCATCAGCACCATCGCTTCATAACAGGCGCTGTCGCCGTGCGGATGATATTTACCCAGCACATCGCCCACGGTACGCGCTGATTTCTTGAATTTAGCGCTGGCGCTCAGACCGAGTTCCGACATGGCGTAAACGATACGGCGCTGTACCGGCTTAAGACCGTCGCCGATATAAGGCAAGGCGCGGTCCATAATCACGTACATCGAGTAGTTCAGATACGCGTTTTCGGTAAATTTGTGCAGGGCAAGACGCTCTGCCCCATCCTGTGTCATTTCGCTCATTAAGCTGGCATCCTCACTTCGTGGCCCGCAACGGCGAGTCATCCGGCGGTCATTTGGCGAGAATAGTACCTTATTCGCAGGATTTAGTCACAGGGAAGCCGTTGAGGAGGATGAGAATCGTCTGGCAATAAATAACGTGACGCTGGCTGGAAAAATAAAACGGATTGGGAGCGCCATCACAATTATTTTCCGAGCTTTTATGTGAGCAAACTCGCATTTAATTCCCTTCCGCCTGGCGTATTAATTCTGTCCGCCTCCAGAGACAACATTTAGTATTGTTGCTGCCGCCCTCCTTTTCTAAATTGATACTCCATAAGAGACGACTTTTTTAGCGACGGCTTGCTGGCACCAGAATAAACAGAACGAGGAATAATCCCGAGACGTTTTACCAAAATAAAGGGTGACCGAATGCAAATACTGACTTCGCGACAACACCGGCTAATGAAATTACTGTTGCACCAGGCGGCGCCGCAGCCGATTGGGCAGTTAGCGTTACAGCTTGGCGTCTCTGGAAAAACCATTCAGCGTGACCTGCAGGGGCTGGAGAGCTGGCTCAGCAACTGGGCGCTGACGCTGGAAAAATCGCCCGGCCGCGGCGTGCGGTTACGGGTAGATGATATCCAGCAGCGTTTGCAGCTGGAACAGCAGCTGAACGGCGGCGATGCGGCTGCTGATGCGCTCAGCCACAACAGCCGGCGGGTAAAAATCGCCTCGCAGCTGCTGAGCGAAGCCCCGCGCGCCACCTCGATCAGCAAGTTGTCCGAGCGCTACTTTATCAGCCACGCCTCGATTGTGAACGACCTGAAAGTAATTGAGGAGTGGCTGCAGCCGCTGGGGTTAACGCTGCAGCGTGGGCCCGGCGGCACCCATATTGAGGGTAATGAGCAGACGCTGCGCCAGGCGATGGTGTCGCTGATCAACGATGTGATGCAGCAAAACGTCGCGGGCGCGCCGCTGCTGCCCAGACTCGATCCCGGCAGCCAGCAGGCGCTGGTGCACTACTTCGGCGAGGAAGATGTTGCCTTTGTGCAGGCGCTGCTGCTGCAGATGGAGCAGCAACTCAGCTACCCGCTTGGCGACGCCTGGTATCTCAATTTGTGCACGCACATCCTGATCATGATGCACCGTATGGCGCAGGGCAACGCGCTGGCGCTGGAAGCGCTGACCTCTGTACAGGATCTGGATAAGCCCATTCTCGCTATCGCCCGGCAGATGGTGACGCGTATTGAACAGCGTATCGGCTGTACATTACCGGCGGATGAGGTCGGCTTTATTTATCAATATATCGTTTCCTCCGGCATTGTGGTGGAAGAGCGTGGCGATCAGGTGTTACTACATAATCAATTTTCCACCGCTGAGTCGGTTAAAATAACCTGCGAATTAATCGATCGCTTCTCAGATTTTATTCAGCAGGACTTAGCGCACGACCGTTTATTATTTGAAGGCTTACTCGTACATATAAAGCCTTTATTAAACCGGCTCAAATACCATATTCATATTCGTAACCCGCTGCTGGACGATATTAAGCAGGAGATGGAAAGGATATTTTTCCTGACGCAGCAGGCAATGCAGCAAACCGCGCAGACATTTGCCCTTTCGCCGGTGGCCGACGATGAAATTGGTTATTTGTGCGTACATTTCCAGGCGGCGCTGGAGCGGCAAATTGCTCACAAACGCATTCTGGTGGTGTGCTCCAGCGGCGTCGGCACATCACACCTGCTGAAGAGCCGCATATTGCGCGCCTTCCCTGACTGGGAAATTGCTGGCGTGGTCTCAGCCAGCAATCAGGCCGCGTTTTGCCAGCACCACAGGGTGGATTTGGTCATCACCACCATCCATCTCGACGCCGGCACCATTCCGGCGGTGTATGTCAGTGCCTTTTTTAATGATGACGATATCCGGCGGGTCACCGACGCCATGATTGGCAGCCAGCTGCCCAACGGCGCGCCCTGCGCGTTGACCACACATTGATTGAATGAGGAACAACGATGGATATTTCCCGCATTCTGACGCCGCGCCGCGTTAACCTGGCGCTGACCGCCACCAGTAAAGAGGAGGCGATTAACGAACTCACCGACCTGCTGGTGAGCGACGGCACCATCAGCGATCGCGCGGCCTTTATCAGGGATGTCTGGCTGCGTGAAGCCGAAGGCTCGACCGGCTTCGAAAACCATATCGCTATCCCGCACGGCAAGTCGTCGGCGGTCAAACAAACCACGCTCGCCATTGGCCGCACCCAACAGGATATTCCGTGGGAAACGCTTGATGGCAGCCAGGTGCGCTGCATCATCCTGTTCGCCGTGCGGCTGGAGGATCAGAACACCACCCATATTCGCCTGTTGTCGCAGGTGGCCAGCGCGCTGGCCGATGATGAGGTGATAGCCCAACTGCTGGCGGAAAATGACCCCGGCAATATTATCCGGCTGTTTAGTCAGTACGCCGAAACCGACCTCTGTTAACACCCTACTACTCTGAGGTGCCACATGAATATCGTCTGTGTAGCGGCCTGCACCGCAGGCATCGCGCATACCTATATTGCGCGCGAAAAACTGATTAAAGGGGCTCACGCACTGGGCCATACCATCCACGTCGAAACGCAGGGCACCATCGGTACCGAAACACCGCTGACGCGCGAGCAGATCGACGCTGCTGACGTGGTGATCCTCGCCGTTGACGTCAAGATCAAAGGCGAAGAGCGCTTTCAGGGCAAGCCCATCGTGCGAGTGAAAACCGAAGTGGTGATCAAGTCACCGGTGAAATTCCTCGAAAAAGTGGCGGATTCACTGGCGCGCGCCTGAGGAGATCGATCATGAACGATCACAAACGTCAGTACGGCCAGGAGATTAAAGGCCATCTGCTTACCGGGATCTCATGGATGATTCCGCTGATCGTCGCCGCCGGGATCTGTATCGCGCTCGGCCAGGTGATTGGCGGGCCGGACGTCGGCAAGCAGGACGGCAGCGTCGCATGGATGCTGAACCAGATCGGCGGCTGGGGCATGGGGCTGATTGTGCCGCTGATCGGCGCGGCCATTGCTTACTCGATTGCCGATCGTCCCGGCTTCGCCCCCGGTCTGATCGTCGGCTTTATCTGCGGCCAGATCGGCACGGGCTTTATCGGCGGCATCCTGGGCGGTTTCCTTGTCGGCTATACCGTCCTGCTGCTGCGCCGGGCGATCAAACTGCCACAGTCGATGCAGGGACTGATGCCGATAATGGTGCTGCCGCTGTTAAGCACCATTATTGCCGGGCTGTTGATGATGACCTTTATCGGCCAGCCGATCGTCTGGCTGCAGAAAGCGCTGATTCATCTGCTGGAATCGATGCAGGGCGGCTCAAAGTTCGTGATGGGCGCGGTTCTCGGCGCGATGGCCACCTTCGACTTCGGCGGGCCGATCAATAAAACCATGTCGCTGTTCGCCGACGGCATGCTGGTGGACGGCATTTACGGGCCGGAAGCGGTGAAGTTTGTCGGATCAATCATTCCGCCTTTCGGTATCACCCTCTCTTATCTGCTGACGCGCCATAAGTACACCAAAGCGGAGAAAGAGGCACTGAAAGCCGCCTTCCCAATGGGCATCTGCATGATTACCGAAGGAGTGATCCCGATTGCCGCACGCGATTTGCTGCGCGTAGTGGCCAGCTGCGTGGTGGCCTCCGCTCTGGCCGGTGGGCTGATTATGGCGTGGGGCGTGGAAGCGCCGGTACCGCACGGCGGCATGTTTGTGGTGCCGCTGTTTACCAAACCCTGGCTGTTCTGCCTGGCGCTGGGCATCGGCACTCTGGTGTGCGGCGTGATGCTCTCGGTGATCAAGAAACCGGTCACCCAGCAGGATGAAGAGTTCGATGACGTAGAAGCGCCCGGCGTCCGCGATGAAGAGATTAAATTCACTCTGGAATAAGGAACCGCCATGTTTGCCATGATGAACGATCTGATTCAGGCCGCCTTTCAGCACAGATATGCAGTGCTGGCGATCAACTGCTTCAACCTGGAAACCGCCCGCGCGGCGATTCAGGCGGCCGAACAGCAGCGCGCACCGCTGATCCTGAATGTCTATCAGGGCCACAGTGCGCATTTTCCGCCGACGGTGGCGGTGCCGCTGGTGCAGGCGCTGGCCAGTAACGCTACGGTGCCGGTGGCGCTGGCGCTTGACCACGGCAAAGCCTTTTCACTGCTTGGTCAGGCGTTTCGCGCCGGCTTTACCGGGCTGATGATTGACGCCTCAGCCGACCCGCTGGCAGATAACATTCGTCAGACCGCGGCGGTAGTGAGGATGGCGCACACCGCCGGCGTGTGCGTCGAGGGCGAACTGGGGCATATCGCCGATGCACCTACCTACGAGCTGGCCGATGCCTCGGTGAAGATGACCCTGGTCCAGGATGTGCTGCCGTTCATTGAGCAGACCGATATCGATCTGCTGGCTATTTCGGTCGGTACCGCGCACGGGCTCTATCCGCCGGGTGTGAAGCCGAAGATCGATTTTCAGCGGCTGCAGGAACTGCACGCCGTATCGACACGCCCGCTGGCGCTGCACGGCGGTTCCGGCACCCCGGCAGAGGATATTCGTCGCGTCAGCGAGTATGGCGTCGCCAAAATCAACCTGGGCGCCGCGGTATTTGACGCCGGTAAACGCGCGGTGCAGCAGGCGCTGCAGCAGCATCCGCACGCCGAGCTGGCCGATCTGCTCGGGCTGATGGAGTCCGCCTGTCGCGAAGTGGTGGCTGAGTATCTGGGCTGGTCGGGGTCGGCGAACCGGGCTTGACGTTTTACACCTTATCGTAGCGGCGTGGTTTATTACGCCGCTACGGAATGCAGAAGATTTCCCACTTTATCCCTCATCGGGTCGGCGCGCGCGTCGGCTCTGGTTAAACTCACGTTAAGGAAAAATTAACATGTTGATTTCAATGAAAGAAATGTTAGCGCCTACCCGTGAACATCGCTTTGCCATCGGCGCATTTAACGTCGCTGACAGCTGCTTTATTCGCGCGGTGGTCGAGGAAGCGGAAGCCACCAGCACGCCGGCCATTATCTCCATCCACCCGAGCGAGCTGGAGTTCGTTACCGACGCGTTCTTTGGCTACGTTCGCGAACGAACGCTGAAAAGCAAAGTGCCGTTTACCCTGCATCTCGATCACGGCGCGTCCATCGCTCAGGTGCTGCGCGCTATTCAGTGCGGTTTTACGTCAGTGATGATTGACGGCTCGCTGTTGCCGTATGAAGAGAACGTGGCGCTGACCAGAGAGGTGGTAACGCTGGCGCATGCGGTCGGCGTGTCGGTAGAGGGCGAGCTTGGCACCATCGGCGATACCGGCACCACGGTGGAAGGTGGGGTGAGCAAGGTGATTTACACCGAACCGGCGCAGGCAGAAGATTTCGTGCAGCGCACCGGCGTCGATACGCTGGCCGTAGCAATTGGCACGGCGCACGGCATCTATCCGAAAGATATGAAGCCGGAGCTGCAGATGCACATCCTGAAGGAGATTTCCCAGCGTGTGGATATTCCCCTGGTACTGCACGGCGGCTCGGCCAATCCGGACGCTGAGATTGCCGAAGCGGTGACGCTTGGCGTCGGCAAAATCAATATCTCCAGCGATATGAAGTACGCCTATTTCGCTAAGCTGCGTGAGATTCTGGCTCGTGAAAGCTGGTGGGATCCCAACGTGATTTATCCGGATGCCATCGCCGCCGCCAAAGCGGTGATTCGCTACAAAATGAATCTGTTTGGCGGGCTGGGTAAAGCGGGGTTATATCGTTAAACGCCGCACGGGCCCCATCCGTAGCGGCGCCGCAATACAACACGCTGCTACGGTAGGGGTATGTCGTGCGCGCTGTTACTTCATCACGCCCAGCCACTGCTGCGCGATCTGCGCATATTCGCCGGTGGCGGTGCTGAGATGCAGCCACTGATCGACATACAGCTTCCAGCTCATATCATCACGCGGGATCATGTAAGCCTTCTCGCCATACTGCATCGGCTGCTGCGGATTAATGGCGCACAGCGACGGATAGTGCTGCTGCTGGAACAGCGCTTCGGAGGCGTCAGTGATCATTACATCAGCTTTCTTATCCACCAGCTGCTGGAAAATGGTGGTATTTTCCGCCAGCTGTAGACTGGCCTGCGGCAGAAGCCTGTGTACAAAGGCTTCGTTGGTGCCGCCGGCCGGTTCTATCACCCGTACCTCCGGCTTGTTGATTTGCTCAACCCGCTGATACTTCGCTTTATCGGCGCAGCGCACCAGCGGGATTTTGCCATCGACGCCGAGCGGCTGGGCGAACCAGGCGATCTGCTGGCGCTTTAGCGTCACCGACACGCCGCCCAGCGCGATATCGCACTGCTTCTCTTTGAAATCCTGCGACAGGGTTTTCCAGGTGGTCGGCACCCAGCTGATTTTCGCGTCAAGGCTGGCGGCCAGCGACTGCGCCATGGTGATATCCAGCCCCTCATACTGGCCATCCGGGCGCAGATAAGTGTAGGGCTTGTAGTCGCCGGTGGTGCAGACCTTCAGGGTTTTGCTGGCGAGAATTTGATCCAGACGGGCGTCCGCCTGCGCAATGCCGCTGGCCAGCAGCAGCGCGCTGAAAAGATATTTACGCATTGTTGTTCTTCTGTATGGCGTGGTGAATGTGGACGGAGTGTGTCATAACCTGTCCGATTATTGCTTCCAGCGCAAAAGTCTTGTGATCCGAATCCCATTTTTCCGCCGCCGCTGAGCGCGTAAAGTAGCCGTCTATTGCAACACACATGAGATTATCAATGAGCAACATTCTTATTATCGACGGCGGTAAAACCTTCGCCCACTCCAAAGGCGAACTGAACCACACCCTGACCGAAGTAGCGGCCAGCCAGCTGCGCGACCTGGGGCATCAGGTCAGCGTCACTGTTGCCGACAGCGACTACGTAATCGCGGAAGAAGTGCAAAAGTATCGCGACAGCGACGTGGTTATTTATCAGATGCCGGGCTGGTGGATGGGCGAGCCCTGGACGGTGAAACGCTATATCGACGAGATCTTTACCGAAGGTCACGGCGTGCTCTACGCCAGCGATGGCCGCTCACGCGCCGACACCAGCAAAAAATATGGTTCGGGCGGTCTGCTGCAGGGCAAAAAATATATGCTGTCGCTGACCTGGAACGCGCCGCTGGAAGCCTTTACCGATCCGGATCAGTTCTTTGAAGGCGTCGGCGTCGACGGCCTCTATCTGCACTTCCATAAAGCGAACCAGTTCCTGGGAATGGAGGCGCTGCCGACCTTTATCTGTAACGACGTCATCAAGATGCCGGACGTGCCGCGCGATATTGCACGTTATCGGACACATCTCAGCGAGATCTTTGCTTAACTGAAAGCGTGCCCGCAAACAGGAGACGTAAATGCTAACGGTAGTTGCTGAGATTTGTATTAAACCAGGACATCGCAATAAGGTGCTGGAGGCGATCTCTTCGCTTATCCCGATGGTGCTGGCCGAAGAGGGCTGCCATCAGTATGACGCGCTGGTCGATCACCAGGCGCAGGTGCCATGGAAGCATAATTCGCCCGACTCCATCTTTATGCTGGAGCAGTGGGAGTCGCTGCGCCATCTGGAGCAGCATCAGCAGATGCCGCATATGGAAGCGCATCGCGAAAAGATCAAAGATGACGTGCTGGACGTGAAGATTCTGGTGCTGGAGCCTACGGCCTGATTTAACGCGCTGACACGCGCCGCGCGCCTGCTGGCTCGCGGCTTTTTTTTGTCAGAAACGCGCCTGCAAAGCGATCTCCTCATGGAGAAAATCAAGAAAGCAGGTGATGCGCGACGCCAGCTCCGCGTTGCGGTAGTAAACGGCATGCACCGGCAGTCTGATGTCGTGCGTCTGCTGCACCAGCACCTCTTTTAACCGGCCCTCGGCGAGATCCTGATGGCTGACGAAGTCAGATATGCGTGCGATGCCCTGTCCCGCCAGGGTGAGCTGACGGATGATTTCACCGCTGGATGCGGCGATAGTCGGCTGAATGCGCAGCAGCTCGCCTTCGCGCTGCCAGACGGGCCAGACGTTGTGCATCTCCAGCTGGCTGAAGCCAATAAGCTGATGCTGTGCCAGCGCCTCGACGCTCTGCGGCTCGCCATATTTCTGCAAATAGTCCGGGCTGGCCAGCAGCCGCACCTTACTGCTGCCGAGCATCCGGGCGCGCATGGTCGAATCCCGCAGCTCGCCAATGCGAATGGCGATATCGGTCTGCTGCTCCAGCAGATCGATAACGATATCGTCGGTATTGAGCTCCAGCTGGATCAGCGGATAGCGCTGCCGGAACGCGCCGATCAACGGCACGATAACGTGCTGCATGAAAGGGGCCGCGGCGTTGATACGCAGGCGGCCTGACGGCGTTTCTCGCCGTCGGGCGATCTGCTCTTCCGCCTGCTCGACGGAAAGCAGTATCTGGCGCGCGTGGGTAAGGAAAAGCTGGCCCTCTTCGGTTAAGGCCAGCCGCCGCGTGGTGCGGTGCAGCAGGGTACTGTTGAGTTTGGCTTCGAGGCGGCTCAGGGCGCGGCTCACGCCTGAACTGGTTTGATCCAGCAGCTCCGCCGCCGAGGTGATTGAACCGCAGTCCGCCACCGCTACCAGCACGCGCAGCTCTTCCAGCGTGACTTTCATCATCTACTCCGTTGCGCGGCGGACGCGCTAAACAGGGCCGCAGCCCTGAGTGATGCACGACGCCGCAGCGCGATGATTACACTTCGATATCGGCCATATCGCCTTTTTCCTGCAGCCAGTTGCGACGATCTTCCGAGCGCTTCTTGGCCAGCAGCATATCCATTACCCGCAGCGTCTGCTCGACGTCGCTCTCATCCACCGTTAACTGCACCAGGCGGCGCGTGTTGGGGTCGAGCGTGGTTTCGCGCAGCTGCAACGGGTTCATCTCGCCCAGCCCTTTAAAGCGCTGCACGTTCGGCTTGCCCTTCTTGCGCTTGAGCTGCTCCAGCACGCCCTCTTTCTCATCTTCGTCGAGGGCGTAATAGACCTCTTTGCCGAGATCGATACGGTAGAGCGGCGGCATCGCGACGTAAACGTGGCCGCCTTTCACCAGCGAACGGAAATGTTTCACAAACAGCGCGCACAGCAGCGTGGCGATATGCAGGCCGTCCGAGTCCGCATCGGCAAGGATGCAGATCTTGCCGTAGCGCAGCTGGCTGAGATCTTCGCTGTCGGGATCGATGCCGATCGCCACGGAGATGTCATGCACCTCCTGCGACGCCAGCACTTCGTCGGAGGAAACCTCCCAGGTGTTCAGGATCTTGCCCTTCAGCGGCATGATCGCCTGATATTCGCGATCGCGCGCCTGCTTGGCAGATCCGCCTGCGGAGTCACCTTCCACCAGGAACAGTTCGGTTTTATTCAGGTCCTGCGCGGTGCAGTCGGCCAGCTTGCCCGGCAGCGCCGGTCCGCTGGTGAGCTTTTTACGCACCACTTTTTTCGCCGCGCGCATACGGCGCTGCGCGCTGGAGATCGCCAGCTCCGCCAGCTGTTCTGCCGCCTGCACGTTCTGATTGAGCCACAGGCTGAAGGCGTCTTTCACCACCGCCGAAACGAAGGCGGCGCACTGGCGCGACGACAGACGCTCTTTGGTCTGGCCGGCGAACTGCGGATCCTGCATCTTCACTGAAAGCACGTAAGCGCAGCGATCCCAGATATCTTCCGCCGACAGCTTCACGCCGCGCGGCAGAATATTGCGGTATTCACAAAACTCGCGCATGGCGTCGAGCAGGCCCTGACGCAGGCCGTTGACGTGCGTGCCGCCCTGCATGGTCGGGATCAGGTTGACGTAGCTTTCGGTCAGCAGCTCGCCGCCTTCCGGTAGCCATAACAGCGCCCAGTCCACCGCTTCCGTCTCGCCGGAGAAGCTGCCGACGAAGGGATTTTCCGGCAGCGTCGGCAACCCGTTAACCGCTTCACACAGGTAGTCGGTCAGGCCATCTTCGTAGCACCAGCGCTGTTCGGTATTGTTGACCTTGTCTTTAAAGACAATCTCAACGCCGGGACAGAGCACCGCTTTTGCCTTCAGCAGATGGGTCAGACGAGACACAGAGAAGCGTGGGCTATCGAAGAAGCTTTCATCAGGCCAGAAGTGAACGCTGGTACCGGTGTTGCGCTTCGCTACCGTGCCGGTTTTGGTCAGCTCCTGCACCTTTTCGCCATTTTCGAACGCGATGTCATACACTTCGCCGTTGCGGCGCACCGTGACTTCCACCCGCTTCGACAGGGCGTTGACCACGGAGATGCCGACGCCGTGCAGGCCGCCCGAGAACTGGTAGTTTTTGCTGGAAAACTTGCCGCCCGCATGCAGGCGACACAGGATCAGCTCAACGGCGGGAACGCCCTCTTCCGGATGGATGTCCACCGGCATGCCGCGTCCGTCGTCGATTACTTCCAGCGACTGATCGGCGTGCAGAATCACTTCGACCCGTTTCGCATGGCCCGCCAGCGCCTCATCGACGCTGTTATCAATGACTTCCTGACCGAGATGGTTAGGACGCGTCGTATCGGTGTACATGCCGGGACGACGGCGAACAGGCTCAAGGCCGGTCAGAACCTCAATAGCATCCGCGTTATAGCTTGATTGACTCATGATAAATTTCTAATCAGAAGCGTGAAATTATGTGCAATTTCCGCGAGTTAGTCGTGATTCAGACCCAGAAAGTCCAGAATCTGCGGGAAATAGCGCTCGAATCCGGTAAACGCATGATTACCGCCCTGCTCCACCGTTTGTCGGCACGCGCTGTAGTAGTCGAGCGCCTGGCGGTAATCCAGCACTTCGTCGCCCGTTTGCTGCAGCAGCCAGAGTAAATCGGGCGCTTCCAGCGGGTCAATCTGCATGACTTTCAGATCGTAAATGTGGCGTGACTCTAACACATATTGCTGGCCCGTGTAGGGATTCCGGTTCACCCCCAGATAATCGGTCAGCAGCTCAAAGGGGCGCACCGCCGGATTGACTACCACGGCTGGCAGCATAAAGCACTGGGATAGCCAGGTGGCGAAATAGCCGCCCAGCGAAGAGCCGATTAAGCCGAGCGGCTGGCCGCTCAGAGCCATCACTTTCTCTTCCAGCAGCGCGGCGGCGTCGGCGGGAAAAGCGGGCAGCTGCGGCACAATAACGTCGATATGCGGATGCGTCGCCGCCAGCCACTGCTGCAGCTGCGTCGCCTTGGCGGAGCGCGGCGAGCTGTTAAACCCGTGCAGATAGAGCAGCGCCGCCATGCGTCAGTATCCGTCCGAATCCAGGTCCGGCCGAAAAGCGTCGGTTTGCAACCGCTCCACTTCGGTATCGAAAGAGCCGTCCGGGTAGAGCGTAAACCAGCGCCAGCCGGGCGCGACGGTATCAATAGTGAAGCTGGTGCAGTGCGGTTTGAACTGCACGCAGGTAGAGGGCGTCGCCAGCACGCGGCGATCGCGCCAGATAAGATCCAGCTCCTGATGAATATGGCCGCACACCAGGGTGCGTGCTAAAGGATAGTTTTGCAGCACCGCGTCCAGCTGATGGGAATTGCGCAGGCTGTGCTGATCGAGCCAGGTGCAGCCGCTGGCCAGCGGATGATGATGCAGCACCACCAGCGTATGGCGCTGCGGCCTGGCCGCCAGCGTCTTCTCCAGCCACTCCAGCTGGTAGTCGCTCAACATGCCGTGCGGCACGCCGAATACCTGGCTGTCGAGCATTACCAGCTGCCAGTGCTCGCCAAGCAGAACGTGCTTATACGCGGCGATCTTCGCCTCGGCCAGGGTATCGACCATTGCCGGCTGGAAATCGTGATTGCCCGGCAGCCAGACGCAGGGTTTCGGCAGACGTGTGATACCCTCAGCGAAGTGCTGATAAGCTTCGACGGAGTGATCCTGAGCGAGATCGCCGGTGGCGATAATCAAGTCGTACTCGCGCTGCTGCGCCGCTATGGCGTCCAGCACCGCGTCATAACTCGCCCAGGTATTGACCCCCAGCAGCGATTCATTTTTTCCAGCGAAAAGGTGGGTGTCCGTGATTTGCAAAATCCTGATCCCGGCCCCATTCGCCGCAGGAAGTGTTAGCAGGCTATCCAAAGCGTTTCCTTCGTCTCCACGCCGCATAATGCATTATCTGTGCGATCAGCAGACCGGCGCTGCCATCGCGCCCTGCGCCAGGCAGTAGCGCAACCAGTCTGCCAGAAACTGGTTAATCTGATGTTTTTCGTCGCGCTGATGCAATTTTTTATTGGGATAATCATAGCGCGCTTTAAAGCGATAGATCTGCTGTGTTGAACACACTTCGGCGACCAGCGCATCATGATAGAGCCGCACCGACATCGACGGCAAACTCCAGTAACTGACGGTAGGCGCCACCTGGCGGATCTCCACCAGCGTGGTATAGCGCGTGGACTCTTCTATGGTCAACTGATAGCGGGCGCCGTTTACCTGATAGACCACCGACGCGCCAGCCTCGTCGCTGCGCGGCAGCAAACGACGCAGCTGGGCGAAATTGGTTTCGCAGAGCCGCATCATTTCAGGGAAATCAGGGATATAGCGCTGTTTCATTTTAGCTTCCACTCTTCTCGTAGTTTTTCATAGTGCAACGCCAGCCATTGCAGGGCGATGACGGACGCCGCGTTATCAATAATCCCCTCTTCCACCCAGCGGTAAGCCTGTTCGCGGCTCACCACATGCACAAGAATATCCTCATTCTCTTCCTCCAGGCCGTGGCATCCTTTTGCCAGGCTGGCATCCACTTCTCCCACCAGGATCGATAAACGCTCACTGGTGCCGCCAGGGCTGGCGAGGTAGTTTAACACGGGTTTAACGCGACCGACGGTCAGCCCCGCTTCTTCTACGGCTTCACGTCGCACCACATCTTCGGCGCTTTCGTTGGGCTCGATAATGCCCGCTACCATTTCCAGCAGCCAGGGCGTTTTGCTGACGTCAAAGGCGGGAATGCGGATCTGTTCGATCAGCACCACTTCGTCACGTAAGGGATCATAGGGTAGCAGCACGGCAGCGTGTCCACGCTCGAAAACTTCGCGCACCACTTCGTTGCTCATTTCGCCATTAAAACGGCGATGACGAAACCGGTAACGAACAATGGAAAAAAAACCTTTCCAGGCGGTTTCGCGTGCAATAATTTCTACATCGTTTTTTGTAAAAGTCACTGGGGATTTTTTTTCGCCGCTCATCGTCGGACTCCTTATGCAGATTGGGACGGAGCGGCAAAAAGCCAACCCACAGGCTCCATCCGAGTGGTTCTTTCTGAATTATTTACGTAAATTAGGGAGAGAAGGCACGTTCAGCCAACTTATCTCACAGTCGCACTCTGCTAGAATCTGCGATTATTTTTTGGCTTATCCGGCAGCGCTACCCCTGTTATTTGCTGCAACAAAAGGAATGCAAATGAAAAAACTGCTCCCACTTCTCATTGGGCTGAGCCTGGCCGGTTTCAGCCTCGCTAGCCAGGCAGAGGACCTGCTGCAGGTCTATCAACAAGCGCGTCTGAGCAACCCGGATTTACGTAGCTCCGCAGCCACCCGTGACGCCGCCTTTGAAAAGATCAATGAAGCGCGCAGTCCTTTGTTGCCTCAGTTAGGTTTAGGCGCGGATTACACCTACAGCAATGGTTATCGCGACAGTAGTGGTCTTCATTCCAACACGACCAGCGGATCGCTGCAATTAACCCAGACCATTTTTGATATGTCAAAATGGCGCGCGTTGACGCTGCAGGAAAAAGCCGCCGGCATTCAGGATGTGACCTATCAGGTCGCGCAACAGGATTTAATCCTGAATACCGCTACCGCCTACTTCAACGTATTAAAGGCGATCGACACCCTGTCATACACCGAAGCGCAAAAACAGTCGATCTATCGCGAGCTGGATCAGACCACCCAGCGCTTTAACGTTGGCCTGGTAGCGATTACCGATGTTCAGAACGCCCGCGCGCAGTATGACAGCGTGCTGGCGAACGAAGTGACCGCGCGCAACAACCTCGACAATATGATCGAGTCGCTGCGTCAGATTACCGGCAATGAGTACCTTTCGCTGGCTTCGCTGAATATCGATCGCTTTAAAACCACCAAACCCGATGCGGTCAGCGCGCTGCTGAAGCAGGCGGAGAGCCGTAACCTGAACCTGCTGTCGGCGCGTCTGAACCAGGATCTGGCGCGCGAGCAGATCCGCTCCGCTGAAACCGGCCATATGCCGACGCTGGATCTGACGGCATCAACCGGCCTGTCGAACAGCAAATATGGCGGCAGCCGCGCTAACCAGAGCGCAGGCAGCACCGACTCTATCAGCGGCACCAATCAGGTGGGCCTGAGCTTTTCTCTGCCGCTCTACAGCGGCGGCGCGGTCACCTCGCAGGTGAAACAGGCGCAGTATAACTACGTCAGCGCCAGCGAGCAGCTTGAGAGCGCGCATCGCTCTGCCGTACAGACCGTGCGTTCCTCTTATAACAACGTGAACGCCTCAGTGAGCAGCATCGACGCCTACAAACAGGCGGTAGTCTCCGCGCAAAGCTCGCTGGATGCGATGGAAGCGGGTTATCAGGTCGGTACGCGCACCATTGTCGACGTGCTGGACGCGACCACTACGCTCTATAACGCCAAGCAGCAGCTCTCCGACGCGCGTTACAGCTATTTGATTAACCAGCTCAATATCAAATATGCACTGGGTACGCTGAACGAGCAGGATCTGCAGCAGCTTAACAGCCAGCTCGGCAAAGAGATCTCTACGTCTCCGGAAAGCGTTGCGCCCGAAAATCCGCAGCAGACCGCACGCGTCGATAACGGCCCGTCAGCAGAGCCAGCGCCCCCTGCGGCGCGCCCTGCCGCCAGACGCAGCAGTGCGAATCCGTTCCGCAATTAATCCTCTACGGGCCGCTTTGCGGCCCGTCTCCCCGTTAAACGTATAACAACGTAAAGATCCTTTCCTCATCAGGCCCTCAGCTTCATTTTCCACCAGCGATCCCCTATCCTGAGCATCACCTTTGGGCACAGGATGATAAATATGAAACGGACAAAAAATATTCGCCATGCCGCTTTTCGTAAAAGCTGGCAGGCCCGACATGTAACGCCTGTCGCACTGGCCATTGCCGCGGTATTTACCCTGGCGGGCTGCGAGCAGAGCGATGAAACGGTCTCCATGTATCAAAACGCAGATGACTGCAGCAAGGCCAATCCAGGCCAGAGCGCGCAGTGCACCACGGCGTACAACAACGCGCGGAAAGAAGCGGAACGCACCGCGCCGAAATACGCCTCGCGCGAAGACTGCGTGGCGGAGTTTGGCGAGAATCAGTGCCAGCAGGCGCCAGCGCAGGCAGGTACGGGCACGACGCAGAACGCTGAAGCGCAGCAGAGCGGCAGTTTCTGGATGCCGCTGATGGCGGGCTACATGATGGGCCGCCTGATGGGCGGCGGCGCAGGCGTCGCTCAGCAGCCGCTCTTTTCTCCGCGTACGCCGAACAGCCCGGCAAACGGTCAGTTTGTTGACGCGTCGGGTAAAAACTACGGCCCCGCCACGTCCGGCCGCACCATGAACGTGCCGAAAACCGCGCTGGCGCCGAAACCGGCCACCACCACGACGACCGCACGCGGCGGCTTCGGCGAAACGGTCGCGAAGCAGAACAGCATGGCGCGCAGCAGCGCCGGCGGCACCTCCAGCCGCTCGCTGGGAGGCTAAGGCCGATATGCAACGCATCGCGATTAACGAGCGTCCTGACTGGCGCGCAAAAGCGACGGAATATGGCTTTAATTTTCACACCATGCACGGCGAGCCGTACTGGTGTGAAGATGCCTACTACCAGTTCACCCTGGCGCAAATAGATAAACTGGAAGCGACCACGGCGGAACTGCACCAGATGTGTCTGCAGGTGGTGGAAAAAGTGGTCAGCAGCGAACAGCTGCTGGAAAAATTCCGCATTCCGAAACACACCTGGGATTTCGTACGCGACTCCTGGAAGCTGCGCCAGCCGTCGCTCTACTCGCGCCTGGATCTCGCCTGGGACGGCAAGGGCGACGCAAAGCTGCTGGAGAACAATGCGGACACGCCGACCTCGCTTTATGAAGCGGCTTTTTTTCAGTGGATCTGGCTGGAGGATCAGCTTAACGTCGGGCAACTGCCCGCGGGCAGCGATCAGTTCAACAGTCTGCAGGAGAAGATTATCGAGCGTTTCGCTGCGCTGCATCAGCAGCACGGCTTCCAGTGGCTGCACTTCGCCTGCTGCCGCGATACCGAAGAGGATCGCGGCACGGTGCAGTATCTGCAGGACTGCGCCACTGAAGCCGGATTGCCGAACGAGTTTCTCTACATTGACGACATCGGCCTCGGCGATAAAGGGCAGTTCACCGACGTGCAGGATCAGGTAATCAGCAACCTGTTCAAGCTCTATCCCTGGGAGTTTATGCTGCGCGAGATCTTCTCTACCAAGCTGGCGGATGCGGGCGTACGCTGGCTGGAACCCGCCTGGAAGAGCATCATCTCCAACAAGGCGCTGCTGCCGATGCTGTGGCAGATGTTTCCCAACCACCCCAACCTGCTGCCCGCTTATTTCGCCGAAGACAACGTGCCGCACATGGATAAATATGTGGTTAAGCCGCTCTTCTCACGCGAAGGCGCCAATATTCGCATCGTAGAAAACGGTCAGGAGATCGCGCGCGTCGACGGGCCCTATGGCGAAGAGGGCATGATCGTGCAGCAGTTCTGCCCGCTGCCGAAGTTCGGCGACAGCTATACGCTGATCGGCAGCTGGCTGATTGACGATCAGCCCGCTGGCATCGGTCTGCGCGAGGATCGCGACCTGATCACTCAGGATCTTTCGCGCTTCTATCCTCACGCCTTTATCGAGTAAACCAGGCGGGCCGCGCTGGCCCGCTTTTCTTTTAGCCCACCTGTACCGACAGCATGCTGATAGCCCCCATCTCAATGCCGTTTACCGGCACGGTCACCGGCTCGTCAGCCTGACGCGCGCCCAGCACATAGAGCAGCGGTAGATAGTGTTCCGGCGTTGGGTTCGACAGCACTGCGTCCTGATGCTGCATAAAGTTCACCAGCGGATGCGCGGCGGCGTCGCCCTGAAAGGTCAGATTATCCTGTACGAATTGATTAAAGCGCTGCGCCCAGGGCCAGGCCTCCGCCGTTTCGTCCCAGCGAGCCTTACGCAGGTTGTGCACCACGTTGCCGCTGGCGACGATCATCACACCGCTATCGCGCAGCGCTGCCAGCTTTTTCCCCTGCTCAAAGTGCCAGGCAGGCGGCTGCGTCGCATCCACGCTGAGCTGCACCACCGGAATATCGGCGTCAGGATACATTTTGATCAGCACGCCCCAGCTGCCGTGATCGAATCCCCACTCATGGTCGAGATGCACTTCTACCGGCGCGAGCGTATCTGCAATCTCCTCAGCCAGTGCTGGCGAACCTGGCGCGGGATAGCGCGTATCGAACAGCGCCTGCGGGAAACCGCCGAAGTCATGGATCGTGCGCGGATCTTTCATCGCCGTGACCGCCGTGCCGCGCGTGTACCAGTGTGCCGATACCGCGATAATGGCGCGCGGACGCGGCAGCGTATCGCCCGCCTGACGCCAGGCCTGCGTATAGCGGTTCTCTTCCAGCACGTTCATTGGGCTGCCATGTCCCAGGAACAGCGCGGGCATACGTGTTTGCATCATTAATCCTCACACATTCTCTGTCGAATAACGATACGCCCTTTAACTGCGGCGGAAACGCGCATAAACGTGATGAAGTCCATCAGTGTTTTTGAATAACAGCAGACCGACACATCTTTACCAAAATTAACTCGACGTTTCGTAGGGTTATCGCTAATTTTATGCGAATGATTATCATTAAGGAGAATGCGATGTCGGTACCTCTGCTGCTCACCGTGCTGGCTGGCGGCGCCACTTTTATCGGCGCGATATTCGGCGTGCTGGGACAGAAGCCGTCCAACCGCATGCTGGCGTTTGCGCTCGGCTTTGCGGCGGGGATTATGCTGCTGATTTCGCTAATGGAAATGCTGCCGACCGCGCTGCGTACTGAAGGAATATCGCCCATACTCGGTTACGGCATGTTTATGCTGGGCCTGCTCGGTTATTTCGCGCTGGACCGCCTGCTGCCGCACCAGCATCCGCAGGATCTGATGGCGGCGCAACGTCAACCGGCGAAACTGCGCCGCACGGCTATCCTGCTGACGCTGGGCATTAGCTTGCATAACTTTCCCGAAGGCGTCGCAACCTATGTCACCGCCAGCAGCGATATGGAGCTGGGACTGGGCATCGCGCTGGCGGTGGCGATCCACAATATTCCTGAAGGTCTGGCGGTAGCCGGTCCCATGTACGCCGCCACCGGCTCGAAAAGCAAAGCGCTGTTCTGGGCGTGCGTCTCCGGCATGGCGGAGATCCTCGGCGGAGTGCTGGCGTTTTTGCTGCTCGGCCCACTGATGTCGCCAGTGGTTATTGCTGCGGTGATGGCGGCTGTCGCGGGCATTATGGTGGCGCTGTCGGTGGATGAGCTAATGCCGCTGGCGCGAGAGATCGATCCCCATAACAATCCGAGCTATGGCGTGCTGTGTGGCATGACGGTGATGGGCGCAAGCCTCGCGCTGCTGCAGGTAAGCGACTTAAGCTAAGCGCCAGCGGCTAAAAAAAACGGGCCGCTAACGGGCCCGTTTTCTTTTGATTAGCTGCTCAGCTTAGCTGGCCTGGCGCGTTTCGCGCGCGCGGCGATAAGCGACCAGATCTTCAATGGTGACCACCGGCATATTGTTCGCTTTGGCGAAGACAATAGCTTCCGGCGCGTGCGCCATAGTGCCGTCGTCATTGGTCAGTTCACACAGCACGCCTGCTGGCTTAAAGCCCGCCAGCGTCACCAGATCGATGGTCGCTTCGGTATGGCCGCCGCGTGTAAGAACGCCGCCGTCGCGCGCGCGCAGTGGGAAAACATGGCCCGGACGATTCAGGTCGCTCGGCTTCGCGTCATCAGCAATCGCCGCGCGAATAGTCGTAATGCGATCTTTAGCCGAGACGCCGGTGGTTACGCCTTCAGCAGCTTCAATGGTAACCGTAAAACCGGTGCCGTAAGAGCTGGTGTTGTTCTCCACCATCATCGGCAGCTCAAGCTGCTGACGACGCTCTTCGGTCAGGCAAAGGCAAACAATGCCGCTGCCGTGGCGGATGGTCAGCGCCATCTGCTCAACGGTCATGGTTTCCGCTGCGAAGATCATATCGCCTTCGTTCTCGCGGTCTTCGTCGTCAAGCACCATTACGCCGCGTCCCTCACGGAGCGCAGCCACTGCACGTTCTACACGCTGTTCCGGCGTGCCAAATTCAGAAAGAAGCGTCTGATTCATGGTAATAAAGCCTTATAAAATATATGAGTTACCAGAATCAGGGCGAGCTTAGGAGTGATGTCATTAAGACATGGCAATAACGCGAAGCGGGCGTAGCCCGGCAGATGTCGTTACCCTCTCCCATCCGGACTTTAACCGTCGGCCCCGGAATTACACCGGATCTGCTGACCTTCCCGTTGCCGGGAAGCGCTCGCGGGCTTTCAGCTATTGCTGATTTACCGCCGGTGGGGAATTTCGCCCCGCCCTGAGAATAAGCAAAATTACTATAGCGCCAATCCACAGGCCGGGCAATCGACAAAACCGCAAATGCTTTTGCATTTCAGGCTGTATAGGGTGCTCATCAGCGGCAAAGAGAGTACAAGCCGTGCGTCAGGAAAATGGCGGGGCGAGCAGGCAAGGAGGCCGGGTTTTACGCTTTTGCGATCGGACGCTCTCTGGCGCACAGACAGGTTAATCATCACCGGGAGCGTTTTGCCCTTCCCGCCGTGTCGATTTCGGGTTTAACCTTTTCGTTTCAGGCATTACACTTAACCCTTATCAGGATCCAACCCCTGCTGTCACCAGCAACACGAAACCAGGAAATCATCATGATCGACACGAAAAAAATTGAACAACTTGCGCGTCAGGTGCACGAGGCGATGCCGAAAGGGATTCGTGAATTTGGCGACGATGTCGAAAAGAAAATCCGCCAGGTTCTGCAGGCGCAGCTGACGCGTATGGATTTGGTTAATCGTGAAGAGTTCGACGTGCAGACGCAGGTGCTGCTGCGCACGCGTGAAAAGCTGGCCGCGCTGGAACAGCGCCTGGCGCAGCTGGAAAGCCATCAGCCTTCCGCGCCAGCCCCGGCAGTCGTTACGCCCGATCCGGCAGGTAAAATCGACACGCCGCAGTAAGCATGTTACGGCGGGCGCGACGCGCCCGCCCGCATCATTACTCGCCGCGAATGGTTTTGATGATGTTAGTTGTAGAGATGCCGTCCTCGAAGTTAAGCACGCGCACGTCGCCGCCGTTCGCCCACACCTCTTTGCTGCCCGCGATATCTTCCGGCTTGTAATCACCGCCTTTTACCAGCAGGTCGGGCAAAACGCCTGCGATCAGACGCTGCGGCGTATCTTCTTCAAACGCCACTACCCAGTCCACCGCTTCCAGCGCGCCGAGTACAATCATACGATTGACCAGCGGGTTCACCGGACGGCTGTCGCCTTTCAGACGTTTCGTCGAGGCATCGCTGTTGACCGCCACGATCAGGCGATCGCCCAGCTTGCGCGCATTGGCCAGATAAGAGACATGGCCCGCGTGCAGAATATCGAACACGCCGTTAGTCATCACCACTTTCTCGCCGCGCTTGCGCGCCTGCTCTACCGCGACTTTAAGCTGCGCTTCGTTCATGATGCCGAAGCCTTCGTCCGGACGCGCATGAATGGCGTTTTCCAGCTCGACCGGGCTGACCGTAGAGGTACCCAGCTTGCCGACCACGACGCCCGCCGCCGCGTTCGCCATAAAGCACGCCTCTTCAAGGGAATCGCCCGCCGCCAGCGTCGCCGCCAGCACGCCGATAACGGTATCGCCCGCGCCGGTTACGTCAAAGACTTCCTGCGCCTGCGTCGGCAGATGCAGCGGCGCTTTGCCAGGCTGCAGCAGCGTCATGCCGTTTTCAGAGCGCGTCACCAGCAGCGCGGAGAGTTCATAATCCGCCACCAGCTGCATGCCACGGCTGACAATCTCTTCTTCGTTTTTGCATTTGCCGACCACCGCTTCAAACTCCGACAGGTTCGGCGTAAGTAGCGTCGCACCGCGATAGCGCTCAAAGTCGGTGCCTTTAGGATCGATCAGCACCGGCACATTCGCCTCGCGTGCCAGCCGGATCATGGTCTGCACGCTGGAGAGCGCGCCTTTCGCATAGTCGGAGAGCACTAGCGCGCCGGCGGCCGCCAGCGACTGACGCAGCCGCTGATGGATAGGCTCCGGATCGACCTGCTCAAAACCCTCTTCGAAATCGAGACGGAGCAGCTGCTGATTGCGCGACAATACGCGCAGTTTGGTGATAGTGGGATGGGTTTTGACCGCAACGAAGTCACAGCGAACGTTGACGTTTTTCAGCGTTTCGCTCAGCACGCGCGCCGCATCATCTTCGCCAGTTAAGCCGATCAGCTGCGAAGCGGCGCCCAGCGCTGCAATGTTCATCGCCACGTTTGCCGCGCCGCCGGGACGCTCTTCAATAGCGTCCACTTTCACCACCGGCACCGGCGCTTCAGGAGAGATACGGCTGGTTGGGCCATACCAGTAGCGATCCAACATCACATCGCCTACGACCAGCACCGAAGCACGGTCGAACGCGGGCAAAGTAACTTTCATTCCAGACACTCCAGACTGCAGTAAAAATAGTGCGCGGATGATAGCACAGATGCGATCCGCGCTATCAACAGGCGCTTAAGGTGTTAGCGACGACGCCAGCCAGCGCTGCCAGCTCGCCATTACGGTTTGCCGCTCGGCGGCGAAGGCTTCCGGCTCGACATGGGCGGGCAGCTCCTGCAACGCCAGATGATGCAGCGCGTCGCGCAGCGTGACATAGGCACGCGTCAGCGCCTGCGCTTCCTCTTCTGGCATTTTGTCATAGCGCGCCGCCAGCTCGAAGATACGCACATTGTCGGACCAGCGCGTCAGTTCGGGCTGTTCGGCAGCCCAGGCTAAGACCAGATATTGCGCGATGAATTCAATGTCGGTAATACCGCCCTGATCGGTTTTAATCTCCCAGCGCCCTTTATGCTTGTTGCTGAGGTGCGCGCGCATTTTCTCACGCATTTCCCGCACCTCTTTTTGCAGCGCCTCAGGCGCGCGCGGCAGACAGAGAATAGCGCGGCGAATCGCATTAAAGCGTCCGGCCAGCGCGTCATCGCCAAATACCACGCGGGCGCGCACCAGCGCCTGATGCTCCCAGGTCCAGGCCTCATGACGTTGATAGTCGTCAAAGGCGTCAAAAGTGCTGACCAGCATGCCCGCGGCGCCGGAAGGCCGCAGCCGCGCGTCCACCTCGTAGAGAATGCCCGAGGCGGTGCGCGTGCTAAAGAGATGCATGATGCGCTGCGCCAGACGCAGATAGAACTGGCGGCCATCAATGCTGCGTTCCCCGTCCGTGACCGTCTCCGCCGGACAGTCATGGAGGAACACCAGATCGAGATCGGAGCTATAGCCCAGCTCCCAGCCGCCCAGCTTGCCGTAGCCCAGCACCGCGAAGCCGCGATCGCTCTCGCTTTTCAGATGCCCCGGCCGCCCATAGCGCTGTACCATCATCAGCCACGCCTGTTGCACCACCGATTCGATAATCGCTTCCGCCAGCCAGGTTAAGTGATCGCTCACTTTCATCACCGGCAGCGTTCCTGCGATATCCGCCGCCGCAATGCGCAGCAGCTGCGCCTGTTTAAACTGGCGCACTGCCTCAAGCTGCTGCTCTTCATCATCGACGGGAATACGCATCAGATACTGGCGCAGCTCGTCGCGGTAGGCGTCGGTAGCGGTCGGCTGATAGAGCGTAGCGGGATCGAGCAGTTCATCCAGCAGCAGCGGATAGCGCGCCAGCTGGCTGGCGATCATCGGCGATGCCGCGCAGAGGCGGATCAAATGCCGCAGGGCGCCGTGATATTCGGTCAGGAGTTCCAGATAGGTGCTGCGCGTCAGCACGCCCAGCAGCAGCGGAACAAGGCGGCTAAAGGTCACGGCGGCGTCGTCGCGCGGACACACTTCGCTCAACAGGCGCGGCATAAGCTGGTCGATCGCCAGCCGTCCGCGTGGACCGATAGTGCGACGGCTAATGTCCTGACGAAAATCCTCCAGTGCACGATGCAGCGAACGTCGCTGGTCATCGCCTAGCTGCGGTACCAGCGGTGCCAGCTCCGCATCCTCCAGCGAATCCTGCCACATGCTGCTGAACTCCTGCAGCTCAGGCTGATCGCTGATTTCAGGGATATCTTCGCCGATCAGTTCGTCGAAGATAGCGCGCACCGCCGCCATATGGGTTTCAAGCTGCGCCGTCAGGGCGGGCCAGCTCTCTGCGCCCATCGCCCAGGCGAGCCGCGCGCGATTGAGCGGATCGGTCGGCAGCGTCTGGGTCTGTTCGTCGGCAATGCTTTGCAGCAGGTTCTCCAGACGACGCAGAAAAAGATAAGCCTCGCGCAGCGTGGCGACCTGCTCTGCCGTCAGCAGCCCCAGCTCGCCAATGGCTGAGAGCGTCGGCAGCAGGGAGCGCAGCTGTAGCGAGCGCTCACGTCCGCCACGTATCAGCTGAAACACCTGCACGATAAATTCCGTTTCACGGATGCCGCCCGCGCCCAGCTTAATATTGTTGGTCAGACCGCGCCGCCGCACTTCCCTCGTGATCATGCTCTTCATATTGCGCAGCGACTGGATCACGCTGAAGTCGATATAGCGGCGATAGATAAACGGGCGCAGCATCTGCTGCAGCTCCTGGCTCCAGCGATCCTGATCGTCGCCCATCAGGCGCGCCTTAACCATCGCATAACGCTCCCAGTCGCGGCCCTGCTCCTGATAATAATCCTCCAGCGCGGCGAAGCTCAGCACCAGCGGGCCGCTGTCGCCAAAAGGGCGCAGCCGCATATCGACGCGGTAGACAAAGCCGTCCATGGTGGGCTGATCCAGTACCTTGATAAGCCGCTGTCCCATGCGCGTAAAAAACTGCGCATTATCCAGCTCGCGTCGGCCGCCACGCGTCGCGCCGTTTTCCGGCCAGGCGAAGATGAGGTCGATATCGGAAGAGAAGTTAAGCTCGCCGCCGCCCAGCTTGCCCATGCCGAGGATAAGCATCGGCTGCGGCTCCCCCGCGCTGTTGCAGGGCGTGCCGAAATCCTGGCAGCACGCCTGATACACCCAGTCGCGCGCGCGGCCGATCAGCACTTCCGCCAGCACGCTAAGCTGTTTCAGGCTCTGTTCGGTGCTCGCGTCGTGCAGGCACTGCATCCAGGCGATGCGCACCAGCATGCGGCGGCGGAACAGTCGCAGCGCGCGCATCAGCGCTGCCTCGCTGTCGACCGCGGCGATGTCGTCATCCAGCCAGCGCGCGTAGTGCTGCCATTCATCCGGCTGCGGCGGTTGCTGCTGGAGCGCCAGCCACCACTCCGGCTGACGCTGCAGGTTTTCAGCAATGAAATCACTGAAGGCCAGCGCGGCGCGCTGCGCGTCGGTCAGGGCATCAGCGGCGAGGCCGAGTCGCTCAGCCACGCTGGCCGCCTGCGCCTGTAACTCTGCGGGTAACTGCGGCAACATCTTCTCTCCCTGATGGATTAGATCATCGTGGCGCGCTGCTGTTCAGCCAAAAGGCGGGCTGGCGAATCGCCTGAGCCGCCAGTGATTTCAGCCAGCGATCCTGATTTTGCGCAATAGACTGCTGCAGTTGCTGCCACGGCGACAGCCATACGGCAACGGCTTCCGGCGCGTAGGCGCCCGCCAGCAAATGCACCGCCAGCAGCTGGCGCGTCAGACGTGTCGCTTTGTCGTGATATTCATTCGCCTGCTGCACATCGCTGAAGGTCTCTTTCAGATCGGCCGCGATACGGCTCAGCATAATGTCACTGAAGCGTTTAAAGGAGCCGTCGAGCTTCGCCTGGTTCTTTGCATCGATCCAGGGCTGCCACTGCGACTCCACCAGCCAGTGAGTAAGCGCTAACTGGGTTTCGACGGAGAGCGCTGAAAAGCTCAACGCCTGCGCATCTTTTACCGGTTCGGCGAGGATCTCTTCCAGCGTGGTGAGTTTCTGGCGCAGCTCGCTGCTCGCCTTACGCGGCACCAGCGCGCCGAACAGAGAAAAGGCCTGACGCAGCGCTTCCAGCGCCTCGACGACGCTGTGCTGCGCCTCGGGATTGCCGCGCAGCCAGACCTCTTCATGATACTGCCAGTGACTGAGGGCGCTGGACATGGCGGTGACCATCCCCTCTTCCACCGTCGCTTTCGGCGCGGCCTTTAACAGCGGGAACGGACGCAGCGGACGCGGCGGATTGCCCTGCGCCAGCTGATAGCCGCGCGCCGCCTTGCTCAGGCTCCCCAGACGCAGGCCGCCGTTTGCGATAAGCTGCCGGGCGAAGGTCATCATGTCGTTGCGCTGACCGCTTTTCAGCTCCAGCTCGACCTCAAAGAGATCTTCGCTCAGCGTCTCTGTGGCGACGGCGCCGCGATCGAACGCCACTTCCACTTCGCTTTCGCCCACCTGAACCAGCCAGGTTTCACGCTGGAAATGGGTGCTGAAGAGCGGCTGCAGCCGCTGCTGCAGCGCGGCGATGTCGGTGCCCTGCGGCCAGACCTCGGCGGGCAGTCGCGCGATATCCAGTTTCGCTTCAGGCAGGTCGATATTATATTCTGCGCGCTGATGCAGGCCGCCGAGGGTTTTTCCGGCGGTTTTCAGCGTCATCTCGTGATGACCGTCAACGCCGCGAATACGCAGGCCCATATCCCAGCGACGCAGCTGGTTGTCATCCGTCTCAAAATAGACGTTGCTTAACGCGCGCGCGGCCTGATGCTGGTGGGGAAAACCGGCGAGGGTTTGCGCCAGCTTGCTGGCGGCGTCAGGTGTGGCAATGAACTTTAGCTCGATTTCGATGGTCATAATTTTTTATTCAATACGCTGCTGGCACTTACGAGGGTTATCTGGCGAAGATTAATGCACAGAAGGCGGGCTGTCTCTGCTTTCTTTGCGCTTTCGCTACCCTTTTCGCAGGGAAATGAGACCAGGATAGTTCTCATTCAGATTTATGCGAGGCGGTTCCAGACTGTGCCGGTAAATTTACAGACCCCCAAGCTAAAACGACATCGAATGAAAAAAATTGTAATCGCAGGCCTTACCTTGTTGGCTATTAGCACGCTCGCGCCAGCCCATGCAGACGAAAAACGCTACATCTCCGACGAATTATCCACCTGGGTTCGCAGCGGACCGGGCGACCAGTTTCGCCTGCTCGGCAAGCTGAACGCGGGCGAAGAAGTGCAGCTGGTGCAGACTAACAACGACACGAATTACGGCCAAATCCGCGACTCGGAAGGCCGTACCGTCTGGATCCCGCTTTCGCAGCTCAGCGCCGAACCCAGCCTGCGCACGCGCGTGCCGCAGCTGGAGCAGCAGGTAAAAGATCTTACCGCTAAGCTGGGCAATATCGATAACAGCTGGAACCAGCGCACCTCGGAAATGCAGAATAAAGTCGCCAACAGCGACAGCGTGATCAACGGGCTGAAAGAAGAAAACCAGAAGCTGAAAAACGAGCTGATCGTGGCGCAGAAAAAGGTCAGCGCCGCCAACGTTCAGCTGGATGACAAACAGCGCACCATCATCATGCAGTGGTTTATGTATGGCGGCGGCGTTCTGGGCGTTGGTCTGCTGCTGGGGCTGGTGTTGCCGCATATGGTGCCGCGCCGCAAGAAAAAAGATCGCTGGATGAACTAAGCCTTCTCCCGCGCTGTCTTGTCATACGCGACCGGGCCGGCGCGGGTGACAAGGCCCGCTGTAAGGCCACTATTTTAAGGGCATCCTTTGATGTCCTTTCTGTCATGCCTGCAATCTGGCCATTGTGTGCAACAATAGAGCAACAAGCGTGCTGAATGTTCAGCGGCGAATTTGCCCTGCGGCGCGCCTTATTTATTACCTCTGGAGTTGTTGAGTGAAGACCTATTTAGTAGGCGGCGCCGTTCGCGATGCGCTGTTAAAACTGCCGGTCAAGGACCGGGACTGGGTGGTAGTTGGCGCGACGCCTGAAGCGATGCTGGCGCAGGGTTTTCAGCAGGTCGGCCGTGATTTCCCGGTATTTCTCCATCCGAAAAGCCGCGAAGAATACGCGCTGGCGCGCACCGAACGGAAAAGCGGCAATGGCTATACGGGGTTTGTCACCTGGTCTGCGCCCGACGTGACGCTGGAGCAGGATCTGCAGCGCCGCGATCTGACTATCAACGCCATTGCGCAGACGGAGAGCGGCGAGCTGATCGATCCCTTTCATGGACAGCGCGATCTGCAGGCGCGCCTGCTGCGCCACGTTTCCGACGCCTTTAATGAAGATCCGCTGCGCGTACTGCGCGTGGCGCGCTTCGCCGCGCGTTTCGCGCATCTTAATTTCCGTATCGCCGAAGAGACGCAGGCGCTGATGCGTCAGATGGCGGAGAGCGGCGAGCTGGGCCATCTCACCGCCGAGCGCGTCTGGAAAGAGACGGAGAAAGCGCTGACCTCGCGCAATCCGCAGGTCTATTTTCAGGTGCTGCGCGACTGCGGCGCGCTTGAAGTGCTGTTCCCGGAGCTCGACAGGCTGTTCGGCATTCCCGCGCCGGCGAAGTGGCATCCGGAGATCGACACTGGCGTGCATACGCTGATGACGCTGACGCTGGCGGCGTCGCTGTCGGATGAGGTCGATGTGCGTTTCGCTACGCTGTTCCACGACGTCGGCAAAGCGCTGACGCCGCCAGAGAAGTGGCCGAGCCATCACGGGCACGGCGCGGCAGGCGTACCGCTGGTTGAGGCGCTCTGTCAGCGTCTGCGCGTGCCGAACGCTATTCGCGATCTGGCGCTGATTGTCACGGAATACCACGACGTGGTGCATACCATTGAACGTCAGTCCGCCGAGGCCTTAGTGGCGCTGTTCGATCGTATCGACGCCTGGCGCAAACCCCATCGGGTAGAGCAAATAGCACTGACCAGCGAAGCGGACGCGCGCGGCCGCGCCGGACTCGAGAGCATGGCCTACCCGCAGGGCGATTATCTGCGTCAGGCATTCGCGCTGGCGCAATCGGTGCCGACCAAAGCGGTCATCGAGGCGGGTTTCAAAGGCGCTAAGGTAAGAGAAGAGCTGACGCGACGCCGTATTGCCGCCGTGGCGCAAGGAATTGCGGAGATGCGGCCAGCCTGATGGCTGGCCGCGCAGGCATTACATAAAGATAGCGTAGACGGCTGCCGCTACGATAAAGCGGTAGATGGCGAAAGAGACGAACGAAATGCGTTTAATCAGCTCAAGGAAAGCCTTAATCGCAATCAGCGCCACGATAAACGCGGTCACAAAACCGACGGCGAACATCGGAAAATCGCTCATCGTCAGGAAGCCGATGCTTTTATAGAGATCGAGGCCGGTAGCACCCATCATCATCGGCACAGCGAGAATAAAAGAGAACTCTGACGCTGCGTAACGACTAACGCCCATCAGCATGCCGCCGGAAATGGTGGCGCCGGAGCGAGAGAAGCCCGGCCAGAGCGCAAGGCACTGGAAGCAGCCGATCATAAAGGCCTGGCGATAGGTAATATCGTCAATCCCCACCGCTTTTGGCTGTTTCGGCTTCAGGTATTCCGCCGCCAGCAGCAGCAGGCCGCCGACCACCAGCGCGTAGGTGACGTTAATCGGGTTGAACAGCGTTTTGATCTGGTCGTGCAGCACCAGCCCGATGACGACCGCCGGGATCATTCCCAGCAGGATATGGATCAGCGTCAGATGCCCGCGGCCCACGCCTTCATGCTTTACTTCGCCAAAATGAATACCGATTAACCCAAAGAGACGACGCCAGAACATCACCACCACGGCGAGTATGGATCCAAGCTGGATCACCACTTCGAAGGTTTCTGCTTTATCGCCCTCAAAGCCCAGCAGGTGGCCGACAATAATCATGTGCCCCGTGGAAGAGACAGGCAGGAATTCCGTTAGCCCCTCCACGACGCCCAGGATTGCAGCTACCCAAAGCTGATGAATATCTGCCATCAAATTTTCCTTATGTCCGTTTCAAACCCATTAAAAAGGCGGTCGCGATTTTGCTTCCGCCTGAAATTCTGCCATCGCCAGCCTGAGGGAAACCTTAAGGCTTTCGGTGCCCTTTGCGTTTCACAACGCACCGGCACAGCGTATGGCAGACAATAATTTGGTTTGGTTTCACTGTGATGGCAATCACAACGTATTCATTTAGGAATAGTCCCGCGCTCGATGCGCACGCCGACCTGATTTGCCTGCGCAACCGCGCCCGGTTTGGCAACCCTGATACGCACGCCTGGCGTACCGAAACGCGTCATCAGCAGATCCGCGATTTCCTCCGCTACGCGCTCTACCAGCGCGAAGCGCGTACCGCTGAGGTGCGTCAGGATCGCCTCAGAGACGTCGGCATAGCTTAAACAGTGGTTCACATCGTCGCTGCGCGCCGCCTGGCGGTTGTCCCACGCCATTTCGACATCGAGCACCAGCTTCTGCTGAATGCCCTGTTCCCAGTCGTAAACGCCAATGGTGGTGAACACCGTGAGTTGTTCGATAAAAACGATATCCATGATGACAGTCTCTGTTTTTGGCTAAGCCGGATACCACTTCCGGCGTATAATGCGTATTATCCACGGTTAACGAAGACAAAACGACCCTAAAGGAAACGGTACGGTAATATGAGTGCTATCGCGCCTGGTATGATTTTTTTCGCGTATCTTTGCGGTTCGATTTCGAGCGCCATTCTGGTCTGCAAAATCGCCGGACTGCCCGATCCGCGCACTCAGGGTTCAGGTAATCCTGGCGCGACCAACGTATTGCGCATCGGCGGCAAAGCCGCAGCGGCCTGCGTTTTGGTTTTCGATATCCTCAAAGGCATGGTGCCGGTCTGGCTGGCGTATCTGCTGCATCTCGCCCCGCTTTATCTTGGCCTTACCGCTATTGCAGCCTGTCTTGGCCATATCTATCCGGTGTTTTTCCGCTTTCGCGGCGGCAAAGGCGTTGCGACCGCGCTGGGCGCCATCGCGCCGATCGGCTGGGATTTGACCGGGCTGATGACCGGCACCTGGCTGCTGACGGTGCTGCTGAGCGGCTACTCGTCACTGGGCGCGATTGTCAGCGCGCTGATTGCGCCCTTCTACGTCTGGTGGTTTAAGCCGCAGTTCACCTTTCCGGTGTCGATGCTGTCATGCCTGATTTTGCTGCGTCATCACGACAATATTCAGCGTTTATGGCGCGGTCAGGAGAGTAAAATCTGGAAGCGCAAAAAAGCGCGCAAAGAGGAATAACAGAGCCGAGGCTGTCGGCTCTGTCAGGGATTAGAAAACCCCATTTTTACATCAGATAGCGGGCAGCTCCGCCAGCGGCCAGCGAGGCCGTACGCTGACTCCCAGCCCGCCGCGCGTGCCGCCTTTCAGCCGTACCATGCCCGCATAGGCGATCATCGCGCCGTTGTCGGTGCAGAATTCCGGACGCGCATAGAAAACTTCGCCGCCGCGCGCCTGCATCATCTGCGCCATACGATCGCGCAGCGTGCGGTTGGCACTGACGCCCCCCGCGATCACCAGCCGCTTAAAGCCGGTTTGCTCCAGCGCGCGTTTGCACTTGATCATCAGGGTATCGACCACCGCATCCTCGAACGCGCGCGCGATGTCGGCATGGGTTTGCGCGTCGTCCGCATTTTCGCGAATGGTGTTGGCGGCAAAGGTCTTCAGACCGGAGAAGCTAAAGTCCAGCCCGGGCCGATCGGTCATCGGACGCGGAAAGGTAAAGCGTCCCGCAACGCCCTGCTGCGCCATTTTCGACAGCATCGGGCCGCCGGGATAGTCCAGCCCCAGCAGCTTGGCGGTTTTATCAAAAGCTTCGCCTGCGGCGTCGTCGATGGACTCGCCCAGCAGCGCATATTCGCCGATGCCGGTTACGCTAATCAGCTGGGTATGGCCGCCGGACACCAGCAGCGCCACGAACGGAAACTGCGGCGGGTTCTCTTCCAGCATCGGCGCCAGCAGATGGCCTTCCATATGATGTACTGGCACCGCAGGCACCTTCCATGCAAAGGCCAGCGCGCGTCCGATGGTGGCGCCGACCAGCAGCGCGCCCACCAGACCCGGCCCCGCCGTATAGGCGACGGCGTCGATCTGCTGCGGCTGCAGGTTCGCCTGTTTCAGCGCCGCCTGAATCAGCGGCACGGTTTTGCGCACGTGATCGCGCGACGCCAGTTCCGGCACCACGCCGCCATAATCGGCGTGCAGTTTCACCTGGCTGTAAAGCTGATTGGCGAGCAGACCCGCTTCGTCATCATAGATTGCGATGCCGGTTTCATCGCAGGATGTTTCAATACCCAGAATTCGCATAGCGCTTACCTCTTACTTGCGGCGCGCAGTGTAGCATAGCAACGCCTTCGTTCGTCGACGCTTTCGCTGTAAAAAGTGATTCCGTGGCGCGCAAAGAGTGCGCTATACTCCGCACCCTTGAAAAAAACCGGCAGCCGCATCGGCAAACGCTCCTGTTGGTTCTTAATTGTCCATGGTGCTTTACAAACCGACTCGCGTTGGAGTAAAATGCTGCACCATTTTGAAAAGTGCTGGCGCCGCAGTCAGCAGCAAAAACCGAATTTTATCGAGGTGAGAGTTACATGCCGGTAATTAAAGTACGTGAAAACGAGCCATTCGACGTAGCACTGCGTCGCTTCAAGCGTTCCTGCGAGAAAGCAGGCGTTCTGGCTGAAGTTCGTCGTCGTGAGTTCTATGAAAAACCGACCACAGAACGTAAGCGCGCTAAAGCGTCAGCAGTTAAGCGTCACGCCAAAAAACTGGCTCGCGAAAACGCACGCCGCACTCGTCTGTACTAAGTTATTCCGGAGGTTCGCCTCCACCGCGTGTTAAACGCAGACAGAGTCACGTAAGAGGCCGTGCTTTCCGAAAGGAAGCGCGGCTTGTTGCCGTTTATGAGCTGAAAATCTGGGGCTTATGGCTGGAAGAATCCCACGCGTTTTTATCAATGATCTGCTTGCCCGCACGGATATCGTGGATCTGATCGATGCCCGCGTTAAGCTGAAAAAGCAGGGTAAGAACTTCCACGCGTGTTGTCCTTTCCACAATGAGAAAACCCCCTCTTTCACCGTAAACGGCGAGAAGCAGTTTTATCACTGCTTTGGCTGTGGCGCGCACGGCAACGCCATCGACTTTTTGATGAATTACGATCGACTGGAATTTGTCGAGAGCATCGAAGAGCTGGCGACGCAGCACGGTCTGGAAGTGCCCTATGAAGCGGGCAGCGGACCGAGCCAGATGGAACGCCATCAGCGCCAGAGCCTGTATCAGCTGATGGAGAACCTCAACGGTTTTTATCAGCAAAGCCTGACGCAGTCTCACGCCCGAGCGGCGCGCGACTATCTCAGCAACCGCGGCTTAAGCGCCGAGGTCATCGAGCATTTCGCCATCGGCTTCGCGCCGGCGGGCTGGGATAACGTGTTAAAACGTTTCGGCAGCAATAAGGACGATCGCGAATCCCTGATGGAAGCCGGCATGCTGGTCTCCAACGACAAGGGCCGCACCTACGACCGCTTCCGCGAGCGCGTCATGTTTCCCATCCGCGATAAGCGCGGACGCGTGATTGGCTTCGGCGGCCGCGTGTTGGGCAACGATACGCCGAAGTACTTGAACTCGCCGGAAACGCCCATTTTTCACAAGGGTCGTCAGCTTTACGGCCTGTATGAAGCGCAAAAGAATCATCCGCAGCCTGCTCGCCTGCTTGTAGTAGAAGGCTATATGGATGTGGTGGCGCTGGCGCAGTTCGGCATTGATTATGCAGTAGCGTCGCTGGGCACCTCCACGACGGCGGAGCATATCCAGCTACTGTTCCGCAGCACCGATACCGTGATCTGCTGTTACGACGGCGATCGCGCGGGTCGGGAAGCCGCGTGGCGCGCGCTGGAAACCGCATTGCCTTACATGAATGACGGACGTCAGCTACGCTTTATGTTTTTGCCTGACGGCGAAGATCCGGACACGCTGGTACGTAAAGAGGGTAAAGACGCGTTTGAAGCGCGTATGGAGCAGGCGATGCCGCTCTCCTCTTTTCTGTTTGACTCGCTGTTGCCACAGGTGGACCTGAGCACACGCGACGGTAAAACGCGCCTGAGTACGCTGGCGCTGCCGTTGATCAGCCAGATTCCAGGCGAGACCCTGCGCATCTATATGCGTCAGGAACTGGGTAATAAACTCGGCATTCTTGACGATAACCAGTTAGAGAAGCTGATGCCGAAGCTGGCACCCGGCGGCGCGGCGCCGACGGCACCGCCGCTGAAGCGCACCACAATGCGCGTGCTGGTGGCGCTGCTGGTGCAGAATCCGCAGCTGGCGACGCTGGTGCCGACGCTTGACGGACTTGACCAGGTAAAAATGGCGGGTTTGCCGCTGTTTGCTGAATTAGTCAGCCGTTGCAACGAGAATCCTGGATTGACTACCGGACAGCTACTAGAGTTATATCGCGGAACAAATTTTAGTCAGACGCTTGAAACCTTAGCCACATGGAACCACATGATAGTGGATGAGGAAGTTGAAGCGGTGTTCCATGACTCGCTGGCGAGCATTTACGACGCCGCGCTAGAGCAGCGTCTGGAAGAGCTGATCGCCCGCGATCGCACTCAGGGTTTAAGCGCGGAAGAACGCCGCGAATTCTGGACGTTAAGCCAGGCGCTGGCGAAAAAGTAGAATTTACAGTGGGTCAGACTGTTGCGCGTAGTCAAAGGCGCATGTCTGACCCATTCGTTTCTGGGGCGCAGCGCCGCAAGCCGAGGCTTAGTGACGCGATAAGCCAAGCCGGAGACGTAAACCTGTAAGGGCTGAAAGGGCGAACACGCCAGGTCCGAGCAGCGCGCAATAATTGCAGGGCCGTTGGCGGCGAAGTCATTTCTATCACCGCCAGCGCGCAGCACCCGGAGCGTACGGAAATACGTGAGGGGTGCGAGCACTGCCGGGGGTGAAAAGGGCGAACACGCCAGGCCCGGAACATATTCAAAGCGGCTTAAGTGCCGATATACAATGGGCAAAAGCCCTGGCCGCGACGAAGGCAGCGGCAATAACACAACGCCTTCACTGTTATAGTTGGCTCGCTGCCGACCGACACCAATCTAATTAACAGAAGTGTGGATACCGTCTTATGGAGCAAAACCCGCAGTCACAGCTTAAGCTGCTTGTCACCCGTGGTAAGGAGCAAGGCTATCTGACCTATGCTGAGGTCAATGACCATCTGCCGGAAGATATCGTCGACTCCGATCAGATCGAAGACATCATCCAGATGATTAACGATATGGGTATTCAGGTGGTGGAAGAAGCCCCTGACGCCGACGATCTGATGCTGAACGAAAACAGCGCCGATACTGACGAAGATGCCGCGGAAGCCGCCGCTCAGGTGTTATCCAGCGTAGAATCTGAAATTGGCCGCACCACCGACCCTGTGCGCATGTATATGCGTGAAATGGGTACCGTTGAGCTGCTGACGCGCGAAGGCGAAATCGACATCGCCAAGCGCATCGAAGACGGTATCAACCAGGTACAATGTTCGGTTGCGGAATACCCGGAAGCCATTACCTATCTGCTGGAGCAGTACGACAAAGTCGAAGCGGGCGAGTCTCGCCTCTCCGACCTGATCACCGGCTTCGTGGATCCAAACGCTGAAGAAGATCTGGCGCCTACCGCCACCCATGTCGGCTCAGAGCTGTCTGAAGAAGACCGCGACGACGACGAAGAAGAAGACGAAGAGAGCGAAGACGACAATTCCGATGACGATAACTCTATCGATCCGGAACTGGCGCGCGAGAAATTCGTCGAGCTGCGCACGCAGTATGAAACGACCCGCACCGTCATCAAGAGCAAAGGTCGCAGCCATGCTGACGCAGTAAAAGAGATTCAGAACCTTTCTGACGTCTTTAAGCAGTTCCGCCTGGTGCCGAAGCAGTTCGACTACCTGGTCAACAACATGCGCGAGATGATGGAGCGCGTGCGTACGCAAGAGCGCATCATCATGAAGCTGTGCGTTGAACTGTGCAAAATGCCGAAGAAAAACTTCATCACGCTGTTCACCGGCAACGAGACCAGCGAGAGCTGGTTCAAAGCCGCGCTGGCCATGAATAAACCCTGGTCAGAGAAGCTGAAAGAAGTGGAAGAAGATGTGATGCGCTGCCTGCAGAAACTGCATCAGATCGAAGAAGAGACCGGCCTGACCATCGAGCAGGTTAAAGATATCAACCGTCGTATGTCTATCGGCGAAGCGAAAGCGCGTCGTGCGAAGAAAGAGATGGTAGAGGCGAACCTGCGTCTGGTGATTTCAATTGCGAAAAAATATACCAACCGCGGTCTGCAGTTCCTCGACCTGATTCAGGAAGGCAACATCGGCCTGATGAAAGCGGTTGATAAGTTTGAATACCGTCGTGGTTATAAGTTCTCTACCTATGCCACATGGTGGATCCGTCAGGCGATTACCCGCTCTATCGCCGACCAGGCGCGTACCATCCGTATTCCGGTGCATATGATTGAGACCATCAACAAGCTCAACCGTATTTCGCGCCAGATGCTGCAGGAGATGGGCCGCGAGCCGACGCCGGAAGAGCTGGCTGAGCGTATGCTGATGCCGGAAGACAAGATCCGCAAAGTGTTGAAGATTGCCAAAGAGCCGATTTCTATGGAGACGCCGATTGGCGACGACGAAGATTCGCATCTGGGCGACTTTATCGAAGACACCACGCTGGAGCTGCCGCTTGACTCCGCTACCTCTGAGAGCCTGCGTTCAGCCACCCACGACGTGCTGGCGGGTCTGACCGCGCGTGAAGCCAAAGTGCTGCGTATGCGTTTCGGCATCGATATGAACACCGACCATACGCTTGAAGAGGTGGGCAAACAGTTTGACGTAACGCGTGAGCGTATTCGTCAGATTGAAGCGAAAGCGCTGCGTAAGCTGCGCCACCCGAGCCGTTCAGAAGTGCTGCGCAGCTTCCTGGACGACTAATCGCTAATTGTTCTATCGTTAAAAACCCCGGCTCGCCGGGGTTTTTTATTGCCTTTAAAACGGCGTCAGCCCCTTGTCACGCATTACCGCTTTCGCCCGATCGCTTTGCAGATAGTGCACAAAGTCGCCCGCCGCCTGCGGCTGTTTGCTGGAGGCCGTTACAACCGCCCCGTAAAGGGTATCCTGCTGCACCGCGGGTGGAATAAGACCCACAATGGTAATGCCCTTCACCGCTTTCAACTCGCTGTTCTGCTGAAAACCGATTGGCGCTTTGCCCTCCGCGACAGCTTCACCAACCGGCGTTGCGGGGATCACCCTCACCTTTTTCGCCGTCTGCTCGCCAAGGTTTAGCTTTTTCAGCATTTCGCTGCGGATATACCGCCCGCTGGCGCTGTCTGAGACAGCGATGGTTGAGGCTTCGGTCAGCACCTGTTTGAACTTTGCGACGCTGCTGATATCGGGCGCCGGCCTGCCCTGCTTCACCGCCATCGCAATCCAGGAGTGCGCCAGCACCTGATGCGTGTCGCTTTTCACCTGCTGCGCCAGCGGTTTGATGGCGTAATCAACCATAACCAGCACGTCGGCGTCGTCGTGCCGCTTCAGGCGATTCGGGATCGCCTGCGGCGTGTCGCCCATTGATGGCGCGGCCTCCAGCGTCAGCTGATTGCCGCTGCGCTTTTCATAATCGGTCTTCAGGCTCTCCACGACGGGATACATCCCGCCGGAACAGAACACGCGCAGGGTTTCGCTCCAGCCCGGCGCGGCAAACAGCAGCGCCATCAGCATAATCAGGTACTTTTTCATTCCACTCCCCTTTTATAAGCCAGTACCTGGTTTAGCCAGGATGGTGCCGGGGAACAATTGCCAGTCAGCGGTAAGCCGAGCCTGCTCACGTTTTATTAGAGACTTTTATGTAACGCATCATGAAGTTGCCGGTATGCCTCGACGATCTCATCCAGTGAGGCGCGGTTAAGCCCGCTGGGATTTGGCAGCACCCAGACCTGAGTCTTGCCCATAAAGATCCCTTGTAAACCCCACTCCACCTTGCGCTGGTTAAAGGCGCGCCTGAAAGCATCTTTGCCCAGGATAGCCAGCACGCGCGGCTGGTAGTTAAGCACCTTATCGGTCAGACGCGCGCCGCCGTCGCGCAGCTCTTCAGCGGCCAGCTGATTCGCCTGCACGGTGGGACGCTCGACCAGCATAGTGATGCCGCAGCCGGTCTCCAGCAGTCGCTGCTCTTCTTCGGGCTTAAGCTGCTGGCGAGTAAAGCCAGCAAGAAAGATCACCTTCCAGAACCGGTTGCCAGGATGGGCGAAGTGATAGCCGGTATGCGCCGTGGAGTGGCCTGGGTTGATGCCGCAGAACAGTACGTCGAGACCGGGCGCGATAATATCAGTTATGTTGTGCTCGCTCATGCTGCACGCTCCAGTCCGGTGCGACGTTTCAGCGCCTGTCGGCTGCGCGCCAGCATTATTGCGGAGAGCGCTTTATCAGGGCAGGCGCGCGCCAGCGCCAGCGCGCCGACCATTTCTGCCAGCAGGCTGCTGGCCAGCGCCTCAGCGTCGCGCAGCCCAAGCTCGGCGAGCAGTTCGCTCAGCCGCTTTAGCATAGACGCTACGCCCTGGGTAAAGATGGCTTTCGCCTCGTCCGGCAGATGACCCACTTCGCTGACCAGCGCGGGCATGGGACAGCCTTCAGCGGGCGAGTCGCGATGCGTTTCTGACAGGTAGTAGTCGATAAGCGTGTTCAGCCGTTCAGCCGGATCGGACTGTTGCCACAACGGCTGCATGCGCTGCGTTGAGTCAGTGAACATCTCGGCGATTACCGCCTGCACCAGCGCCTCGCGCGAGTCGAAGTGCGCATAGAAGCCGCCGTGCGTCAGCCCGACACGCTTCATCAGTGACGCTACGCCGATGCTCTCAGTACCGCACTCTCGCATTACACGCGCCGCTTCATCCAGAATACGCTGCCGCGTCCGTGCTTTATGGCTTAGTTTATCCATCACTCTTTTCCTGCTGATACGTTCTGCCATTCATAGTAATTATTATGACCATCATATGCCACCTTGACGGAACATATGATGGTCGTCATATTAACAATAAATATGACAACCATCATACGTAAGGGGCTTACTATGTCAGCATCAAAAGGTTTTGCTTTAATCACTGGCGCATCAAGCGGTATCGGCGCTACCTATGCAAGACGCCTGGCGGCGCGCGATTATGACCTGATACTGGTGGCGCGCGACCAGGCGAGGCTGGAGACGCTGGCGCAGACGCTGCGACAGCAGCATAAGATTGAGGTGCGTATTTTGCGCGCCGACCTGACCAAGGCGGAGGATCTGCAACGCGTCGAGCAGGAGCTGCAAAGCAACACGGCGATTACACTGCTGGCCAATAACGCTGGCATGAGCGTAGACGGCGAGTTTATTGATGCCGACATCGAGCGCATTCAGACCATGCTCATGCTGAACATTATCGCTCCAACCCGCCTGGCGCATGCGGCGGCCAATGCGTTTCGCGCGCGCGGACGCGGCGTGATTATTAACGTCGCCTCGGTGCTCTCGCTGATGCATGAGATGTTCAACGGCGCCTATAACGGCAGCAAATCTTTTGTGCTGACGCTGACCCGCTCTATGCAGCGCGAACTGGAAAACAGCGGCGTGCAGGTGCAGGCGGTATTGCCTGGCGCAACGCGTACCGAGATCTTTGACCGCTCCGGCAAGTCAATCGATGAGCTTCCACCGCAGATGATTATGGAAGTTGAGGATATGGTAGATGCCGCGCTGGCGGGCCTGGAGGCGGGCGAAGCGGTGACCATTCCGGCGCTGGAAGAGATCGCGCTGTGGCAGCATTACGATCGGGCGCGCGGCGCGATGGTACCCTTTTTATCGCTGAGCCAGCCAGCGTCACGCTACCGCAGTTGAGGATGGCTATTTGCCGGTGCGGTTGTGGGTAACAGCGGGTTTGATTGCCTGGCTCGCGTGCAGGGCTGAATAAAAACGGGCCGCATGTCTTGGAAATGTTTAGTTTTATCAAGCACTCATGCGCTGGAGAATTTTTCAGCATCTGGCGGATGAGTGCTGGATCGCTCTAAACAGATACATTATAATCCCCGCTCCGCTGGCCCCTTAGCTCAGTGGTTAGAGCAGGCGACTCATAATCGCTTGGTCGCTGGTTCAAACCCAGCAGGGGCCACCAAATTAAAGCTGTGAAATCAGCATAATAAAGCCACCTTTCAGGGTGGCTTTTTTGTTTTAGCTTTTATCCAGGAATTGGTATGTCTCTTTAACTATCAGTCTCCATTTCACTAGATGAGTAATAAAATCTGACTCATTAATATGCGGCAAGCAATATGCTAACTTTGGTAACTTTCATTAGGGGCGGCTGGACATGCAGCCGGCATTACCACAGAGATTCTGCTCAGGGCTGCGGGATGGGCGCAAAGCCGAGCGGGCACAAGTTCGCCAGCCTTTGGCGACTGGTATAGATCAGCCCCTTATGGCGACGATCCAGACGATCAGGCCTGGATAAGAATGGGTATCGAATATGCGAAACGTGCAGGTTTTTAAGAAACGCTATCTGCTTTTATTACTTTTGCCTGTTTTTATCTGGATAGCTTTTAAAATCATTCAGTTCTCCCCGCTAGAACAAACCTTACTGCAAAAGATCCCCGTTACCCGGCAGGTAAGCCTCTACATTACAGAAGCCAGCGCAGGCGCTACAACAGACTTCTCTTACCGCTTCTATTTATACGATGCCAGTAAAGACGAGCGCGCCGTTATGGCAGCTCTACAGCATGACAACGAACCCTTTATGATTACTAGCGATCGTAACGCCTTCCAGAGAGCTGAAAATGGCGCGATTTATCTTTCGACAAAAGGAACCCTGTACCGCTTTACCAATGCGCCCGCCTGCCGCGTTGGTGATATTATTTATACCGTCCCCGTCTATCTCACCGCATCGCCGCACTGAATATAAAACTTCAATCTTTCTTCAGGCGCTTCCCTTCATTCAGCGTGCCTGCACAGGCTTTCTCCTGCATCAGGCAGGGCCTGGCTCAATAATTTCTCAATACCCATAGCTTGTGTCGCTTCAACAGTTCACTTCTAAATCGATTCGGATTAATCTTAGCGCTTACTTTTTTGATAAGGATTTCTTCATGAAGTTACTTTTTGGGGCTGCCGTTTTACTCGTTTCCGCCACTGCAAACGCAGGCTTTATTCATCCGCTGGACTTTGATGGCTCAGAAAGCCAGAAGCAGGAAGTGATCAGCTACATTCAAGCGCGAGTAAAAGCGGATTACTGTGACGGTCAGCTTGATATGTGCCAGCCGACCACCTTGCGTATAATGGAAAAGCAAAACCTGACAGCATTTAAGAAATTAACAAAAGTGAGCGACAGGAAAATACTGGATCGCGTCATTAAAGATTACTGTCAGGGCGCGCTGGATATGTGCACCTATACCACGCTCGAAATAATGTATAAACAGAACGTTAAAGCCACTAAGCAAGAACTAAGCTGGTAGCTAAAGCAAACCACCTTTTACAGGTGGTTTTTTTATGCGCAAAGCCAGCGGGTACAGTTATTGCCAACGCGGCAAGCCACACCCTCCCCGCCAGTACACTTATTGACAGAACTCCAAGAGGCGGCGCTGCCGCCATAAAAAAACCCGCTTACGCGGGCTTTGCTCATCAGGCGCTCAGGCGCGGGCTTCGGCCTGCTTCTTGCCAGTCGCGACCTTCTCGATTTTACCGGGCGTCACGATCATCCCGGTCACGCTCTCGTGTGTTTTAAAAGTGCAGCTGCAGTTAATGTTCTGGCACTGGTTATAGCGCTCTTTGGTCTCGTTAGAGATGTAACGGCTGCTGCGGGTATGGGCAGCGCTCTGACACAGCGGGCAATGCATCATTTGTGAGTTCCTCGATGGTTAACGAGGCAATTATCGCCTCAAATACTCACAAAAAGCAAATTAATTAACTATTAGTTAGTTAATTTCTTCGTACTCAACATCTGAGATGTCTATTTCCAGCTCCAGCGTGGTGGTAAAGCCGTCTTTAACGCTCAGGTTATGCGTCACCTTGCTAATGATCCAGGCGCTGGCATCAATCACGGTTTTAAAGCCGCTGACCTGCACCGGCGTTTCAGGATAAAGATCCGCGCGTCCTGTCGCCAGCTGAAAGGTAAAGTGAACCACGCCGCGCTGTATCTCGCTCCACTTAGCCTCCGCCGCCTGCTTCGCCGCCTCTTTGCTGTCAAAGACCTCCGGCAGCACCAGCAGGCTCTCTTTTTGACCTGCGGTATATTCGCCTTCGTTATCATCCGCTTGCTTTGGCGGGCTTTTCGCATCTGGATGGGCGACAGCGCTGGCGTTCGAGGCCTTTGCCTTACACTGCATCTGGAAGATATGCGTTTTCGCCTCCTGAGTAGAGAGCCATTTCGCCTGAACGCCTTTGTAGCTGGTGCGGTCGGCAACCATAAAGTTGTGCTTGTCGCCCTGCTGGCGCGTCAGTAATACCGTTGGGATCGCTTTGCCGCTGGCTAATTCCCCGCTGCCGGGCCGCAAAAAAAGCAGGCGTCCCGCTTTGATAATCGCTGCCGCGCCATAGCGTTTCGCCAGCCGGGTAACAAAGCTGGGATCGGTTTCGTGGGTCTGATCGATATGATCGATTTTGATCCCGGCGAACCCTTCCGCCATCTGCAAAATCAGGCCGCAGCGCTGCGCTATTTGCGTCAGGATGCTGCCCAGCGTGGCGTCATGGTAGGAGACGTCACGCGCCTTGTTCAGCTCGCCGCGAAAATCGACGCTGCGCGCGGTGATAGTCAGCACGTCGGGCGCGCCGCTATGGCTCACCTGATCGACCGTATAGTCGCCCTTGTTATGCAGCTGGCCAACCCAGCCCAGGAACAGCGACACCACCGTGCCGCGCTGCGGCAGCTGAAGCAGGCCGTCGCTGTCGTCCAGCGTAATACTCAGCGTATCCGCTTCAAAGCCGCGGTTGTCGGTTAGCGACAGCGAGACCATACGCTCGCGCAGGTTAGGGGTTACGTCTTTGCTGCCGATCCACAACATAAAATCGGGTGCCAGCTGGCCGCCTGCCTTAATCGCCATCGTGCTGAGTTCACTCACAGAGATAAGCCCCCCACCGTTGCAACAGCGCTGCTGATGCCAGAAGAGAGCTTGCCCGCCGCCGCTTCCGCCTTCGTCCAGAGCTCGCTGCCCTGCTTTTGCAGGTCGCCGAACATCGAGACCAGCGAATCATCGACGCGCAGCAGCCCCAGAGTAAAAGTGATAACCCGCGCGCTGCCGTCGGCGTAGAAGTCGCTGTGCGTCGTCTTAAAACTTTCGATGACATACATGCCATAGATAGTGCCGTCGCCGCCGATCAGCGGCCAGGCGCGCCCTTCGTCAGCCAGCAGCTGAAACGCCAGCGCCTTAACCGGGCCGCCGGTAATCTCCGGGCGCAGTTCGCCGCTCAGGGAAATCTTTTCGTTGCTTTTGCCGGTGAACTGCACTGCGGCACGTTTGCCGACGCGGTTGTTGCTGGGCCAGTTCCAGCCGCTGTCATGTGACATCTGATTGTAGGGCAGCGTCTGCCGCATAAAGGGCAGCATGCCGTAGATCATCATCATGAGTACAATCCTCCTGTCATGGCGCTGCGCTGCCGGTTTTGTTGTTCAATCCGATACTGATCCATCTGCTGCTGCACTATTCGTCCAATCTCGTTGCCATCCATGCTGGACTGCGTATTGACCGTGATATTGCTGGTGTAGCTGTTCTGCTGCACCGCGCCGCCGCCAGCAGCAGGCGTCACCACCGGTCGATAAGGCACGCCGCTGACGGGCAGGCTCTTTTGCAGCCCGTCGGCTGTAGCCGCAGTGCCGTCCGGCGTGGCCGTCTCGCCTGGCGGCAGCTCCGCTTTCAGCTCTTTGCCTTTGTTGCTGGCGATACCGAGCTTATTCAGCACCCAGTCGATGCCGCTCATCAGCTGATCCAGCGCATGACCGGGGACCTTCAGCGCCTCGGCGAGCATATTGCCGAAGCTTTTTCCCATATTGCCTGCCGCGGTCAGCTGTTCCTGGGTCGATTTAACCGGCTCCAGCAGCTGCGTAAACGCGCTCCACACTGATTTGACCTTATCCGTGATCCAGTTAAAGACCGGCTGCAGCGGCGTGAAGGCAGCGCTAATCGGCCCCATCGCATCCGAAAACCCCTGCGCGACGCCGCTGATAAAGGTGCTGATCGGCTCCCAGTAGCGTCGGATCAGCAGCGCACCGCCAACGATAGCCGCGACGACGCCCACCACTGGCAGGCTAATCGCGCCGATGGCGGTCACGATGGCACCGCCCACCCCGGTGAAAAGCCCGCCGAGTATTTCAACGCCCGCCATAATGGCGCCGACGCCGCTCACTACCGGCCAGACCGCCATGCCGATGGCGCCCAGCGCGCCGACAAAGGTGAGCGCCACGGCCGCCGCCGTGGCAATGCCGCTGGCCAGCGTCGGGTTATCCTGCAGCCACTGGTCGACCGTCTGCAGGAACTGCGTCGCATCCTGAGTCAGCGTCCGCAGCGTGCCGTCGAGCGGCGCGTAGAGATCGACGCCGATAGCCGCTTTTGAGGCGTCCAGCTTTTGCATATCTCCGCCGAGATTATCCTGCTGCGCCTGCGCCATGCGCGCCGTACTGCCATCTGACTGTTGCACCGAGGTGGTGAGCGTCTCCAGCTCACCGCTGGACGCGCCCTGCGCCAGCAGCGACGCTGACGAGGCCGCCTTCTCACCAAAAATATTTTTCAGCACGTCAGCCTGCTGTGCCGCGCCCATGCCCTTCCTGGCGAAGGCGGCCTGAATATCTTTCAGCAGCGGTAATATCTGCCGCGTGTCGCCGTTTTCATCACGGGTCTGGACGCCGAGTGCGGCGATACTACGCTGGGCGCCGGGCATCTGCAGCCGCGTCATGACCGCGCCAGCCTCTTCACCCGCCGCCGCGCCGGTAATGTGGTTCTTCGCCAGCAGTCCCAGGATGGCGGAGGTCTGCTCAACGCCGACGCCTGCGCTTTTCGCCACTGGCGCGACGCTGCTCAGTGCGCTGCTCAGCTCTTCAAACTTCATGCCGGTCTGGTCGAGGGTGGCATTCAGCACATCGCCAAGATGGGCGATATCGCCGCTGTCGAGGCCAAAAGCGGCTTTTGTTTCCATCAGCAGACCGGCGTTATCCTCCGCTGAGTGGCTGTTTACCTGTGCCATATTCAGCGCGACCGGCGTCGCGGCGGTAATGTCGTCAACCGACCCGCCCGCCCGGGCGATATTGAGCTGGGTCTGCGCAACGTCCTGCGCCGGGATGCCCGTCTGCACGCTGACGATGCGTGCCTGTTTATCCAGCGCCGCCGCCTGCGGCGACCCCTTCTGCAGGCCGGTTTTAGCCTGCAGCGCGGCTTCGGTGCGCGCCAGCTCGTAGCCGGGACGCAGCAGCGCGGCGCCGGCGGTAAAGCCTGTTTTCGCCATGCCGAGGCCAGCTGCGCCAGCGCTGCGGATCTTGCCCGCCAGCGCCTGGCCTGCGCGATAGCGCTCCGTTACCTGATTATGGCGTGCCTGCTGCTGGCTCAGCTGCTGCAACCGCTGCTGCTGGCCATTCAGATTCAGGCTGGTCTGCGCCGTCGCCGCTTTCAGCCGCAGCTGTTCGCTACTCAGGCTGCGCGTAGCGATGCCCGCGCTGTTGAGGCTCTCACGCTGCTGCTGCACGGAAAGACGCAGGCTCTGCGCCTGGCTTTGCAGCGCGACGCTCCGCTGACGCGCCTTCTCCAGCGCGCGGCTCTGTTCGTCGGCGGGCTGGCTGCTGCTGCGCATCGCCAGCGCCAGCGAAGCCGTTTCAGCCTTCGCCTCTTTCAGCTTCTGCTGCGTGTCGCTCAGCTGGCGGCTGGTGGCGCGAAAGCTATCGATTTTCGCTGACTGCGCCTGTAACGCCGCCAGGCTCTGGCGCGTTTCGGTAATGGTGTCAGTGACTTTTTGCGTTTCGTTCTGGAGGCTCTGTAGCGGGCGCAGCGCCTGATTAACCGCTTTCAGCAGCGCCTGCAGTTTGAGGTCTTCACTCATCCGTATTTGCTCCGCTGCGGATCAGGGCTTTATGCCGCCAGTCGAGAAGCTCGGCCAGCGGCAGGTCGTTCAGTTCAGAAAGGGGCCAGTGAAAAATGGCGGCGATGTCAGCCATCAGGTCATTGACCGTCAGTCCGTCAGGCCATTCGACGGCGCCGACTTCGACTGCAAAAAACCGATCACCTTGCCGCCTAACGCAATCAGATCCACCGGGTCGAGGCTGTGGCATTCCGCCCTGGTCAGCGCAGGCAGCGTGATACGCGGCAGCACCGTCAGCAGCGCATCAACGTCGGAAGAGGCCAGATCGGCAAGACGCACGCCGCGCAGCGAACCCGCGTTCGGCTTAATCAGCTCAACCTGTGCGATCTCCGCATCGCCGCGTTTTAGCGGGGTTTCAAATTCAACGATATTCTCTTTCTGTTCCATGTTTCTCTCCGCGTTCTGACAGGATAAAAGGCCAGCGCCGGGCGCTGGCGTCAGGGTTAAGCCAGGCCGAGGTTTTTACGACGCTGCGCAAGGCGATCGGTGCCGTTTACCTTCTCGACCATGTTGACGGTATCGATCTCAATCAGCTCTTTACCGTTCCAGGTGAGTTTGAAATAGGTGTTTTTGGTGGTGATTTTGGTTTCGGTGTCTTCGCCCTGTTTGGCATCGCCAAAGTCGAACGCCTGGTGACGGCCGCGCACCTCAATCTCTACCGCGATCTCTTCGCCAGTGTCGTCACGCTGGTAGGAGCCGGTAAAACGCAGCGGCACGGCGGAACCGCCCCACTGCGACAGCGCCAGATCGTCCATGCCGGCGATAGTCCACTCCATATCGAGCGCGTCGTCGTCCAGACCGTTGTCGATAAAGGCAGCGCCGTTCATGCCGCCGCCACGGTAGGCGTCCAGCTTGCGGGAGAGCTTCGGCAGGGTGACGGAAGAGACAACGCCCTGATAGCTGTTTGAATCATTGAAAAGGTTCAGCCCTTTCAGTTTGCGGGGTAGTGCCATTTATCCGGCTCCTCAGCTGTTAACGGATGCGGCGAAGTTCGCCAGATAGGTGTCGGTGATGCGCTGGCGCAGCGTCAGGTCTTCCAGCGGCGGCACCGGCGTATAGTCGTAGTCGATGGCGAGCTTGCCCGCTTTCAGACTGGCGACGTCGTTAGCGCTTTCGTCATACCAGCAGGAGGCGCCCAGCAGGTAACCGGCGTTGACCAGCTCGCGGAATTTGGCGTTGATGCCCGCCACGATTTCACGTACCAGCACCGGCGTCAGCGGTTTGTCGTTGGCCCACATATGCGCTTCGGCCATGGTGTCGGCCAGTACCTGCGCGGTACGGGTGTAGTTTTCAAATGCAAAGAGCGGATCGTCGCTACAGGTGCGGTTGCCCCAGAAGCGGAAGCCATCTTTGCGGATCAGCGTGGTCACACAGGCTTCGTTCAGCAGGTCGGCGTCGGTGCCGCTCTGCTGCAAATCCCAGAATACTGAAGAGGAGATGCCGGTGACGCCGTTGACGCCAACGTTCGACAGGGTTTTATGCCAGCCGGTGTCGTTGTCGATTTTGGCGCGCAGGCCGAGCGCGCGCGCCGTCGCCCAGGCGGTATCGGCAACGCTGGTCGCGCTATTCCAGGCAATAAAGTCGGGCCAGATCACCATCAGCTCGCGCTGGCTAAAGTTTTTGCGGTAGTTCATCGCATCGCTGATGGTTTTGCAGTTCCAGGCTGACACGTAGGCGAAGGCGCGCAGCTGCTGAGCGATGCTCGCCAGCGCGGTCGCCACTTCCTGCGAGTCGAGCCCCGGCACGCCGAGAATGCGCGGCTTCACGCCGAGCTGCGTCTGCGCGGTCAGCAGCGCCTTCATGCCGGTGTACTGGCCTTTTTCATCAGTGTTGCCGATGATATTGGAGATAGTCTCCGCGTCGGTTGCGCCTTTCGCGACGCGTACCACGACGGTGACCGGTTTCGCCTGATCGGCGATCGCCTGCAGCGATGCGGCCAGCGTGCCTTTAGTGCCAGCCTTAGCGATAGCGGCCTGCACGTTAGTCAGCAGCACCGGGGTGTTGAGCGGGAAAGCCGTTGCGTCTGCGTCGTCTGCGGTGCAGACCAGGCCGACTACGGCGGTGGATACGGTAGAAATGGTGCGCGTGCCGTCATTAATTTCGACAACGCGTACACCGTGATGATAATCAGACATCTGATGCACTCCGTGTTGAGGGTGCGCTCAGATTGTCAGGTCAGGTGAGGGAAAGCATGCGGTTGCGGTTTGCTGAGGGATGAGTGGACATCGGCTTTTCACAGATGGTTATGCGCACTTTTTTCCGCCTCGGTCATCAGGGCAGGCTTGCGGCTTTTTGACGCTTTCGCAGGGAAGTATTTATAGAGGGTCGATAGCGCGACGTTATAGATGATGGCCAGCTGCTGACGGGTATGTCCCTTTGCCAGCAGCCGGCTAATCTGCTCAACTTCATCCGGCGTTAAAACCCTGGGTCTTCCGCCCATTCGCCCTTTCGCTCTGGCTGCAGCCAGTCCGGCCAGAGTACGTTCGACAATTAACTCACGCTCCATTTCAGCGAGCGCGGACATAACGTGAAAGAAGAAGCGTCCCATTGCGCTGCTGGTATCAATACTGTCTGTTAGCGAACGGAAATGCGCGCCGCGCTCGTGCAGTTCTGAAATCAGCGCTATCAGGTTTTTTACGCTGCGCCCAAGCCTGTCGAGTTTCCATACAACCAGCGTGTCGCCTTTTCTGATGCGTTTGAGGGCCTGTTTAAGTCCAGGACGGCTGGCCACTTTTCCGCTGATACGATCTTCAAAAATATGGTCACAGTTTGCGCTTAGCAGCGCGTTTCGCTGTAAGTCGCAGTTCTGGTCAATTGTTGATACGCGAATATAACCAATTACGGCCATAAATTTTTCTCTTTAGCTTCCCGAAGACGGATTTTGGCGGATTTTGCCATGCGAGGCGGCTTTATCAAAAACCTTGGTTTAGGAGAAGGCGCGCCAGTCATAGGATCCCCATTCCCCTGGCCGCACGCGCAAATGCCTAATGAACTGTTCGCATCGATGTCTGGCATGGTCTTTCTGAAAAGCAATGGGGCCAG